>Ga0316228_1000204_pt1 | contig 84852 bp, 70 predicted proteins | sample TBH18021metaG_FD_206005 | JGI IMG/M metagenome (GOLD analysis project Ga0316228, IMG submission 206005) | Freshwater microbial communities from Trout Bog Lake, Wisconsin, USA - TBH18021 | ecosystem: Environmental > Aquatic > Freshwater > Lake > Hypolimnion/Profundal zone | place: USA: Wisconsin... | reverse complement strand
CGCGCATCAGGTCGAGGATCTGGGCCTGGATGGTCACGTCCAGCGCCGTGGTCGGCTCGTCGGCGATCAGGAGTTTCGGCGAGCAGGCGAGCGCGATGGCGATCATCACCCGCTGGCGCATGCCGCCCGACAGCTGGTGCGGATATTCCCGCACCCGGCGCCGCGGCTCGGGGATGCCGACCAGCGTCAGCATCTCGACCGCCCGCTCCTCGGCGGCGCGCCGGCTGAGGCCCTGGTGCAGGCGCAGGGTCTCGCCGATCTGGCGGCCGACCGTCAGGACCGGGTTCAGCGAGGTCATCGGCTCCTGAAAGATCACGCTGATATCGTTGCCGCGGATCTTGCGCATGGCGCGGTCCGGCAGATCGAGAAGGTTCTGTCCTTCGAACTTGATCGCGCCGGCAATGCGGGCCGGCGGCTCGGGCAGGAGCCGCAGGATCGACATCGAGGTCACCGACTTGCCGCAGCCGGATTCGCCCACGATCGCCAGGGTCTCCCCCGACTGGATCGCGAACGAGACCCCGTCCACCGCCCGGTTCACCCCGTCGGGGGTGCGGAAATGGACCTGCAGGTTCTCGATCGACAGGAGGGGTGCGCCGCTTACGCCTGTACTCATCGCGCGTCCCATCTCAGACATCCTTGGCCATGCGGGGATCGAGGGCATCGCGCAGGCCGTCGCCGACGAGGTTCACCGCCAGAACCGTGGTGGACAGGAAGATTGCCGGGAACAGGATGATGTAGAACTTCACCTGCCAGAGCGCCCGGCCCTCGGCCATGATGTTGCCCCAGGAGGGGGTGGCCGGCGGCACGCCCGCGCCGATGAACGACAGGATCGCCTCGGTGATCATCGCGGAGGCGCAGATGTACGTGGCCTGCACCGTCATGGGCGCCAGGGTGTTGGGCAGGATGTGGCGCCAGATGATCGCCGGCATCCGGGTGCCCGTGGTCACGGCCGCCTCGACATAGGGCTGCTCGCGCAGGGACAGCACCACGCCGCGCACGAGGCGGGCGACCCGGGGGATCTCCGCGATGGTGATGGCGATGATCACGTTCTGGATCGAGCCGCGGGTCAGCGCCATCAGCGCGATGGCGAGCAGGATCGGCGGGATCGACATCATGCCGTCGACGATCCGCATGACGATCCCGTCGAGCCAGCGCACCATGCCGGAGACGAGCCCGACCGCGAGCCCCGCGATCGAGGCGAAGAAGGCCACCGAGAAGCCGACCAGCAGCGAGACCCGGGCGCCGTACACCACCCGCGAATAGACGTCGCGTCCGAGCATGTCGGTGCCGAACCAGTACTGCGCGGAGGGCAACCGGGTGCGCTTGGCCGGCGCCAGGGCGGTCGGATCGACGGTGCCGAGCCACGGCGCCAGCAGAGCCATCAGGAACACGATGAGCAGCAGCAGGCCGCCGACCACGATGGTCGGGTTGCGGCGCACATAGGTCCAGACCCGGCCCCGGCGCTTGCGGGCCGGAATCACGTCCGGCAGCGGCGCCGCGACGGCGAGGCCGGGGGGCGGCGGTGCCTTAGGGGCGATCCCTTCGGGCGAGATGCCGGCCAGGGCGTGATCGGGGAAGGGCGCGACGGTCGCGGTCAATAGCGGATCCTCGGGTCGAGCACGGTGTAGAAGAGGTCGATGGCGAGGTTCACGAGCACGTAGACGAAGCTGAACAGCAGCACGACGCCCTGGATCACCGGGTAATCGCGCCGGAGGATCGCATCGACCGTGAGGCGCCCGAGGCCGGGGATGGCGAAGACCGTCTCGGTCACCACCGCGCCGCCGATCAGCAGGGCGATGCCGATGCCGATCACGGTGACGATCGGCACCGCGGCGTTCTTGAGGGCGTGGATGAACAGGACCGGCCCCTGCGACAGCCCCTTGGCCCGGGCGGTGCGCACGTAATCCTGGCTCAGCACGTCGAGCATGGTGGCCCGGGTCACCCGGGCGATCAGCGCGATGTAGACGAGGCCGAGCGTCACCGCCGGCAGGATCAGGTTGGACAGCCAGGGCCAGAGCCCCTGCTCGATCGGCGTGTAGCCCTGCACGGGCAGCCAGCCGAGCTGGAGGGCGAAGACGTAGGCCAGGATGTAGCCGACCACGAAGACCGGCACCGAGAAGCCGGTCACGGCGACGCCCATGACGAGGCGGTCGATCAGGCTGCCGGCCTTCCAGGCGGCGACGACGCCGAGCGGCACCGCCACCGCGATGGCGAAGACCAGGGTGACCAGCATCAGCGAGACGGTGGGCTGCACCCGCTGGCCGATCATGGTGGTGACCGGCAGGTTGGTGAAGATCGAGGTACCGAGGTCCCCGTGGATGATCTGCCAGGACCATTCGCCGAACCGCACCAGGAAGGGCCGGTCGAGGCCGAGCGTGGCGCGGATGCGGATGATATCCTCGGGGCTCGCCTGATCGCCCGCGATGATGGCGGCCGGATCGCCGGGGGCGAAGTACAGGAGGCTGAACACGAACAGCCCGACCACCGCCATGACGGGGATGGTGGCGAGGATGCGCCTGCCGATATAGCCGAGCATGGGGCGTCTCCGATTCTACGCCTTCGACACGCCCCAGGTGAACGGGATCGGCCCCTTCACGATGCCCGAGACGGTCTTCCGCCACGCTTGGTAGCCGAGGAAGAACCCGGTCGGGACGTAGACCACGCCCTCGCAGGCGGCGGCGTTGACCTTGTCGATGGCGGCCTTCTCGGAGGCCGGATCGGCGGCGTCGAACCACTCGGCGATCCCCGCCTCCACGGGCGGGACGTTGGGCCAGCCGAACCACGCCTTGTCGCCGTTGGCGCGCACCGCCGGGTAGCCCGCCGGGTTGATGGTGTCGGCACCCGCGTGCCACGTGTGGAACATGTTCCAGCCGCCCTGGGCGGGCGGCGCCTTGGAGGCCCGGCGGGTGCCGGTGGTGCCCCAGTCGGTGGCGACGAAATCGACGTTGAAGCCCATCTGCTTCAGGAGGTCGGCGGTGATGTCGCCCTGCGCCTTGGTGATCGGCTGGTCCTGCGCCACGACACAGATGACGGGCTCGCCCTTGTATCCGGCCTCCTTGAGCAGCTTCTGGCCGAGCTTGATGTCGCCCTTGCCGACGTTCTCGCCGCCCGCCTCGCTGTAGAGGGCCGTGCCGGGGGTGAAGAAGCCCGGCAGTTTCTTCCAGAGGCTGTCGTCGTCGCCGACGATCGCCCGCATGTAATCCTCCTGGCTCATTGCGGCCATGACGGCTTGGCGGATCTTCGGATTGTCGAAGGGCGGATACAGGTGGTTCATCCGGAACGAGCCGACATTGCCCAGCGGGTCGGCGATATCGACATTGAGGTTGCTGTTCTTGCGCAGGAGCGGCACGAGGTCGGAGATCGGGTTCTCCCACCAGTCGACCTCGCCGTTCTGCAGGGCCGCCGAGGCCGTGGCGGCGTCCGGCATGATCACCCACTCGACCCGGTCGACGAGGATGCGCTTGCCTCCGGCCAGCCACGAATTCGGCTCCTCGCGGGGCTTGTAGCCGGCGAATTTCTCGAACACCGCCCGGGCGCCCGGCACCCATTCATTGCGGACGAACTTCATCGGCCCGGAGCCGACATACTCGGTGATCTGCGTGAACGGGTCGGTCTTGGCGATCCGCTCCGGCATGATCAGCGCCATCGGGGCGTTGGTCTTGCCGAGCGCGTAGAGCAGCTTCGGGAACGGCTTCTTGAGGCGCCAGCGGAAGGTCCGGTCGTCGGTCGCCGCCAGCTCGTCCTGGACGCCACGGATCATGATGCCGATCGGGTCCCGGGCCATCCAGCGGGTGAGGCTCGCCACCACATCCTTCGACAGGACCGGCTCGCCGTCGTGCCACGTCAGGCCGGGGCGCAGCCGGAAGGTCCAGGTCAGCTTGTCGCCCGAGACCTCCTCGGATTCGACCATCTGGCGCTGCGGCTTCAGCTGGTCGTCGACACCGTACAGCATGTCCCACACGAGGGTGCCGGCGTTGCGCACCACGTACTGGGTGCCCCAGATCGGATCGAAATTGGCGAGGTTCGCCTGAGGAACGAAGCGGAGGACCTTGGCGCCCTGCGCCAGGGCGGGCATCGCCACCTGCGGCGCCGCGAGCCCGAGCGCAGCCGAGCCCTTGAGGAAGGTCCTGCGGTCCATCGTGATCTCCCTGGCGGTGCGGATCTCAGGCACGCGTCGCCGGCCCACACCTTGTGGGCGAGTTTGAACAATCTTTAGGCAGGGGCGCAATGGCCCGGCGTGACAACCGGGATGGGGCGCACAGCCATGCGCGCCCCGGATCGAGGGCGGCCCGGGGATGGGCGCAGGCAGGCTTTGCGGTCATCGCGGTCACGGGGGCGGTCTCGCAAACCCCGCGCCAGCCGCCCCGTGATTGCGTTATGTATTCAAGATGACCGAAGGGGTGGCGCGTGGCGATGGCCTCAACCCGGAGGCGTGCAGGGGCGCTGTCCGATGGGAAGTCGGTCGAAGGGATTCAGGAACACGAACGCGCGTCTCCCTCCCCCTCTGCCTACGGGCTACACAGGTTTGAGGCCCACGGCTCATGAGGGAGCGCGACGGGCCCCCTCTCCCGCTCGGGAGAGGGGACCCGCGCCTCACCTACCGAGGACGCGCCTGACCAGACCGCAAACCTGTGTAGCCCGTAGGCAGAGGGGGGAGGGAGGAGCGCGCGGGTACCCGTCAGAGAGATCCAGGCTTCGCCCGCTTTCACCCCACCTGCCGCAGATGCCCACCGCGCGCGCCCGGCACCGCCTGCATGGCGCGGATGAAGGCCGCGATGCGCGGCGCGATCACCGTGCGGTAGCGCGACCCGTTGAACACCCCGTAATGCCCCACCCCCGCCTGGAGGTAATAGGCCTTGCGCGCCTCCGGCAGATTCGGCGTGAGGTCGAGGGCCGCCTTGGTCTGGCCGACGCCGGAGATGTCGTCGTTCTCGCCCTCGACCGCCAGGATCGCGCAGCGGCGGATCGCCGACAGATCGACCGGAACGCCCCGGTGCCGCATCTCACCCTTCGGCAAAGCGTGGTTCACGAACACGGTCTCGACCGTCTGGAGATAGTACTCGGCCGTGAGGTCCATCACCGCGAGATACTCGTCGTAGAACTCCCGGTGCTTCTCGGCCGAGTCGCCGTCGCCTTTCACCAGATGGTCGAACATGTCGGTATGGGCGGTGACGTGCCGGTCGAGGTTCATCGCCATGAAGCCCGAGAGCTGCAGGAAGCCCGGATAGACCCGGCGCCAGGCCCCCGGATAGATCGGCGGCACGAGGCTGATCGTGTTCTGCTCGAACCAGGTCTGGCCGCGCTCCTGCGCGAGGCAGTTCACCGCGGTCGGCGAGCGGCGCGTGTCGATCGGGCCGCCCATCAGCGTCATCGAGCTCGGCACGGCCGGCTCGTCGGCGGCCTCCATCAGCGCCACCGCGGCGAAGACCGGCACCGCCGGCTGACACACCGCCATGACGTGCAGGTCCGGCCCGAGGAAGGCGAACATCTCCTGCAGGCAATCGATGTAGTCGTCGAGGTCGAAGCGGCCGGCGAGCAGCGGCACCATCCGGGCATCGGTCCAGTCGGTGATGAACACCCGGTGGTTCGGCAGCATCGCCTCCACGGTGCCGCGCAGCAGCGTCGCGTAATGACCCGACATCGGCGCCACGATCAGAAGCTTCGGCTGCGCCTCGGCGGGGGGCGTCGCGAACGCGCGGTCGAACGCAATCAGGCGACAGAACGGCCGCTCCCACACCACGCGCTCGCTGACCGGCACCGCTTGGCCGTCGACCATCGTCTCGGTGAAGCCGAAGGCCGGCTTGCCGTATTGGCGGGTCACCCGCTCGAACATCTCGCAGCCGGCGCTGACGGCCCGCGCGTAGGGTCCGTAGGCCAGGGGATTGCCGGGAATCTGGAGGCCGTAGCGCGTGAGGTCGGCGGCGACCCGGGCCGGCGTCATCAGGGCACGGGCGCCCTCGTATAGCGAATAGGCCAGCAGCATCGTTACCTCACGGTCTCCGACCGGCCACCGGCGCTCCGTGCCCTTCGGCACCGAACGCCCCGTGACCGGAAACGGCAGGATAATGTTCCACCCTGAACGATAATGGAACATCCCCAAAGGGGGACGATTTCCCTGGGACGTCGTCGCCTGTGACGATTCGGCCCGGTGGCTCACTGGCCTCCCGCATCCGCGACATTGCCGGACTTGAACGCCGCCGGCTGTGGCGAAACTTTCGTACCGGCCCAATCCGTCCGACGCCCCACCGAAGCAGCGCATGCCCGATACCGAACTCACCGGCCTCGTCCGCGACGCGCGGCACCTGCGGCTCGACACCTTCGTCCGCCTGCGCTGGCTCGCGATCACGGGCCAGAGCGCCGCCGTGGTCGGGGCCCAGTTCGGTCTCGGCCTGCCGCTGCCCTTCGGCTGGTGCTTCCTGGTGATCGCCACCTCGTCGTGGCTGAACCTGGCGCTGCGCATCCGCTTCCCGGCGAGCTACCGGCTGAGCGACGACTCGGCGGCTTTGCTGCTCGCCTTCGACATCGTGCAGCTCGCCGCCCTCCTGTTCCTCACGGGCGGGCTGCAGAACCCGTTCTCGCTGCTGTTCCTCGCGCCCGTGCTGATCTCCGCGACCGCGCTGCCGCCGGAGCGGACGCTGGCGCTCGGCCTGCTGGCGGTGGGGCTCGCGACCCTGCTGGCCCTGGTCCACCGGCCGCTCCCCTGGTTCGCCGACGGGCGGATCGAATTGCCGTTCCTGTATGTCTCGGGGGTCTGGACCGCGATCCTGCTCGGCACCGCCTTCACGGGCGTCTACGCGTGGCGGGTGGCGGAGGAGACGCGGCTCCTCGCCCAGGCGCTTGCTGCGACCGAACTCGTGCTCGCCCGGGAACAGCACCTCTCCCAGCTCGACGGGCTGGCGGCGGCCGCCGCTCATGAATTGGGCACGCCGCTCGGCACCATCATGGTGGTCACCAAGGAGCTGATCCGCCAGCTCGGCCCCACGGCCTCGCCCAATGTGGCGGAGGATCTGAACCTGCTGCGCGAGCAGGTCGACCGCTGCCGCGGCATCCTGAGCAAGCTCACCTCCCTCGACGGCGACGGCGCCGGCGCCGGCTTCCTGGAGACGGTCACGTTCAGCCACCTCATTGAGGAGCTGGTGGCCCCGCAGCGGGCCCTCGGTACCGCCCTCGACATCACGAGCCTCGGAGAGGGGCCGGAGCCGGCCTGCCGCCGCAACCCGGGGGTGATGTTCGGGCTCGCCAACATCCTCGACAACGCCGTGGACTTCGCCGAAGCCCGGGTTTCCGTCGAGGGGCGCTGGACTCAGGAGCGAGTCTGGCTCGAGATTCGCGACGACGGACCGGGCTTCTCCAGCGAGGTTCTGCTACGTGCCGGCGAGCCCTACGTAACCACCCGCAGCCAGGACCGGCCGCAAACCGGAGGGACCGTCGGGGCGGGACTGGGACTCGGTCTGTTCATCGCAAAAACCCTGATCGAGCGCTCCGGCGCCCAGCTCGTGCTGATGAACATGCCCAGTCCGGAGGCCCACGGGGCGGTGGTGCGCGTGTCCTGGGCCCGCCATATCTTCGAGCGCGGGGCTGTGCCGCGTCATTCGCCGGAACTCAATATCCGGCACCCCCTGCCACCGCGCGATGTCGTCCCTATATAGGGACAGACTAAGAACCCGACGACGAAAACCCGAAAGGAGTACCGGATGCTCACGCAGCCCGGGACCGCGGCGGCGACCGACGCTGCCGTGATCAGCGAATCCGATCCTCTGGCCGCCTTCTCAGATCGCAGCCTGCTGATCGTCGACGATGACAAGCCGTTCCAGACCCGCCTCGCCCGGGCGATGGAGAGCCGCGGCTACCACGTTCAGGTGGCCGACAGCGTCGCGGACGGCGTCTCGGCTGTCGAAGCGCGGGCACCCGCCTTCGCGGTGATCGACATGCGCCTCGGCGACGGCAACGGCCTCGACGTGATCGCCCGCCTCAAGGAGCGCCGGCCCGAGGCCCGGGGCGTGATCCTGACCGGCTACGGCAATATCGCGACCGCGGTGACCGCGGTGAAGCTCGGCGCCTTCGACTACCTCGCCAAGCCCGCCGATGCCGACGAGATCCACGGTACTCTGATGGCGCAGCCGGGCGAGCGGGCCGATCCGCCCGAGAACCCGATGTCGGCCGACCGGGTGCGCTGGGAGCACATCCAGCGGGTCTACGAGCTGTGCGGCCGCAATGTCAGCGAGACCGCCCGGCGTCTCAATATGCACCGGCGGACGCTGCAGCGAATCCTGGCCAAGCGCGCGCCGCGCTGACGGCCCTCGGTTGCATCTGCGGCCCTGCCGGGCTAGCTGCGCGGGTCTCGGACGGTTCCGTCCGGGACCCGAACGTGTTTTCAGGGGTCGATCGCGTGAACGGGCGCAACGCCATCACCATCGTGAGCATGATGGTCCTTGTGGGCACCGAGGTGTTTGCCGTGGCCATTGCGGCGGGCTGGGCGCTGGCCGGCCTGTTCGATCTCGGGGACCGGGTCGGCCATGTCCTGATGGGCGTGTTCAGCCTGTTCGCCGCCTGGATCATGCTGCAGCTGTGGCGCCGGGCGACCAGCATCGAGCCCCTGCGCGCGGGTGCCGTTTCTTCCCGCCGGTAAACGGGCAACGTTCGACAGGCCGGCAGCCTTGCTGCTACTAGAGATCCGCGGCATCCTGTGAAACGTTGCCGCAGGCGATACCCTCGTCCCTGCGCCGCGCGAGACCCGAAGATCCATGAAAGCCCGTATTATCGTCACCCTAAAAAACGGCGTGCTGGACCCGCAGGGCAAGGCGATTGAGGCCGCACTCAAGTCGCTCGCGATCCAGGGGGTCGAGGGCGTGCGACAGGGCAAGGTCTTCGACATCGAACTGTCGGCCACGGATGCCGCCGCCGCCGAAGCGACCCTGCGCACGGCCTGCGAGAAACTCCTGGCCAACACCGTGGTCGAGAATTACGCGATCGAGATCCTCTGATGCACGCCGCGGTCGTCGTCTTCCCGGGTTCGAACCGCGAGAGCGATGTCGTCCGGGCCCTGCGCCGTTCGGGCGCGCAGGTGAGTACCGTCTGGCACGCGGACCACGACCTGCCGGCCGGCACCGACCTCGCCGTCCTGCCAGGCGGCTTCTCGTACGGCGACTACCTGCGCTGCGGCGCGATCGCAGGACGAGCGGCCGCCATGGACGCGGTGCGCGCCCACGCGGCCCGGGGTGGCCTCGTGCTCGGCATCTGCAACGGCTTCCAGATCCTGTGCGAATCGGGCCTCCTGCCGGGCGTGCTGATGCGCAACGTGAACCGGCGCTTCATCTGCCACCGGCAGACGCTCCGGGTGGAACGGACCGACACCCGGTTCACCAGCGCCTACCGGCCGGGTCAGGTCATCGACGTTTGCGTGGCGCATGGCGAGGGCAACTACTTCGCCGATCCCGAGACCCTGGCGCGGATCGAGGGTGAGGGCCGGGTGGCCTTCCGGTATTGCGATGTGGACGGGAACATCACCGTGGAGGCCAACCGCAACGGGTCGCTCAATGCAATCGCGGGCGTCCTCTCGGAGAACCGCAACGTCCTCGGGATGATGCCGCACCCGGAAAATTTCGTCGAGGACCTGATCGGCGGCACCGATGGGCGTGGGCTGTTCGACAGTCTGGCGGCGTGAATTATCGCCAAGACTGGTATTTACAGTCTGTTAAGGTTTTCGATTCATAAAGAGGCATCCAGAGATCTGGATATGGAGTTGGACATCTCGTCCGCTCTGTTTGATGCCTCCCTGAAGACTCCTCGAAGCCGCTCCATCCGGGGCGGCTTTTTTCTGTTCGGGATCAGGTTCACGCGCCTCACACCCTCGGGGGGTCCGGGCGACACCGTCTTGAGGCACAAGACCGATGACATAGCGCGACCGGCACCCTCTCCCATATGGGAGAGGGTTGAGGTGAGGGCCGAGAAGATTCAGGATCACGCGCGCGATCGACGCGCGGTCAGGTCACGTCTCTTCCGGCTGACAGGCGAGTCCGTCGGGACCTCAAACCCATGTCACCCGTAGCTTTCGAGAGAGCGGGAGGACGCGGGCAATCGAGCCCTACGGCTCAGTAGAGCCCGCCCGCCTGCGCGGCCCGGTCCGGATCCGGCGCCACAGCCGCCGCAGGGGCCGGCGCCTGGCTGCCGCCGGACGGGGCGACGTAGGAATCCGGCGGCGCGGTCCCGGGCTTGAACGCCTCCAGGATCGTCCCTGCCCCCTCGCTCGAACCGGCACGGGTGCCGCTCGCGAGGTTGATGCGGATCAGCTTGATCCCGGGGGGCACGCGGAACGGGGTCGGCGGCTTGTCCTTGAGGGCGGTCTTCAGGAACTCCAGGGCGATCGGCGCCGCCAGCCCGCCGCCGGTGGCGCGGTCGCCGAGCGAGCGCGGCTTGTCGAAACCGAGATAGATGCCCACCGCCAGATCCGGCGAGAAGCCCACGAACCACGCGTCCTTGGCGTCGTTGGTGGTGCCGGTCTTGCCGGCGAGCGGCTTGCCGATCTGCTTCAGCAGGGTCGCGGTGCCGCGCTGGACCACGCCCTCCATGATCGAGACCATCTGGTAGGCGGTCAGCGGGTCGAGCACCTGCTCGGAATCGTCCACCAGCTTCGGCTCGTCCTGGCCCGACCACTTCTCGGCGTCGCAGCCGATGCACTTGCGGTTGTCGTGCCGGTAGATCGTCTCGCCGGTGCGATCCTGGATCCGGTCGATCAGGGTCGGCCGGATGCGCCGGCCGCCATTGGCCAGCATCGAGTAGGCGGTGACCATGCGCATCACCGTGGTCTCGCCCGCGCCGAGGGACATCGGCAGCACCGGCAGCATGTCGTCGTAGACGCCGAAGCGGCGGGCATACTCGGCAATGAGCGGCATGCCGACATCCTTGGCGAGCCGAACCGTCATCAGGTTCTTCGAGTGCTCGATGCCGTAGCGGAGCGTGTGCGGGCCGCCGGACTTGCCGTCGTAGTTCGAGGGCGTCCAGGCCTCCTGGCCGGGGCCGGCCTCGATGGTGATCGGCGTGTCCTGCACGATCGAGGCGGGGGTGTAGCCGTTGTCGAGCGCGGCCGAGTAGACGATCGGCTTGAACGACGAGCCCGGCTGGCGCATCGCCTGGGTGGCGCGGTTGAACTCGGATTCGTCATACGAGAAGCCGCCGACCATGGCGTGGACGCGGCCCGTATTCGGGTCCATGGCCACGATCGCGCCGGAGACCTCGGGCTTCTGCCGCAGGCGGAACTGGCCCTTCCCGCCCTCGATCGCCTCGACATACACCATGTCGCCGGGCTGGAGATTCGCGCGGCCGGCCCAGCGCATCCCCTCGGGGGTGATCACGCCGGTCTCCCGGTCCTTGCCGACCTGGCCGGAGGCCTCGCGCTTGGGCTGGAGGCCGACCTGCACGCCGCCGCCGCCGTTGCCCAGCACCACGGCGAGCCGCCAGGGCGCCACGTCGCCGAGCGCCGGAACCTCGGCCGCCGCCATGCCCCAGTCGCGCCCGGTCAGATCGACCCGGGTGACCGGCCCGCGCCAGCCATGGGCCTGATCGTAGCGGACGAGGCCGTCGACCAGCGCCTTGCGGGCCCAGCCCTGCATCTTCGGATCGAGGGTGGCGCGCACCGAGAGGCCGCCCTCGTAGAGCTTCTTCTCGCCGTAGCGCTCGGAGATCTCGCGGCGGACCTCCTCGGTGAAGTAGTTGGCGTTGGCGGCGTTCGGGAAGGCGACGCGCGGGTTGACGCCGAGCGGCATCTTCTTGGCGGATTCCGCCTCCTCCTTGGTGATGTAGCCGTTCTCCGCCATCAGGCGGATGATCTCGTTGCGGCGGTCGAGGGCCGCCTGGGTCTTGCGGTAGGGGTGGTAGTTGTTCGGCCCCTTCGGCAGGGCAGCGAGGTAGGCCGCCTCGTTGATGGTCAGCTCGTGGACCGATTTTCCGAAGTAATCGAGCGCGGCAGCTGCAACCCCATGCAGGTTGCGCCCAGGGACGATCGTCCCCAAAAAAATCTCGTTGAGATAGAGCTCCAGGATCTTGTCCTTGGAGTAGGCCGACTCGATCCGGAGCGCCAGCAGCGCCTCCTTGACCTTGCGGTCATAGGTCTGCTCGGAGGACAGCAGGAAGTTCTTGGCGACCTGCTGGGTGATGGTCGAGGCGCCCTGCTTCTTGCCGCTCTTGGCGTTGGTCAGCACGGCGCGGACGATGCCCTCGGGGTCGATGCCGCCGTGCTTGTAGAAATTCTTGTCCTCGGCCGACAGGAAGGCGGCGACCACGATCTTCGGCATCGCCTGGATCGGCAGGTAGAGCCGGCGCTCGCGCGCGTATTCGGCGAGCAAGGAGCCGTCGGCCGCGTGGATGCGGGTCATCACCGGCGGCTCGTAATTGGCGAGTGCGGCGTGGTCGGGCAGATCCTGGCTGTACTTCCAGTAGAAGTAAGCGCCGGCTCCGGCGGCCAGCACGAACACCACCGCGGCGGCGCTGAACAGGATCCCGAAGAAACGAAGGATCAGACGCATCCGGTGTTCCGCTCGTCGCTGGCCCGGCCGCATGCCGGAATCGGCTCACCCGGCGCGCGACCTCCGCTCACGATGCGGTCGGCCCCCGGATGGTCCCGTGAGGCCCCCTCGAAATGCCGGTTCGACGGCGGTGCGACGGGGCGTTCGGACGGCCCGTATCCACACTTACTCTATGGTAAAACTGGGGCGACGGCGGCCGAGCGACGCGTCATCGTGGGCTGTCCCAGGCTGGCACGATTGGTGAAGAACAGGTCGATCGCCTTGGCCATGGAGCCGGTGACGCCCGCCCGCCACTCCGGCGATTGCAGCATCTCCAGGTCGCGCTTGCTCGACAGGTAGCCGAGTTCCACCAGCACGCTCGGCACGTCGGGAGAGCGCAGCACCACGAAGCGCGCCTCACGGTGGGGCTTGGTGCTCATCTCCATCACGGGGCTCAGCTGACCCATCAGGGTCCGGGCGAAGCCCGAGGAGAAGCCCCGGGTCTCCCGCAGGGTCAGTTCCTGCAGGATGTCGGCGATGTCCGGCGGCGCCTCGGCGGCGTCGACGCCCGCGGCGGCATCGGCCCGGTTCTCGCGCTCGGCGAGCTTGGCGGATTCGAGGTCGGTCGCCTTCTCGGCGTTGGTGTAGATCGTGGCGCCGCGCACCTGCGGGGCCGCCGAGATCGAATCCGCATGGATCGACACGAACAGGTCGGCCCTGGCCTCCCGGGCGAGGCGGACGCGATCCGCCAAGGGCACGAACACGTCCCGGTCGCGGGTCATCCGGACCCGGTAGCGGCCCCCCGCCTCCAGCTTCTCGACCAGCGCCTGGGCGAAGCCGAACACGATGTCCTTCTCGAACACGCCCCCCACCGCGATGGCGCCCGGATCGGTGCCGCCATGGCCGGCATCGACCATGATCAGCGGGCGCTGGTCGGCGGGCTCGGGGGCGGCGGCGCGGGCCTGCGCGGGGGCGGGATCGGCCGCGGCGGCCGCCTTCCGGAACGCCTCGCGGTCGGCACGCTGCAGCGGGATGGTGAGCAGCACGGCGCCGTCCCTGGCGCGGGTCGTGGTCTCGATCTTCCCCACCGTGGCGGGGTTTGCCAAGTCGATGACGATCCGCGAGCGCCCGGGGGCGAACAGGCCGTAGCGGAAGGATTGCACGAGGCCGTCCCGGCGGCTGCCGGTGCCGGATTCGAGCTGAAAATTGACCTCGGGCAGGTCGATCACCGCCCGATCGGGCCGCTCCATCACGAAGCCGCGGGCCTCGACCGCCCGGGACAGGGTCAGGGTCAGGCGCGTCGTGCCGCCCTGGCTGGCGAGATCGGCCCCGATGGCGATGGCGGGCTTGTCGCCGGTCTGCGCAGAAGCGGGCGGGCCCGCCAGCGCCGGCATGAGCGCCAGGGCGAGGCAGAGGCAGGCGGAACGGATCAGGCGCGCGCAGCTCGGCATCGGTGCGGTTGGGTTTCCCGTGCCCTCCGTTACGGCATGGGACCGATAGGGTTAACGGGCGGTTGCCGCAACCACCCCGATCCGCAGGCCGATGCCGGCGCGGGGCGACAAACCGACCTAGCGGAAGGCCATGACGCGGCTCGCCTTGCCCATCACCGTGACCCAGCAGGTCAGGGAGGCGTCGGCGGCGCGCTGGGCCTCATTGACGTTCAGGCGGATCAGATCGGCCGGCGTGCGGACATCCGAGAGGGCCCGGAAATGCGCCAGGGCGGCCGCGCCCTCGCCCTGCATGTAGCGGGCGACGGTCGAGCCGATCTCGATCATGTCGATGCGGTCGGGTGTGAACACGATCCGATTCGGCGTCGTGGGCTCTGCGGTGCGCGGCGCCACGGCGGAGACGAGGTCCGGCAGGGGGACCGCATCGAGCTCTGCCCCCGGATCCGCGTGGTTGGCCGCAGGCGGTTCGTCGGGGATGCCCTGAGGCGCCTCTGCGGCGCGATCCACCTCGGGGGGGCTCACGGCGTGGGCGATGTGATCGGCAAGATCGGCTTCAGGCTCGGCGTTCGCCTCGGCGACGGAATCGGCCTCCGGAGCGGATGTCAGAACCGGCTCGTCGGCATCGGCGAACGCGGCGCGCGACAGGGCCGCGACAGACACATCCGATTCGTCTGTCAGGACCGCGGACAAGGACTCAGGGGGAGCGGGGGTCTCCGTGTCCAGCGGCGGTTTCGGCTGCCAGTTGGGACGGCCCGTTCTCGGCCGACGCGGCTTTCCCATCGCGCGATCTCCTCCTGTCCGCTTCAGCCGACCCGCCTGAGCGTCGGTCGGCCCGCCTCCGGCCTGCGGGCGTCGGACCTGCGACGCCCGAGCGTCGAATCGTGGGATCCGGCCGGTCCGAGGGGCTGCCCGAATCGTTGGGACACCCCGATCCTTGCGGATCGGGGGAAGCCGGCCCTTAGCGGGCGGCGTTCTGGGCGAGGGCGCCGTAATCCTTGGCCTGGGCCTGGAAGGCGGCGAACTGGCTGCGGACGAATTCGGACTGCAGCTCGAAGGCCTCGCGCAGGTCCTTGGTGCGCACGAGCTTCTGCGCGAAGTCGAAGGTCGCGTTGGCGTTGGTCTGGGCGTGGTCGAAGCCCTTCGCGATCACCGCGCTGAAGGTCGACTGGAAGGTCTGGCCCGAAGACTGAGCCTGCTCGGTGGCCTTGACGGCATTGGCCATCAGGGTGCCGACGGCGTTGCGGGCCTGATCGACGCTCTTCTCGGCGAAGTCGCGCATCTCGGTCGGCATCTCGAAATTCGGGGTCTGCATCTGTGTCTCCAGAACCATCCTTGGAGCGGGACGCCGGCTGCGTCCGCCGTGACGCGCCCCTATATGTTGCACTGCAACAAGAAGTCAAGTGCATAATTCGGGGTCGGAGCGCCACCACCGAGGATCGATAAAATGCCGGATTCAGGATCTCGGCAAGTCATCGCACCAGGGCCATATCCCGATACCAGACGGAAGCCAAGCTTTGCCGTCGAGACCGGCCTTATTGGCAGATGACAGGGAAGGCGAACCAATTGACAAGAAATCATCGCTTTGTCCAGTAGGACGCCGGCTAATTGTGAATTCTTGATTCGATAGACCTGGCCCGCCGACATCAGAAGCTTCGCAGCGTGACGGATTCACCGGCATGCTGCATCGCACCGGAGCCGTTCGCCACGAGCCCGCCATAGAGGGTCCGGAGCGCGGCCGCGTGAGTCGCCAGCGTCATCGGGGCGGCGCGGGATGCGGCGTAGGCCCGCGCGCCGAGGCTTCGGGCGCGGGCCTTATCCCGCAGGGCCGTGAAGGCGGCTGCCAGGGCTTCGACCTCCGGGGCGACCACGAAACCGGTCTGCCCGTCTTGGACCTTCTCGGCGGCCCCGGACCGATCGGAGGCGACCACCGGGATCCCGGCCGCCAGAGCCTCGTAGACGGTGAGCGGCCCGGTCTCGTACCAGCGCGACGGCGCGGCGAGGGCCCGGGCCCGGCTGCTCAGAATCTCCCAGACCGCGGCCGGGCTCTGCCAGCCGATCACCTCCACGCCGTCCCGGGCGCGCAATTCCGCCTCCAGGGGACCGGCGCCGATGAACAGGGCGGGCAGGCCCGCCGCGCGGGCAGCCTCGGCCACCAGATCGGCCCCCTTCTCGCGGGTGAGGCGCCCGACATAGGCGATCGCATCGCCCTGCTCGGGCGCGGCCGCCGGCCCCTCTGCGATCCGGACCGGATTGTCGATCCGGTGGTGGGTGACGGTCGTGCCGCCCAGACGATCACCCATCCGCCGCCGGCTGGCATCGCAGACATGGACCACGTGGAGCGTCTGCCCCCTCACCGCCTGCCGCAGGGCCAGGGTGCGGGCGACGCGCACCAGCTTGTGGGCGCGGCTGCGGGCGTCGCAGGGCGCCGCGATGCAGGACGCCGACAGGGGTTTGAGCCCGCAGGGCTCCGCCCGGTCGAAGCGGTAATAGACGCCGTTCGGGCAGGCCAGGGCGTAATCGTGCAGGGTGACCACCAGCGGCACGCCCGCCTCCGACAAGACCGGAAAGACCGCCGGCGACAGGGCGCGGGTCCATTGGTGCAGGTGGATGCAGTCCGGCCGCTCGGGCAGCGCGGCGAGTGCCGCCGCGAGGCTGCGCGCCGCCGCCCCGTGCCAGATCCCGGCCGCAGCCGCCTTGGCGCCGCCGAGCGACCAGATATCCGGAAGCCCGAGCACGACCCGCCGGATGTTGCCGTGATCGAGCAGCGGGTCGGCCTCGCCCGGGATCGCCTGGAGGTAGGTGACCGAGACGCCGGCCTCGGCCAGTCCCCGGGCCGATTCCAGCGCGACTTTCTCGGCGCCGCCGCTGGCAGATGCGAACTCGGCCAGGATTACGACGTGCATGGAGAAAGCCCCGGTCTCTGCTGCCGGGATTATGGCGAAAACCAGTTTACGGGGGATCAACCGTGGATCGTTACAACGCCCAATCCCGAACTAGAGCGTCGGAAACCCGACCATGCACGTCGTCCTCGTCGCAGACCACGCCTCGATCAACGGCGGCCAGGCCAAGGTGGCGATCGAATCCGCTCTGGGGCTCGCCGCCCGCGGGGTCCGGGTGAGCCTGTTTGCCGCCGTCGGTCCGGTGGATCCCCGGCTCGAACCCGCCGGCATCCGCGTCGTCTGCCTGGAGCAGGACGATATCTCTACGACACGCAACAAGCTGGCCTTCGCCGCGCAGGCGATCTGGAATGGCGCGGCGAGCCGCGCGTTGGCCCGGGAGCTCGCAGCCTGCGACCCGCGGGACACCGTGGTCCACGTCCACGCCTTCGCCAAGGCGCTCTCGCCGTCGATCGGCACGGCGTTGCGAGCCTCGCGCCTGCCCTGCCTCTACACGATGCACGAGTTCTTCCTGGTCTGCCCGACCGGCGGCTTCTACGCCTATCCGGAGCAGAAGATCTGCCACCGGACGCCGATGTCGGCCTCCTGCATCGTGGCGCATTGCGACGCGCGCAGCTACCCGCGCAAGGTCGCCCGGATGGTCCGCCATGTCGGGCTCGCCCAGGTGGCCCGGCTGCCGGAGCTATTTTCCCACATCATCACGATCAGCGATCTGCAGGAGCGGGTCGTGCGGCCGCTGATGCCGCCGGGAACCACGTTCCACCGGGTCGACAACCCGATCGCGGTGGCGCAGGCGCCGCTGCGGGATGGGCCGCCGGGGGATTACCTGTTCGTCGGGCGGATCTCGACCGAGAAGGGCGCGCCGATCTTCGCCGAGGCGGCGCGGCTTGCGGGGGCGCGGGCGGTGTTCGTCGGCGACGGCCCCGAGCGGGCGGACCTCGCTGCGCGCTACCCCGAGGCCGTCATGCTGGGCTGGCGCGATGCCGCCGGCGTGCAGGCGCTGATGCGGCAGGCCCGGGCGTTGGTCTTCCCGAGCGTCTGGTACGAGGGCCAACCGCTCACCGTCTACGAGGCGCTGGCCTGCGGTGCTCCGGTGATCGTGAGCGACGCCTGCGCGGGCCGGGAGGCGGTGGTGGACGGCGAGACCGGGTTCTGGTTCCGCTCCGGCGATCCGGAAGCGCTCGCCGCGCATCTGCGCAGCCTGTCGGATGATGGGCTCGCCACCCGGATGGGCCGGGCCGCGTATGACCGCTACTGGGCGGCGCCGCTCAGCCTCGATGCGCATCTCGACCGTCTGGGGCGCGTCTACGAATCCGTGATGCGCGGCGCCGATGCCCGCGGGCCGGTCGCCATCCCGTCGGCCCGGCGGCCGGCTGCGACGGCCTGATGCCGCGCCACCCCCGAAAAATCGGAAACACCCGCCGCCGCTCGCGTTGATGCGCACCGGCACCGTTGCGTGCCACCGTCAGGGATGAGCGACATGGCCGACGAGCAGAAGCAGAACGAGACCAAGCCGGGCTTCCAGCAGGGCAGCGCCAAGCCGGGCGACGACAAGCATCCCGAGAACAAGCAGGAGAAGCTCAACGAGCGCCTGGACGACGCCCTGGAGGAAACCTTCCCGTCGAGCGACCCGGTCTCGGTGAAGATCACCAAGTAGGCGTTGGCCTCCTTCAGCGGACTGAATCAGTCTTCTGTTGACCGGACGGCCGCGCTCTCCTCCCCCTTGTGGGGAGGAGCCGGAGGTGGGGGTGGTTTTGGACCAAGTGCAGCGGTGCCGTCTGCACGACCCCCACCCCTAGCCCCTCCCCACAAGGGGGAGGGGAACCGCACGCACGAACGCGCCGTGACCCCCCCGGTCCTTTACGCAGCCTCGAGCAGCCGGCGGGCGATCACTTGGGCCTGGATCTCGGCCGCTCCCTCGAAGATCGACAGGATGCGGGCGTCGCACAGGATCCGGCTCACCTTGTACTCCAGCGCGAAGCCGTTACCGCCGTGGATCTGCAGGGCGTTGTCGGCCGCCGCCCAGGCGACGCGGGCGCCGAGCAGCTTGGCCATCCCGGCCTCGAGGTCGCAGCGCTTGCCCTCGTCCTTCTCGCGGGCCGAGAAATAGGTGAGCTGGCGGGCGATGTTGATTTCCACCGCCATCATGGCGAGCTTGTCGGCCACCCGCGGGAAGCTGACCAGCGGCTTGCCGAACTGCACCCGATCCTCGGCGTAGCGCAGACCGACATCGAGGGCCGACTGGGCGACGCCGATGGCGCGCGCCGCCGTCTGGATGCGGGCCGACTCGAAGGTCTGCATCAGCTGGGCGAAGCCCTTGCCCTCGACCTCGCCGAGCAGGTTGGCGGCCGGGACCTCGAAGCCCTCGAAGGCCAGCTCGTACTCCTTCATGCCGCGGTAGCCGAGCACCTCGATCTCGCCACCCGACAGGCCCTGGACCGGGAACGGATCCTCATCGGTGCCGCGGGGCTTCTCGGCGATCAGCATGGAGAGGCCCTTGTGGCCCTTCTCCTCCGGCTTGGTCCGGACCAGCACGGTCATGATGTCGGCACGGACCGGGTGGGTGATCCAGGTCTTGTTGCCGCTGATCTTCCACGTGTCGCCGTCCTTGACGGCCTTGGTGCGCAGGCTGGCCAGATCCGAACCCGTGTTCGGCTCGGTGAAGACGGCCGTCGGCAGGATGTCACCGCTGGCGATCTTGGGCAGGAAGCGCTGCTTCTGCTCCTCGGTGCCGCCGCACAGGATCAGCTCGGCGGCGATCTCCGAACGGGTACCGAGCGAGCCGACGCCGATATAGGCCCGGGACAGTTCCTCCGAGACCACGCACATGGCGGTCTTGGGCAGGCCCATGCCGCCGTATTCCTCGGGGATCGTCAGGCCGAAGACGCCGAGCTCGGCCATCTTGGTCACGATCTCCATCGGGATGTAGGCGTTCTTCAGGTGCCACTCATGCGCCTGATCGACCACCTCGGCCTTGCCGAAGCGGCGCATCTCGGAACGGATCGCCTCCATGTCCTCGTCGAGGCCCGAGGCGCCGACCGTCACCGAGCCGCTGCCGTCGCGCATCTGGGCGACCAGGGCGGCGCGGTTCTCGGGCGTGTTGCCCTCGGCGATCAGGGTCTCGACCGCGTCGGTGCGGTACTGCGCCACCTCCTTGGCGGTGAGGCCGAGCGAGCCGATCGGGCGGACCATCTCGCCCTGGCTCATCGGGATCCCGGAGAAGAGCTGGTCGAGATACTCGCCCGCGCCGATCCGCACGAGGAGCGCCTCGGTCTCGCCGAACCGGCCCTCAGCCTGGAGGCGCTCGGCGTAGCCGCCGAGCTCGCGGACCGCCTCCGCGTAGGTGGCGAGCCACGCGAGCCCGTGGGCCGCGTGCTGCTGGCCTTCGAGCTTGGCCGCATCGATCCGCCCGTCCGTCCCGAGGATCCGTGTGCGGACCCGGCGCGTGGCCTCGGCGGCCAGCGCCTTGGCGCTCTCGCCGGCGGCCTTGGTGAGGGACACGAGATCCTGCGGCTCGGTCTGGATGGCGGGGGATGCGGACATGGTTCTTGCTCGCCTGGCGTTTTTCTGGATCGTGTCTTTTAACCTGTTCGCGGCGCAAGCCGAAGCAGATTTCGTTTGCGGCGTCTTGAACTGAAGTTGAAGACCAGCCCTTTCGGCAAGAGTCGATTCGAGTTGGGTCCGTTCAACTGGGAATGTCAGATCGTGCCGGGATTCACGCGTCCGTTCCCGGACAAGATGATGGGCCGGAAGCCGGCCTCGCGTCCTGCCCCCTCTGCGGGGGAGGGAGAACGGCGACCACCCATCAGTCTATCCAGCGAACGGCTCTGTCCCCGTTAACCTCAGCGCTTCTGCTCGCAGCGCGTCTTCACATAGGCGCCGTCTTCGCCCTTGAAGCCGGAATTGGCGGCGAGCACCGGGCCCTGGATCAGGCATTCCTGAAGCGTGTGGGCCGGGCCCGTCACCACGTCGATCGCGGTGTCGCGCGAGCAATCGGGGGCCTGGACCGAGGCGGCGCAGATGAGGGCGACAACGAGGATCTGGTTCATGAAGCCTCCCGGCTCGGCCCGGCGCGTCAGACGGCGGGCACAATCAAGCCAAAGACACCGGTGCGCGCGGGGGTTCCATCACACCCGTGCGGCCAAATCGGCACCACCCTCGATCGCCTCCGGGCTCGGCACGCGGCCCTCGCCCAGCAGGTGCAGGAACGCCGTGAAGGGCTTGTTGCGGCCGATGCTGCAGGCCGCCACCGCGCGACCCTCGCGGACATAGTAGGCGATGAAATCGAGCGCCGAGGGGTCACCCTGCAGGATGATCCGCTCGAAATCCGGCGCGTAGCCGCCGTAGTCCAGGCGCTTGTCGCCCTGGTTGCTCCAGAAGAACGGCGCGCCCGAGAAGTCACCCTGTGCCCCCAGGATTGCCCGCGCCGCGTGGGTGCCGTGCTGCTGGGCGAGCCGCCAGTGCTCGATCCGGGCCGTGACCCCGCTGCCATGCTCCGGGAAGGCCGCGATGTCGCCCGCGATCCAGACCCGGTCGGTGAGCTTGAGGTCCGCGCCGACCGGGATCCCGCCGTTGTCGTCGGGCTCGACCCCCGCGACGATTCCGGTCTCCGGGGCGGCCCCGGCGCCGATCAGCACGAGATCGGCCGGCAGGCTCGTCCCATCCTCGGTCTCGACCGAGGCGACGCTGCCGTCGCCGGCGATCCGCGCGACCTTGCCGGTGACGAAGGTGACACCGTTGCCGGCATGGTACTGCTTCAGCGCCGACCCGACCGCGTCGCCGAACCGCTTGGCGAAGGGGATCGCCTCCCGGGACAGCACCGTCACCGACAGGCCGCGCTTGGTCAGGAAGGCCGCCGCCTCCAGCCCGACGAAGCCCGCGCCGACCACGACGACGCGCTTGGCGTGCTCGGCGGCCTCGCTGAGCCGTACGGCATCGTCGAGGCTGCGCAGCGTCATCACGCCGTCGAGATCCGTGCCCTCGAAATCGGGCACCACGGCGCGGCTGCCGGTGGCGATCAGCAGGGCGTCGCCCGTGAGCGTGCGTCCGTCCGCCAGGGTGACGCTGCGGCTGGCCGGATCGACCCGGGTGGCCTCGGCCTCGATCCGCTCGACCTGATGGGCGGCGGCGAAATCCGGCTCCAGCAGGGTCTTCTCCGGCGGCGTGGGCTTGGCCAGGAACTGCTTGGACAGCTTGGTCCGGTCGTAGGGCGGATGCCCCTCGCGGCCGACCATCGTGATCCGGCCGGTGAAGCCCTCACGGCGCAGGGTCGTCACGCAGGCGACCGCCGCCGCGCCGGTGCCGACGATCAGGACATGATCGACGGGTGTCGCGGCGCGCTTGGCCGGGGCCGGTTCGGGGGTGAGCGTCGCGACCGCCTCGTCGCCCTCGATCCGGACGGGATAACGGGTCAGCGCCTCCAGGGCCGGGGGCTCCTCCAGGCTGCCGTCGGACAGCGCGAAAGCCGCCTTGTGCCACGGGCAGTAGAGCCGGCCGCCGCAGATCTCGCCCTTGGCGAGCGGCGCCCCGAGATGCGGGCACTTGGCCTGGAAGGCGCGCACGCCGTCCGCATCGCGCACGAACAGGACCGCGTCGTCGCCCGCCTTGCCCTCGGCCTTGCCGCCGAGGGGAATCGCGTCGAGGGCGAGGCGGATCTCGCGGGGCTTGTCCTGATCCATGCGTGTCGCGCTCGGTGCCGGCCCGGGCCATCCGGCCCGCGCGCATTAAACCGCGAGGCGGCGAAGGGTTTCCGGGCCCTGCGGTCGCAGGCCCAGGTTGGGGTTTCGAAAGGGCGAGCCCTTTCGCGGGTCCAGGGTGGAGCCCTGGTGTCAGGCGAAGCCCGAAGTCAGGGGCTCGGCCCCCGAACCCCTGCCCAAGGGCTCGCCCTTGGGGAACCCGGAACTTGGGCCGACAGCTTTCAGCCGCGGCTCGCCACCGCGACCCCAAGGGCGGCCAGCCCCATCCCGGCGCCCTGGAGCGGCGTCAGCACCTCACCGAACAGCAGGTAGCCGAGCACGGCCGCCACCGGCGGGACGAGGAAGAACAGGGCCGCCACCCCCGCCACTGCGCCGCGCCGGATCAACGCCAGCAGCAGCAGGATGCCGGCCACCGAGTTGATCAGGACCGCCCAGGCGAGCCCGAGCCAGACCGGCGCCACCGGCTCGAATCGCGCGCTGCCGAAGGCGAGCGCCAGGGGGATCGCGCAGGCCATGCCGCCCACGAACTGGAGCGTCGCCCCGGCGAGCAGATCGACCCGGCCGCCGGTGCGTTTCTGCCAGAGGGTGCCGAGCGTCAGCGACAGGACTGCCAGAAAGCTGACGGCCAGCGCGAGCGGCGGGATCCCCGAGGGATCGGCAGCGCCGAGCTTGGGGGCCAGCACGAGCCCCGCACCGATGAAGCCCATCAGGATGCCGAGCGCCCGCCGGGGGCTGACCCGCTCACCGAGCAGGGGCTGCGCCAGAAGCGCGGTCAGCAGCGGCTGGAGGCTGCCCACGAGGGCGGCGATCCCGGCCGGCAGCCCGTGGCTCACCGCCCAGAAGGTGCTCGACAGGTAGACGCCCTGCATCAGGAAACCCGCGATGATGGAATCGCGCCAGCCCGTCCGGTCCGCCGGCCAGCGCACACGGGACGCCAGGGCGATCCCCGCCAGCACCAGGGCGACCGCGGTGAAGCGCACGGCCGTGAAGCCCAGCGGATCCGCGTGCGGCACCACGGCGCGGGCGGAGATGAAGCCCGTCGCCCAGATCGGCACGAACAGGGCCGGGAGGACGCTGGCCGCGCGGCTTAAGGGTCGTGAGGCTGTCGGCATAGCCGTATCTAAGGCGCATCCGGCCCGCGAGTCGCAACGGCAATCCGGTGCGCCCGCGCGTCACCGCTTCGTGTTCGGGACCGGATCGCGTCGACGGCGTTGACGGGCCGGCACCGGCACGTTCAACGGCGTGCCGTATCGCCAGAGGATCGTCAGAGCACCGTGAAACCCCTTCGCAACGGATTGCAGGTCATGGGCGTGGCGGCGCAGCGCTTCGTCTCCCATGACGGCTGGGCGATCGCGAGCCACATCGCGCTCTCGACCCTGACGTCGCTGTTCCCGTTCCTGATTTTGCTAGCGGCTTTGGCGGGCCTGTTCGGCACGCAGTCGCTCGCCGACGAGGCCGGGGTGCTGATCTTCGACGCGTGGCCGCGGGAGATCGCCAAGCCGATCGTCGGCGAGGTGCATCGGGTGCTCACCGAGCAGCGCCGCGGCGTGCTGACACTCGGCGCGCTGTTCGCCCTCTACTTCTCCTCCTCGGGGGTCGAGAGCCTGCGGGTGGGGCTGAACCGGGCCTATGGCTTGCGCGAGGGCCGGCCCTGGTGGCTGACCCGGCTCGAATCGATCGGCTACGTGATCTGCGGCGCCTTCGCGATGCTGGCCTTCGCGCTGCTCGTGGTGCTGGGGCCGCTGATCTGGCGGGCCCTCGTGCTGGTGGCGCCGGGGCTGGAGCCCCTGAGCCTCACGGTGGCGATCGGGCGGATCGGGATCACCGCGCTGCTGCTCGCCGTGATCCTGGTGATCGCCCACAAGTTCGTCGCGGCGGGGCGGCGCTCGATCCTGTCGGTGCTGCCGGGAATCGGGGTGACGCTGGTGCTGTGGTTCTTCGCCGGCCTCGGCTTCGGCTACTATCTCGACCGGTTCTCGAACGCCTACGCGTCGACCTACGGGGGCTTGGCCACCGCGATGGTGTTCCTGGTGTTCCTCTACTGGCTCGCCGCCATGTTCCTGTTCGGCGGCGAGATCAACGGCACGGTGATCGCCGCCCGCCGCAGCCGGTTGCAGGCGAAGATGCTGGCGCGCCGGGCCGAGATGGAGGGCAAATGGACGGGATCGAGCACCTGAGGATCCGCGCGAACGGGGCCGATCTGCACGTTGCGCGCTGCGGCACGGGGGCGCCGCTGCTGCTGCTCCACGGCTGGCCGGAATTCTGGCTGACCTGGCAACCCGTGATGGCGCGGCTCGCGGATCGCCACACCCTGATCGCCCCGGACCTGCGCGGCTTCGGCGATAGCGACAAGCCGGCAGGACCCTTCGGGCCGGCCGATCACGCCGCCGACATGGTGGCGCTCCTCGACGCGCTCGGGATCGCGCGGGCCGGCATCGTCGGCCACGATGTCGGCGGTGCGGTGATCCAGGCGCTCGCCCGGTCGAACCCGGAGCGCTGTGCCGGCCTGGTCCTGTTCGACTTCGTCTATCCAGGGATCGGGCCCCGCCTCGGGGCGCCGGACCGGCTCACCGAGATCTGGTACCAGTCGTTCAACCAGATGGACTTGGCCGTGCAGCTCGTGGGCGCCAGCCGCGCGAGCTGCGCCGCCTATATCGGCCACTTCCTGCGGCACTGGTCGTACCGGAAGGATGCGTTCGACGACGTGCTCGACGCCTTCGTGGACGCCTACAGGAAGCCCGGAAACCTCGCGGGCGGCTTCGCGCATTACCGGGCGGCCCATGCCGGGCGGATGGCGATGCTGAAGGGCGAGGCCCCGCCCCTGGCGCCGATCACCGTGCCGACCTGCGTGCGCTGGGCCGAGCACGACCCGATCTTCCCCTATGCCTGGACCGACCGCCTGGGCGAGACCTTTTCGGATCTCGACCTCGCGCCGTTCCCGGGGGTCGGGCACTTCCCGCACCGGGAGGATCCGGAGCGGGCGGCCGAGGCGATCGCGGGGTTTTTCGGGCGGATCGGGTGGAGGTGAGGGCAGCCTCCCCTCCCCCTTGTGGGGAGTGGCCAGGGGTGGGGGTGGTGCAGGATCGAGCGCTCCGGTGCCTTCTGCACCACCCCCACCTCCAGCTCCAGCTCCTCCCCGCAAGGGGGAGGAGAGCAGCCGTTCAGCGCTAGCCTCACGCCGCCAGCGCCAGCCCCTCTTCCTCATCGACTTGAGCGGCCATGAACTGCGCCCGGGCGAGCTCGGCGAAGCGACCACCCTCGGCCACCAGCTGGTCGAAGGTGCCGGCCTCGACGATCCGGCCCTCGTGGAACACCAGGATCCGGTCGGCATCGCGGATCGTCGCGAGGCGGTGGGCAATCACGAAGGTGGTCCGCCCCTCCATCACCGCTTCCAGCGCACCCTGGAGCTTGCGCTCGGTGGCGGCGTCGAGGGCCGAGGTCGCCTCGTCGAGGATCAGGATCGGCGGGTTCTTCAGGAGCGCCCGGGCGATCGAGAGCCGCTGGCGCTCGCCGCCCGAGAGCGACCGGCCGCGCTCGCCGATCACCGTGTCGAGCCCGTTCGGCTGGCGCGCCAGGAAGGCGCTGGCCTGGGCCCGCTCCAGGGCGTCGAGCATCTCGGCATCCGTGGCGTCGGGGCGGCCGACCTGCAGGTTCTCGCGGATCGAGCGGGCGAACAGCATCGGCTCCTGGAACACCACACCGATGTTGTGGCGCAGGGAGGCGAGACCGATGTCCCGGACATCCATGTCGTCGATGCGGATCGCGCCGGAAGCCGGATCGAAGCTGCGGTGCAGAAGGCCGAGCGTCGTCGACTTGCCCGAGCCGGTGGTGCCGACCAGCGCGATCGTCTCGCCGGGCTTGGCCGTGAACGACACGCCGTCGAGCGCCTGCCGCTTGCCGTCATACGAGAAGGTCACGTCGTCGAAGGTGACCTCACCCGCGAAGCGCGCCACCTGCCGGGCATGCGGCCGGTCGGCCACCGCCGGGACGGTGTCGTAGATCTCAAAGAACTCGGCGATCTTCGGCGCCTGCTGGAACAGGCCGTTGACGAAGCCGACCACGTGGTCGAGCCGGGCCACGAAAGCGGTGGCGAGGCTCATGAAGGCCACGACCTCGCCCACCGTGGTGGTGCCGGCCTGATACAGCCAGATGCCGGTGACGAAGATCGCCGTCATGGTGATGGTCGCCGAGGCGCGGGTCGCCACGTTGGCAAGCGCCCACCAGGACAGGACCGGGATCTGCGCGGCGAGCAGGTTGGTGATGATGCCGCGCATCGCGTCCTTCTCGGCCTTGGCGCGGGTGAAGGACTGGATCACCGCGACGTTGCCGAGCGCGTCCGAGGCGTGGGCGGCCAGCCCGGAGTTGAATTCCTCGACCTGCCCCTGCAGCCGCTCGGTCCGGCGCATCACGAAGGTGGTGAGCGCCGTAAACGCCAGCACCAGCACCACGAGGATCGAGCCGAGCTGCCAGTTGATGAACAGGGTCATCGGCAGGAGCACGCCGAGCGAGACCAGGGCGACGAGGTGGTCGCGGAAGAAGCCGAGCCACAGCCACGCCATGCCGTTCGTGCCCTCCAGCATCGCCTTGAGGACGCGGCCGGAATGGTTGGCCGAGTGGAAGGCCAGCGGCAGGTCGAGGACGTGCTCGAAGTAGCTCGCCATCGACGACAGGCGGTTGCGGTGGGCCAGCCGGTCGGCGTGGAGCGCGATGAACACGCCCGCCGCGATGGTGAAGAAGCCGAACGCCACCCAGGCGGCGAGCAGGGGCAGCATCGTGCCCATGGCGTCGCCGCCGCGCTTCAGGTGCGTGAGCTGGTCGATGATCCGGCCCATCAGCAGGGGCTCGGCGAAGGCCGCGATCGCCAGCACGACGTTGGTCGCCGCCAAGCCGATCGCGAGCCGCCGCTCCGCCTTCAGGAACCCCAGGACCCGCCCGTAGAGACGAACCATCACGACCGCTCCGCCACCCCTGGCGCGGCCCGTGTGACCCGGGTCCTGCGCCATCTCTTAACGGGGCTCGGCCGGCCGGCAGCTTCGCCGTTCTGCCGCCAAACCCCTCGTACGACAGGTGTATGCCAGGGTTTGCCTGAACGGGCGATGACGGACCGATACAGCTTGGAAACATCCATCTTTACGATTCATTCAGCGAGGTTTCCGAACTCTGTAGGCGACCTGGCCGTTTTCGGATCTGGGTTCCGGCTTTCCCTTGACGATTCGGCATCGGACGCCCGCCTCATGGATCTCGCAACCGCACTCGGCCTGCTCTCGGGGCTCGGTGTCGTGGTCGGGCTGATCGTGCTCGATGGCGGCCATTTCGGCGCCTACGCGTCGGAGCACGCCGTGGTGGTGGTGTTCGGCGGCGCGACCGCCGCCACGATGATCCGTTTCCCGTTCTCGGTGATCCTGCACGGCCTGCCGATGGGCCTGCGCTTCGCCTTCATGATGCGCGCGGTGAAGCCGCAGGCGCTGATCGAGGAGATTACCAAGATCGCCGAGGTGGTCCGCAAGTCGGGCCCGATGGCGCTGGAGAACCTGGCGATCTCCGACCCGTTCCTGGCGCAGGGCGCCCGCTACATCGCCGACGGCTACGACCGCGAGTTCATCCGCGACACGATGGAGCGGGACCGCGACAACTTCCTGATGCATCTCGAGGAGGGCTCGAAGGTCTATCGCGCCGTCGGCGACTGCGCCCCGGCCTGGGGCATGATCGGCACGATCCTGGGCATGGTGGCGATGTTCGCCAACATGTCCGATCCCTCGAAGCTCGGCCCCGCCATGGCGACCGCCCTGCTCGCCACCCTCTACGGCGCCGTGATCGCCAACCTGATCACCCTGCCGCTCGCCGACAAGCTGCACGTCAAGCTCGAGGAGGAGGACGTGTCGCGCTCGCTGATCATCGACGGCATCCTGATGATCCGCGACCAGAAGAGCCCGACGCTGGTGCGCGAGATGCTGGTCGCCTACCTGCCGCACGCCCATCGCGAAGCGCTGATGGAAGAAGCCGCCTGAGATGGTGAAATCCTGAGATGGCCAGGCGGAAGCGCGGCGGCGCGCATGGCGGCCACGGCTGGTTCGTCACCTTCGCCGACCTGATGGCGCTCCTGATGAGCTTCTTCGTGATGGTCGCGGCGTATTCCACGCAGGACCAGAAGAAGATGCAGATGGTGGCGGGCTCGATGCGCGACGCCTTCGGCGTCAACAAGGACTCGAAGTTCGCCGGGGTCATCGAGATGGAGGGGCTGCCGGCCGCCGATCACCTGAAGCACCTGCGGGACATCCCGGCCGACGAGGCCACGGACCGCACGACGCCGTCGCGGCTCAGCACGCGCAGCGCGTTCGGCCTGCCGGAGACCGGCGCGCCAGAGAATGACGGCCTCGCGGCCGCCTCCCTGCGGCAGGCCCTGCAGAGCCTGCCGGATTTCGCCGAACTGTCGAAGAACGTCGTCATCGCCCGGTCCGAGCAGGGCCTCGACGTGTCGATCGTCGATCAGGACGGGCGCTCGATGTTCCCGGAGGGCTCGACCCGGCCCAACGACCGCACCCGGCTCCTCCTGGAGAAGCTCGGCCCGGCGCTCCGCCAGATGCCGAACCGCATCGCCGTCACGGGCTACACGGCCACGGACCGGCCGGGCCGGCGTCCCGCCGCGCCCCCCTGGGAGCTGTCGGCCGGCCGCGCGGTCAGCGTCCGGAATATCCTGGCCGGCGCCGGCGTTCCGGACGACCGGTTCGCCTCGGTCACCGGCAAGGCCGACACCGAACCGATGTTCCCCGACAATCCCTACATCCCGGCCAACCGGCGCGTGACGGTGACGCTGCTCAAGGAAGCCCCGCCGGTGCCCAGCGTGAAGGGGCTTCCGTAGGGGCAGCGCTACTGGGCCGTGAGCAGCGCCCAGTAGACCTTGTACTTCGAGCCCGGCGCGTAGGCGGTGGCGATCCCCATCTTGGTCGCCTTCGGGTCGAGCATCGTGGCGTCGTGTGGCTTGCTCTCGCGCCAGCCCGAGAAGGCCTCGGCCAGGGTGTGGTAGCCGGCCGAGAGGTTGGCGTTCACGTCCGCGTAGCCGAGCCGCTGCACCGCGGCCTTCACGGTCTGCGCCTGGCTCGGCCGGTCGGCCAGCGCCATCGCGGCCGCCTCGGCCTCGGCCAGCCGCTGCAATTCGGGGTCGACCGCGAGCGGCGGCGCGCCGCGGTTGCGGCGGTAGGACGAAATCATGTCCCGGGCCGCCTCCACGTCGATATGGGCGCTGTTGCTGGCGAGCGGCAGATAGATGCTCGGCAGGGCCGAGGAGGTCGGCGCCGGGGCAGCGCAGGAGCCGAGAAGCGCCAACGCCGGCAGGCAAAGCAGCCGCGGCAGGGTCCGTCTCACGCTTCGTCCGCCCACGTTCTCAAAATCCCTGCTGCGGCAACCGGCTTGGATGCCCCAGCCATATAGGCAGGGTCTGGCGGATCCGCACCCGCCGGCTCAGCCCCCCGCGCTCCGCAGGCCGCGGTCGCGTTGCGGCCGGCCCCCCTCCCCGCCCTCGGCGGCGGGTGTTGCGGCCGGCGACGCCAGCCCGAAGCGGCTGGCGATCTCGCCCATGGCGCTCTGCATCGTGTCGAGGCCCTGCACGGTCACGATGCTGGCGCCGGGGCCGAGCGGCGGGATGAAGCCGGCCTCCACGAGGGCCGAGAACACGGAGAAATTCAGATCGGTCAGCACCTTCTGGCCGAGGCTGACGTCGGTGATCCAGACGAGCAGCTCGAATTCGAGGAACGGATCGCCGATCTTCTTGAACACCACCCGGGGCGGCGGATCCCGCAGCACGTCGGCATGGGCCTGCGCGCAGGCCGTGATCATCTCGGCGGCCCGGACCGGATCCTGATTGCGCAGGACGCTGACCGTGATGCTCACCCGCCCCGAGCGGTCGCCGCGCACCCGGTTCTTGACCACGCCGGAGATCAGGTTGGAGTTCGGCACGATCACGGCCGAGCGGTCGAAGGTCTGGATCTCGGTGGAGCGGACCGAGATCCGCTTCACGATGCCCTCGGAATCGCCGATCACCACCTGATCGCCGACCCGGATCGGCCGCTCCCACAGGAGCAGCAGGCCCGAGACGAAGTTGTTGACGATCGATTGCAGGCCGAAACCGATACCGACCGACAGGGCGCCGGCCACCAGGGTCAGTTTCTCGAGGCTCAGGCCCAGATACGAGAAGGCGAGCGCCAGCGCGATCAGGAAGCCGCAATAGCCCGCCACCGTGGTGATCGAGTTGCGCAGGCCCGCATCGAGGTCGGTCGCCGGCAGGTAGGTGTTCTCCAGCCAGCGCTGCACGCCCTTGGTGATGAACACGCCGATCACCAGGATGCCGATCCCCAGCGCGATGCTGGACAGCGAGATCGTCACGTCCCCGACCTTGAAGCCGAAGAAGGCCTGCCGGACCGACGACACGATGTCGGTCGAGTCGAGCCCCCAGGGCGCCAGCACCAGGACGGCCGCCGCCAGGAACAGGACCACCCGGGCGGCGCCGGTCGCCAGGACCGAGATCTGGTTCAGCGAGCGCTTGCGCAGGCCGGTATTGGCCTGGAGCGCGGTGGCGAGCCGCGTCTCGTCGGAGAGCGCGCGGCCGATGAAGATGTCGACGCTCTGGACCAGCAGGTAGAGCAGCACCAGAACGCCCGCGTCCCAGATCAGCTGGTCGATCAGGAAGGTCACGAAGGCGACGTAGCCGACCAGGGCACCGAGCCCGATCACCGCCATGGCGGCCCAGCCGAGGAGGCGGGCCGGGCCGCCGATGCCCGTGGTGGTCTTGGTCGGCACGTAGGGGCCGAAGCAGGCCTCCTCCTCCTGCTCGGTATCGGCGAAGCGGTGCAGGCCGATCCCCAGGATCAGGGCGGTGGCCACGGCGCCGAGGCCGCGTGTGGCGATGGAGATCGGCAGGGCGGCCGAGATCCCGGAATTCAACGCCTCCACGGACTTCACCACGGTGACCACGGTGGCAATACCGACCGCGAGGCGGGTCAGGCGCGTCGCCGCGGCGTCGCTCACGGGGGTGGGGCGCCACGCGGGTTTTTCCGGGCTGAGCAGGCCGTCGCAGAGCGCTTCCACGAAGGCGATGAAGGCGAGGCCCCCGGAGATCGCGGCCGCCACCGGCAGGAGCCGGGACGGCAGCAGATTGGTGGCGTCGAGGGCGTAATAGACCGCGTAGGAGCCCGCCACCGCCGGCACCGTCCCGAGCAGGATCACCCGCCAGGCGGCGAGCAGCCTGGCCCGGCGCGACGGCTCCGTCTTGCCGGCATCCCGACGGGCACCCCGGGGCGCGATGTTGCGGCGGCCGAAATACAAGGCCACCGAGATCCCGAAGGCGAGCCCCAGGAACAGCAGGTTGGGGAGGCTGCCGTTGCGGGAGAACAGGAGGCCGATATCGGAGACTGCGCTCTGCAGCGCGCGGGTGTCGCGCGGCACGTCGGCCGTCACCTTGGCCCAGAGGCCCGGGCCGATCAGCGGCTGGGACCGGAGGAACAGGTCGCGGGTGAAGGATTCGCGCCGGCGGTTCGAGACGCGGTCGACGATCTGGTCGCCCTGCACCACCAGGGAGCGGGCCAGCCGCTGGGTCTCGTCGATCCGGGTGACGGCGGCCTCGCGCTCGGCGCGCTGCTCGGCGACGTCCGCGCTCTCCTGGGTGTCCTTGGGCTTCGGCCCGAGCTGGGCCAGCCGCTCGCGGGCGGCTTCCAGCGGCGCGTCGAGCCGCGTGACCAGGGTGCGGATCTCGTCGGTGACCGTGACGGCGCTGTCGCGGATCGCGGTGAGATCCGCCACCGTCAGGTCCGTATGGCCGAGCTGCTTCTCCCGGGCGTCGAGCTCGGCCTTGGCGGCATCGAGCTTGGCCCGCACCACCTTGAACTGTTCGGGGACCTCCGCCTGCGCCGGGGCTGGCCTGGCCGCCGCAGGCTTGGCTTCGGCAGGCTTAGCTTCGGCAGGCTTGGCTTCGGCAGGTTTGGCATCCGCGGGCTTGCCGGCCGGCACCTGAGCGGGCGTTTGCGCTGGAGCCTGGGCCGGCGTCTCGGCAGAGGCCGGCGGGGATGCGGCGGCGAGGCCGAGCATCAACGCGGCGAACAGGGTGGCGAGGCGGGACGGGCGCGCGCCGCCATCCGGCTTGCTGGTACGCGCTGGCGTACACGTCATGGGCGACCTCGCGTCGGGCGCGCCGGTGCGCGGTCGGCATCGGCGAATCGGCGGCGATAGGGGGCCGGGCGGCCCTCCTGGCGGCCCAGCGCTCTGCGGGAGCAATGGGGCGAAACCGTGCTCCCGCCACCCAGTACCGGATCGGGCAGCCCTGCGCCGGGCCGCTCCTTGGGTGTGCCCTGTGGGTGCGTCCCTGGGCCCACCGGGAGCAGCTTCACAAGGGTGTCATGCTGAGATTACATGAGCACCTGATGGACAGGGCCTTTTCGTCATCACGCGAAAGGGCATGGCCGGCGATCGTGCCGGCCCGGCCCGGCCGCGTTCCGGATCTGATCGCCCCGACCGGCGCCCTCGCGCGCCGGCCCGCCGCCCTGTTGCTCCCTCCGCCGCTCCCCCCTGGCCGTCGCCCCGTGCACCGGCCCGTCCGACATCGGCTCCGGGCCGGTTTGGACGGGCCGGTGCGACATCGGCCGGGTCCCGCGCGTTATCCGCGTCAGAGCTAGTGTGAAGAGTCGCGCCGATGATGGATCTTCAAACCCTCGTTCTCAACGCGGATTATCGGCCGCTCTCGTATAATCCGCTCTCCCTCTGGTCGTGGAAGGATGCCTTCACGGCCCTGTTCCTCGACCGGGTCACCCTGGTGGCGAGCTACGATGTCGAGGCCCGCTCGCCCTCGCGCTCCTTGCGGGTGCCCAGCGTGGTGGCGCTCAAGAACTACGTGGCGCTCGCCCGCAGCCCGGCCTTCACGCGCTACAACATCTACCTGCGGGACGGTTTCAGCTGCCAGTATTGCGGCCTGCGGCTGCCCTCCGGCGGCCTGACCTTCGACCACGTGGTGCCGCGCTCCCGGGGCGGCCTGTCGAGCTGGGAGAACGTCGTGGCGGCCTGCTCGCCCTGCAACCTGCGCAAGGCCAACCGGACCCCGGCGGAGGCCGACATGCCGCTGATGACCGAGCCCCGGAGGCCGACCCGCTACGAGTTGCACCACCGGCAGCCGGAATTCGACCACCGGCAGTATCACCACACGTGGCTGGACTACCTGTACTGGGATAGCGAGCTGGAGAGCTGAGACGGGCGACGACATTCCGGACGCCGGTCATGCCCGGAGTAGGCGCGGATCACGACGGCGTTGCCTGTCGCGCCGCCCCGAGGGCTGCGTCTACCAAGCCTGTCCCCGCCGAGGCGGTTCGTTGTACATCGGGACACCGTGGTGGCGCGGGAGATAATCGCGCACCAGCACGGGGGGCGGCACGACCGGAAGGGGCTGCACCCGGATCCTGTGGCGGACGACGCGGGGCCCGGGCCGATCCCCGGGCCAGGTAGCGGGATCCGCCAGGACAGGACTGGCGACAAGCAGGGCCGCGGCGAGGGCGAGGGTGCGACGAGCGCGCATGGACAGGCTCCAGCGGAGGCGCGGCATCAGAACTTGATGGCCGCCCCGGCCCGGACGGTGTTCAGGTTGACCTTGTGCCCGTCGAAGCTGTCGAACAGCACGTACTGATACTCGGCGCGCAGGAGGATGTTCGGCGTGATCGCGTATTCGATACCGGCCCCGAGGGCGACGCCGGCCACGACCTTCGTCTTGGCCCGCTGGTCGTAAGAGGCGATTTTGAACCGGCTGTCGTAGGTGGTCGTCCCGGCCAAAGTGGCGTTGTATGCGCTGACGTCGAAGCCGGAATCGGCGTAGCTCAGCGAGTCCGCGATGCGGGCGCGGCCGATCGCGACGCCACCCGTGACATACGGCATGAGGCTGTCGATGGCGTAGCCGAGGCGGGCTCGCAGCGTTCCGTAATCGTTGATCCGTGTGGCCGACGTCCCGTTCAGCGCCACGGTCTCCTGCAGGCCCAGCGAATTGGTTTTCGTGCGAGCGAGGCTGTCGCCGGAATAGCCCAAGCGGCCGAAATTCGTGTAATCGCCCTCGATGCCGAAGACGAAGCTGTCGTATTGGACGTTATAACCGACATAGCCACCGAAGCTCGCGGAGCCGATCCGCTTCGATGGCGGGCTCAACAGGCCCGAGGCACCGAAATCAGACTCGGCGGTCGAGTTGTGCGAGCGCTCGTAGACCATCGGGGAGAGAGCGTTCTTGAATCCGAGCGCCGCCGAGGTGTACCCGCCGTGGCCGCCGACATAGACGCCGCTCCAGTCGATCACCGGGACCGCGGTCGGTATCGGGTCGTACTCGGCTCCGCGCAGGTAATCGTAATCGAGATCAGCGGCGCGGGCGCTGTGGAAACCGCAGAAACCGAGAACCGCCAGCAGCGGAAAGGTGACGGTACGCATCGGGATCGTCCTGGAACTGAAGTGATGGTCGGCGGATCGAGCCTCGATACAGTGATAGCGGGGTAACCTTAATTATCCGTTGCTCGATATAAATTCCCACGTCCCAATACCTCAATCGTGTCGTTGCCGATCATCTATCGCTCGACATCAGAGATTTCTTTGGCGGCGTTGAAACGCGAAACGGCGCGGAGAGCCTCCGCGCCGTCGCCGTCTTGGTGTTGGGTCTGTGTCCGATCAGGACGTGGGATCAGTACTTGCGCACCAGCGGGCCGGGGATCGGCTCCGGCATCAGCGGCGGCAACGGGGCCGCGACGACACCGCCGAGGTAGTAGCGCAGGCCGATCTTCACATCGTGCGCCTCGATGTCCTTCACCTTGATCGCCTGCAGGCTACCGGTGCAGCACGGCACGTAGCCGGCGCCGGTCTCGGCCTTGCCGAGGTTCAGGTAGCGGTAGGCCAGCTCGATCTTGAACGCGTCGGTCACGTTGTAGGCGAGACCGGCGTGGAGCGCCCAAGCGAAGCTGCCGCTCGACTTGTCCTTGTAGAACTTGCTGCCGCTGTTGGTGTTGTAGACGGCGTTGCCGTTCGCGTCATAGACCGGCTTGTAGTTGTAGCTCGGCGCACCGCAATCGCAGCCGTAGACCGGGTTGCCGTAATCGTAGCCGTAGGTCGGGCTCGTGAACTGCTGGTTGGTCGAGTAGGACGACATGTGGTTGAAGGCGTAGCCGACGCCGCCGCCGATGAACGGCGTGATGCCGTACCACGTGCCGAGGTCGAAATAGGCGTTGGCGAGCACGACGGCGGAGTCGAAATTGCCGCTGGACTTGTTGACGCCGTAGGAGCCGAGGCCGTCGTCGTAATCCGGGCCGCGGTAATACTCGCTGCCGCGCAGGCCGGTGGCGTAGCGGTACTCACCGGTGATGTCGCCGCGGAAGAACGGGGTGAACTGGTAGCCGACGCCGACGCCCGCGAAGCCGCCGCCACCGATCTCGTTGCCGAAGGAGCGGTTGGCGTCCGGGTAGCCGGTATAGTCGTAGGCCGCGCTGTATTTCGGGCGGTTGTAGACGCTCGCGCCCACGTCGCCACGCAGGTACCAGCCGCCGCCGACCTCGATCGGCACGGGCGGCGGGGGCGGGGGCGGCGGCAGCAGGTCCGCCGCGGCGGCGAGGCAGGGCGCGCCGACGCTCGCCGCGAGCGTCAGGCTACGCACCAAAGCGTTGAGCTTGGAGCGGGCCATAAGAATTCCTTTACTGAACGCGTGAGCCCGACGCTCCGCGTGCGTGCTCTGGGGTTACCCTGTGAAGAATGCGCGCAACGTCTTAAATCGGGCTTAACGTTAAGTCTTAGGCATGCGAGTTTTCGATCTGCCGCCGCGGACTGTTGCTCGATCAATATTAGCCTGTCCGCGCGGTTCTATGCCCTGACATGTACAACCAAGGCCTCGATGAGGTTGTCCGGATGAGCGACGCGCCCAATGCGACCCCGTGCGATAGACTGCGGCTGAACCAAGTCGGACGAGGCGCCGGTGCTGCCTGAAGATGTGCGCATCCTGGCGCTGATGCTGCCCGCCGTGGTGGCGGGCGCCCATAGCGGCAACCCGGATTTCCGCGTCGGCGGCCGGGTCTTCGCGACCCTTTGGGTCGAGGAGATGCGGGTGGTGCTGCGCCTCGCGCCCGACGATCAGGCGGCCCTGTGCGAGGCCGAGCCGGACCTGTTCACGCCCCTCGACGGGGCCTGGGGGCGTCGGGGCTGGACCAATCTCGATCTCGACCTGTGCGAGGAGGAGACGCTCCGCACCGCGCTCCTGGCGGCATGGCGCATGACGGCGCCGCCGGACTTGAGCGCCGCCTACGACTGAGCATTCAAGTCCCGGTTTCAAAAGGTCCGAGACCTTTTGCGGGTCCAGGGCAGCGCCCTGGTGCCGGACGTTGTCCGGTGCCGGACGTTGTCCGGTGCCGGACGTTGTCCGGTGCCGGACGTTGTCCGGTGCCGGGCCAAGCCTCAGGGGCTCCGCCCCCGAACCCCGCCAAAGGGCTGCGCCCTTTGGAAACCCCTGACTCAGGCCGCGGCGCGGGTCACGGCGTCCACCACCTCGTCGACGACGTCGTTGACGAGACCGCGGTCGTCGCCCTCGGCCATCACGCGGATCACAGGCTCGGTGCCGGAGGGGCGGATCACCAGGCGGCCGGCATTGCCGAGCCGTTCGCGGGCATGCTCGATCGCGCTCACCACGCTGTCCTGCCGAAGCGGCTCGCCGGCCTTGTAGCGCACGTTCTTGAGGATCTGCGGCAGCGGGTCGAAGCAGTGGCAGACCTCGCTCACCGGCCGGTTCTGACGCTGCACCACGCTGAGGAGCTGGAGCGCCGCCACGAGGCCGTCGCCCGTGGTGGTGTAGTCCGACATGATGATGTGGCCGGATTGCTCGCCGCCGAGATTGTAGCCGTGCTCGCGCATATGCTCGAGGACGTAGCGGTCGCCCACCGCCGTACGGGCGAGCGTCAGCCCGAGGCCGCCGAGATAGCGCTCCAGGCCGAGATTGGACATGATCGTGGCCACCAGCCCCGGCTGTGTGAGGCGCTCGTCCTCCTTCCAGGAGCGGGCGACCACCGCCATGAGCTGGTCGCCGTCGACCACCTGCCCCTTCTCGTCGACGATCAGCACCCGATCGGCATCGCCATCGAGGGCAATGCCAATATCGGCCCGGCGCTCGCGCACCTTGGCGACCAGCGCGGCCGGGGCCGTCGAGCCGACGTCGCGGTTGATGTTGAAGCCGTCGGGCTCGGTGCCGATGGCGATGACCTCGGCGCCGAGCTCCCACAGGGTCTCGGGGGCGACCCGGTAGGCGGCGCCGTTGGCGCAATCGACCACAACCCGCAGCCCCTCCAGGGTCACCTGCCGCGGCAGGGTGCGCTTGGCGAACTCGATGTAGCGGGCATGCACGCTCTCGATCCGCTTGGCCCGGCCGAGATCGTTGGAGCCGGACAGGCGCTTGTGCATGTCGGCGTCGATCAGCCCCTCGATCTCATGCTCGATCGCGTCGTTGAGCTTGAACCCGTCCGGCCCGAACAGCTTGATGCCGTTATCCTCGAACGGGTTGTGCGAGGCCGAGATCATCACGCCGAGATCGGCCCGCATCGAGCGGGTGAGCATGGCGACGGCGGGCGTCGGCACGGGGCCGAGCTGCAGCACGTCCATGCCCACCGAGGTGAAGCCCGAGATCAGGGCGGTCTCGATCATGTAGCCGGACAGGCGCGTATCCTTGCCGATCACCACCCGGTGACGGTGGTCACCGCGCTGGAACACGAGGCCCGCCGCCTGACCCACCTTGAGGGCGAGTTCGGGGGTGATCACCCCGTTGGCACGGCCGCGGATCCCGTCGGTTCCGAAATACTTGCGCACCATCACGATCTCCGGTGCCGGGCCCCTCGGCCGGCCGACGCGCCGACAGACTAACCCAGCAGACCTTAGCAGATTGAATCGAACCGGGGTGCTCCGCGACAAAGGCGGTCGAAATGGGGCGCTCCCGTCCGCAGGGCGCTACAGCACCCGCGGAAGTGCCGCAGCCAGCAGGGCGATCCCCGAGACCGTCAGCAGGCCGAGCACGAGCCGGCGGAAGGCCACCTCGCTCAGGCCGCTATAGACCCGGGTGCCCAGGACAACCGGGATCAGCATCGCGGGCAGCACCACCGCCAGCATCGGCAGCGCCGCCCGGGTGACCAAGCCGGAACCGAGATACATGACCATCGTCACGGCCAGCATCGTCAGGTTGAAATTCTGGATGATCGTGCGCTGTACGTCGCGCTCGTAGCCCCGCAGCACACACCACAGCGTCGGCAGCGTGCCGGTGAAGCCGCCGAGGCCGCCCAGCAGGCCGCCGCTCAGGCCCACCGCGGCATCGGCGAGCCGCCCGCCCCGGGTGATCCGCGGCAGGTCCTTGGCGCGCAGCATGGTCGGGCACCACACCACCAGCAATGTGCCGAGCATCAGCTTGAACCAGTCGGCGTTGAGGTGGGGCAGAAGAAATACGCCCAGGGGAACGCCCGCCAGGCCGCCCAGCACGAAGGGCGCGAGGCGGGCGCGGTCGAAGCCGCGGCGGACCGTGACGGCAGCCACGATCTGCCCGGTCAAGGATCCGGAAACCGCCAGAATCGCGGCCAGTTGCGGATCGATCACCCAGGCCCAGAACGACAGGGCCACAAGGCCGAAGGCGAAGCCCGACAGCCCCTGCACGAAGCCGGCGACCGCGGCTCCGAGGGCGACCACGAGATACACGGAGAACGCCATCGGGCCCGGGCTCTTCTGACCATCCGTTTCCGGTCTTTCCGATTCGCCCGCCGCGGCCGAGGCGTCGGCCAAGCTTCCCATCGCGGTTCGCGGACAGGGGAGGCGGATTGTCATGAGGGCGACGGACCCGCCGGTCCCCCGCCTCTCCAGCACCGAATGACCCAAAGAAAAGGGCGCCTTCCGGCGCCCTCATCGTCTCATCTCAAATCTGGGTCAGGCCTGCGGCTGCGGCTCAAGCCCGCCGTCGCTCTCCTTCGGCCGGCCGCGGCCCGCCGAGGGGACCGAGGAGCCCCGGGCCGGGGTCGGCGGCACGTCGCCACCGTCGCGGATCGGGGGCTGACCCTTGAGCAGGTTGCGGATCTCCTCGCCCGAGAGGGTCTCGTATTCGAGGAGCCCCTGCGCCAGGGCCTCCAGATCGTCCTTGCGTTCGGCGAGGATGCGGCGCGCCTCCTCCAGGCCGGTCTCCACGAGGCGGCGCACCTCGGCATCGATCTTCTGGGCGGTCGATTCCGAGACCGATTGCTGCCGACCCATCGACATGCCGAGGAAGACCTCGTCGTTGTTGTCGCCATACGCGACGGTGCCGAGCTCGGGCGAGAAGCCCCAACGGGTCACCATCATCTTGGCGAGGCGGGTGGCCTGCTCGATGTCCGACTGGGCGCCCGAAGTCACCTTGTCGCGTCCGAAGATCATCTCCTCGGCGATGCGCCCGCCCATCATGATCGCGAGCCGCGAGGTCATCTGCTCGAAGCTCATGGAGAGCTTGTCCCGCTCGGGCAGCTGCATGACCATGCCGAGCGCCCGGCCGCGGGGGATGATGGTCGCCTTGTGCACCGGGTCGGTCGCCGGGACGTTGAGGGCGACGATGGCGTGACCGCCCTCGTGGTAGGCGGTGAGCCGCTTCTCGTCCTCGGTCATCACGAGGGTGCGCCGCTCGGCGCCCATCATGACCTTGTCCTTGGCGTCCTCGAACTCGTGCATCGTCACGATGCGCTTGCCGCGGCGGGCCGCCAGTAGGGCCGACTCGTTCACGAGGTTCATCAGGTCGGCGCCCGAGAAGCCCGGGGTGCCGCGCGCGATGGTCTTGAGATCGACATCGGGGGCCAGCGGCACCTTGCGGACGTGGACCCGCAGGATGCGCTCGCGGCCGGTCACATCCGGGTTCGGCACCATGATCTGGCGGTCGAACCGGCCGGGACGCAGCAGGGCCGGGTCGAGCACGTCGGGACGGTTGGTCGCCGCGATGATGATGACGCCCTCGTTGGCCTCGAACCCGTCCATCTCCACGAGGAGCTGGTTCAGGGTCTGCTCGCGCTCGTCGTTGCCGCCGCCCAGGCCGGCGCCGCGATGGCGGCCGACCGCGTCGATCTCGTCGATGAAGATGATGCAGGGCGCGTTCTTCTTGGCCTGCTCGAACATGTCGCGCACGCGGCTGGCACCGACGCCCACGAACATCTCGACGAAGTCGGAGCCCGAGATGGTGAAGAACGGCACGTTGGCCTCGCCCGCGACCGCCCGGGCGATCAGGGTCTTACCGGTGCCGGGCGGGCCAACGAGCAGCACGCCGCGCGGGATCCGGCCGCCAAGCCGCTGGAATTTTTGGGGGTCACGCAGGAATTCGACGATCTCCTGAAGATCTTCCTTCGCTTCCTCCACGCCGGCAACGTCATCGAAGCTGACGCGACCGTGAGCCTCGTTCAACAGCTTGGCCTTCGACTTGCCGAACCCCATGGCGCGGCCGGCGCCGGACTGCATCTGGCGCGACAGGAAGATCCAGGCGCCGATGAAGACGAGGATCGGCAGCCAGCTCACGAGCAGCTGGATGAACCAGGGGGTGTTGTCGGACGGCGGACGGGCGGTGATCTGCACGCCCTTGCCCTGGAGCTTGGAGACCAGGCTCGGGTCGTTGGGCGCGTAGCTGGTGAAGTTGCCACCGCCGACATAGGTGCCGGACACGTCCTGCCCGGAGATCACCACCGACTGGATCTTGCCGGCATCGGCGTCGTTCAGGAGCTGGCTGTAGGCGATCTCGCTGCCGCCGCCCCGGTGACCCGGGTTCTGGAACAGGGTGACGAGGGCCAGCACCAGCAGGAAGATGACGACCCACAAGGCAAAGTTGCGAAAATTCGGGTTCATCGATCAATCCTTGGTGCGTGCGACCCCCAAGACGGACGCCTCGCCCGGCTCGGCCGGTCCATCCGTGCACACTTCGCCAATGTAGGCGGGGGGCTCTCCCTTGCCAAGTAATGGCGACACCCCTGCGGCGAGGGCAGCACGCTTCCCCTCCGAGCGCCGCGGGGGCGCGGGGGTGAGGCTCACCGTGCCGGCGGTGTCCGTCGCGATCAGGAAGCCCGCGAGGCTGCGCCGGATCGCCGCCCGCTGCCGCAGGGCCGGCAGCAGCGATTCGAGGACCAGGGCTTCGAGGCGTTCGAGGCGGCGGGGTGCCGCCCCCGCCTGCGTCAGGGCGCGGTCGAGGCAGCGCAGGGCCACGGCGTCCGGCAGGGCCGCCAGGACCGTTCCCTCAAGGCGCAGGACCGCGTCCGCAGGGGGCCGCCGTGCGGTCTCCAAGGCCTGTTCGGCGGCGATTCGCAGCGCGGCCTCATCGCGGGCGACGCGCTCGGCGAGGCGGGCAAGGCGGGCGGGGGTCAGCCCCTCCCGCTCCAGGATCGGCCACGCGCCGCGCAGGCGGCTCCTTGCGAAGCGGGGATCGGCGTTGCTGGGATCGCGCAGATACGGGATGCCGCGGGCCTCGCACCACGCCACCAGGGTCGCCTTCGGCAGGGCCAGGAACGGCCGCGCGAGATCGAGGCCGGGCGCCAGCGCCCGCGTGGTGCGCATGCCCGCGAGGCCCGCGGGGCCGCTGCCTGCCGCAAGCCGCATCAGCACGGTCTCGGCTTGGTCGTCCTGGGTATGGCCGGTGAGGATACGGGCCGCACCGATCGCAATGGCCTGGGCGGCCAGCAGCCGGTAGCGGGCGTCCCGGGCCGCCTCCTGAAGACCGGCCCCGGGCTTCGGGCCCGCCCAGGTGAGGATCGCGTGCGGCAGGCCGAGGGCGCTGGCGGCTGCGGCGACGCCTTCGGCCTCCGCGTGGGAGTTCGGGCGCAGGCCGTGATCGACGGTGGCGACCTGCACGGCCGCCCCCAGCGTGGCGGCGGCGTGCATCAGCGCGCTCGAATCGGGCCCGCCCGAGACGGCAAGCAGCACGCCGCCGCCGAGCCAGGGTTGAAGAGCGTGGAGAACCGGATCGTCCGCAGGGCCAGTCATGGATTCAAAAGGTCCGCGACCTTTTGCGGGTGCAGGGCAGAGCCCTGCGAAGATCCCTCAGGGCTTCGCCCCGATACCCCACCGAGGGGCTGAACCCCTCGGAGACCCGGACCGGTCAGGCGCCGCAGCGGGCGCGCTTCTGTTCGCGCGCCACGCCCTGGCGGACCCCCGCCCCGGCATTCGGGAACTTCCGGTCGAGCTCGGCGAGCGTCGCGCAGGCCTGCTCGCGGGCGCCGAGTGCGGCGAGCGTGACACCGAGCTTCAGCATGGCGTCGGGGGCCTGCGAGGACCGGGCGTAGTCGGTGGAGACCTTCAGGAACTGCTCGGCCGCCTCGCGGTTGCGGCCGCGGGCGAGGTAGCTCTCGCCGAGCCAATAGGTGGCGCCGGCGATGCGGTTGTCGCGGGGATGCGATTGGATGAACTGGCGCAGACCCATCTCGGCCTGCTCGTACTGCTTGGCCCGGTACAGCTCCACCGCGGCCTCGTAATCCATGGCCGGATCGCCCGTCCGCGTGGCGGCCACGCTCTCGGAGGGGCGGGCCGGGATCGCCCCGGTCCGAGCCGGCGGACGCAGGTCCACAGGCTGATCGTAGCCGGGGGACGCGGCCTCCTCGTCCTCGCTCGCCCCCTCCATGGCACCGTCGATCGCCCCCTGGGGCAGGCGCTGCGGCCGGGGCGCGGCCTCGGCCGCCTCGACGGCCTCGCGGGGTGGCAGAGGTGTGGAGGCCTGGGTGCTGCCGAGCGGCATCGGCGCGCCCGGCGCCCCGGGGGCCTGCGACGGATCGAACGCGTCGCCGCGCTTGCCTGGCCGCCCGGAGCCCGGATTGACGCCGTTGACGGTGCCGCCACCCGATCCGGAGGACGGGGCGGCCGAAGGCGCGGGCTTGCCGCCCCCCTTGCCCTCGTTCAGGCGGAACTCGACGTCCTCCTGAAACTTGCGCAGCTGCTCCTTGAGCTGGCGGTTCTCGTACTGGAGGGTCTCGATCTGCCCCGCCATCACGCGGGACTGGTTCTCGATGCGCCCCAGGCGAACGACCAGCTCGGAGGCGTCCTGCGCGACGGCCGGCTGGCCGAGGAGCGCGGTGCCGAGGGCTGTGGCGAGGGCGAGACGGGTGCGAAGGCGGGCTGGCATGAGGCGGCTGCGGTCCGAGGGCGGCGCGTGGCCCTAACAGATGCGCCGGTCCGCGGCAAAACTGCGGCGGGGCTGAACCTTATCGCGACGCTCAGTGGAGACCGGGGGCCCGCCGTCATCAGGGGCTCGGTCCTGCCCGAACTCCACCCCCCGATTTCAGGATCTGTATCGTCGATGCTTTGGATAAATTTCGAGTGAAACCCCGGATTTATTTCATGATTACGTAGTAACGCAGCGTGATCTGAAGTATATTATCCTCTTTAGTCAAACATATAAAGTTATAAGATATCTAATCTACTCCGGCAAGCTCCACGATACCTTCGCTCGATATGAGGCCGACTCCGCGCCTGGCCCCGCGAAGCGTGTCGATGTGAAGAGCCCGCCGACCAGACCTGCCTGCGTCACGCGCAGAGCCCGCGGGTTCGGTCGCAGGGGCGGTCACCTGCGTCTCGTGTGCGTCAGTGTGCTTCTGCAGAGGCGACGGCGCTGATGGATCGCGATCAGCAACTCCTGGACGGCCTGACGAAGACCAGCAAGGTCATCGAGATCGGGCCGGCCCACAATCCGCTGGTGCCGCGCAGCGCCGGCTGGAACAGCTTCAGCCTCGATCACGCCACCCGGGCGGATCTGGTCGCAAAATACGCAGCCGATTCCTGGGTCGATACCGCGAAGATCGAGGAGGTCGATTTCGTCTGGCACAGCGGAGCGATGATCGACGCCGTTCCGGCCGAACACCACGGCACGTTCGACGCCGTGATCGCGAGCCACGTCATCGAGCACACGACCGACGTGATCCGGTTCCTTCAGGGTGCACGCACCCTGCTCCGGCCGGAGGGCAGCCTCCGCCTGGCGGTCCCCGACAAGCGCAAGTGCTTCGACTTCTACCGAAACCCCTCGACCACGGCCGACGCGATCGTGGCCTACGAGGACAGACGCGACCGGCACGACACGCGCACGCACCTCGACTACGCCCTGCGGATGGCCACCAAGGACGGCTGCCCGGGCTGGTTCGAGGGCGACACCCAGCCCGCCGAACTCCTCCACGGCGTCGAGATCGCGTGGCAGATGCTCCGCTACCGCGACGTCCCCGATTACGTGGACGCGCACAATTGGGTGTTCGTACCGGCAAGCTTCGAGTTGATGATGCTCGAGCTCGGCGCGCTCGCGTTCCTCGACCTGGAGGTCGAAAGCGTTGTCGCGATGCCGGCCACCGAATTCCTCGTCCGGCTCCGTCCCGGGCGGGCGGCGGTCGATCCGGACGCGGTCCAGGCGCGGCGAGGCGCGCTCATGAACCGGATCCTGATCGAACTCGCCGATCAGACGCGGCAGATCGCGGACAGCCCGCTTTACGTGCCCCCGCCCCTGCCTGCCTCGGATCCAACCCCGCCCCGGCAACGCTCTCGGTTGCAGCGCTGGTTCTCGGCCGGGGCTTTCCTGGCCGCCGCATCTGCCGGACTCCGGGGGCCCCGCTCACCCGCGTGAGCGGCCCGAGGCCTCCGGTTCCGTGCAGAGGCGGGGGGTTTGCGGCGGGCTTTACGCCCCGGCGCCGCGGTCCAGCACGATCACGGCCCGGCGGTTCTGCGACCAGCAGGAGATGTCGTTGCACACCGCCACCGGCCGCTCCTTGCCGTACGACACGGTGCGCATCCGGTTGCCCGCGATGCCCCGGGTGGCGAGGTAGTCGTTCACCGCCTGGGCGCGGCGGGCGCCGAGGGAGAAATTGTACTCGCGGGTGCCACGCTCGTCGGCATGGCCCTCGATGATGAAGGTGTAGCGCGGGTAGCGCTGCAGCCACGCGGCCTGCTTGTCGAGGGTGGCGGTCGCGGTCGGCGTCAGGTCGGTGGAATCCGACTCGAAGAAGACCCGGTCGCCGATATTGACGACGAAGTCCTGCGCGCTGCCCGGTGTGGCGGCGCCGGCCCCGAAGGCCGAGGCGTCGGCGAGATCCTTGTCGTTGCTGCAGGCGCCGAGGCCGAGGCCGGCGACGAGGGCGAGGCCGAGGGCGAGGGCGCGGAAACGCTGGGGCATGATCGTCAAAACTCCTCGAGCGGTGCCGAAGGCCGGCTGCGGGTCTTCGAGGCGGGTCCGCGTCGTTCTGAGGCCGTTCGTAGGCGCGGATGGTTAAGCGACGGTTCCGCCGGGCGGCACGGGCGCGTGGTGGCGATCCGGACCCGGCGACGTCGTGCGCTGTCGCACCCGGAATACGGCATCGGCGGGGCGGATGGCCGCAAAGAGGCATTTCCGTCGCGCGGGTTGCGGCGATGCCACAGCCCGGGCTTCGATGCCGAGGGTGAACGGTCCGGGCGCACCTTTAAGAAATCGTCAACCGTATCGGCTCTTGAATGGCGAGGCCGACCATCGGACATCCGTCATGCGCCCCGCACACTGTGTTCTCATCGTCGAGGACAGCTATCTGTTGCTCGAGATCATCGCGAGCCTGTGCGAGACACAAGGGATCCGGGTCCTCGAAGCTTCGACCGGCGAGGCGGCGCTGACGCTCCTGCGAGGCCGCGGCAGCGAGATCGACTGGCTGTTTACCGATATCCACCTGCCCGGACTGATCGATGGCTGGACGGTGGCGCACGCCTTCCGCGCCCTGCATGCGGATCGCCCTGTGGTCTACACCTCGACCGACGCGAACCGGCGCAGCGGCGTGCCCGGCAGCCTGTTCCTGCGCAAGCCGTTCCAGGTGCAGGAGGTCAACCGGTTGGTTCGGATGATGGTCGAGGGCCTCGGCGAAACGACCTTCGGTGCACCGCTCTGTGCGGCGGTCTGAACGCGTTCAGGCCCGTATTCCAACGCACGCTCCGCAGAATCCGTGTCCGGTGCGGCGGAGCGTGCATTCAGCCCGCCTGGAATAGCGCGACGATCTCCGGCGCGGCGAGCCAGGATTCCACCCGCGGACAGGTGAGGTCGCCGGCCGGCAGGGCGTCGTAGATGGAGAAGCTCGCCGCGATGAAGTCCGGCAGGTCGTAGAGCACCGGGAAGTCGTCACCCCGCGGCTTGGTCTTGAACAGGTACGAGCCGGTCAGGCCGAAATGCTCGGCGATGGGCGGGTAGATCGGCCAGACCACGTCCTGGGCCAGTTCGTCGCCGAGGTAATCCTCGATCTCCACGGGCTCGGGCGTGAGCCCGTTCTCTTGCAGAAGCCGCCGGGCGATGTCGCCGAGGACGTGGACCTTGGGATGGTTCATCAGGTGCATGAAGGCGCCGCGGCGCGCCCAGCGGGTCACCTCGCGCTCCAGCCCGAAGCCCAGGGCGTCGGCCGCGCCGACGAGTTCGCGCACGGCCGGATCCCAATGGTCGAGGTAGCCCAGGCGGGCGAACACGTCCTCGCGGAACAGGCCGGCGGTGCGGCGGGCATCGAGGCGGAGCCGGTGGGCGGTCAGCACGATCGCCGAGTGGTACTGGCCCAAGGGTGACGGTGTCAGCTTCAGGGCGGCGAGGTCCGAGGCCTGGCCGACATAGACCATATCGGGGTGGAAGGCCGAGAACACGATCGACGGGAACAGCTTGAGCCGCGGCTCGGCCGCCCGCACGGTGGCGACGTCGCCGCCCGGGATCAGTCCGGCCGGGAAGGCCTGCGAGAAGACGTGGTCGTGGGCGCGCAGGGTCCGGACCAGGCCGTCGACATGGCCGTGGTCACGCTTCAGCGAGCCCATGGGCACGTAGTGGACCGGGCTCTTCGGCGCGAGCAGGCGCATGGCCCGGGCGATGCCGCGGGCCTGGCAATTGCCCAGAACCGCGATGCTCGGCCCATCACGCCCGGTGGCGGCGCGGGCGCGGTTCCGCCATGGTGTCGCCCAGGTGGGGGGCCAACTGGGGGCCCAACTGGGCGTCGAGAGCGTGAACGCGCTGCGGGCGCGCCGGGGCAGGTCGTTCAGGGCCACGTCGCGTGCCGGTGTCAGCGGACGGCTCAGCGGTCCCGAGGGCCGTCGCCGTCGTGAGGAAGAGGGTTCGAAGATGGCGTTGAATCCGTATACGGGTCTACCGGCCGAGCGATTCTGGCGCAAGGTCGTGACCAACGTGCCGCCCTTCGCGGTCAATCCGCACCCGAAGGACACGTTCGTGATCGCGCCGACCGACAAGGTCGCCACCGGGGGCTCGTGCTTCGCCCAGCGGGTGGCCGAGGCGGTGCGCGGCGCCGGCTTCAACTACTATCTGACCGAGCCGCCGCCCCCCGGCATGAGCCCCGAGGAGGCCAATGCCCGCCAGTTCGGCACCTTCTCGGCGCGCTACGGCAATCTCTACTACACCCGCCAGTTCGTGCAGCTGTTCGACCGGGCCTACGGCCGATTCGAGCCGGAGCTGAAGGCGTGGCTGCGCGATGACGGCCGCTACGTCGATCCGTTCCGTCCCACGGTCGAGCCGGCCGGCTTCGCCAGCGAGGCCGAGGTGATCGCGGCACGCGACGCGCATCTCGCCGAGGTGCGTCGCCTGTTCGAGACGCTCGATGTGTTCGTGCTGACGCTCGGCCTCACGGAAGGCTGGCGCTGGCGGGCCGACGGGGCGGCGCTGCCGCTGGCTCCCGGCGTCGCGGGCGGCACCTTCGATCCGGAACTCTACGAGTGCGTCAACGCGGGTGCGGGCGAGGTGCTCGGCGACCTCAACGGCTTCCTCGACCGGCTCTGGAGCGTGAACCCGAAGGCGCGGGTGATCTTCACGGTCTCGCCGGTGCCGATGATCGCCACCTACATGGACCGGCACGTGATGGAGTCGAACAGTTACTCCAAGTCGGTGCTGCGGGTGGCGGCCGGCGAGGTGGTGGGCCGGGGCGATCCGCGGGCGGTCTATTTCCCCGCCTACGACATCGTGACGAGCAACGTGAATGCCGGGCGCTACTACAACGAGGACCAGCGCACCATCAACGACGCGGGCGTGCGCCACGTCATGCGCCTGTTCCTGGCGACGTTTGCGCGCGACCGGGTCTCCCCCGCCCCGACCCACGCCCCCGTGGACCTGGCCGCCGAGTTCGAGGGCAATGCCGGCGTGATCTGCGACGAGGAGGAGATCGAGCGCAGCGTGGCGTGAATTTCAAAGCGTCTCGGTCAGCCGCTCCGGTGACGGCACGCCTGCCGTCATCACGAGGGCAGCGAAGTGACCCAGGCTAGCGGGGCGTCTGAAGACGCGGCGCGACTGGATTGCTTCGCTCCGCCCGCAAAGACGGTGATAGCCACCCTGAGCAAGCGCGGCGAGCAGGCTCGAACCTTCTCCTCCTTCCCGACAGGAATGTAGATCCGGGTTTGCCTCCGGCCGACCCTTTCGGGCAAGCTCGGCCACCCGGGCGCCTATGCCCTCCGGAGACGAATCCCTTGAGCCTGCCCCCGCCCCGCCACGCCGACCACGACATCGATCCGGTCTTCGTGAAGCGGCACTCGCCCCGCGCCTTCACGGGCGAGGCCGTGCCCGAATCCGAGCTGATGCGGATGATCGAGGCGGCGCGCTGGTCGCCCTCGGCCTACAACTCGCAGCCCTGGCGCTTCCTCTACGCGCTCCGGGGCGACGCCCATTGGGACACGTTCTTCGACCTGCTGGTGCCCGGCAATCAGAAATGGGTCTCGGGCACCGGGGCGATCGTGTTCCTGGTGTCGAACGGCTTCATGAAGGTCGGCGACGAGCTGAAGCCCTCCTACAGCCATTCCTTCGATGCCGGCACCGCCTCCCTGGCGTTTCAGCTCCAGGCGATCCATCAGGGCTGGCACGCCCACGGCATGGTCGGCTTCGACCACGTCCGCGCGCCCGAGGTGCTGCGCCTGCCCGCGAATCACCGGATCGAGGCCGCCTTCGCGGTCGGCCGCAAGACCCCGGAGGCCGAGCTCACCGAGGAGCAGCGGCCGCGCGAGGCCCCGAATGGCCGCCGGCCGATCACGGACTTCACCATCGCGGGACCGTTCCCGGCCGCTGCCGACTGAGGCGACTCGGAACTCGCGGCTTCGACGCGGATTGTGTCCGCATCGCAAAGCCGTCACAGCGCCGGCGCTCGCTGCCTCCGAGTCGGATTTCGGGCGGGCGAGGCGCCGGTCAGAGATCTGTCTTGTCCGCCCTGCGACGATTCGGGAGCTGGCTCATGAGTTCCTCCGACAGGGGCGCCACGGCCGCCGCGTTCCTCGATGACGGCCGGTTCGATCACGCCTCGGGTCTGCAGAGCGTCGCCGACCGCCACGGCGTCGGCCTCGACGCCGTACGCCATCTCGTGCAGGCGCTGGAGCGCGGCCACGGCACCATGGCGCAGTTCGATCATCCCGATCTCGGCGGGATGGGCCAATGGTTCTCGGGCGGCATGGTGATGGTCGGCCGGATGTTCGATGACGCGTTGAAGGCACGGGTCGACGCCCTCTGCACCGAACTGGCCGCGGCGTTGCCGGCGGGCGGGTTTTCGGATGCAGGCCCCGCAGCGCGCCGGGATGGGGGAGAATGGTGGCCGGCGGGCCTCGGTGCCCCGTCGAGCACCGGCTCGCAGAACGGGATGCGCTACGCCTACTTCCCCGAGACCCGGCGGCTTGCCGTCGAATCAGGTTCGGGCGTGGCGGTGTACGACACGGGCGAGCATCACATCACGGGGGTCTCACAATCGAACGGCCGTCTCGGCTTCACGGGCCGGGCCGGCGCCGTCGATCTCGCCCGTCTGCGCCGCATTGAGGCGGAAGCGGCTGCTCCGCGTCAGGCCGATCCGGCACAGGCTCCGACACCGGCCCCGGATCGCGCCCCGCCGGGCGACGTGCTCGCCACCCTCGAGCGGCTGGCCGAGCTGCACGCTCGGGGCGTGCTGACCGAGCGGGAATTTTCCGACAAGAAAACGGAGTTGCTGGCGCGGCTGTAGGGCCCGTCACCGAGCCTCGGATCCCGCGCCACAGGCGGCTTTCCGAAGGGCTTCAGCCCCAGCCCTTTGGCGGGTTGCCATCCAAAGCCTCGGCATCTGGCGCGGCCCGACGGCCGGCGCCTGCCCGGCAGCAGGACGTGCGCCTCAGACGATGCCGGCGCGCAGCAGGTCGTGGACGTGGACGATGCCCACGGGCCGCCCATCGTTGACCGCGAAGACCGCGGTGATGAGCCGGCGGTTCATCAGCTCAAGGGCAGCCTGGGCGAGCTTGTGCGGCTCGACGGTGACGGGATCGCGGGTCATGATCGTGGAGACCGGCGTGTCGAGGAGCGCGGGGCCCATATGGCGGCGCAGATCGCCGTCCGTGACGATGCCGACGAGACGCCCGGCCCCGTCGGTGACGCCGACGCAGCCGTAGCGCCGGGCCGCGATCTCGATCAGCACCTCGGACATCAGCGCGGTCTCGTGGACCAGCGGCATGTCCTGCGGGCCGTGCATCACCTGCTGCACGGTCTTGAGGCGGGCGGCGAGCGTCCCGCCGGGATGGAGCGTGTGGAAGCGGGCCGAGGTGAAGCCCCGCCGCTCCAGGAGGGCCACCGCCAGCGCATCGCCCAAGGCCAGCTGGATCAGGCTGGAGGAGGTCGGCGCGAGGTCGTGCGGGCAGGATTCCCGCACCCGGGGCAGTTCCAGCAGCACGTCGGCGGCCCGGCCGAGCGTGCTCTCGCCGTTGCGGGTGATGGCGACCAGGGGAATCGAGAAGCGGCGGCTGAAGCCCACGAGGTCGGACAGTTCCGCGGTCTCGCCGGACCACGACAACGCGATGATCACGTCGTCCCGGGCGATCATCCCGAGGTCGCCGTGGCTCGCCTCCGTGGGGTGGACGAAGAACGCGTGGGTACCGGTGGAGGCCAACGTCGCGGCGATCTTGCGCCCGATATGGCCGCTCTTGCCGATGCCGCTGACGATCACCCGGCCCTTGCTCTGCAGGATCGTCTGCACCGCCTCCTCGAAGGCGACGCCGAGCCGCCCCTGGAACGCCGCGCTCGCCTCCTGGAGGGCCGCGATGCCGAGCTGCAGGCTGCGGATCCCGAGATCCCGGGTGGTGGCCAGATGCGGGGCCGGCGCGTCGTAGAGGTCGTCGCGGCGATCATCGCGCAGGGCGCTGGAGGCGGGAGCGTTCATCGGTTCCGTTCTGAACCCGGTACGGGCCGGCGATGCGAAGCGTGTGCGGCGACGCTAGGCAGCCGTCGTGGTTGAAATGTGACGCCGGGACGACGCAGGGCCGCAGGGCGTTCGACCACGGGCCGGTTGAAGCCGCACCCGCCCGGGTCCATGCTGACCCGACGCCACACCAGCAACGAGGGCATGCGCCCCATGTCGATCCGCTTCCCCGAACCCGATCCCGCCATCCTCGCCCGACGCGAGGCGATCCTGGCCGGCCTCGCACCCCTGGTGGCGCCGGAGGCCCTGGTCGTCAGCGAGGACGAGCGCCGGGCCTTCGAGACGGACGGGCTCACCGCCTACCGGCAGATGCCGCTCGCCGTAGTCCTGCCCTCCACCACCGCGGAGGTCGCCGCCGTGATGGCGTATTGCCACGCCAACGGCGTGCGGGTCGTGCCCCGGGGCGCCGGCACCTCGCTCGCGGGCGGCGCCATCGCGCAGGCCGATGCGATCATCCTGGGCGTCGGCAAGATGACCAAGGTTCTCGACCTCGACTTCGCCGACCGCACCGCCCGGGTGCAGAGCGGCATCACCAATCTTGCGATCTCGGGGGCGGTTGCCCACGAGGGCTTCTTCTACGCCCCCGACCCGTCGAGCCAGCTTGCCTGCACGATTGCGGGCAATATCGCGATGAATTCGGGTGGCGCGCACTGCCTGAAATACGGCGTGACCACGAACAACCTGCTCGGCGTCACCCTGGTGCTCAACGACGGCACCGTGGTCGAGATCGGCGGCCTGCACCTCGACAGCGGCGGCTACGACCTGCTCGGCCTCGTCTGCGGCTCGGAGGGGCAGCTCGGCATCGTCACGGAGGCCACCGTGCGGATCCTGCGCGCCGCGGAAGGGGCGCGGCCGGTGCTGGTCGGCTTCTCGAAGGTCGAGGATGCGGGCGATTGCGTCGCCGCGATCATCGCGGCCGGCATCATCCCGGTGGCGATCGAATACATGGACCGCGAGGCGATCCTGATCACCGAGGATTTCGCCCAGGCCGGCTATCCCCGGGACGCCGAGGCGATGCTGATCATCGAGGTCGAGGGCTCGGATGCCGAGTGCGACGCGATGCTGGCCAGGATCGAGACGATCGCCAAGGACTTCCGACCGACCAGCGTGCGGGTCTCCCGCTCGGAGGCCGAATCCGCCGCGATCTGGAAGGGCCGCAAGTCGGCCTTCGGCGCGACCGGCCGGATTTCGGACTACATCTGCATGGACGGCACGATCCCCACCGGCCAGCTCGGCCCGGTGCTGGAGCGGATCGGGTCGATCTGCGCCGAGAAGGGCCTGCGCGTCGCCAACGTGTTCCACGCCGGCGACGGCAACCTGCACCCGCTGATCCTGTTCGATATCAACAAGGCCGGCGAATTGCAGAAGGCGGAGGCCGCGGGCGACGAGATCCTGAAGCTCTGCGTCGAGGTCGGCGGCTGCCTCACTGGCGAGCACGGGGTCGGGATCGAGAAGCGCGAGTTGATGCGCTTCCAGTACGATCAGGTCGATCTCGAGCAGCAGATGCGGGTCAAGGCGGTGTTCGATCCGGACTGGATGCTGAACCCCGCCAAGGTCTTCCCGCTTGAGGGCCGGCTCGCGGCCTGAGCCGGGCCGGCTCCCGATCGATCCCGATCGGGAGCCCCGGTCACCCGCCGTACGGCGTTCAGGCGGCCTCGACCTTGCGGCTGCCGCCACGTCCCTTGCTCGCGACCGCCTTGCGGCGACCCTGCGGGGCCGCGTCCTCGGCGGCGGCTTCGGGCTCTTCCCGATCAACCGACTGGCTGCGGCCGGGCTGACCGAGGCCGAGGCTCTTGGCGAGCGCCGAGCGCTGCGCCGAGTAGTTCGCCGACGTGGTCGGGTAATCCGCCGGCAGGCCGTAGCGCTCGCGGTAGGATTGCGGATCCAGGCCGTGCTTGGTCAGGTGACGCTTCAGCGTCTTGTACGACTTGCCGTCGATGAAGCTGACGAGGCCGTCGGGACGGATCGACTTGCGGATCTGAGCCGGGGTCGGCCGATCGACAGTCTCGGTCGCAGGAGCGGACGGGCCGGACCCGATCGAATTCAGCGCGTCGTGGATGCTCGCGATCAGGCCGGGCAGTTCGGTCGAGGGCAACGAGTTGTTTGAGACGTAGGCCGCGACGACGTCCACGGTCCGTTCAATGTAATCCAGTTGGGCTGTCGGCGCGGTGTCAGACATTCTCTCTTTCCTTGGCTTCAAAGCCTGATGAGGTCCCCTCTTTTCGCGAGTTAAGACACCGCATGGAAAAAGCAAGGTGATCTTTATATCCCGTTGGACTCCGCCGAAAGTCTAAGTATGCATCACCCTGGCATACCTACAGGGTGCGGTTGCATTGGCGACATTTGAATGGCACTTCCCGACCGCTTCACGGCGGTCCGCGGGCTGAATTCTGCGCGGATCGAGAAGGCAAGTTTTCGTAGACGGGAGAGACCTTTAACCCCGGGGACAGCCGCAGTCTCGAACGGTCATGTGCCAGCGTTCATCGGTGCCGCTAAAAATATCCGCTCGCTTCGCGCAAGATTTCGTGACGAGCAGGCGGACCTGCGTCATTCGGCATCAAGCGCGATCCACATGATTCGCGCCGCGATCCTATCGGACGGATATCAGACGAAGGTCTTGCGCGGGTCGAAGGCATCGCGCACGGCCTCGCCAGCGAAGACCAGCAGGCTCAGCATCACGGCGATCACCAGGAAGCCCGTCAGACCGAGCCAGGGCGCGGTCAGGTTGTCCTTGCCCTGCGCCAGCAGTTCCCCGAGCGAGGGCGAACCCGGCGGCAGGCCGAAGCCGAGGAAGTCCAGGGACGTCAGCGTGGTGATCGATCCGTTCAGGATGAACGGCAGGAAGGTGAGCGTCGCCACCATGGCGTTCGGCAGCAGGTGCACCGCCATGATGCGAATATTCGACAGACCCAGCGCCCGGGCGGCGCGGACATATTCGAAGTTCCGGGCGCGCAGGAACTCGGCGCGCACGACGCTCACCAGCGCCACCCAGGAGAACAGCAGCATGATCCCGAGCAGCACGAAGAAGCCCGGGGCGATGAAGGCCGAGATGATGATGATCAGGTAGAGGGTCGGTATTCCGCCCCAGACCTCGATGAAGCGCTGGAAGGCGAGATCGACCCAGCCGCCGAAATAGCCCTGCACGGCGCCCGCCACCACGCCGATGGCCGAGGAGACCGCCGCCAGGATCAGGCCGAACAGCACCGAGATGCGGAAGCCGTAGATCACCCGGGCCAGCACATCCCGGGTGGTGTTGTCGGTGCCGAGCCAGTGCCAGGGGATGTCGGCGCAGGTCGCGCCACCGAGTTTTTCCGCGACCGGCTTGCACTGCGCATCCGTGAGCATCCAGGTCGGCGGTGACGGCGAAGGAGTCGGCAGATCCTCGTTGATCGTGTCGTAGGAGAACGGGATCGGCGGCCAGAGTGCCCAGCCGTTCTCGGCGATTTCCTTTCGGATTTCGGGCGAGCGATAGTCGGTCTGCGCGAGGAAACCGCCGAACTTCTCCTCCGGATAATCAACCAGCACCGGCACCAGCCACTCGCCCTTGTAGGACAGGACGATCGGTCGGTCGTTGGCGATGAACTCGGCGAACAGACTGAGGACGAACAGAGCCGTAAAGATCAGGAACGACCCGTAACCGAGGCGGTTGCGCCGGAAATTGTCGAGCCTGCGCCGGTTGAGCGGCGACAGACCGCGACGCCCGGCCGGCGCGAGCGGCGGGGGCGCGCCCTCGTCCGGCCGCAGGACGATGGGCTGGGCGCCGGGCATCGGGGCGGGCACGGCCGCGCTCTCGCCGGGACGGGCGACTTCGTTCATCGCTGAGGGCTCTCCAGCTGGCACAGGCTCGCCCGCCCCGCGCTGCAAACTGCGCGATCGACGCATCCGGGTCGCAGAAGCGCGCAATCCTCCCCGCGCGTCCCCCTCCCCCCGCAGAGGGGGGAGGGAGAGGAGCGGGCTTGTTCGTGCCCCCTCAGCCGTCGAGTCGGGTCGCGGTCCCGTCGATCTCGCTCGGGCGCAGGCCACCGCTGCGCTCCATCCAGCGGCGCAGCAGGCGGACGTTGCGGCGGTTGGCCTTGAAGGCAGCGTCGAACAGGTCGCCCGCGATCGGCACCGCGCCCACCAGCCCGTCGAAGGCCACGTTGAGCCCCATCCGGGCCACCAGCCAGCGCGGCGCCCCGAGGCGCTTGGCCTCGTAGACGATGAAGGACGAGATCACGATGCCGGCCACGTCGCCGATCACCGGCACGAGGCCGATCAGCGCGTCGAACCCGACCCGCCGGTTGATGCCCGGGATCACGAAGGCCGTGTCCATCAGGTGCGCCAGCGTCTCCAGCCGGGCGAGGCTCGCCTCGCGGCCGAGATCCGCCGACAGGAAGGGCGGCCGGCCGCCGGAGACGGTTTCGGCCCGGGCGAAGCGCCCGGCCGGGGGGGCCTGGGTGAAATCCATGGTTGCGATCCGTGGGGAAGCCATCGTGCTCAACGATGTGGCCCCGCGGTCGGATCCCCGCAAGGAACGGGCTGGCGGGCCTCATGCGCGCCTCGGGCCGAGCCCGCTCATCCGGTCGAGGGCGGCGTCCAGGGTGACGTCGTCCTTGGCGAAGCAGAGGCGCACGAGAGTCCGCACGGAGGCGTCGGGGTAGAAGGCGCTCACCGGGATCGCCGCAACGCCGTGGCGGGTGACCAGCGCCTCGCAGAACATCACGTCGTCGCCCAGATCGAGGCCCGCGATATCGATATTGAGGAACCACGTGGCCTGCGCGGGCAAGACGGAAAAACCCAGCGCCCGCAGGCCGCCGGCCAGCCGGTCCCGGGAGCGCGCATAGCCGACCCGCATGGCATCGAACCAGCCCGGCGGCTTGGCGAGGCCGTAGGCCACCGCCTCCTGAAGGTTCGGCGGCGTGGTGAAGGTGAGGAACTGGTGGGCCTTGGCGAGCCCCTGCATCAGCCGGGCATCGGCCATCACGAAGCCGACCTTCCAGCCGGTAAGCGAGAAGATCTTGCCCGCCGAGCCGATCTTCACCGTCCGCGCGCGCATGCCGGGCAGCGCCATGAGCGGGATATGGCGTGCGCCGTCGAAGACCACGTGCTCCCAGACCTCGTCGCAGAGCGCGGTCACATCGTATCGGCAGCAGAAGCGGGCCAGCAGCGCGAGGTCATCCGGCCCGAACAGGGTGGCGCTGGGGTTGAGTGGGTTGTTCAGCACCACGACCCGGGTGCGGTCGCTGAAGGCCGATGCCAGGGCGGCCTCGTCGAGGCGGAAGGCCGGTGGCGTCAGGGTCACGACCCGCGGCACGCCCCCGGCGCGCCGGACCAGCGGCAGGTAGGCGTCGTAGAGGGGCGCGAACAGCACGACCTCGTCGCCGGGCTCGATCAGGGCGAGCAGCGCCCCGGCCAGGGCCTCGGTGGCGCCGGAGGTGACCATCACCTCGGTCTCGGGATCGAGGGTGAGTCCCTGATGCGCCGCGTAATGGGCCGCCACGGCCGCGCGCAGGGCCGGCACGCCCATCATCGGCGGATACTGGTTCCAGCCATCGATCAGGGCGCGGGCGCCGTGCTGTCGGATATCGGCGGGTCCGGGATCGTCGGGGAACCCCTGGCCGAGATTGATCGCGCCGTGGGCCCGGGCGAGCCGCGACATCGTCTCGAACACGGTCGTGGGCAGCGTCGCGAAGACCGGATTCATGCGGGGCGGAACGGAAGGTCGGGCCGGAACGGGCTCAGCATGGGCGGCCTGTAGCATGGGGTCGGCAGAATGAGGAATGTGCGCCTGCGCACAGACGTATCGCGCCGCCGAAGACGGACGGCTGACGAATGTTGACTTTCATCACTCGTATCGTAGGTTTCCCTCACGGCCGGAACGGCGCTCCTGCCGGCGGGGCTTCGCCCCCTCGCCCCGTCATCAGGGTGCCGCTCCGGTCCTATCGAAGGACCATCGACTTGCGGGTCGGTGGTCCTTTCGACGTTTCGGGGCTAAGACTTCCGGCGGAAACGGCTCGCGCCGATGGGTTGATGGCAGGGTCCCCGCGACCTGCTCCCTTTCGTCGGCGGCCGTTCCGGAACAGACGATGCGAACGGCCACCCGCTGCCTGATCCTCGCCCTGGTATTCGCCGCAGGCGGCCTCGTCCTCCGCTGCGCCTTGCCGGTGATCCCCGTCGATGCCGGCTTCCGGGCGGTGCTGCGCGCCTATGCGGCGCCGGAAACCGGGACGAGGCCCGGATCCGACGGGGGATCGGGTGGGGTGGAACGCCAGCAACACGACTGAAACCTCGCCGCCCTAGTGACGGCGCATTGGGCGGGCACCGATCGCAGGCTGCCCGGGCGGCGAAGATGTCGCCGCGGTCATGAGCCGTACAGGCCCCAGATAACGTTATGGGCTTAGGCTCGATGCTGGGGGTCGTTTCCGCCCCGGTGCGACACGACACGGTAATGGTCTCAGACCAAGTCTTCGCGGTTGGCGTTGCGGGGGCCGGCACAGGGGTTTTGGACACGCGGGAACGGGGTCATCCATCGGAGCGACGGCCTCGGCTCCAGTCAGACATGAGTCAGTCATGAACGAGAGTTCACCGATCCGGACCGACACGGCCCGCGCCTACCAGCCTGGCGAGGCGCCCGCGCGCGAGGTCCGGACGCGGCGGTTCCGGCCGATCCGCTGGCTCGTGATCCTGGTGCTGCTGGCCGGCGCCGGGGCGATCGGACACCGCTGGTACGAGGCCCGGACCGGCAAGGGCGCCGAGCCCGCGACGGCGCAGCATACCGGCGGCCGCGGCGGCCGGCACGGCGGTGGGGCCGACATGCCGCAAGCGGTGGGCATCGCGTCCGTGACGACTGGCGACATGCCGGTGGTCCTTCAAGGCCTCGGCACGGTGACGCCGCTGGCCACCGTGACGGTGAAGTCGCAGATCAGCGGCTACCTGACCCAGGTGCAATTCCGGGAAGGCCAGACCGTGAAGGCGGGTGACGAGCTCGCCCGGATCGATTCGCGGCCCTACGAGGCGTTGCTCGCCCAATATCAGGGCCAGCTCGCCCGCGATCAGGCGCTCCTGCAGAACTCGAAGCTCGATCTGCAGCGCTACCAGACGTTGAACCGGCAGGATTCGATCTCCAAGCAGAACGTCGACACGCAGGCCGCTCTGGTGAAGCAGAACGAGGGCACGGTCGCGGCCGACCAGGCGTTGGTCGACCAGCAGAAGCTCAACATCACCTACACGCACATCGTCTCGCCGGCGGACGGGCGGGTCGGCCTGCGGCAGGTCGACCAGGGCAACTACATCTCGGCCGCCTCCACGGCGATCGTGGTGGTGACCCAGCTGCACCCGATCTCGGTGGTGTTCACCCTGCCGGAGGATGACGTGTCGCGGGTGATGCGGCAGGTGCGGGCCGGCGCCAAGCTCGCCGTGCGGGCCTATGACCGCGGCGACGCCCACGAGATCGCCACCGGCCGGCTCGATACGGTCGACAACCAGATCGACACGACCACCGGTACGGTGAAGCTGCGCGCCCTGTTCGACAATGCCGACGAGGAGCTGTTTCCGAACCAGTTCGTCAACGCCAAGCTGACGGTCGATACGGTGCGGAACGCCACGCTGGTGCCGAATGCGGGTCTGCTCCAGGGCACGCCCGGCACCTACGTCTACCTGATGGACGGGGACAACAAGGTCACGGTCCGGCCGATCAAGACCGGCGAGACCGACGGGACCACCACCGTGGTGGCCTCCGGCCTGAACCCGGGCGACCGCGTCGTCACGGACGGCACCGACCGTCTGAAGGAGGGGGCGCCGGTGCGGATCACCGAGGGCGCACAGGCGGCTGCGGGGGCGAAGCCGGACGTCAAGGGCCAGGTGAAGTCCGCGGCCCCGGCCGACGGCGCGGCGGAGTCGCAAGGGACAGCGGAGGGCGGTCGTCGGCACCGGCGCCGTCAGGCGCAGTGAGGGCCGGATTGGCGCACGATAGTCGCTTCACCCCCTCCCCCCTCTGCGGGGGAGGGTGGCCCCTGCGTCAGCAGGGGTCGGGTCGGGACGAAGTCCCGCAAGGGGGGAGCGACGCTTCCGAAATGGGCGCAGCCTTCATGAGGGCCGGTGCTCTCTCCTGCACCGTCGCTCCCCTCTCCCCCCCTGCTTCGCAGGGTACCCTCCCCCGCAGAGGGGGGAGGGAGAACGGGAGCGTGTCATGAACCCGTCCCGCCTCTTCATCCTCCGTCCGGTGGCCACGACGCTGCTGATGCTGGCGATCCTGATCGTCGGCGGCGTGTCGTACCTGAACCTGCCGGTCTCGGCGCTGCCGGCGGTCGATTACCCGACGATCCAGATCCAGACCTTCTATCCCGGCGCCAGCCCCGAGGTAATGACCTCCTCGGTCACCGCGCCGCTGGAGCGGCAGTTCGGCCAGCTCGCCAACCTCAACCAGATGACCTCGCAATCCTCCGCGGGCGCCTCGGTCATCACCCTGCAGTTCAGCCTGGACCTGTCGCTGGACATCGCCGAGCAGCAGGTCCAGGCCGCGATCAACGCCGCCGGTAATTTGCTCCCTTCGGACCTGCCGGCGCCGCCGATCTACGCCAAGGTCAACCCGGCCGACGCCCCGGTCCTGACGCTGGCGCTCACCTCCAAGACCCTGCCGCTGACCCAGGTCCGTGACCTCGCCGAGTCGCGGCTGGCCCAAAAAATCAGTCAGGTGGCGGGCGTCGGCCTCGTGAGCATCTCGGGCGGCCAGCGGCCCTCCGTGCGGGTGCGGTTCAACGCCCGGGCGCTCGCCGCCTACGGGCTGAACATCGACGACCTGCGCACCACCATCACCAACCTCAACGTCAACACGCCGAAGGGCACGATCGACGGGCCGAAGCAGTCCTACGCGATCAACGCCAACGACCAGATCCGCGACCCGAAGGCCTACAATTCGGCGATCATCGCCTACCGCAACGGCGCCCCGGTGATGCTCTCGGAGGTCGCCGACGTGGTCGAGGGGCCGGAGAACACCAAGCTCGGCGCCTGGGCCGACACGACCCCGGCCGTGATCCTCAACATCCAGCGCCAGCCGGGCGCCAACGTCATCGCGACCGTCGACAAGATCAAATCCCTGCTGCCGCAGCTCCAGGCGAGCCTGCCGGCCGCCGTGGCGGTGGCGCCGCTGACCGACCGGACCACCACGATCCGCGCCTCCGTGGAGGACGTGCAGTTCGAACTCGGCCTCGCCATCGCGCTCGTCGTGCTGGTGATCTTCCTGTTCCTGCGCAGCCTGTCGGCGACCCTGATCCCGAGCCTGTCGGTGCCCCTGTCGCTGGTCGGCGCCCTCTCGGTGATGGACCTCTATGGCTTCTCCCTCGACAACCTGTCGCTGATGGCGCTGACCATCGCCACCGGCTTCGTGGTCGACGACGCCATCGTGGTGATCGAGAACATCGCCCGCCACGTCGAGGCCGGCGATTCGCCCCTGGAGGCGGCGCTCAAGGGCTCCCGCGAGATCGGCTTCACCATCATCTCGCTCACCGTCTCGCTGATCGCGGTGCTGATCCCGCTGCTGTTCATGGGCGATGTGGTCGGGCGGCTGTTCCACGAATTCGCCATCACGCTGGCGGCCACCATCGTCATCTCGGCGGTGGTCTCGCTGACCCTGGTGCCGATGCTCTGCGCGCGGCTCCTGAAGCACGCCCCCGAGTCTCAGGTCCGCCGCCGGGAGGGCGCGATCTCGCGCCTCGGCCGCCGCGCCATCGACGGCACGATCGAGGCCTACGGCCGGGCGCTGCGGGTGGTGCTGAACCACCAGGGACTGACGCTGCTGGTCGCGCTCGGCACGCTGGCGCTCACCGCCTACCTGTTCGTGGTGATCCCCAAGGGCTTCTTCCCCGTGCAGGACACGGGCGTGATCCAGGGGATCACCCAGGCCGACCAATCCGTGTCCTACGGGGCCATGGCCGAGCGGCAGCAGCGGATGGCCGAGATCGTCCTGAAGGATCCGGACGTGGCGAGCCTGTCGTCGTTCATCGGGGTCGACGGCCAGAACGTCACGCTCAATTCCGGCCGGATGCTGATCAACCTGAAGCCCCGGGAGGCGCGCACGGCGTCCGCCAGCGCGATCATCCGGCGGATCTCGGCGGCGGCCGCCAACCAGCCCGGCATGCGGCTCTACATGCAGCCGGTCCAGGACCTGACCATCGACACCGCGGTCTCGGCGACCCAGTACCAGGTGATCCTGGAGAGCCCGAACATCGACGATTTCGAGACCTGGGTGCCGCGCTTCACCGAGGCCCTGGCGCAATCGCCCGTGGTCATGGACGTGGCGAGCGACCACCAGGGCCAGGGGCTTGCCGCCTACGTGACGATCGACCGGCCCACCGCCGGCCGCTACGGCATCACCCCGGCCACCATCGACAACGCCCTCTACGATGCCTTCGGCCAGCGGATCATCTCGACGATCTTCACCCAGTCGAACCAGTACCGGGTGATTCTGGAGGCGGATCCGAAGCTGCACACGACGCTCCGCAGCCTCGATTCGATCTACCTGCCCTCCTCGACGGCGACGAACGGGCAGGTTCCGCTCTCGGCCGTGGCGCGGATCAGCGAACGGCGGGCGCCGCTGCTGATCTCGCATCTCGGCCAGTTCCCGGCCACCACCGTGTCGTTCAACCTCGCGCCCGGCGCGGCCCTGGGGCAGGCGGTGGAGGCGATCGATCAGGCCAAGGCCGCGATCGGTCTGCCGCCCTCGTTCCGGGTGGTGCCGCAGGGCTCGGTCTTTGCCTTCCAGGCGGCGCTCAGCAACGAGCTGTTCCTCGTGCTGGCGGCGATCGTCACGGTCTACATCGTGCTGGGCGTGCTCTACGAGAGCTTCATCCACCCGATCACGATCCTCTCGACCCTGCCGTCGGCGGGGATCGGGGCGCTGCTCGGCCTGATGCTGTTCGGGCTGTCGCTCGACATCATCGCGGTGATCGGCATCGTGCTCCTGATCGGCATCGTGAAGAAGAACGCCATCATGATGATCGACTTCGCGCTCCAGGCCGAGCGCGAGGACGGGCTCGATCCCCGGGAGGCGATCTTCCAGGCCTGCCTGCTGCGCTTCCGGCCGATCCTGATGACGACGCTGGCGGCCTTGTTTGCCGCGGTGCCGCTGATCCTCGGCACCGGTGTGGGCTCTGAGCTGCGCCAGCCGCTCGGCATCTGCATCGCGGGCGGTTTGATCGTCAGTCAGGTGCTGACGCTGTTCACGACGCCGGTGATTTATTTAGCGTTTGACCGGCTGGAGCGGCGGATTTCCGGGCGGCGGGGGCTTGAAGGCGGCGAGGTGCTGCCATGATGCGGCGCGACGAGTCGGCCGCATCCCCTCCCCCCTCTGCGGGGGAGGGGGAGCCGTGCGTCAGCAGGGGTCGGGAGAGGGGCGGCGCGACGGTTCAGGATGTGAAGCCCGTCGCGACCTTTCCGGAAGCGGGGTTCCCCTCTCCCGACCCCCTTCGGGGGCCACCCTCCCCCGCAGAGGGGGGAGGGAGGGCGCGTGGCAGATCCGACCCAGGGATATCTCGGAACGACCAGCGTGCTGGCAAACCCGATCCGCGCCTGCGCGCCTTCGCTCGGGAGCAGCGACGCTCCTACACGCGGGCCGAGGATGCCTTCTGGCAGCAGGTGCGCGGCAGCCGCTTCCATAGTCTGAAGTTCCGGCGGCAGGTGCCGATCCCGCCCTACATTGCCGATTTCCTCTGTGCCTCCGCGCGGCTGATCGTCGAGCTGGACGGCGAACTGCACGAGACCGCAGCGCGCCGCCTCCGCGATGCGAAGCGTGATGCTTGGCTGAAGGGCCAAGGGTTTACGGTTCTGCGTTTCCCGAACGAACTTGTTCTCAGCAATCCGGACGCTGTGCTGGAAGCGGTTGGTGCAGCGATCGCGGCCCGATCCGGACATGGCTCCTCCCTCCCCCCTCTGCGGGGGAGGGTACCCTGCGAAGCAGGGGGGGAGAGGGGAGCGACGGTGCAGGAACAGGCTGCGCCCGTCATGGAGGCCGCGCCTTATCCGGAACCCGCGTCCCCTCTCCCGACCCCTGCTGACGCAGGGGCCACCCTCCCCCGCAGAGGGGGGAGGGAGATGCGCGGGGCCGATTGCATCTCTTCCGACGAGCAGACGGCGTTCCACCCAACCCACGGGTGCCGCCCGTGAACATCTCCGAGCCGTTCATCCGGCGGCCGGTGGCGACCACGCTGCTCACCATCGGCGTGCTGCTCGCCGGGCTGTTCGCCTTCCTGAAGCTGCCGGTGGCGCCGCTGCCGCAGATCGACTTCCCCGTGATCCTGGTCCAGGCCCAGATGGCCGGGGCCTCCCCCGACACCATGGCCACCACCGTGGCGGCGCCCTTGGAGCGGCGGCTCGGCGCCATCGCGGACGTCAACGAGATGACGTCGACCAACACCCTGGGCTCGACCCGGATCGTGCTGCTGTTCGGCCTCAACCGCGACATCGACGGCGCCGCCCGGGACGTCCAGGCGGCCATCAACGCGGCGCGTGCCGACCTGCCGACGGCGCTCCGGCAGAACCCGACCTACCGGAAGTTCAACCCCGCCGACACGCCGATCATCATCCTCGGCATGACCTCGGAGACCCTGACCCGCGGCCAGGTCTACGATTCCGCCGCCACCGTGGTGCAGCAGAAGCTGTCGCAGCTGCCCGGCGTCGGCAACGTCGATATCGGCGGCTCGTCCCTGCCGGCGGTGCGGGTCGAGCTCGATCCCACCGCCCTGTTCAATTACGGCATCGGCCTCGAGGGCATCCGGGCGGCGTTGGCCTCCGCCAATGCCAATTCCCCCAAGGGCGAGATCGACGCGGGCGAGCGCCGCTACCAGCTCTACGCCAACGACCAGGGCCGCAAGGCCGCCGATTACCGCGACATCATCGTGGCTTATCGCAACGGCGCCGCGGTGAAGCTCACCGATGTCGGTCAGGTGCTCGACGGGGTCGAGGACAAGCGCAATCTCGGCATCGTCAACGGCAAGGCCGGGGTGCTGCTGTTCGTCTACAAGCAGCCGGGCGCCAACGTGGTCGAGACCATCAAGGCCGTGAAGGAGGCCCTGCCGCAGATCACCGCGGCACTGCCCGGCGGCATCGACATCAAGCTCACCGGCGACCGCAGTGCCACGATCCGCGCCTCGCTCTCGGCCACCGAGGAGACGCTGCTGGTGGCGGTCGGCCTCGTGATCCTGGTGGTGTTCGGCTTCCTGCGCTCCTGGCGGGCCACGCTGATCCCGGCGGTGGCGGTGCCGATCTCGATCATCGGCACCTTCTCGGCGATGTATCTGCTCGGCTACTCGCTCAACATCCTGTCGCTGACCGCGCTGATCATTGGCACCGGCTTCGTGGTCGACGACGCCATCGTGGTGCTCGAGAACGTCCAGCGGCACATCGAGGAGGGCAAGCCCCGGCTCCAGGCGGCGTTGATCGGCGCCCGGGAGGTCGGCTTCACGGTGATCTCGATGAGCCTGTCGCTCATCGCGGTGTTCCTGCCGATCCTGCTGATGGGCGGCCTCGTCGGCCGGATCTTCCAGGAATTCTCGGTCACCCTGTCGCTGTCGATCCTGATTTCGCTGGTGCTGTCCCTCACCACCACGCCGATGATGTGCGCCCGGCTGCTCCGGGCCGAGGGGCACGGACCCAACGGCGAACCCCCGGCCGGCCGCCGGCCGAACCTGTTGATCCGGATGCTGGAGGGCGGCTTCTCCCGGCTGCTCGGCGCCTATGCGCGGACGCTGGAGGTGGCGCTCGCCCATCCGCGCCTCGTGCTGCTGACCCTGCTCGCCACGGTGGGGCTCAACGTCTACCTCTACATCATCGTCCCGAAGGGCTTCTTCCCCGAGCAGGATACCGGCCAGATGATGGGCGGCGTCCAGGCCGACCAGCGCATCTCGTTCCAGTCCATGGAGCAGAAGCTCAAGCAGGCAGCCGAGATCGTCGGCGCCGACCCGGCGGTGGAGAGCGTCGTCGGTTTCACGGGTGGGCGGGGCACCAACTCGGCCAACGTGTTCATCGGCCTGAAGCCGCTCAACGAGCGGGCGCCGATCTCCGCCGTGATGGCGCGGCTGCGGCCGAAACTCGCGCAGGTCGCGGGGGCGCGGCTCTACGTCTTCCCCCGGCAGGACCTGCAGATGGGCGGCCGCCAGAGCTTCGCCCAGTATCAGTACACCCTTCAGGGCGACACGCCCGAGGAGCTGTTCGCCGCCGCCCCGAAGCTGGTGGCAGCCCTCCAGAAGGACCCAACCTTCGCGGACGTAACCTCCGACCAGCAGGAGGGCGGCCTGGAGAGCCGGGTGGTGATCGACCGCAACACGGCGTTCCGCTACGGCATCACGCCGAACAAGATCGACAACACCCTCTACGACGCCTTCGGCCAGCGGCAGGTCTCGACGATCTACAACCCGCTGAACCAGTACCACGTCGTGATGGAGATCGCCCCGCGCTACCTGGAGACCCCGGAGACGCTCAAGCAGATCTACGTCTCGACCTCGGGCGGCAACGCGGCCGGCTCGGCCACCACCAACGCGGTGGCCGGCACCGTGGCGACGGCGGGCGGCGTCAACACCAATGCGGCGACCGGCACCAGCAGCCCGGGCAGCGCGGCGTCCGCGTCCGGCGCTAATGCCGGCTCGGGGGCGGTGGGCGGTGCGACTGGAAGCACGGGCGCCGCCGCGGCCGCCGCCTCCGCCAGCACGGCCGACACGGCCTCGAACGCCGCCGCCATCGCATCGGACTCGGCCCGCAACGCCTCGGCCAACGCGATCGCGGCCTCGAAGGGCGGCGCCTCGTCGAGCGCCCCGGTCTCGGCCGCCAAGGAGACCATGGTTCCGCTCTCGGCTTTCGCGCGGATCGAGCCCGGCAACGCGCCCACGCAGGTCAGCCACCAGGGCCTGTTCGTGGCGACCACGATCTCGTTCAACCTCGCCCCGGGCAAGAGCCTGTCGGACGCCACCGACGCGATCGACCGGGCGATGGCCAACCTGCACCTGCCGGCCACGATCCACGGCGAGTATGCGGGCGCGGCCAAGAACTATGTCGCCTCGGCCTCGCGCCAGCCGCTGCTGATCCTGGCGGCGATCCTGGCGGTCTACGCGGTGCTCGGGATCCTGTACGAGAGCTTCGTGCATCCGCTCACGATTCTCTCCACCCTCCCCTCGGCCGGCGTCGGCGCGGTGCTGGCCCTGCTGGTGACCGGCACGGACTTCACCATCATCGCACTGATCGCCGTGTTCCTGCTGATCGGCATCGTGAAGAAGAACGCGATCATGATGATCGACGTGGCGATCGATTCGGAGCGGACCCGGGGCGCGAATCCCGTGGATGCGATCCGGGAGGCCTGTCTCCTGCGCTTCCGGCCGATCATGATGACCACGCTGGCGGCGATGCTCGGCGCCGTGCCGCTGATCCTGGCCAACGGCGAGGGCGCGGAGCTGCGCCGGCCGTTGGGCATCGCCATCGTGGGCGGGTTGATCGTGAGCCAGATCCTGACCCTCTACACCACCCCCGTCGTGTATCTCACCCTTGACCGACTCCGGCACAGGGTGCTCGACCGCCGCAGGCGCGCCGGACGGGGCGGAGAAGCGGCCCTGCCGGCCGGAGAATGATGGTTAAGGTTTCACGTGAAACATCGGCGGCTGTGATCGTGCGCGAGGGTTCGTTCTGCCCTGAACCTCATCCTGAGGTGCTGCGCAGCAGCCTCGAAGGAGGGCTCCAGGGATCGCACGGCTGGCTGGAGGGCTCCTTCGAGGCCTCCGCTGCGCTTCGGCACCTCAGGATGAGGTTCAGGGTAGGAGGTGCGCCTGCCACCGATCATCGGCTCCATACCCTCGCCGCCCTCCTCCTCGCCGCCCCCCTCGTGACCGGCTGCGTCGTCGGCCCGGACTATTCCCGACCCTCCGTGGAAACGCCGCTCGGCTACAAGCAGGGCGGCGTCCGGGAGGACAGCCCGGCCTATGTCGCGGCCCGCAAGAAGGGGTTCCGTGAGGCCCGGCCGAGCGATGCCGTCGAGCGCGGCGACTGGTGGCGAGTCTTCCGGGATCCGAATCTCGACCGGCTGATCCGCCTCGTCGATGTCGACAACCAATCGCTCCGTCAGGCAGTGGCGAATTACCGGCAGGCCCGGGCGCTGGTCGCCTCTGCGCAGGCCGCCCTGTACCCGACGGTGATCGGCGCGCCGAGCATCACCCGCGCCGGCAGCGGCAGCACCGTGCGGACCAGCGAGTCTCTGGTCGGCCAAGCGAGCTGGCAGCTCGACCTGTTCGGCGGCACCCGCCGCACCATCGAGAGCGAGGCGGCCCTCGCCCAATCCGACGCCGCCACGATCGCGCTGACCCGTCTGACCATCCAGGCCGAGGTCGCGGCCGATTATCTGACAGTCCGCTACGCCGACTCGCTCCAGAAGGTGCTCGACGAGAATGTCGAGAACTTCAAGAAAACCGCGGCGATCACCGAGAACCAGTACGCCGCCGGCGTGGCGGCCCGATCCGATGTGATCACCGCGCAGACCCAGGTCCAAACCATCGAGGCCCAGGCCATCGCGGTGCGTCTGACTCGGGTGCAGTACGTGAACGCCATCGCCACCCTGATCGGGCGTCCGCCCTCCGAGGTGTCGATCCCGGTGGGCGGCATCAGCCGGAACCCGCCGCCCGTGCCGGTCGGGATCCCGGGCGACCTGCTGGAGCGGCGCCCGGATGTCGCCCAGGCCGAGCGCCTCGTGCAGGCTCAGAGCGAGCGCATCGGCGTGGCGGTGGCGGCCTTCTTCCCCACCGTGACGATCTCGGCCCAGGGCGGCGTCTCGGGTCTGACCCGCACCGGCCTGTTCTCGGCGGCCAATCAGTTCTGGTCGGTAGCGGGCTCGGCCAGCGAGGTGCTGTTCGACGGCGGCGCCCGCACGGCGGCCCTGCGCTCGGCCGAGGCCGGCTACGACGCCCAGGTGGCCAATTACCGCCAGGTGGTGCTCTCGGCCTTCGCCGAGGTCGAGAACCAGATGGCGGCTTTGCGCATCCTGGGCCAGCAACAGTCCGCGCAGGATAAGGCGGTCGAGCTGTCGCGTAAGGCGGTGGAAATCACGCTGAACGAGTACCGGGCCGGCACGCAGAACTTCACCACCGTGGTGACCGCGCAGGGCCTGCTCGTGACCAACGAGATCAACGCCCTCCAGGTCCGGCTCAGCCGCTTCACCGCCGCGGTGACGCTGATCCGGGCGCTCGGCGGCGGCTGGGACGTGCGGTCCCTGCCGAGCGATTCAGAACTGAAGGGCCCGAGCCTGCCGATCGACCGGGGCGGCCAGGCGGTCCGCCCCGACGAGTAGCGTTCAGCAGGTCCTGGGTTTCAAAAGGGACGCGTTCCTTTCGCGGGTGCAGGGCAGAGCCCTGCTGTACGGATCCTCGCCCCCTTCCGGGGGCCAGGATCCGTAGGCCGGGGTCTCACCCCGACACCCCACCAAAGGGCCGGGCCCTTTGGAATCCCGTTGGCCGGAACGGACCTCCCGCAGCACGGGTTGTCCCGCCGGTTTGCTGCAGTGCAGCCGGACGGGAGCGACGGCCATGGCCGAGCAGACGACAGCCCTCAAGAACGATGCGGCCTGCGGCACCAAGCCGGCCCCGCCCTGCACACTGGTGATCTTCGGCGCGGGCGGCGACCTGACCAAGCGCTTGCTGATGCCGTCCCTCTACAACCTCGCGGGCGCCGGGCTCCTGGCCGAGGGCTTCTCGATCCTCGGCGTCGATCATAGCGACGGCACGGACGAGTCCCTGCGGGACACCCTCACCAAGACCCTGGAGGCGTTCAGTAAGGACCCGACCTCGGAGTTCCACGCCGACCATATCGATCAAACGAGCTGGGGCTTCATCCGGGAGCGCCTGCACTACCTGAAGGGCGATTTCGAGAAGCCCGAAACCTTCGAGGCCGTGAAGCAGAAGATCACCGGCAACGCGGTGTTTTACTGCGCGGTAGCGGCCCGCTTCTTCGGGACGATCGTGGACGGGCTGGGCCAAGCCGGCCTGCTCCGCCAAGAAGGAGACACCTTCCGCCGCGTGGTCATCGAGAAGCCGTTCGGCTCCGACCTCGCCTCGGCCCGGGATCTTAACGCCCGCATCCTCAAGCAGGGTGACGAGAGCCAGTTCTATCGGATCGACCACTTCCTGGGGAAGGAGACGGTCCAGTCGATCATGGCCTTCCGCTTCGCCAACGGGTTGCTGGAGCCGGTCTGGCGGCGGGAATACATCGACAGCATCCAGATCACCGCGGCCGAGACGGTCGGCGTCGAGGAGCGCGGCGGGTTCTACGAGCCCACCGGGGCGCTGCGCGACATGGTGCCCAACCACATGTTCCAGCTCCTCTGCATGGTCGGCATGGAGCCCCCGAACTCCTTTGACGCGGAGGCCGTGCGCACCGAGAAGGCCAAGCTCGCCGAGGCCGTGCGGCCGATTCCACCGGAGGATGCGGTGCGCGGCCAGTACACGGCCGGCACCTCCGAGGGGCGCGCCGTGCCCGCCTACCGGGACGAGCCGCATGTCGCCAAGGATTCGGTCACCGAGACCTACATCGCCCTGAAGCTCCACATCGAGAACTGGCGCTGGGCCGGCGTGCCCTTCTACATTCGCACCGGCAAGCGCATGACCGGGCGGCGCACCGAGATCGCGGTGCTGTTCAAGCCGGCCCCGTTCAAGATGTTCGAGGATACGCCGACCGCCGATCTCGGTCCCACCGTGATGCGGATCCAGATCGATCCGGATCATGGGGTGAGCACCGAGTTCAACGTGAAGGTGCCGGGGCCGCAGATGAAGATCGGCCGGGTGCAATCCGGCTTCCGCTACAAGGACTTCTTCGCCGATACGCCGAATGTCGGCTACGAGACGCTGCTGTACGATTGCATGACCGGCGACGCGACGCTGTTCCAGCGGGCCGACAACATCGAGGCCGGCTGGGCGGCGGTGGACCCGCTGCTGAAGGGCTGGCCGCAGGCGGATGTGAAGTTTTACGCAGCGGGCAGCACTGGCCCCCAGGAGGCCGACGCGCTTCTGGCCCGGGACGGCCGGCACTGGCTGGGGTTGGACGGGGAGACGGATTGAGAGGCTTAGACTGCGTTCCCCGCCGGACGGTTACTTGCTAGCCTCGTGGATTGGCGCGGATGCCGCGATCTACGCGCGCTGCAACACGACGGCGGATCGACGCTTGGAACTGAGATGTCCCGGCCTTCCCCAACCCTCCACCTCATCCTGAGGTGACCGCGTCCGCGGGCCTCGAAGGAGGGCGCCAGGGATCGCTGCGCTATCTGGAGGGCTCCTTCGAGGCCTCCGCTATGCTCAGCACCTCAGGATGAGGGGTGGCTTGGATTTTCAACCTTTGCGATCGGTGCGTGACGGAAGTGAACCCGCCACGTTCCCCCGCTCACCGCCGCTTGAACGGCAGCATCGCCGCCACCGCCAGTGCGTCGACCCGGTTGTTGAGCGGGTCGCTGGCATGGCCCTTCACCCAGTGCCACGCCACCTCGTGGCGCTCCCGGGCGGCGTCGATGCGGCGCCAGAGATCCTCGTTCTTCACGGGCTTCTTGTCGGCAGTGCGCCAGCCCCGCGCCTTCCAATTGTGGATCCAGCTGGTGACGCCCTGGCGTAGGTACTGCGAGTCCGTGAACAGGTCGACCCGGCAGGGGCGCTTCAGCGCCTCCAGTGCCTCGATCGCCGCCAGGATTTCCATGCGGTTGTTGGTGGTGTGGGCCTCCCCGCCGGACAGCTCCTTCCGGGTATCACCGAAGATCAGGATCGCGCCCCAGCCGCCGGGCCCGGGATTCCCCGAGCAGGCACCGTCCGTGTAGATCTTGACGCGCGTCGGCTCGGCCGCGGGTTCGGTCACGTCGGTGCTCATCCGGTCCTCAGCCCTGCCGCCCGTAATCCCGGGCGTCCCGCGCCTGCCGATGGACGGTGAGCCGGCGGTCGAATTCCCGCGGGTCCTTCGGCTTCACCAGGGCGCCCGGGGGCACGTTCAGCCAGTCCACCAGCCGGGTCAGCATGAACCGGAGGGCCGCCCCCCGGCACAGGATCGGCAGGGCCGCGACCTCGGCGGGCTCCAGCGGACGCACGGCCTCGTAGCCGGCAAACAGGGCTGTCGCCATGTCCCGGTGGAAGGTGCCGTCGGGGTCGAAGCACCACGCGTTGAGGCACACCGCGAGGTCGTACGCGAAGGCATCCGTGCAGGCGAAGTAGAAGTCGATCAGCCCCGACAGGGCGTCGCCGATGAAGAACACGTTGTCGGTGAAGAGATCCGCGTGGATCACGCCCCTTGGCAGGTCCTTCGGCCAGTGTGCCTCCAGGAACGCGAGATCCGCCCGGGTGCGCTCCGCGAGGCCAGGCTCGACCGAATCGGCCTGGGTCTCAGCTTGCGCGAAGAGGGTCCGCCAGGACGACACCGAAAGATTGTTCTCCCGCTCCATCGGGAAGTCGCGGCCGGCGGCGTGGAGCGCGGCGAGCGCCCGGCCGAGTTCCCGGCAATGCTCGACACCGGGCGTCTTGACCGAGACGCCCTCCAAGAAGCTTACGATGGCGGCGGGCCGGCCGCAGAGCTGCCCGAGGGCCTGACCGGTCCGGTCCCGCACCGGCTGCGGGCAGGCGAGCCCCCGGGCCGAGAGATGCTCCATCAGCCCGATGAAGAACGGCAGGTCGGCTTCCCGCACCCGCTTTTCGTAGAGCGTCAGGATGTAGGAGCCGGCGGTGGTGTGCAGGAAGAAATTCGAGTTCTCGACACCCTCGGCGATGCCCTTGAAGGAGAGCAGGCTGCCAATCGCGTAAGCCGACAGGAAGTCGGCGAGCGCCGCGTCGGATACCTCGGTGTAGACGGCCACGTGTTCTCGCGCTCGGGTTGGAAGTCACGGACGGTGCGGGTCATCCAACCCGCGCCCTCATCCTGAGGTGCCGGAGCGCAGCGCAGGCCTCGAAGGAGTCCTCCAGCCGGCCGCGCGATCCCTGGAGCCCTCCTTCGAGGCCCGCTGACGCGGGCACCTCAGGATGAGGATGAGAGTGGGATCAGTCTCTGGGACTTGGCTTCGGAAACCGCCTACTCGGCGGCTTCGCTGCGCAGCTCCCGCGGCAGCGGGAACACCATGTCCTCGATCACGGTCGAGACCGTATCGACCATCACGTCGTAGCGGGCCGCGAAGGCGTCGATGATCTCTTCGACCAGCACCTCGGGGGCCGAAGCACCGGCCGTGAGGCCGAGCTTGCGGATGCCCTCGAAGGCCGGCCAGTCGATCTCCTCGGCGCGCAGCACGAGGCGGGTGATCGGGCAGCCGACGCGCTCGGCGACCTCGCGCAGGCGCTGCGAATTCGAGGAATTCGAGGAGCCCACCACGATCAAGGCGTCCACCAGCGGCGCCACCTGCTTCACCGCCTCCTGGCGGTTGGTGGTGGCGTAGCAGATGTCGTCTTTATGCGGCCCGGTGATGGTCGGGAATTTCCGCTTGAGCGCCTCGACGATGTGGCGGGTGTCGTCCACCGACAGGGTCGTCTGGGTCACCCAGGCGAGGTTGTCGGGGTTCTCGGGGTTCAGGGCGGCGATCTGGTCGAGATCCTCCACCAGGGTGATCGAGCCCTTGGGCAATTGGCCCATCGTGCCCACCACCTCCGGGTGGCCGGAATGGCCGACCAGCAGCACGTGGCGGCCGCGCTTGTGATGGATCTCGGCCTCGCGGTGAACTTTGGTCACCAGCGGGCAAGTGGCGTCGATCGTGGTGAGCCCGCGCGAATCGGCGTTGGCCGGCACCGTCTTGGCGACGCCATGGGCGGAAAAGATCACCGGGGCGGCGCCATCCGGCACCTCGTCCAGCTCGCGCACGAACACGGCGCCCTTCCGCTTCAGGCTTTCGACCACGTACTTGTTGTGCACGATCTCGTGACGCACGTAGACGGGCGGCCCGTAGATCGCGAGGGCCCGCTCCACCACGTCGATGGCTCGTACCACCCCGGCGCAGAAGCCGCGTGGGGCGCAGAGCAGGATCTCCAGCGGCGGCTTGCCGGTGGTGCCCGGAGCGGGCGCGAGGGGCGCTGTTTCGGCGGTCATAGGGGGGATGTGGCGAGGGTGGGGCTGTCCTGTCAACCGGATTAGCCCATGAACCGGGCAGGAACAGGGAAGCGGGACAGCTCTGTAGCACGTTTGCCGCGGGAATTGGACCGATGGCGGCGCTCAGAACCTCACGGCTGGCCGCGACCTCTCAGAGGCGCCGGAGGCCGGTTACCGCACCGTAGCTATGCGCCTGGATCCGCTCCACCGCCTCGGCCAGGGGCTCCACCGCCACCGCCATGTGGTGGCCGTTGGCGTGGATCAGCGTCTCGGCATCGCGCATCAGCCCCATATGGCCACGCCAGAACACGAAATCGCCCCGGCGCAAGCCCGCGAGATCGAGGGGCAGCGCCCGCCCGAGGGCGCGCTCCTGCATGTCGGCATCGCGTGGGCAGGGCAGGCCCGCGGCGTCGAGGCAGAGCTGCGCGAGGCCGGAACAATCGAGCCCGAGGGTCGTCCGTCCGCCCCAGAGGTAGGGTGTCCCCACGAGCCGCGCGGCGGTGGCCACGTAGTCCGGCTCGAGCTCCGCCGCCGGGGCGCAGTGGCGGGCGAACACGTAGCCGCCTTCCGTCTCCAGGTAGGCACCCGATTCCCCGGTCACCACCAGACGCGCCCCGAGGCTCAGATAGGCGTGGATCGGCCGCTTCAGGTCGGGTTCCGGGTACAGGAAGGTGCGCAAAGCCGTGACCCGGTGGGTCGGCTCCGGTCCGGCCGGGCCGAGGCTGTCGGCGGGCAGGTAGCCGACATAGCCGTCCCGGACGAGCTGCACGAAAGCGAACCCGTCCGCCTCGGCGTAGAGCGTGACGGCATCGCCGAGCAGCGCCTCCGTGTCGAGCCCGGCCTCCGGGGAGGGTTCGCGCCGCAAGGGGGCTGAGGGCGCCGTGATCCGGCGGGGGCTGCCGGATACGAAGCGCGCGGCGTCGACCCGGCCGCGCAACCGCTCATCGGCGATGTCGGCGCGGGCGGGGGTCAGCCGGGGATCGAGGATGTCGGTCATGGGGCGACGCTATCACAGCCGCCTTCACGGCGGGTTGCAGGTGTGCAGTCGACGCACGAAACCGTTGTGCTCGCGCGCATGTGCTTCTATGCCGCATCCGTTCGCCGACAGGAAACGATTCGGAGCCGAAGTGTCCGCGTCCTTGACGGCGCCGCGGCCCATCTGTGTGCCAGGGCGGAAACGACCCGTCAGGCATGCACCCGCGACGGCGGTCAAACGTTTTTGATGCACTGCACAACCGGACCGGAAAGCGCTATGTCTGGTCCATGAAGACTGCGAGTCGCCCCGTGAAGAAGACGCAGAAGAGCTTCGCCGACCTGCCGCCGATCCGGGTGCGCCGCGAGCCGCCGACGATCATCGAGGCGGTTGCGGCCGCCCAGGACCTGGCCGACGATGTCGAGCAGCAGGCGGAGATTGCGGCCGGCCTGATGGGCCTGCCCGTCGACGAGGTCCGCCCCCACGTGCTGGCCGCCAAGAAAGCGAAGCCCGAGCGCGTGCCCGAGCGGATCCTGACCCAGGCGAGCCCGAGCCGGGCGCCGCGCACCGTCGTGGTCGAGCGGCGCACCCGCCCGACCGTGGTGATCGAGCGACGCACCCGGCCCCTCGCGCCCCCGCGCTGACGGAACCCGGGACTACCAGGGCAAGGTCTCGCCCCGGTAATCGAGATAGTGTGCGCCCGGCCGGCCGAGCTGGGCCTCGATCACGTCGGCGAGACCCGTGACACTGGTGGCGACGTCGATATCGGCCTCCGCACCGCCCATGTCGGTGCGCACCCAGCCCGGATGCAGGATCAGCACCGAGATCTTCTCGGCCCGGTGTCGGATCTCGAAGCTGCGCGCCAGGGTGTTGAGCGCCGCCTTGCTGGCTCGATAAGTCTCCCAGCCGCCCGACTCGTTCAGGCTGACGCTGCCGAGAATCGAGCTCATCAGCGCGATGCTGCCGCCGGGCGCCAGGCGATCCAGAAACGCTTCCGCGAAGCGGATCGGGCTGACCGCGTTGGTGAGGTAGACCTGCGCGGCGACCTCCCGCGGCACCGCATGCAGGGGATCGTGCGCCTGCGTGGCGACGCCGGCCACCACGAAGATCAGGTCGAAGCGCTCGGACGCCAGACGGTCGTGCAGAGCGGCGACGCCGGCATCGTCGTCGATGTCGGCGGTCTCGACGCGCAGGGATTTCGCGTCCAAGCGGGCGAGGTCGGGGGACGGGCTGCGCTGGGTCGCGGTGACGTGCCAGCCCCGCGCCAGAAACGTCTCGACGAGGCCGAGCCCGAGGCCTCGGGAGGCTCCGACGATCAGCGCGTTCTTCTGGGATTGGGTCATGCTCGGTCTCCGGATATCGGGCAGATAAGGGGAGATCGGGTCCGGAGGTTTCGCGCAGGGCCGGGCTTCAGGCGAACTCCTCGGGCGCGCGGGACGCAAGCAGACATGGTCAGGCCGCCCGCACGGTGGCGAGGAAGCGCTCGACCTCCGTGCGGAGATGCTCGGACTGGCGCGCCAGCTCGGAGGCCGCGGACAGGACCTGGCTCGCCGCCGCCCCCGTCTCCTCCGAAGCCTGCGCGACGCCCGCGATGTTGCCGGTCACCTCGGTGGTGCCGGTCGAGGCCTGGGCGACGTTGCGGACGATCTCCTGCGTCGCCGCGCCCTGCTGCTCCACCGCCGTCGCGATCGTGGTCGCCACACTGTTGATCTCGCGGATCCGGCCCGTGATGCCGCCGATGGCCGAGACCGCCTGATCGGTCACGCCCTGGATCTCGCCGATCTGGCCGGCGATCTCCTCCGTCGCCTTGGCGGTCTGGCCGGCCAGATCCTTCACCTCGGCCGCCACCACCGCGAAGCCGCGCCCCGCCTCGCCGGCGCGCGCCGCCTCGATGGTCGCGTTCAGGGCGAGCAGGTTGGTCTGACTCGCGATGTTCGAGATGAGCCCGACCATGTCGCCGATCCGCGCCGAGGTTTGACGCAGCGCCTGAACCAGGGTGGCGGTCTGATCCGCTTCGCCCACGGCTGCCTGAGCCAGCGTCGCCGAGCCCCGGACCTGCCGGCCGATCTCCTGCACCGACGCGCCCAACTCCTCCGCGGAGTAGGCGACCATGTTCACGTTCGAGGCGGCCTGTTCGGAGGCGGCCGCCACGGCGGTCGACCGGCTTGCGGTCTGGGTGGCCGTGGCGGTCATCTGTTCGGCCGTCGTCTGCAACTCGGTGGCGGACGACGACACCATGCCGATGACCCCGCCCACCGCCGCCTCGAATCCGTCGGCCAGCTGGCGTATGGCCGCCTTGCGCTCCGCCTCGGCAGTGCGCCGCGCCTGAACGGCCTCGGCTTCGAGCTGAAGGGTGCGGAGCGCACTGGCGCGCGATGCCTCCAGGGCGAGGGCAATCGCGCCGATCTCGTTGGCCCGCCCGGTATAGGGAATCTCGGCCTGATGGTCGCCGGCGGCGAGGTCCTTCATGCGCTGGATCAGGCGGTCGATCGGACGCGTGACGCGCAAGATCACGTATCCGAGTGAAGAGATGCCGACGGCGAGCGCGAGGCAGCACAGGAGCGTCGTGAGCCAGATCGAACGCGTATAGGTCCGACCGGCGCTCGCCGTGGACTGCTCGCCGCCCGCGACGTTCAGGGCGGTGTCACGATCGAGACAATCCAGGGCCTTCTCGAAGGATGCGCGCGAGGCCTGGAACAGCGCGTTGAGGGCAGGCTGATCCTTGGCTTGCGCCGCCGCGATCAGCTTCGCGCGATACCCCTGGTAATCGCTCCAGTGCTGCTTGAACCCGGTCCAGAGCGCTCCCTCCTCCTGGCTGGAGATCAAGGGGACGTAATCCGCCGCGACCGCTTCGACGTCACCAAGACGTTGATCCGAGATCTTGATCAGATCGTCGACGGGCTCGGCCGCGGTGACCAGGCGCGCATCGACAAGACGCAATCGCGTAACTTTGTATTTGATTTCACCCAGTTTGAAGACGCTCGGTAACCAGTTCGTCGATAAATCGAGCGCGTTGTCGTTGACCGATCGCAGCTCAAAAACCCCAAGCACCCCTTGTGCCGAGATGGCGACCACGAGCGCACAAACCAGCGTGATGAGAATGTGCTTGACCGTGAATGCCATGGTTCTGCCTCGGGCAGGAGTTGGTTTTCTCCGTGGAGGCGCTGATAAGCACTTTGCGTACTGACTCTGTGACAACGCTTTGTTGTGAGAACGTCCTGTTTCGTCGCGGTATATCGGGACTTTTATCGTCATTCAGGTTCTTGATGGACGATTTTATTTATATCGTGAGTTCGCACTCAGATCTGAGGCACTTCGTTTCCATCATAAAACGGGTGAAAGGCGCCGGCGAGCGCCCTTACAGATAAGCCCGGCAGACCCCCCGCCTGATCGGCCGGAACGAAGGGCGGAACGACGTCTCCCTGTCGGGAGCGGCCTCCGCTGTGCTCGAGCAGACCGAACCTCGGAACGATCAATCCGCCGTCTGCACCGACCACGTGGCGTGGCGGATGCCCGGGAGGCGGGCCAGTTCGTTGGTCACGGCGTCGAGTTCCTCGGCCTTCACGGCGCTTGCCGTCAGCGTTGCCACCACGTCGACCGCGGTCTCGCCGCGTTCCTCCACCTCGACGCTGCTGACCGGGTAGTTGGCCGCCTCCAGGCGCTCCACCAGCAGGTCCTGCGCCGGGCCGGCCTCGCCGGGCGCCGTGGTCACCTGAACCTCGTAGGTCGCCTCGGTGGCCGATTCGCGGATCGGCGCGCGGTTGATGGCGTTCACCAGCGGCCGGAGCGCCGTGTTGCAGGCCAGCACCGTCACCATCACGAACACCGCCTCGAGCGGCAGGTCGGCGCCGCAGAACGCCCCCACGGCGGCCGAGCACCACAGGGTGGCGGCCGTGTTGAGGCCGCGGACGTTCATGCCCTCCTTCATGATCACGCCGGCCCCGAGGAAGCCGATCCCCGAGATCACGTACGCCACCGTGCGCACCCCGCCATCCGGGCCGGTCAGCCGCATGCCGAGATCGACGAAGGCCGACGCGCCCACCGCCACCAGCACCGCCGTGCGCAGGCCCGCGGTGCGCTGCCGGTACTGGCGCTCGGCCCCGATGATCGTGCCCAGCACGAAGGCCACGAGCAGGCCGATGCCGGATTTCAGTTCTTCTGGGAGGGCGGCGTAGCTGGTCATCGGCGGTTCTTGAGAGCGAGGCGGTGACGAAACCGTGACATCACGGCCCGGTCCCGGCCTGAAAAGGGGGACGGAACCGGGATTGACGGCCGCACCGGGCAGCGGGCACACCGGCAGGAGCCTGAGGATCCCTTAAGAATTCGGGACCCGGCCGAGGAGACGTGCAGGATGCAGCACACGGCCCGAGCGGCGGACGCGGTCCGCGCAAGATCTGTCCGGGCATGAGCGACGCCCTCGCCGAACGCCGGCCCGAGACCCTCGCGGATGGGGCCCTGCACGGGCGCGTCATGGCGCTCCGCGCCGGGCTGGAGCGCGGCCTGATCGGCAGCGCCGGCCTCGTCGAGCGCCTGTTGATCGGACTCCTCACCGGCGGGCACCTGCTGATCGAGGGCGCGCCGGGTCTGGCGAAGACCCGCGCGGTGAAGCGCCTCGCCGACGGGCTCGACGGCTCCTTCGCGCGCATCCAGTGCACCCCGGACCTGATGCCGGCGGATCTCACCGGCACCACCGTCTGGCGGCAGGATAGCGGCACCTTCGAGTTCCTGCCCGGCCCCCTGTTCCACGCCCTCGTGCTGGTGGACGAGGTCAACCGCGCGCCGCCGAAGGTGCAGTCGGCGCTGCTCGAATCCATGGCCGAGGGGCAGGTGACGGTCTCAGGGGCGACGCACCGTCTCTCCGATCCGTTCATGGTCGTGGCGACCCAGAACCCGATCGAGCATGCCGGGACCTTCCCGCTGCCCGAGGCGCAGCTCGACCGCTTCCTCCTGCACGTCGTGGTCGAGATGCCCGACGCGGAGACCGAGCGGGCGATCCTCGACCTCGTGGAGGGCGAGATCACCCATCACATCGAGGCGATGCCGGTGCGCCTGTCGCTCGCCGACGTCCGCGCGGCCCGGGAGGCGGCGCTCGCCACCTACGTGTCGCCGGCACTCAAGGACTATCTGGTCCGGCTGGTGGCGGCGACCCGCACCGACGCGGCGGCCCCGGACCTGCGCGCCATGATCGAGCATCCCGCCTCCCCGCGCGGTACCCTGGCGCTGATGATGGCCGGCAAGGCCCGGGCCTGGCTGCGGGGCCGGGACCACGTCACCCCCGAGGACGTCACCGAACTCGCCCGCGACGCCCTCTCCCACCGGATCGGCCTGACCTGGCGGGCCGCCGCCGAGGGCAAGACCGCCCGCGGGCTCGTCGGCGAGCTGGTGCAGCGGGTGCGGGCGCTCTGACCATGTTCGGGCTGAAGATCCCGCGCCGTGCGCCCCCTCCCCCCTCTGCGGGGGAGGGTACCCTGCGGAGCAGGGGGGGAGAGGGGAGCGACGGCGCAGGCAGAGGCTCGCCCAGCGAAAAGGCTCAGCCGTATTCTGCACCGTCCCTCCCCTCTCCCGACCCCCTGCGGGGGCCACCCTCCCCCGCAGGGGGGGGAGGGAGAGGCAGCGGTGATGCCGGCATCCACCTCTCCGGCGAGGCCCTGATGGGCCTGCGCCACCTCGCCCGGCGGGGCTCCGCACCCGCAACCCGGACGCTGGCGGGCCTGCCGGGCGGCATCGTCACCCGCCGCCGCGGGCGGGGCTCCGAGCCGGAGGATGTCCGGCTCTGGTCGGAGGGCGACGACCGCCGCTTCATCGACCGCAACGCCACCGCGCGGACCGGGCAGCTGCACGTGCGCACCCATCACGACGAGCGCGACCGGGCCGTGGTGCTGCTCGCCGATTTCCGGCCCTCCATGCTGTTCGGCACCCGCCGGACCCTGCGCTCGGTGGCGGCCGCCGAGGCCCTGGCGCTGCTCGGCTGGCGGGTCGCGGCCGATGGCGGCCGGGTCGGCCTCGCGGTGGCGTCGGCGGGCGCGCCGACCGTGCTGCGTCCGGCGGGCGGCGAGCGCGCCATGATCGCGGTGACCGGCGCCCTCGCGCAGGCCCATGCGGATGCCTTGAACACCGTATCGGCGGCCCGCGCCGAGCGGGAGCCGCCCCTCGAGGCGACGCTCGGCCTCGCCCGCAGCCTGCTGCCCGCGGGGGGCCACCTCGTCGTGGCCAGCGCCCTCGACGATCCCGGCCCGGGCTTCGACGAGCTTCTGACCCTGCTGGCCGAGCGGATCGCGATCCGGCTGATCCTGGTAAGCGACGCCTTCGAGCGCGCCCGGCCGCCGGGCTATTACCCCTTCGCGTTGTCGGACGGGCACCGCGGGACCGCGCTGCCGACGGCGATGGCCGCCGGACAGGCCGAGGCGCGGCTCGCCGATTACGCCCACCGCGGCATCGCGGGCGTGCGCCTCGACGTCGAGACCGGGCCGGAAGCCTATGCACCGCTGATGGAGCGCCTCGATGCGGTGCTGTGACAGCCTGTTTAACCCGGATCCCGGGTTTCCAAAGGGCAAGCCCTTTGGCGGGTTCTCAGGGCGGAGCCCTGAGTTGCTTGGTCCTGAGGTGGTCTCCAGGGCTCTGCCCTGGACCCGCGAAAGGTCTCGACCTTTCGAAACCAGGACTGCGGCCGGGACTCCGCGATGAACCCCGCCGAGACACCGCTCGGGCTCGATCAGCTCCGCGGCCTCCACCTGCCCGGCGGGGCCGCGGGGGCGTTGCAGGGCGAGATCGTGGCCGCAGCGCTCCTGGGCTTCCTCGCCGCCCTGCTGGTGGGGCTCGTGCGCTACGGGCGCAGCCGGTCCCGGGCTACGGTCCGCCGGGCGGCGCTGGCCGAACTCGCCCGCAGCCGCGGTCTCGACCCGGAGGCACGGCTCCTGGCCCAGGCCCGCCTGCTGCGCCGCCTCGGCCGGACGCTCGCGGGCGACGCCGAGACCCGGGCGACCGGCGCGGATTGGGCCGACCGCCTCGACGGGCTCTTCAAGACCGACTTCTTCACCCGGGGCGCCGGGCGGGTGCTGGCCGACGGCCTGTACCGGCGGCAGGCGCCGGACCTCGACGCCCTGGATGCCGAGCTCGGCCGTCTGATTGGAAAGCTGCGGGCATGAGCGATGTCCTGCCCGCTTGGCTCAGCGCCCTCCTGTCGGCCTTCGACCTCGCCGCCCCCTGGGCGCTCCTGGCCCTGCCGCTGCCGCTGCTGGCCGCCCGCCTGATCCCGGCCGAGCCCGAGGGCGGCAGCGGGGCGCTCCGCGTCCCCGGCACGCTGGTGGGCGAAGGCCGGTCCGGCGTCGATCTCGCGGCCCGCGGCCGGCGCCGGGCCGCGCTCACCTGGACGCTCTGGATCGCCCTGGTGGTGGCGCTCAGCGGTCCGCGCCTCGTCATGCCGGCGACCGCGCTGCCGGCCTCGGGCCGCGAGATCATGATCGCCATGGATCTCTCGGGCTCCATGGAGCGGCGCGACTTCGCCCTCAACGGCGAGACCGTGAACCGGCTCACCGCGGTCAAGCGCGTGGGCACCGATTTCATCCGGCGCCGGGCCGGGGACCGGATCGGCCTCGTGATCTTCGCCGACCAGGCCTACGTGGCGGCGGCGCCGAGCTTCGACACCGCGGCGGTCGCCCGGGCGCTCGACGAGGCGACGATCGGCATCAGCGGCCGGTCCACCGGCATCGGCGACGGGCTCGGCCTCGCCCTGCGCCGGCTGGACCCGCGGGATGCCGGGGGCGAGGCCGAGCCTCGGAAGACCGCGAAGGCTGTGATCCTGCTCTCGGACGGCGCCAACAATGCCGGCCAGACCGCCCCCAAGGATGTGGCGGACCTCGCCAAGGAGCTGGGCATCAAGGTCTACACGATCGCGCTCGGCCCCCGCGACATGGCCGATGCCGACGGCGAGCAGGACGTGGTCGACACCGAGACCCTGCGCGACATGGCGCAGGCGAGCGGCGGCGAGGCGTTCCGGGTGCGCACCACCGACGATCTCGTCCGGGTCGCCGACGCCATCGACCGGCTGGAGGGGGGCCGTGCGCTCGCCCCACCTCTGCCGCTGCGCCGGGACCTCTGGCCCTGGCCGGCCGCCCTGGCGCTCCTGAGCGCCGCCGCGTTGCTCGCCAGCCGGAGGGGCGCGTGATGGTTCGAGACCGGGCCCATCCAACCAATCCCCTCATCCTGAGGTGCGAGCGCAGCGAGCCTCGAAGGAGGGCTCCAGGGATCACGGCGCCTTCTGGAGGGCTCCTTCGAGGCCTCCGCTGCGCTCCGGCACCTCAGGATGAGGGGGTTTGGGTGGGAGGATCCATCCGATGAGCCTCCTCGACGCCGTCGCCCTCCTGCGCCCCTGGTGGTTCCTGGCGATCCCGGTCGTCGTCCTGCTGGCCCTGCGCGCCGCATCCCGCTCGGCGCCGCTCGGCGACTGGGTCCGGGCGGTGGATCCGGCGCTGATGGCCCACCTCGCCCGCACCGGCGCGGTGCTCGGCGGACGCCGGCAGGCGAACCTCGCCGCCGCGCTCGCCGCCGGGCTGATCGCCCTGGCACTGACCGGCCCCGCCGTGGAACGGGCGGACGGGCGCACGTTCCGCAATCTCGACGAGACCGTGATCGTCGTCGACCTGTCCCGCTCGGTCGCGGAGGGCGGCAACCTCCAGGGCGTCCGGCAGGCCGCCGCCGCGGTGGCCGAGGCCGCCGGAACCCGGGCGGTCGCCCTCGTGGTCTACGCGGGCGACGCCTATCTCGCCGCCTCCCCCACCACCGACCGCGACAGCCTCGGCACCACCCTGTTCGCGCTGGACGCCGACACGGTGCCGGACCGCGGCTCCCATCCCGAGCGCGGGCTGGCGCTCGCCCGCCGCACCCTCGCGGAGGCCAACGTGGTGTCGGCCGACGTGGTGCTGATCAGCGACGGCGACGGCATCGGCGAGGCCGCCACCCGCGAGGCCCGCGCCATCGCCGCGCAGGGCTGGCGGCTCCAGGCCCTGTTCGTCCCCGCCGACAAGCCGCTGCCGCCGAACGCCCCGAAGCCCGACCGGGCCGCCCTCGACGCCCTGGCCCGCGCCGGCGGCGGGACGACCGCCGATATCGCGACCCCCGGCCCGGTGCTCGATGCGGTCGGGGCCGGCCTTGCGCAGCACCTCGCGGCCGGCGGCTACGGCGTGCTGGCTTACGCGGATCTCGGGCGCTGGCTGCTGCTGCTCGCGGCCCTGCCGGCCCTGATCCTGTTCCGGAGGAGCGCATGATGAGGAGCGCGTGATGCGGCTGACCCTTCCCGAGACCGGCTTCGCCGCCCCGCTCCGGGCCGGCCTGCCGCCGCGCTGGCGGCGGCTCGCCCGGATCGCCGGTCTGGCGCTGGCCGGCCTCGGCCTGCTGGCGCTGCTCGCCGTCTCGCAGCCCCGGACTGGGTTCGGGCGCCTGCTGATGGGGATCGGCCTGCCGGGACTCGCCGCCGACGTCGTCTCGGATCCGGCGTGGCGCGCCGCCGCCCTCTACGAGGCCGGGCGGTACACGGACGCGATCGCGCTGTTCCGCACCGGCGGGCGGCGGGCGAGCTACAACCTCGGCAACGCACTCGCCAAGGCGGGCGATCTCGATGGGGCGCTCGCGGCCTACGACGAGGCCCTGCGCTTCAACCCCCGGGACGCCGACGCCCAGGCCAACCGCTCGCTCATCGCCCGGATGCGCACCGAGGTGATCGACCGCGGCCCCGGCGGCGGCATCGCCAACGGCACGGCCCAGTACGGCGCCCGCTACAACAACACCGCCAACCAGGACCAGAACAACGACATCAACGCCGCCTCCAGCGGCGAGGGCTTGGCGGGCAACAAGGAATCCAACGCCAGCGCGTCGCTACCCGGCAACAGCAAGGTCGCCCGCCGCGGCAAGGCCGAGCAGCAATCGATCGACACCGGCAAGGGCCAGGCCCGCGGTTCGGCCGGCGACGCGGCGGGCCGCGGCCGGACCGGGGGGGGCTCCGCCATGGTGGCCGAGGCCCCCGAGCGCGAGGTCCGCCGGGTGACCAAGAGCTTCGAGGCCCACGAGATCCGCCCGGACCGGCTCTGGCTCCAGACCCTGCCGGACGATCCCGGCCGCTATCTCAAGCTGCGCCTGCGCGCCGAGC
>Ga0316228_1000198_pt1 | contig 85962 bp, 75 predicted proteins | sample TBH18021metaG_FD_206005 | JGI IMG/M metagenome (GOLD analysis project Ga0316228, IMG submission 206005) | Freshwater microbial communities from Trout Bog Lake, Wisconsin, USA - TBH18021 | ecosystem: Environmental > Aquatic > Freshwater > Lake > Hypolimnion/Profundal zone | place: USA: Wisconsin... | reverse complement strand
GCGGCGGCCTCGAAGGCGATCATCATCGCGCTGATCATCCTGGCGACGGCGGCGCTCTTCGTGCCGCTGCGGGTCGAGCACCCGTTCTGGATGCTGGCCTTCCTGCTGCTCACGGCCGTCACCTTCAGCCTGTTCGGCTTCGTGATCGGGCTGTGGGCGGACGGGTTCGAGCGGCTGCAGATGGTGCCGCTCCTCATCATTACGCCGCTGACCTTCTTAGGCGGCAGCTTCTACGCCATCGAGATGCTGCCGCCCTTCTGGCAGACGGTGAGCCTCGCCAACCCGGTCGTCTACCTGATCAGCGGCTTCCGCTGGAGCTTCTTCGGCCGGGCCGACATCGGCATCGCGGCGAGCCTCGGCATGACGATGCTGTTCCTCGTCCTCTGCCTCGGGGCGGTGACGTACATCTTTCGCACGGGCTACCGGCTGAAGAGCTGAGCGCATCGCCGACCCTCCCCCCTCTGCGGGAGAGGGTGCCTCGCGCGTGCGAGCCGGGAGAGGGGACCCCAGCTTCAGGATCAGGCACGCCCTTCATGAAGTGCTAGCCTCTTCCGGCGGCCGGGTTCCCCTCTCTGCGGGACTTCGTCCCGACCGACCCCCTTCGGGGGCCACCCTCCCCCGCAGAGGGGGGAGGGAGCGCGTCGGCTAGGCTTGCGCCGCCAGGAACGCCAGCACCCCGTCCCGGTGCTCCTTGGCACCCACCGCCGTGCTGTGGTCGCGGCCCTGGATCTCGAGCGCGCGCGCGTCCGGCAGCAGGGCGGCGAGCGCCGGGCCCGATCCCGAGACCGTGTCGAGGCTGCCCGTCGAGACCAGCACCGGCACCTCGATCTGTGCGACCTCCGCGCGCGAGAGCGTCTGGCGCGAGCCCCGCATGCAGGCGGCCAGCGCCCGCAGGTCGCTGCGGGTCTGCTCGGCGAAGGTACGGAAGGCGGCGGCCGTCGGGTTCGGGGCCGGCGTCCCGGCGGGCGCCTCCAGCGCCTCCGCGATGCCGGCGGGCAGGCCGCGGCCCTCGACGAGGTGGAGCCCGAGGCCCCCGAAGAGCGCCGAGCGCACCCGCGCCCGGTGGTCGAGCGCCAGGAAGGCGGCGATGCGCGCGCCCATCGAGTAGCCCATCACATCGGCCCGCTCGATGCCCAGATGGTCGAGGAGCCGCACCGCGTCGCCCGCCATCTGGTCGGAGCCGTAGAGGGCGGGGTCGTAGAGCTTCTCGCTCTCGCCGTGGCCGCGGTTGTCGAGCGCGATCGCCCGATAGCCCGCCTGGGTGAGCGTGCGCACCCAGAGCGTGTTGACCCAGTTCACCGCGTGGTTCGAGGCGAAGCCGTGGATCAGCAGCACGGGGGCGCCCGTCCCGCTCTCTGGCGGCACGTCGATATAGGCGATCCGCACGCCGTCCGAATCGAAGCTCTGCATTCCTGGTCGCGTCCTCTCACGTCGTCCGCCCGGCTTAGAACGGTGCGTGCCGACCCCGCAACGCGCGGATGCTTGCCGTCGGGCGGTTCGGCTGTCATCACGCCGCGCGATGACAGACGCCTCACCCTACGGCACCTACGCCCCGACCGGCCTCGTGGCCGCGATCGCCCGGCGCACCGCCAGCATCCCGGCCGAGAGCTGGGGCGGGCGCCGCCTCGCGCTCTTCCTGCGCCGCGTCGCCATCTCGCTGCTGCGCGGACGCCCCCTCGACGTCGAGCGCTACGGCGCGCGCATGCGGCTGCACCCCTACAACAACAACTGCGAGAAGAAGGTGCTCTTCACCCCGCAGTTCTTCGACCCCGCGGAGCGGGCGATCCTGCGCGAGCGCCTGCAACCCGGCTGCGTCTTCCTCGACATCGGCGCCAATATCGGCGCCTACGCGCTGTTCGTGGCGGCCTTCGCGGGCCCGTCCGCCCGCATCGTCGCGGTGGAGCCGCAGCCCGACGTGTTCGACCGGCTGAGCTACAACATCGCCCAGAACCCGTTCCACACGGTCAAGGCGGTAGCCTGCGCGGTGGCCGACAAGGCGGGCGAGCTGACCCTGTTCATCGACCCGCGCAACCGCGGCGAGTCGAGCCTGAAGATCGTGGGGACCAACGAGGGCGCCCAGATCCGGGTGCCCGCGGTGACGCTGCTCGACCTCGTGCGCGCGGAGGGGCTCACGCGCATCGACGCGGTCAAGCTCGACGTCGAGGGCGCCGAGGACCTGATCCTCGAGCCGTTCCTGCGCGAGGCCCCGGCCAGGCTGCTGCCCCGGCTGCTGCTCCTCGAGAACGGCACCGACCAGTGGCAGCTCGACCTGCCGAAGCTCCTCGAGAGCCACGGCTACCGCGAACTGACCCGCACCCGGCTGAACGTGGTGTTCGAGCGGGCATGATTCTCCCTCCCCCGCAGAGGCAGGGCGATCGCATATGGCGGGGGTCGTCTCCTAGATCGCCACTGGAACCGCGCCCGACCCCCTCTCCCATAGGGAGAGGGTTGGGGTGAGGGGTATGACCTTTCAGATCTGAGCACGCCATCGACGCGCGTTCAGGACAGCGCCACACTCCGAAGCCTCATACCCCTCACCCTGTCCCTCTCCCTATGGGAGAGGGGACCCGCGCCTGACCGGAGCTAGGCTCGCTCGGCATATGCGATCGCCCTGCCCGCAGAGGGGGGGGGGAGCCGTGTCACGGCGGCGTCACCACCGGGATGGGCGCGGCGACGCGCACGCCCTCGGGGCCGACCGCGCAGCGGTAGGCATGGGTCTCGACCCCCATGGCGCGGGCCTCCCGGAAGGCGCGGTCGAAGGCCGGGTCGAGGTCGCGGGCGACGTCGAAGGCCTCCGCCCGCATCTGCACCACCACGATCACCAGGGCGCGCCCGCCCGCCGCGACCACGTCGGCCAGATCGCGCATGTGCCGGGCGCTGCGGGCGGCGACGCAGTCCGGGAACTCCGCGAGGCCGGGCGTGCGCATGAGGTGGCAGTTCTTCACCTCGACATGCGCGGGCGGCAGGCCGGGACCGGTGGCCAGGAAATCGACGCGGCTCGCTCGGCCGTAGCGCACCTCCGGCCGCAGCCCGTCGTAGCCCGCGAGCGGCGCGAGCAGGCCCGCCCGAAACGCCTCGGCGACGAGGTGGTTGGGGCGCGCGGTGTTGATGCCGACCCATTGCGGGCCGCCCGGCAGGTCCGCCTCCACCAGCTCCCAGGAATGGCCGAGCTTGCGCGCCGGGTTGTCGGAGACCGAGAGCAGCACGCGGGCGCCGGGCTGGTTCAGGCCCAGCATCGCACCGGGATTGGCGCAGTGCGCGGTGATCTCGGTGCCGTCGGGGAGCGCGACGTCGGCGAGGAAGCGCTTGTAGCGCCGCACCAGCCGGCCCTCGACGAGGGGAGAGGGAAACTGCATCCGCCCCGCTTACGGCGCGCGCAGCCCCGCGGGAAGACCGTGGCCGCGGACCGCCCCGCGCGCTATCTGCGGCGCGTCATCCCGAGGGCCGCATGAGCACAGATTCCGACGCCGTCACCGCCGCCGTCCTCGTGATCGGCGACGAGATCCTGTCCGGGCGCACCAAGGACAAGAACATCGGCACCATCGCCGACTACCTCACCGCCATCGGCATCGACCTGCGCGAGGTGCGCATCGTGCCGGATGTCGCCGAGGCGATCGTCGAGGCGGTGAACCAGCTCCGCGCCCGCCACACCTACCTGTTCACCACCGGCGGCATCGGACCGACCCACGACGACATCACGGCCGATTGCGTGGCCGAGGCCTTCGGGGTCGGCATCGACGTCGATCCGCGCGCCAGGGCGATGCTGCTGGAGCGGCACAAGCCGGAAGATCTCAACGCGGCGCGCCTGCGCATGGCCCGCATCCCGGACGGGGCGGCGCTGATCCCGAACCCGATCTCGAAGGCGCCGGGCTTCCACATCGGCAACGTCTTCGTCATGGCGGGCGTGCCCGCGATCATGCAGGCGATGCTCGACCAGATCGGGCCGGGGCTCGCCCGCGGCGCGGCGATGCTCTCCGAGACGATCGAGGCGCGCGGCCTGCCGGAGGGCACCTATGCGGGCCGGCTCGGCGAGATCGCGGGCCGGCACCCGGGCGTGTCGGTCGGCTCCTACCCGTCGATGACGCACTCCGGCTTCCAGAACCGCATCGTGGTCCGCTCGAAGGACGCGTCGGCGCTGGGAGCGGCCCGCGCCGAGATCGAGGCGCTGGTGGCCGAACTTTCCGCCTGACGGGCGTCTTTCCTCACAGGGGCATCCGGCGGGCGGGGGAGGCGGCATGGGCGAGCGGGACGGGGGCGAGCGCGCGGAGGAGCGCGAGGCGCTCGACGACATCGTCCGCTCGATCGGCCGGCCCGACGCCTACGTCCTGCACGAGGTCATCCGCCGCAACGGCGACCAGGAGCTGCGCCGCCACGGGGGCGCGCTGTTCCTCTCGGCCTTCTCGGCGGGCCTGAGCATCGCCCTGTCGCTGATCGTGCCGGGCGCGCTGAAGGCGCACCTGCCCGCCGCCGAATGGGCCAAGGCGCTCAGCACCATGGGCTACGCCGTCGGCTTCCTCGTGGTGATCCTGGGCCGGCAGCAGCTCTTCACCGAGAACACCATCACGCCGGTGCTGCCACTGCTGCACGACCGCACGCCGAAGACCGCGTGGCGCCTGGCTCGGGTCTGGGCGATCGTGCTCGCCGGCAACATCCTGGCGACGGCGGCCGTCGCCGCCGTGATCGTGCATGCGGGCGCCTTCCCGCCGGAGCTGCACGCGGCCTTCGCGGAGATCAGCCACCTCACGGTCGCCTTCGACTTCTGGCCGACCTGCGTCAAGGCGATCTTCGCCGGCTGGATCATCGCCCTGATGGTCTGGATCCTGCCCGCGACCGGCACGGCCGCGACCCTCGTCATCGTGCTGATGACCTGGCTCGTCGCGCTCTGCGGCCTGGAGCACATCGTGGCGGGCTCGGTCGAGGCGTTCTACCTCGTGATGACCGGGGCGGCCTCGCTCAACGACTACGCGTTCCGCTTCTTCGTGCCGACGCTCCTCGGCAACGTCTTCGGCGGCGTCGCCCTGGTGGCGGTGCTGAACTTCGGGCAGGTCGCGCCCGAAGTCGAGGAGGGCAAGGAGGCGGACGGGGAGAGGACCTGACTTTCCGCTTGAAGGGGTGCCTTCGCGGATGAACCGGAACCGCTTTCCCGGACGCCTGGAACGGAGTGGAAGGTGATCCGGGATCCAGAGAGCGATGTGCCGCGAAGCGGCCCGATCTTCGGCGACATTGCAGAACTCGGACGCTGCGCGACTTTGTGCGCTGGGTCCCGGATCACCCTCCGCTGACGCTCCGGGCGTCCGGGAAAGGGTGGTGCGGCCGAGACCGCAGCGCCGCTTCCCGGGAAGACGGCCTCACCCCGCCATCGCGGCGCGCATCCTCTCGCGGAAGGCGTCGATCACCACCGGGCGGCCGTCGCGCTCGGCGTGCCAGAAGGTCCAGCCGTTGCAGGCCGGCAGTCCCTGGACCAGCGCGCCGATCTTGTGGATCGAGCCGGCGACCGGGCCGACGCCGAGCTGGCCGTCCGGGCGCACCGTCGCCTTGAAGCGGCGGCGCTCGTCGGTCAGCGTCTCGCCCGGCCGGACGTGCCCGGCCTCGATCACGCTGAGGAAGGGCACGCGCGGCTCGGCGCGCTTAGGCAGCGCCACCATCAGGGCCGCCTGCGAGAGCGGCGTCACCGCGGCGATGCGCGCGCGCGCGGCCTCGGCGTAGCTCTCCTCCCGCTCGATCCCGATGAAGCGGCGCCCGAGGCGCCGGGCCACCGCGCCGGTGGTGCCGGTGCCGAAGAACGGGTCGAGCACCACGTCGCCGGGATTGGTCGAGGAGAGGAGCGTGCGGGCGAGCAGCGCCTCGGGCTTCTGCGTCGGGTGCAGCTTCTGGCCGTCGGAGCCCTTCAGGCGCTCCTCGCCCGTGCAGAGCGGGATGAACCAGTCCGAGCGCATCTGGAGGTCCTCGTTGCCTCCTTTGAGCGCCTCGTAGTGGAAGGTGTAGCCCTTCGATTCGGCCGAGCGGGAGGCCCAGATCAGCGTCTCGTGGGCGTTGGTGAAGCGCTTTCCGCGGAAGTTCGGCATCGGGTTGGCCTTGCGCCAGACGATGTCGTTCAGGATCCAGTAACCGAGATCCTGCAACGCGCTCCCGACCCGGAAGATGTTGTGGTACGACCCGATCACCCAGAGGGTCGCGTTCGGCTTCATCACCCGGCGGCAGGCGGCGAGCCAGTCGCGCGTGAAGGCGTCGTAGGCACCGAACGTATCGAACTTGTCCCAGTCGTCGTCGACCGCGTCGACGCGGCTCTGGTCGGGCCTGAGCAGGCCCGCCGTGCCGAGCTGGAGGTTGTAGGGCGGGTCCGCGAAGACGCAGTCCACGGAGGACGCCGGCAGGGCGTTCATCCGGGCGACGCAGTCGCCGAGGAGCACCTCGTCGAGAGGTAGGCGCTGGGCGGGTACGAGACCCATCCGCGGCGCCGGCGTCCGCCCGGTACGCGAGACCTGTTTCCGGGCGGGTGCGCCAGCGACCACGGTACGCGGGGAAGCCATGGCAAACACCGGTTACGCGACTGACCAGGGGACCATGCCGCCGGTACGGTAAAGGCCGGGTTTGCCGCGGTTGCGGTCCGTGTCCCGATATGGGGCTGCAGATTTTGCCGGGTGCCGAGCCGCGCGGCCCGTCCCCCGATCCTGTGCTTCGCCTCGTCCTCGGCCCCGCCGCCGTCGTCCCGCGCCGCGTCGCCGCTCGGGGGGAGGGGCGTGCCGGCGCGGCGCCGCCGGCTCACCCGAAGCCGTAGAGACCCGCGTGCCGCTCGGCGATGTCCGGCCAGCGCAGGGCCCGGAAGGCGGCGGCGTCGAGGTCCGGGGCCGCCGCGGACGGGCAATCCAGGAGGGCGCGGATCCGCGATGCCGTCGCCGCGGTGCCGTCGTGCCGGACGGTGGCGCTCCGGAGCCAGTCCGGCGTCTTGTCCGAGTGGGTGGTGACGACGGCCAGGCCGTGCTCCAGGCAGGCGATGGCCGAGCCGCGCTTCTCGCTGACGCCGTCCGGGAAGGGCAGCAGGGCGACGCGCGCCCGCGACAGCTCCTCCGACACACGCTCCGGCTCGGCGTCGAGCACGAGCCGCAGGCCCTGTGCCCCCGCCCGCTCCGCCACCGCCCGGAAGACCGGGCAGGCGCGGTCCGGGGCGGAGCCGATCACGACGGCCTCGACATCCGGCGCCGCGGCCCGGACGCGCTCGGCCACGTCGAGGAACGCTTCGAGCCCCTTGCCCGGGCCGATCTGACCGAAATAGACCAGCGCGCGCGCCCGCTCCGAGGCCGGGGGAGCGCCCCGCACCGCGATGTTCGAGCCGATCGGCACCACCTGCGTCCGGCAGCGTCGGACCGGGAAGAAGCGCTCGAAGGCCTGCCGCTCGTGGGCGTTCGAGAAGATCACCGTCGCCCGCGAGAGGGCGAAGGGCAGCATGTAGAGCTTGCGGACCCGCCCGAAGATCGTGAACTCGTGCAGCGTCAGGTAGAGCCGCGATCCGCCGATCGTGAGCGGTGCGAGCCCGACCGCCGGGGAGCGGCCCATGTCCAGGGAAGGATACTGGATGTGCAGCACGTCCCGCCCGCCGAGGCCGCAGCGCAGCCGGATCCGCGCCAGGCCGGCGAGCGACCAGCGCGGCAGGCGCTCCAGCCGCACGTCGATCCCGCGGGCGGCGACGACCGCGCGGAGCCGGTCCGCATAGTCGGCGACGCCGCAGCGTACCCCCTCCCGCCCGGTGACAGCCAGGACGGCGCGCCGCGCGGTGCCGTCCGCCGCGCGCGCAGGTACGGCGGCGCCGAGGCGGCGCACCAGCCGGCCGAGGCTGGCGGGCGCGCGCGGGCCCGAGCCGGCTTCCTGCGTCGCCCCGTGTCCGAACATGGTCCTGCCCGTCATCGCTCGATCCGTCTTCCGTCCGTCAGATCCGGGCCGGCACCGCGCCCGCGGGCACCGCGCCCTGCTCCTCCGCGCGCTGCCGCGCGTCCGACGGCCCGCGGGCCGACCGTCGGGCGGGGATGCGGGCGCGTTCGGTCGTGTCGGCTGCGTCGGCCGCGTCCCGCAGGACCTGCGTCAGGATCGCGAACAGGCGGTCCTGGTCGGCCGGCAGGCTGAGGCTGTGATCGACCCCCTCCAGCACCGTGACCGGGTAGCCGAGCCGGCGCGCGAGGCGCGCGGCCGCCCGGCCGGTATGGCCCCCCAGATGCGTCCGCAGGGCGGGCATGCCCATGTCGCCCGCGCTGTAGACCAGCCGGATCCGTGCGCCGCGGCGGCGCAGCCGTGCGATCTCGCCGACGACGCTCCCGCGGCCCGGCAGCGCGCGGGCGAGCCGCGCCGCGCCGCGCGCCGCCATCGCGCGCCCGTCCCGCCAGAGGGCCCGCACCACCGTCCCGAGACGGATCTCGCCGCCGAGGATCCGGCGCCAGAACCGGCCCTGCCGGGCCCGCTCGGCGTAGCTCACCGTGCCGCGGAACGCGTCGCGGATCATCGCCTCCACGTCGGTGCCGGGCTTCAGCGCGAAGCAGTACGGGTTGACCAGGACCGCCGCCGCCAGGCGGGCCTCGGCGCAGAGGGCGCGGAAGGCCAGGTAGCCGCCGCTGCAGGTGCCCAGGACGACGACCGGTCCGGCCTGCCGGCTCGCGAGATGGTCCAGCGCGGCGCGAACGTCGTCGATCGCGTCCGCGGCGTAGACCGGCAGCCCGCCGTCGGGCCGGTCGGCGCTGTCGCCGATGCCGCGCGCGTCGAAGCGCAGGGAGGCGACGCCGTCCGCGGCGAGCCTGCGGGCGAGCCGGGTCGTCTGCCGGCCCTGGCCCGAGCGCACGTTCCGGCCGGAATTCACGAAGAGGACGGCCGGTCCGGCCGGGTGCGCGTCCGGCGGCCCACACAGGGTGCCGACGAGGCCCGGCCCGAAGCGGGCGGTCTCCTCGGTCCAGCCCGCGCCCGCGATGCGGCACGGCGCCCTCGGCGCCCGCGCGGGCATGCTCCGCGGGAGCGCGCCCGCGCAGGCGAAGTCCCGGACCGCCGCGAAGGTCGCCTCGGGCGCGGTGGCGAAGAGCGGGTCGGAGACGAGCTGGGTGAGGTCGGGGAAGGGGCCCGCCTCCACCGCGCCGCCGAGGCTGCGGTAGTGACCCGCGAGCGCGTCCGTGCGGGCGCCGAGCAGCAGCACCCGCGCGGGCGCGGCAGCCGGCTCCGCGGCCGGCTCCGCGGCCGGATCGAGCCGCGCCAGCGCGGCGAGCGCGTCCGGCCCGAGATGGAAGCTGCCGACGAGGAGGGAGCCGGGGGGCTGCGCGATCGGCGTGCGGTCCGGCAGGACGTCGAGCAGGCGCGCCTGCATCGTCATCTCGCGCAGGTAGGCCTTGCCGGTCGCGAAGGGCGCCAGCAGCGCGAGCCGCTCGACGCCGCCCTCCCGCGCGGCGAGCGCCGCCAGGGTGGCGCCGAGCCGGAGGCCGACGAGCACGATCTCGTCCGCCCCGCCCTCCGCGCGCAGGAAGGCGATGCCCTGCCGGATCGCCCGGACCGAGGCGGCGATCGCGTCCTCGCCCGGGGATGCGTCCCGGGAATCCCCCTGGCCCGGGTAATCGAGCCGCAGCGTGGCGCATCCGGCGGCCGCGATCGAGCGGGCGAGGCCGCGCCACGCCCGGTAGGCGCAGAGCTGCTCGAAGCCGTAGGTTCCGCACAGGAGGACGCCGCGGCGGCTCGATCCGGGGGCGAACCAGCCGTGCAGGCCCTCGAACGCGACCGGGATCTCCGGCTCCGGCCGGCGCGCGTCCGCGGCCTGCGCGCGGGGGGCGTGGGTCTGCGACACGGGACGGCTCCGCGGCACGGTCAGGGCGCGCTCAGCGCGTCGGCGCGGCGCGCCCGCACCAGCGTCGCGAGGCGGAGCCGCACGATCATGCCGAGGAACAGCGCGGCCTCGACGGTGTAGCGGCGCCCGAGGCGGCGCGGCTCCCGCATTAGCCGGTAGAGCCACTCGAGCCGCAGGAGCCGCACGGGCGCGGGCGCCCGCACGGCGATGCCCGCCGTGTAGTCGATCAGCGCGCCCACCCCCATGAGGAGCCGCGCGTCGATCCGGTGCGCGTGCTCGGCGATGAAGGTCTCCTGGTCCGGGTTCCCTAGGGCGACGAGCAGGATGTCGGGCGCCGCCGCGTTGATCTCGGCAATCACCGCGTCGGTGTCCGCGGGGGCGAAGTAGCCGTGCCGCGTGCCGACGACACGGTGCTGGGGATAGCGCAGGGCGAGGTTGCGCGCCGCCGCCTCGGCGACGCCGGGCCGCGCGCCGAGCAGGAACACGGTCCGCTCCCGCGCGTCGCCGCCGAGCAGGGCCGGGACGAAATCCGTTCCGTTGAGGTTTTCCCGGAAGAAGCGGCCGCGGAACAGGAGCGAGCACAGGTCGAGGCCGACCCCGTCGCTGAGGAGGACGAGGTTCTTCAGGGTCCCCGCGTAGCTCGCCGAGCAGAGCGCCTTCAGCAGCATGTTGGCGTTGCAGAAGCCGAGCGCGACCTGCCGCCCCTGGTCCATGGCCGCGCGCAGATGCTCGAACGCCGCCGCGCGGGTGAGATCGTGGACCGCGACCGCCTCGATCTCGAAGCGGTCGTCGGGCCAGGAAGGCGGGCTCGGATCGACCTTCGACTGTGACATGGAGCGCTCCGGGGCCGTCGCATCGCGACGGGTTGCAGGGCCGTCATTCCTGCGAAATCTAACCATTGCCCGGTGGATTGGAGGTGAACTCGGCGCGCGCGAAGATGATTAACGTTCGCTGTGGTTAATGACGGGTCGCGAGGGTGTGCGAAACTTGTCGAAATCGTGAAGGGACCTGCGGCTTTTCAGGGCGTCCCGTTAATCCCGCGCTAGTCCGCCCCGTGATAACCGCTTTCCGGTCGGCTGCCGGGTGGGGTGGCCGACCGAGACCCGTCAGGGAGACGCGGCGCCCCATGCACAAGCTCGTCGCAACGATCCGGCGCTCGGCCCTGTCCGGCCAGTTCGCCACGGCCTTCGTCGCGCGCTTCGCGAGCGCGATCCTCGGCTTCCTGACGCTGCTGACGGCCAGCCGCCTGCTCGGCACCTACGAGTATGGCATCTACGTCTTCCTGTTCGCGATCGGCAGCGGCCTCGGCCTCGTCGCCGTGCTCGGCCAGCACAACCTCCTGCTGAAGCATTACCGGATGGACGCCGGCTCCGGCGCGGCCAACGGCGTGCTCGTGCGCCACAACGTCGTCTGGCTCGGCCTCGCGCTGGCGTTCCTGCTGGCCTCGGGCGCGGTGGTCGTGGTGGCGGAGCAGCCCCTGCCCGATCCCTACGACAGGCTCCATCTCGCCTTCGCCTTCGCGGCGGTGTTCGCGGTGAGCGAGTACCTGCAGAACTTCTTCCGCATCCAGCGCCGCTTCGCCCTGGCGCTGCTGCCCCGGGAGATCGTGTGGCGGGGTGGCTCAGCGCTGCTGCTCTGGCTCGGCGCGCTCGCGGGCGTGCTCCACGGGGCGACCGAGGCGATGGTGCTGGTGCTGGCCCTGTTCGTCGCCGCCACCGCCTTCCAGCTCGTTCACCTCGTCCGCCTGCACGGGTCCGACCTGCGGCCGAGGGGCGCCGTGGCGGCCCCGGCCGAGCGGGCCGTCTGGCGCTCACAGAGCCTGTACTTCACCGCCAACAACGGCGTGCACGCGCTCTCGCTCTACCTCGAGACCGTGATCGTCGGCGCGGTGCTCGGCATGGAGGAGGCCGCCTTCTACTTCGTCGCCCTGCGCTACGCGACGCTGCTGCTGCTGCCGGTCGCGGCCATCGACACCGTCGGCCTGCCCATGGTCGCGGCACGCCTCCAGACCGCCGACTGGTCCGGCCTCCAGCGCCTCGTCGCCCGCCTCTCGCTCGCGAGCTTCCTGATCTCCGTGACCGGCGCCCTCGGCATGCTCGTCGTCGGGCCCTACGCGCTCGCCCTGTTCAAGCCGGATTTCGTCGCCCATCTCGACGTCCTGCTGGTGCTCTGCCTCTCCTCCGTCGTCACGGCCTTCTTCGGGTCGGGCGTGTCCCTCCTGATGATCGGCGGCGGGGAGCGCTTCCTGCTCGTCAACAACGCCGTGCTGTTCGCGATCTACGGGCTGCTGCTCTGCGGCCTCGCCGACGTCCTGGGCATGCTCGGGGTGGCGGTCGCCAACCTCGTGCTGACGCTGAGCTACAACCTGCGGATGAGTTCCTGGGTGCGGCGGCGCTGGGGCGTCGACAACATGGCGACGGCGGTCCTGCGTCCCTCCGTCGGGGGCGGCCTGCCCCGGCCGACGCCGCATCCGGTGCCCCATGCGGCCGGCTGAGGGCGGGCCGCGCGGCCTCCGGCTCGCGCCGCCGTCCGTCGCGGTCTGCCTCGCCCTCGCCGGGGCGAGCGTCCCGGCCGCGCGGGCCGCGGAGCCGGCCTGCCTGCGCGGGGTGAACCTGAGCGGGCCCGAGTTCGGCGCCCTGCCGGGCCGCCACGGCACCGACTACGCCTATCCGTCGGCGCGGACGATCGCCCGGTTCGGCGCCCTCGGCCTCAAGGCCGTGCGGCTGCCGGTGCGCTGGGAGCGGCTGCAGCCGCGGACGGCCGAGCCCCTCGATGCGGCCGAACTGCTGCACCTCGACGCGGCGGTGGTCGCGGCCAAGCTCGCCGGGATGCGCACGGTGATCGACCTGCACAACTTCGCCTATCACGGCCGGGACCGCATCGGCACCGGCGCGGCGACGCGGGCCGCCTTCGCGGATGTCTGGCGCCGGCTCGCCGCGCATTTCCGCAGCGAGCCCGCCGTCGCCTTCGGGCTGATGAACGAGCCCTACGACATCCCCGCGGCGGAGTGGCTCCCGGCCGCGAACGCCGCGGTTGCGGCGATCCGCGACGTGGGCGCGCGCCAGCTCGTGCTGGTGCCGGGCACGCTCTGGACGGGGGTCCATAGCTGGGAGGCCGACACGCCGCTCGGCAACAACGCCCGCACGATGCCGGGCCTCGTCGATCCGGGCGAGAACGCCGCCTACGACGTGCACCAGTATCTCGACGCCGACTTCTCGGGCGGCTCGGGGGCCTGCCCGCGCGGCGCCGACGCGCTCGCTGCCGTCGAGCGCCTGACCGGCTGGCTCTCGCGGAATCGCGCCCGGGCCTATCTCGGCGAGGTCGGCGCCTCCGCGCAGGCCGGCTGCCCGGAGCACCTCGCCACCATCCTGGCCCACGTGAACGCCCATCCCGCCCAGTGGGTCGGCTGGGCCGCCTGGGGCGCGGGCGACTGGTGGCCGCCATCCTACCACTTCCGGATCGAGCCGGGCGCGGGCCCGGTCTCCGCGGTGATCGAGGCCGCCGCCCGCGCGGCGCCCCGCTGCGGGGGGCGCCCGTGACCGACCGCCTCGCCGTCCTGCACGTCGTCCGCCAGTTCCTGCCGAACCGCGGCGGGCTGGAGGACTTTGTCGCCAACCTCGCCCGCGAGCAGGTGCGCCTCGGCCACGACGTCCGGGTGCTGACCCTCGACCGCCTGTTCTCGGAACCGGGCCGGAGGCTCGCGGCCCGGGAGACGATCGACGGCGTCGCGGTCGAGCGGATGCCCTTCCGCGGCTCGTCGCGCTACCCCCTGGCGCCAGGCTTCCTGGGCCGGCTCAAGGGCGCCGACATCGTCCACGTCCACGCGATCGACTTCTTCTTCGACGCGCTCGCCCTGACGCGACCTCTGCACCGCCTGCCGCTGGTCGCCACGACCCATGGCGGCTTCTTCCACACCCAGGCCCATGCCGGGCTGAAGCGGCTCTGGTTCAACGGGCCGACCCGCGCCTCGGCGCGCGCCTACGGCGCCGTCGTCGGCTGCAGCGGGAGCGACGCGCGCCAGTTCGCCGCGATCGTGCCGGGGGGCGTGCCGGTGATCGAGAACGGCGTCGATCTCGCCAAGTTCGCGGGGGCCGCGAGCCCGGCGCCCTGCCGGACCCTGCTGACGCTCGGCCGTTTCTCGCACAACAAGCGCCTCGACCGGCTGATCGCGCTGATGCGCGAACTCCGGGCGGAGGAGGCCGACTGGCGGCTCCGGATCGTCGGCGTGCCCTCGGACCTGACGGTCGCCGACCTGACGGCGCAGATCGAGGCGGCGGGGCTCGTCGGGGCGGTCGGCGTCCATGCGGGGCTCGACGCCGCCGGGGTGCGGGACCTGATCGGGGAGGCCAGCCTCTTCGTCTCGGCCTCCGAGTACGAGGGCTTCGGCATCGCGCTGGTCGAGGCGATGAGCGCCGGGCTGGTGCCGGTGGTCCACCCGAACGCCTCCTTCACGGACCTCGCGGCCCGGCACCCAGGCATCGCGCTCTGCGATTTCGCGGACCCGGCCGCGGCGGCGCGGGCGGTGCGGGAGGCCTACGGTGCCCTGGCCGCACGGGGACAACCGCCCGCCGAGGATCTCGCCCGCTACGCCTGGGCCGGGGTCGCGGCCCGCTACCTCGACACCTACGCGCAAGTCCGCGCGCGAGAGCGGCGCGCCGCCTGATCAGGCCGCGTCGCCGATCGCCCGCAGGCTCATCATCAGGTCGGTGAAGCGGTCGCCCTGCACCAGCACGTGCCCGCGCAGGCGCTCGGCGGCCGCCGCCTCGTCGCCCGCGAGGATCGCCGCCACCACCGCCTCGTGCTCGGCGAGCGACTGGCCGAGCCGGTGCCGCGCCCGCAGCTGCAGCCGCCGGTAGGGTGCCAGCCGCCGGTGCAGGTTGTAGGCCTGCTCGCACAGGAAGGCGTTGCGGCTCGCCCGGTAGATCACCGTGTGGAAGGTGTGGTTCTCCTCGTAATAGGCCTCCGTGTCGCCCGAGGCCGCGGCCGTGGCGCAGGCCGCGAGCGCCGCCCGGAGTGCCGCCTCGTCCGCCTGCACGAGGCGGCGGGCCGCGAAGCGCCCGCAGGACGCCTCCAGCTCGGCCATCGTCTCGAACATCGCGAACAGGAGGTCGGGTGCGGGCGCGCTCACCACGGCGCCCCGGCGCGGCTTGGTCTCCACCAGCCCGGTCACCGCGAGCTGCAGCAGCGCCTCCCGGATCGGCGTGCGCGAGACCCCGAAGCGCTCGGCGAGCTGCGCCTCGTCGAGCCGGGAACCCGCGGCGAGCCGCCCCGCCACGATCTCCTCCTCGATCACCTGCCGGAGACGCTGTGCCTGGCTCATGTCCGTCGTCCCGTCCGCCGTCCCGTCCGCCGCTCCCGACATCCCCGTCCGTCGTTCCGGTCGCGCGGCCCGGCCGTTCCGTCGGCATTCTACGGACGCGTTGACAAAATATACAAGGCGGTCTTTTCTCCATATTCGAAGTGGCATCAAGTATACGTGATGCGCTGCAATAAATAACAGAGCCGCCCTTGTGCGGTGCGGGAGAGAACGATGACGCCGACACGCCGTACCCTGCTCGCCGCCGGTCTCGCCGCGCCGGCCATCCTCCGCTTCGGTCTGGGCGCGGCCCAGTCCGCGACCACCCTGAAGATCTCGCACCAGTTCCCCGGCGGCACGATCGACGAGGGCGATTTCCGCGACCGGATGTGCCGCAAGTTCGCCAAGGCGGTGACCGAGCGCTCGAAGGGCGCGCTGGAGGTGCAGGTCTATCCGGGCTCCTCGCTGATGAAGACGAACGCCCAGTTCGGCGCCATGCGCAAGGGCGCGCTCGACATGTCGCTCTACCCCTCGCCTTACGCGGGCGGCGAGGTGCCGGAGACGAATATCGGCCTGATGCCCGCGCTGGTAACCTCCTACCAGCAGGCGCTCGCCTGGAAGGCGGCCCCCGTCGGCCGCAAGCTCACCGAGATCCTCGAGGCCAAGGGCATCGTCCTCGTCTCCTGGGTGTGGCAGGCCGGCGGCGTGGCGAGCCGCGAGCGCCCGCTCGTGACGCCCGACGACGCCCGGGGCCTGAAGGTCCGCGGCGGCTCGCGCGAGATGGACCTGATGATGAAGCAGGCGGGGGCGGCGACCCTCTCGATCCCCTCGAACGAGTCCTACGCCGCCATGCAGACGGGCGCCTGCGACGCGGTGATCACCTCCTCCACCAGCCTGATCTCCTTCCGCCTGGAGGAGCTGTCGAAGGCCCTGACGTCGGGCCGCGAGCGCTCCTACTGGTTCATGCTGGAGCCGATCATGATGTCGAAGATCGTGTTCGAGCGCCTGCCCAAGGACAGCCAAGACCTGATCATGGCGGTCGGCGCCGAGCTGGAATCCTTCGGCCAGGAGGGCGCCAAGGCCGACGACACCCGCGTCGAGGAGCTGTTCGCCAAGGCCGGCGCCAAGGTGCAGAACCTCGACGAGCCGACGATGGGCCGCTGGCGCACCATCGCCCGCGACACCGCCTGGAAGGACTACGCCAACAAGAGCGCGACCTGCGCGGAGCTCCTCAAGCTCGCGGAGCAGGTCGCGTGAGCCACGGCTTCGACGCGGCCACCGCCGCCACCGAGACGCAGGCGGGGCCCGCCCCGCGTCTGCCCGGCCTCCTCGGCGCGGTCGAGCACGCCATCGGCCTGCTCAACCGCCTCATCCTCGGCCTCGGCGGGCTCGCGCTCGTCGCCGCCTGCCTCGTGCTGAGCTACTCCGTCCTCATCCGCTACGTCCTGCACGAGCCGACCGAGTGGCAGGACGAGATGGCCGTCTTCCTCATCATCGGCGCCACCTTCGGGTCCGCCGCCGCCGTCCAGGCCAAGCGCGGGCACGTGGCCATCGAGGCGCTGACCGGTCTCCTGCCGGCCAGCGTCAACCGCGTCCGCCTCGTCCTGGTCGATGCCGTCAGCCTCGCCTTCTGCCTGTTCTTCGCCTGGAAGAGCTGGTCGCTCGACCACGAGGCCTGGGTCGACGGCCAGGTCTCGCAATCCACCTGGGGGCCCCCGCTCTGGATCCCCTACACGATGATGGCGCTCGGCATGAGCCTGCTCTGCCTGCAGCTCGCCCTGCAGATCGCCGCGGCGCTGGCCCGCGGGCCCCGCAGCGCCGGCTGGGCCGAGCCCAAGATCGGCGTCGGAGCCGACCTCAACCGCGACGTCCGCGACCGTCCCGACCTCACCCCCCGCGGACCCGACCCGATGGGCACCACGGTCGCCACCGCCAACCCCAACGCAGGAGCCAAGCGATGAGCGTGGCCGCCATCGGCGCCCTCTACGCGGGCGCCACCCTCACCGCCATGCTCGCCGGCATCCCCATCGCCTTCGCGCTGGGTGCCGTCGCGCTGGTCTTCATGCTGGCCTTCATGCCCGGCGCCTCCCTCGATACGGTCGCCCAGAACGTCTACGAGGAGATGGCCTCGATCACGCTGCTCTCGATCCCGCTCTTCATCCTCAAGGGCGCGGCCATCGGGCGCTCGAAGGCGGGCCAGGACCTCTACTCGGCCATGCACGCCTGGATGCACCGCATCCCCGGGGGCCTCGGCATCGCCAACGTCTTCGCCTGCGCGCTGTTCGCCGCCATGGCCGGCTCCTCGCCCGCCACCTGCTCGGCCATCGGCTCGGCCGGCATCCCGGAGATGCGCAAGCGCGGCTACTCGCCGGGATTCGCCGCGGGCATCATCGCGGCGGGCGGCACGCTCGGCATCCTCCTGCCGCCCTCCATCACCATGATCCTCTACGCGGTGGCCGCCGAGCAGTCGCTCGGCCGGCTGTTCCTGGCCGGGATCGGGCCGGGCCTGCTGCTCGTCGGGCTGTTCGCCGCCTGGTCGGTCTACCGCTTCCGGCACGAGTACGGGGTGGCGAAAGCCGCCTACGCGGCCGGCGGCCCCGCCTCGCCGATCCTGGCGGAGGACCGCTACAGCATGGGCGAGCGCTTCTCGACCCTGCCGCGGGTTCTGCCCTTCGTGGTGCTGCTCACCGGCGTGATGGTGGCGCTCTACGGCGGCTACGCCACGCCCTCCGAGACGGCGGGGCTCGGCGGGCTTCTGGCGCTCGCGCTGATCGCGCTGATCTACGGGGTGTGGCGCACGAAGGACGTCGGGCCGATCCTGACGGCGACGCTGCGCGAATCGACGATGTTGATGCTGATCATCGGCATGTCGCTGCTCTACGCCTACGTGATGAGCTACCTGCACATCTCGCAATCGGCGGCGGCCGCGATCGTGGCGATGCAGCTCTCGCCCTGGCTGCTGCTGGTGACGATCCTGGCGCTGGTGATCGCGCTGGGCTTCTTCCTGCCGCCGGTCTCGATCATCCTGATGACGGCGCCGATCATCCTGCCGCCTCTGAAGGCGGCGGGCTTCGACCTGGTCTGGTTCGGGGTCGTGATGACGATCACGATGGAGATGGGGCTGATCCACCCGCCGGTGGGCTTGAACATCTTCGTGATCAAGAACATCGCGCCCGATATCCCGCTCTCGGACATCATCTGGGGCACGCTGCCCTTCGTGATCCTGATGGCGGTGGCGATCCTCGTGCTCTGCCTCGTGCCCGGCATCGCCATGTGGCTGCCCGACACCCTCCTGCCCACAACGCGGTAGGGTGCGCACCCCCCTCTCCCCGCCGTGCGGGGAGAGGGCCGCGACGACCCTGTCGTCGGCGCGGCGAGGCGGCAGCCGGGGGTGAGGGGGCGGCGCTGGAGGAGCCTCCTCCGTTCAAGCCCCCTCACCGCCGCTGCGGCTTCGCCTGCGCTTCCCGCAGGCACGACAAGGTGCCGGCTAGCCTCTCCCCGCACGCGGGGGGAGGGGGCGCCACGACCGGAATCGTTCGCCCGAATGAAGGCTCACAGATAGCTCAACCCCGGCCAAGCGGCCCGGCGTTTCAACCCGACCATCCAGCGGCAAGCCAGCCAGAGCGGCAGGCTCAGACACGCCGTGACGAGCCAGATCTGCCACGGCGCGGCGAGCTCGACCCCGCCGGAGCGGCCGCCGAGGCCGAGCGCCAGGGCGGCGTCGTGGATCAGCCGCAGCAGCCAGAGATGGGCGAGGTAGAAGAACAGCGGCGCGCCGCCGAAGCTGCGCAGCCAGCCCAGGCCGGCGGCGGGCAGCCGCTCGAACAGCGCGAGGAGCGCGAGCCCGAGACCCAGCGTCAGCAGCAGGAAGTCGGCCGAGGGCGGGTACTTGGTCAGGTTGACGAAGGACAGGACGGTCAGGAGCGGCGTCGGACCGGCCTGCCACGGAACCGGCTCGCCGTAGCCGTCGAGCCCGCGCAGGACCAAGAAGGCCCCGAGCAGCGCCCCGCCGAGCGCGAGCAGCCGGCGCTGCCGGAGCGCTGGCGAGGTGGTTCCCGCGAAGAGCGGTCCGAGCGCGTAGCCCGCCGCGATCACGCCGATCCAGGGCAGCACCGGGTAGGAGGTGCGCGCCGCGCCCCAGGGCAGCGGCAGCATCCCGCGCTGGTGCAGGATCGACCAGAGCGCGTAGCCGGTCTCCTCCGGCGCGAGCCGCACCGGGTCGAGCAGGTTGTGGCCGAACATGACGAGGAGCGCGAGGCCGGCGAGGAGCCGGCGCGGCAGCCAGAGCAGGCCGGCGAGCGCGACCATGCCGATCCCGATCGCCCAGATCACCTGCAGGTAGAGGATCGGCGGGAACAGGCTCCGGGTCCAGGCGAGGTTGACCAGGGTGACCTCGAGCAGGATCAGCAGCAGCCCGCGCTTCAGCAGGAAGAGGCTGACGGCGCCCCGGTCGCCGTGCTTCTGCCCGTAGAGGCTCGCCGAGAGGCCGGTGAGCAGGAGGAAGACCGGCGCGCAGACGTGCGAGGCGGCCCGCGTCAGGACCAGGCCGGGCGGTGTCGCGGCGAGGTTCATCGGGTCGCCGACCTGCGCGTGCAGGTAGAAGAACTCGCGCACGTGATCGACGAGCATCAGCAGCATGACGAGGCCGCGCAGCGCGTCGATCGAGCCGATGCGGGCTCGCACGGCGGGGGGCGCGGCCGTGTCGGGCATCATCCGGGTCACCGTCTCGTGAGAGGTCAGGCCGGCCACCTGCGCAGCCGGCGATGGGCGAGCGCCGCCAGCGCGAGTGCCATGGCGACGAGCGCCGCGAGGCTGAGCCCGGCCTGGTGCCGGGCCGCCGCCAGGGCCGGGGCTGGCGCGAAGGCCGGCACGGCGTCGTAGGCGTCGAAGTCGAGCCGGCCGGGGCAGCCGGCGCAGACCGGGACCGGATCGAGCGCCTGGGCGAGGATGCGCGGCTCGAAGAAGGCGCGCAGGTCGCGGCGATACGCGGTGCTCGCCGCCAGGAAGGCGGCGTGCCGGGCGGCGTCCGTGCCCGCGGCTTTCTCCAGCGCCAGCGCCAGCGCGCTCGCGGGCGAGAGCAGGGCGAGGCGCCCGCTCCAGGCCGCCAGGGCGCGGGCATGCGCGCCGAGGGCCGCCCGGGTCTGCCCGAGCGCCGCGTCGTAGAAGGCGTCGCGGGCGAGCCGCTTGATCTCGGGCTTCTCGGATAGGCCCGGCCGAGCGGCGGCCTCGGGGGCGCGTGCGGCGAGCCACGCGCTCGCGACCCGCGTGCCCGTCTCGCCCGTGTAGAACGCCGCCTGCGCCTGACGGCTCGCGTCGATCGCCGCGATGCGGGAGGGGCGCGGCGCGAGCAGGTCCACAGCGAGGCCGAGCGCGGTGGGCAGGGCGACGGTGAGGCCGGCCCAGGCGAGGACGAGGATCGCGAGCGCCGCGACCGCCCCGCGCCAGAGGCTTGCGGCGAGCGCGCAGGCCGCGACCCAGAACAGGGTGTAGGCGGCGAGACATGCGGCGATGAGCGCCAGCACGCCGCCCCAGCCCGCGAGCGGGCCGGCCCAGCCGGCCATGAGGAGGGCCAGCCCCGTCCCGCCGAGCACGCCCGCGAGCGCGACGAGCCCCACGGCCCCGAACTTCGCGGCGGCGACCCGGCGCGGGCCGACCGGCTGGGCCGCGATCAGCCTCAGGATCCCGGTATCCTGTTCCGCGGCTAGCCGCGTGCCCGCGAGCGCGATCACGGCAAGCGGCACGAGGTAGACCAGCACGAAGGCGAGGTCGAAGGCGCCGAGCCGGAGCCGGGCGGCGCTGCCGAGCTCGTAGGCGGTATCGTCGAAGACCGTGCTGAAGCCGAAGCTGATCCGCATCAAGGCGGGCTGCACGTCGGACTGGCCGGCGGCGAGGTGCGCGAGCGGCGTCGGCGGCTTCACCGCGTGGGCGGCCAGGAAGTAGGTCATGTAGCCGAAGGCGTCGGTCGGGTCCTGCCAGTAGTTCACGGTGATCGGGCTCGGCCGGGCGTAGCGCGCGTGCGCCGCGCGGGCCTCGCGCACGGTGCGCGCGCCGTCGTCTTCCGCCTGCGCGATTGCGGCGCGCACCGTCTCGACGCGCTCGGCGCCCGTGCGGGCGGCGAGGCAGAGGGCCGCGAGGAGGGCCGCCAGGATCGCCCAGGTCAGGCGTTCGCGCAGGACGAGGCGCAGCTCGGCGGCGACGAGGCGGGAGAAGCGGGCGGCGCTCAGGGCTTCAGCCTCCGGACGAGCGGCACGGCGAGCGCCGCGAGCGCCCCGAGCCACAGGGCGAGGATCAGGGCCGGCACGCGCGCGTCGGCGAGCGCGCGGGCGAAGGGCAGCGGCGCGTGCGCGAAGGGCGGGATCTCCTGCCAGAGTTCCGGCCCGGCCACGAGCACCCGGCCGCCGCCCTGCGGATGGTTGCGGATCTCGGCGTTCATCCGCTCCGAGATCGTGCGGCGGTAGCGCTCCGCCGCCCAGACGAAATGGGCGTGCGCGGCGAAGTCGGTGCCGGCCAGCGTCTGCGACAGGGCCTGCAGGGCTACGCGCGGGGAGATGAGACCCGCATAGGCCGCCGCCCGCTCCTGGGCGGCGAGGCTGTCGAAGAAGGCGCCGAGCTCGCGGTCGTAGACCGCGAAGTTGTGGCTCTCGTTCTCGGACATCATCAGGCCGCGCAGGTCGACCGGCAGCTCGTCCGGATCGCTCGCGCCGTAGCGGGCCAGCACCTCGCGGACGCGTGTGTCGTTCGCCTCCGCCGTGCGATGCGCCCGGAAGCCGGCATCGATCCGGGCGCGCACCGCGCGGTAGGGGAGGGCGGGCCGCACCAGCTCGACGCCCGCGCCCGCGAGCCGCGGGGCGGCGACGCAGAGCAGCACCCAGGCGGCGAGCGAGACGGAGAGCGCGCCGCGCGCCGTGCGGGCGACCAGCGAGGCCAGCATGGCGACGAGCAGGAAGGCGCCCGCATAGGCGAGCTGGGCCGCGACCCAGGCGACGAGGCGCGGCCAGACCTGCCAGCCCTCCGATCCGAGGCTCAGGGCCGCGAGTGCCCCGAGCCCGAGCAGCGGCGGCCCGACCACGAGCGCCAGCGCCACGAGGAGGGCGGCGAGGCGCCCGGCGAAGAGCCGGCCCGGCGGCACGCCGTTGCCGAGCGCGAGGCGGAGCGTGCCGCGCTCCCGGTCGGCCGCGAAGGCCGAGAAGCCCATGAGGATCGCGGCGAGCGGCACCACCAGCTGCACGATGTCGGCGACGCTGCCGAGGCCGGCGCGGGCAAGAGGGCCCGCATCCTGCACGGCGCGGTAGACGGCGTCGTTGAACAGGTGCGCCTCCACCCGCACCATCCGGCCCGTATAGGGCTCGGTGCCGGGGTCGAGCACCGCAAGCGGCGCGGAGGGGCGGAACACCCAGAGGCCGTAATGGTCGGCGGAATGCGGGTTCTTGGCGTCCTGCCCGAGCCAGCGGTCGCGCTCCGCGGCGGTGATGCGCGCGACCTCCGCGCCGTAGGCGGCGGCCTCCCGCCACGCGGCGAGCCCGGCGACGGCGAGGAGCAGGACGAGCACGGCGCCGATCCAGCGCAGGCGCACGTCGCGCAAGGTCAGGGCGAGTTCGGCCGCGACCCGCCTCACGCCGCGCTCCCCGCGAGCCGCTCGATGTAGAGCCGCTCCAGCGCGAGGTGGTCGAGGCTCCTCGGGTCGATCTCCTCGACGATGCGGCCGGCGCCGAGCACGCCGACCCGGTCGGCCATCTCGCGCACCCGGTAGAGGTCGTGCGTCGCCATCAGCACGGCGCTGCCGCGCGCGGCCGCCGCCCGCACCGTGCCGGAGAACTCGGCCGCGGCGCCCGGATCGAGGCCCGAGGTCGGCTCGTCGAGGAGCAGCAGCCCGGCCCGGCGGGCGAGCGCGATCGCGATGCCGACCTTCTGGCGCATGCCCTTCGAGTAGGCGCCGGCCGGCCGGTCGTGGGCGTCCGCGCCGAGGCCGGCCTCGGCCAGCAGCGCGCGGCCTTCCGTCTTCGGGAGGTCGAGCCCGGCGAGCGTCGCGACGTAGCGCAGGTTCTCCAGCCCCGAGAGCGTGGGATAGAGCGCGACCTGCTCGGGGATGTAGGCGACGTGCGCCCGTGCGCCCACCGGGTCGGCCCCCGCATCGACGCCCCGCACCCGCACCGTGCCCGCATCCGCCCGCAGGAAGCCGAGGATCAGGTTGATCGTCGTGGTCTTGCCGGCCCCGTTCGGTCCGAGAAGGGCGAAGACCTCGCCCGGGCGCAAGCTGAGATCGAGGCCGGCGAGCGCGGTGCGCGGGCCGAAACGCTTGACGACGCCCTGCAGCGCCAGGACGGTCCGATCGACGGGCATCTCCTCCGCCATCAGAACCGCACCGTCATCGTGCCGGTGAAGCGGCGCGGCGCGCCCGGATAGACCCGGAAGGCATTGAGCGAGCTCTCGTAATACTCGGTGTCGAACACGTTCTCGACGTTGAGCGCGAAGCGGAAATTCTCGTAGCGCCAGTAGGCGAGCGCGTCGACCGCGATGTAGGCCGGCAGCTTGAAGCCGTTGGCGGCGTCGCCCGCCCGCTCGCCGACGCCGCGCACGCCGCCGCCGATGCCGAACCCCTTCCAGAGGCCGGCCTGCACCTCGTGCACGGCGAGCAGGCTGCCGGAGTGGCGCGGCACGTTGATGAGCGGCGCACCCACGGGGAGCACGTTGTCCTCGGTCACCACCGCGTCGGCGAAGACGTAGCCGGCCAGGATCTTGATCTCCGGGGTGATCTGGCCGGCGGCGGTCAGCTCGAAGCCCTGGCTGCGCACCGCGCCGGCCGCCAGCGAGAAGCCGCTGTTGGCGGGGTCCGCCGTCAGCACGTTCCGGCGCTCGACCCGGAAGGCCGCCGCGGTGAGCCCGAGCGCGCCGCCGAACAGGTCGAGCTTGGCGCCGACCTCGTAGCCGAGCCCGGTCTCGGGCGCGAAGGGCCCGGAGCGCGCCACCGCCGCGGCGTCCGGGCCGATATTCGGCCGGAAGCTCGTGCCGACATTGGTGTAGAGCGCCAGTTCCGGAATCGGCTGGTAGACGAGGCCCGCCCGCGGCGAGGCCGCCGCCCGCGACTGCTCGGTGAGCGAGCGCGGGATGCGCTCCAGGAAGGATTGCTCGAAGAAGTCGAAGCGCACGCCGAGGAGCGCCTTCCACTCGGGGCTCAAGCTCAGCTGGTCCTGGGCGTAGAGGGCGGTGTTCGTCACCCGCTCCAGGTTGTTGCGCGGGATGGTGAGCGGCGGCAGCGGCTGGCCGTAGCCGGGGTTGTAGATGTCGATGCTGTAGGGGCTCGTGCGAAAGTTCGAGCGGAGATACAGCACGCGGCTGTCCGTGCTCTCGCGCTCGAAGCCGAGGAGCAGGGTGTGGCCGATGCCGGCCGTGTCGAAGCGCCCGACGAGTTCGGCCTGGCCGATCGCCACGTCCCAGCGGTAGTCGCGCACGTTGCGGTCGCGCGCCACCGTGCGGTTGTCGGCGGCGATGCTCCTGATCTCGGCGGATTCGCCCTCCAGCGACCCGGTGTTGAAGTGGGTGGCGAGCCGCATCTGCCAGTCGGCGTCGAAGCGGTGATCGACGCGGATCTGCATCGTGTCGTTCGACTGGTAGGTGCTCTGGCCGGGCTCCCCGAGGAAGCGCGAGATCGGCAGCAGGCCGAGCTGGCGGTTGATCGCGACGACGCCGCGGTCGAACACGATGCGGTTGCGCAGGAACTCGGTCTCGACGGTCACGCGGGTGTCGGGCGTGACCTGCCAGCTGATGACGGGCGCGACGAGGAGCCGGTCGCCGTCCACGAAATCGCGAAAGCTCCCCTGGCGCCCGCCCGCGAGGTTGAAGCGGTAGAGCAGCGTGCCGTCCTCGTCGAGCGCGCCGCCCGCATCGACCGTGCCGCGGAACTGCTCGAACGAGCCCCAGAGCCCGCCCATCTCGACGAAGCGCTCGGTCGTCGGCTGCTTGGTGATGATGTTGACGAGGCCGCCGGGGTCGCTGCGTCCGAACAGGCCGCCGCCGGGGCCCTTCAGCACCTCGATGCGCTCGACGTTCTGGGTGTCGGGCGGCGGCGGGGTGCCGCGGTTGATCGGGAACCCGTTCTTGTAGAGTTCGGAGGTGGTGACGCCGCGGATCGCGTAGCTGAACACCGAGAGGCCGCCGAAATTGTTCTGCTGCGCCACGCCCGGCGTGTAGCTGAGCACCCGGTCGACCCGGGTGGCGGCCAGATCCGTGATCACCTCGCGCGGCGCCACGGTGACGATCTGGGGCACGTCGCGCTGGGGCGTGTCCGTCCGCGTCGCGCTCACCGCGCGGTCGGCCCGGTAGCCGGGCGTCGGCCCGATCAGGCCGATCGCGCCCCGCGCCGTGGTGGTGCCGGGCGCCGCACCGTTGCCGACGCCCTCGGGCCCGACGCTCTCGACCGACAGCTCTCCCAGCGTCACGCTGTCCTGCGCGCGGGCCTCCAGCAGCGGTGCTCCGGCCGAGAGCGCGGCCGCGAGCGCGAGGCGCGGCGCGCGCCGCCCCCGCGCGGCGGGCGCGGGACGGTTCGCGGCAAGGTCGGCGTTCGGGCTCGGACGGCGGATCACCGGCATGCTCAAGGTTGCCGGTCGGCGGCCGAGCGGATGCCTGCGCGGGCGCGTCCCGAGGGTACGCATCCGCGCACGCGCTCCGCCGGGACACCCCGCCCGGGGGACGTGACAACGCGCAAGGCAGGTCTCCTGGCTCGCGGATCATCGCCCCGGCCTGGCCTTCCCGGTGCGACGCACCAGTGACCATGGGCGGCAGGGGCTCGCCGCGTACAGTTGCGGGGGCAGCTTCGGCATCGCTCCGGGGAGCCGACCGAATTCCCTCTTAGCCCGCGCGCCGGGAGCGCGCGGGAACCTTGGCCGGAAGACCTTCGCCTTGACTGCGGGCGCAGTCAACACAGCGGATGCGATTGCGCAACGTTATAACGTAATTTTTCTGGGGGCGGATCGGATCCGCGCGTCGAGGCGGCGGGCGCACAGGGTTGAGGGCCGGCCACCCCGCGAGCGGGCGGCACGGCGGCCGCCGTCCCGGCCTCCGAGATCGCCCGCGGGCGCGGATTGACCGCGCCGCGCCCTCGCCCTATCCCGCCGGCCGGCGAGGCCACGTCCTCCCCCCGCGCGCGGGGCACAAGTCCGGGACGGCCCGGCCCTTTCAGGAGGGCCGACATGGCCTGGATCTATCTCACCGCCGCCGGCCTGCTCGAGGTCGCCTGGGCCTACGCGATGAAGCAGTCGGCGGGCTTCACGCGCCCCGGGCCGACCGCGATCATGGCCGTGACGATGGCCGGCAGCTTCGGCCTGCTGGCGCTGGCCCTGCGGACGCTGCCGCTGGGCACCGCCTACACGATCTGGACCGGGATCGGCGCCGTCGGCGCCTTCCTCGTCGGCATCACCGTGCTCGGCGAGGAGGCCGGCGCCCTCCGCCTCGCCGCGGCGGCCCTGATCGTCTCCGGGCTCGTCCTGATGAAGCTGTCGAGCGCGCACTGAATCGGGGTCCCCTCTCCGCCGATGACGGCCGGCGCGGGAGGCGGCAGGATGGTGGGCCGGAACCGGGTGGCCGGTTCCGGACATGTCCCCGCGAAGGCGCCCATGACCACACCCGACCCCGAACCGCCCATCCGGCCCCGCTTCCTCGACGCGGGCGAGGCGGCGCTGGTGGTGGAGTTCGGCGCGGCGGTCGATCCCGCGACCAACGACCGGGTGCTGGCCCTCGACGCGGCACTCGCCGCCGATCCGCCGCCCGGACTCGCCGAGACGGTGCCGACCTACCGCTCGCTGATGATCCACTACGACCCGCTGACCCTCTCCCGGGCCGCCCTGGTCGCGGCCGTGGAGGGCCGTCTCGCGGAGCGGGCGGCGGCGCGGGGCGGGGGGCGGCACTGGACCATCCCCTGCTGCTACGATCCGGCGCTGGCCGAGGACATCGAGGAGGCCGCGGCCCTCGTGGGACTGGCCGGGGCGGACGCGGCGGCGCGGCACGCGGAGGGCGTCTACCGGGTCTACATGTACGGCTTCGCGCCGGGCTTCGCCTATCTCGGCGGCCTGCCGGAGGCGCTGGCCCTGCCGCGCCGGCCGAGCCCGCGCCCGCCGCACCCGCCCGGCGCGGTGATGGTCGGCGGCGGCCTGGCCGCCATCGGCACGGTGCCGATGCCGACCGGCTGGTACGTCGTCGGCCGCACGCCCGAGCGCCTGTTCGCGCCGGAGCGCGAGCCCGCCTTCCTGATCGAAAGCGGCGACACGCTGCGGTTCGAGCCGGTGAGCGCCGAGGCGTTCGCCGCCCTGGAGCGGCGCGCCGCCGCGGGCGAGGTCGTCGCCGGGAGGGCCGCATGAGCGAGGCGGCGGCCGGGCGGCCGGTCCTGCGCATCCTCGCCGCCGGGGCCGGCGTCACCCTGCAGGACCGGGGCCGGCACGGCGCCCTGCGCTACGGCATCACGCCGGCCGGACCGATGGACCCGCTGGCCTGCGCCACCGCGAACCGCGCGCTCGGCAACCCGCCCGGTGCCACCGCGATCGAGGTGGGGCTCGGCGGCCTGGCGCTCACCGTCGAGGGGAGCCCGATCGACCTCGCGCTCGCCGGCGGCGCCTTCCGGATCGATTGCGACGGCCGGACCCTGCCGCCGGCCTGCGCGCTGACCCTGCGGCCCGGCACGGCGCTCACCCTGCGTGCGGGGCGGGCCGGCGCGTGGTGCTACCTCGCGGTGTCCGGGCGCATCGACGTGCCGCCGGTGCTGGGCTCCACCGCGACCCACACCCGCTCGCGCCTCGGCGGCCTCGACGGGCGGGCGCTGGCGGCGGGCGACGCGCTCCCCGTGGCCGAGGCCCGGGCCGGCCTCGGCGAGCCGGCGGCGCTCGGCGCGCCCTGGCTCGACCGGCCGCCGGGCACGATCCGCGTGGTGCTCGGGCCGCAGGACGACCACTTCGCCCCCTCCGAGATCGCGGCCTTCCTCGACCGCGACTGGACCGTGACGCCGCGCGGCGACCGCATGGCCTGCTTCCTCGACGGCGCGCCGCTCGCCCACGCCCGGGGCCACGACATCGTCTCGGACGGCGTCGCGCAAGGGGCGATCCAGGTGCCGGGCCAGGGCCTGCCGATCGTCCTGATGGCCGACCGGCAGCCGACCGGCGGCTACCCGAAGATCGCCACCGTGATCGGGGCCGATCTCGGCCGCCTCGCCCAGGCTCAGGCCGGCACGCGCCTGCGCTTCCGGGCGGTCACCCTGGCCGAGGCGGTGGAGGCCCGCCGCGCCGAGGCCGCCGCGCTGGCGCCGCCGGTCGCGCTGGAGCCGGTGGTGCGCACCGCGTTCAGCTCCGAGTTCCTGCTCGGCCGCAACCTCATCGACGGCGTGGTCGGCTGAACCGGCGGCCGGTCCGGAGGGCTTTCCGCGCGGATCCCGACGGCCCTGCCGCCGCACGCCATCCCGCACGCCATCCCGCACGCGCGACCGAACGTATTACGCCCTGTGGGCTGGTGATCGGCTCGCTATAGCGGTCGTTGTGCGCGGAAGATCTGGTTAGAACTCCCGAAGATGGGCCCTCGCCGACCAATGGACGGCGATAGAGTGCCCGATTTCGGAGGAGCGTTCGCGATGGCGACCTATCTGATTTCTTCGGAGAGCAACATCTCGGTGACGGGGTCGGCGGACAACGACCTCTTCGTCCTCTCGGGCACCTCCGCGAACGACACGCTCTCCGGGGCGGAGGGCAACGACGCCTTCGCGCTCTCCGCGACCGGCCTCGGCAACGTCATCTACGGCAACCAGGGCAACGACAGCCTGCGCGCTGCCGGAGCGGCCGCGCTGCGCCTCTACGGTGGCCAGGGCGACGACCTGATCGAGTCGGGCGGAGGCAACGACACGATCCTCGGCAATCTCGGTCGGGACCAGATCGACGGCGGGGCCGGATCCGACCTGATCTACGGCAACCAGGACGACGATACGATCAATGGCGGCACCGGCGCGGCCGGACAGGATACGGTCTACGGCGGCCAGGGCAACGACCTGATCAACTACAGCTACTCGACCGGGACCGAAGGGCAGCACATCTTCGGAAACCTGGGCGACGACACGATCGCCGGCGGCCTCGGCCCGAACCTGGTCTACGGCAACCAGGGCAACGATTTCATCGACCTGATCGGCTCGGCCGACACGGTCTATGGCGGCCAGGGTAACGATACGATCGTCTCGCGCACCTCCGGCCCGATGACCGCCCTGATCTACGGAAATCTCGGCGACGATCTCATCTACGGCAACGACGGCTTCGACACCGTTTACGGCGGCCAGGGCAACGACACGATCCTCGCGGGTGCGGGAGCGGAGGTGTTCAGCGGCGGGGCCGGCGACGACCTGATCGTCGGCACGGGCGCGGCGGCCGGCTCGCGCTTCAGCGGCGGGGACGGCAACGACACGATCATCGGCTCGGGGGCCGCCGACACCATCGTGGGCGGCGCGGGCGCGGACAGCCTCGTCGCCGCGGGCGGAGCCGACGTCTTCGTCATCGGCCAGGGCGACACGGGCCTGAGCGCGACGACGGCCGACCGGATCGCGAACTTCCTCTCCGGCACCGACAGGCTCGATCTCGGGCAGGACGGCACGGACCAGAACTTCGTGACCGGCACCAGCAGCGTCGTGACCGATTTCGACAGCGCCCGCGCCTTCGCCGACGTGCTCCTGACGGGCCGCACCTACGCCTACGTCACGAGCGGGACGGCCGGCGCGGACGGCTACCTGTTCGTGGACGAGACCGGCGACGGGCGCGCCGATGCCGGCCTGATCCTCCAGGGCGGCGGCGGCACGACGCCGACGGTGACGGCCGCCGACATCGTCTGAGCGCCGCCCGGGGATCTTCCGCCGCGCCGCCACGGCCGGCGGGAGGTCGCCGGGACGCCGCCGACCGCATCCTCGCCGGGCTCGACGACGGCGCGGTCCGCGACGCGGTGATCTGCGACTCGCTCGGTGGGCTCGCCGTCAACGTCGCCGCCTGCTGAGGCCGCGCCCGGGACGACCCGTCCGACCGGACGGGGACCCGCACGCTCCCTGGCCGGCCGGTTCGGCGAGAGGCCGGCCGGACACGCCTCTCCTCGGCCGCCCGGCGTCCGGTCGACCTTCGGCGCCCGCGACAGGACGCGCTCGAAACAGGCGGCCACCGCCTGCGCCCCGTCGGCGTGCATCGGGGGAGAGCGCTGGCGTTCCGTCCAGGCCGCGCCCGGCATACGCGTCCAGATACTCAGACCAATCGAATTCCGCCGCAGATCATATCGGCTTTCGGTCTGCTGAGACCTTTGCGCTGCTCCGACGGAGCCTAGCTCAACAGGAGAGCGTGCCGGAGGGGCAGCTTCGGGCTCAGCATTGGAAGAGGATGACATCCCGATATGAAGGCCTTCGCATTCGCGGCCCTGATCCTTGTCGGCGGCTACTCGGCCGTTCAGGCCAACGAGCACTCGGGTAACCGGGGCTATATCCAGCTCGCCCAGATGGACAGCCCGGGTGACGGGCTCGACCGCAATGCGGCCGCGGAGGGCAACGGTCGGCCGCGTCGCGCATACCGGGCCCCGAAGGGCAAGCAATCCACGATCGTGAAGCCGCGCCGGTTGCGCGCGCGCTGAGAACGGCGCGCCTGTCCCGCGGCGGGTCGCGCATGTTCCGTGGTTCGCGCCGGCCGATCCGGCCGGCACGAACGCAACGCACTGCGCGGCGCCGGATTTCCCTGCGAGCGAAGCCGGCCGTGAGACGGCCTCCGGTCGTTGGGTTCGGCCGTGTGAGGAGGATCGCGCCAAGCTCCCTCTCCCATAGGGCAGGGCGATCGCATATGCCGAGCGAGCCTAGCCCCGATCAGGCGCGGGTCCCCTCTCCCATAGGGAGAGGGACAGGGTGAGGGGTATGAGGCGTCCGAACAGGGCTCGACCTGAACGCGCGTCGATGGCGTGCTCAGTCCTGTCAGGTCATACCCCTCACCCCAACCCTCTCCCTATGGGAGAGGGGGCGCGGCGCGGTTCCAGTGGCGATCGAGAAGGCGACCCCCGCCATATGCGATCGCCCTGCCCTCCAGCAACGTTCCCACCCCTCGTGCCCGCTCGTCGCTCGAATCCAGGCCGCCACATTAACGCTCGCAGTGAAATAATCGTGGCGCTCACACGTTCGTTCCGGCCTAAAACTTGGCCTCTGTTGAATGTGAAATGACTTCTGGCCTAATATACCAGCTGTCGGACCCAATGTCCGGTTCCTGGAGTCAGACATGGAAGTCAGACATCTGCGATATTTTCTTACGGTTGTAGAAACATGTAATTACAAGCTTAGCGCGAGTCGCCTGGATCTCGGCCAAGCCAGTCTCGAACGGTCCATGCGCGCCCTGGAGAACGATCTTAAGACGCGGCTCTTCGTGCGTCGGCCCCACACCCTGGAGCTGACGCGCGCCGGACAGGTGCTGAGACAGGCCGCCGTCAAGATGCTCGGCGAGGCCGAGGCGCTGCCCGACCGGGTGAACAGGGGCGCGCGCGGCGAGATCGGGACTCTGCGGATCGGTCTGGCGGACTCGACAGCGTTCAACCCGTTCATCCCGGCGGCCATCCAGGCCTACCGGCAGATCAGGCCGGGCATCGATCTCGTGCTCTCGGATGGCGACAGCCAGGATCTCTGCGACAGCCTGTCCGACGGCCGCCTCGACGCGGCGTTCATGCGGCCCATGCAGGTTCCCTGCGCCACACTCGACTGCCAAGTCCTCTTCGAGGAGGAGATGGCCCTCATCTTTCCGCCGGCTCATCCCCTCGCGGAGCGGTCCGCGCTCTCGGCCGCCGACCTCATGGACGAACCCTTCGTCATGTTCCGTCGCGACCTGAGCCCGACGCTGTACGATATGATGATCAGCGCCTTCGTGCGCGCGGGCGTCACGATGCGGATCGTCCAGGAAGTCCCGCAACTGATCAGCCTCCTGAGCTTCGTGGCGGCCGGCGTCGGGCTGGCGGTCGTCCCGGCCTCGCTCGGACGGCTCTCCCTCGGCTGCACGATGCGGCGGCGGATCGACGGCCTGTCCCTGCGGGTTCCGCTCAGCCTCGCCACGCGCACCACCGACCAGCGCGTCATCGTGTCCGAGTTCGTGGCGTACCTGAAGCAGGCGAGCGCCTGCCCGGACGGCAGCGATGCCGCGCCGTCGCCGAGCACGCCTGAGCGCGATGCGGTCCCCGCATGCGTACGCGAGGACCGGGTCGGCCCGTCCGTAGACTGCATCGACTGATCGCAGGTCCTGCAGGCCGGCTGTCCCGACGGGTCGCACGGGACGGCGTGTGCCGCACAGCATTTGGTCAGGGAGAAGCTTCGTGGACTTCCGGCATCTGCTCTATTTCGCGACGCTCGCCGAGGAGCGGAATTTCCGGCGCGCCGCGCACAAGCTCGGGATCTCGCAGCCGCCCCTCTCCCAGCTGATCATGCGGCTCGAGGAGGAATACGGCCACAAGCTGTTCATCCGCCATGCCCGCGACGTGGAACTCACCGATGCCGGGCGGATCCTGCTCGAGAGCGCCCGTTCGGTCCTGGCCATGGCCCAGGAGACGCGCCAGCAGATCGAACGGGTCGGACAAGGCGAGATCGGGGAGCTGACGGTCAGCTTCACCCCGGGCATCTCCTTCCATCCCATGATCCCGGCTCTGGTCCGCCTCTGGCGGCGCGAGTTGCCGGCGGTCGAGCTGACGCTGAAGCAGGCGCCGACCGACGAACTCTGCTCCGCCCTGGGCGCGGGCACCGACGACATCGCGCTGATCCGCCCCCCGATCGAGGCGCCGTCCGACCTGACCATCCGGGTCCTGGCGGAGGAGGAGATGCGGATCGCGCTCCCGCCGGAGCACCGCCTGCGGCAGGCGGCGCAGATCGGCATCGCCGACCTCGCCGAGGAGCCCTTCGTGCTCTGGCCGCGCTTCCTCGCGCCCGGCCTCTACGACGCGATCATCCAGCGCTGCTTCAGCGCCGGCTTCACGCCGCGCATCCGCGTCGAGGCGCCCGAGAAGGCAACGGCGCTCGCCTTCGTCGCCGCCGGCCTCGGCGTGACGCTGACGCCCGCCTCGCTGAGCCAGATCCACCCCGACGAGGTCGATTACCGCCCGATCGCGGACGCCCCCTTCTCGGCGCCCATCGCCATCGCCACGCGCCGCGGCGAGCGCGATCCGGTGATCCTCCGCTTCCTGAAGCTGACCCAGCAACTCGGCGGGATCTGAGCGCGCGGCCGGCGGGCCCGACATCCGCGATCGCGCCCATCCGGCGCCCGCCTGTCGCCCTCTCGGCTTGCCGTCTTGGCAGGGCGATCGCATAGGGCGACGGCCGCTTCCCTGCCGTCATCCCGGGGCCGCGAAGCGGAACCCGGGATCCATGAACACCGAAGCGCCAGAACGCGATTCTCCGGTGTTCATGGATTCCGGGTTCGCCTGCGGCGCCCCGGAATGACGGCGGAGAGAACCAAAGCGCCATATGCGATCGCCCTGCCGTCTTGGCGGCGGCCGTTTTGGCGGCGGCCGGCCCGGCGGCGGCCCTCCGCGCCGCGACGACATCAATCCAGGAAGTTGCTCCGGGCGAGTTCGACCACGTCCCCGACCCGGCCGCTCAGGGTCGCCTTGGCGGCGTAGAGGGCCGTCGAGACGGCCTGCGACGCCTCGATGACGGGCGGCATGACGAGTTCCATCCCGTTCACCCGCACGTCGAGAAGCGCCGGGCCGTCGTGGTCCAGGAAGGCGCGCACGGCCGGTTCGAGGTCGTCGGCGTGCTCGACCCGCCAGCCGGCGAAGCCGACGACCCTGGCCAGCAGGGCGAAGTCGGGGTTCTTCAGCTTGGTCCAGGTGTCGAGCAGACCCTCGACCTTCATCTCCATCTCCACGAAGCCCAGGGTGCCGTTGTTGAACACCACGACCTTGATCGGGATCTCCTCCTGAACCGCGGTCAGCAGGTCGCCCAGCAGCATCGCGATGCCGCCGTCGCCGCTGAAGGCGATGACCTGCCGCTCCGGCAGGGCCTTCTTCGCGCCCAGCGCCATCGGCATGGCGTTCGCCATCGTTCCGTGCAGCAGGCTGAGCAGCGTGCGCCGCCGCCCGTTCACGGCGACGTGGCGCAGAAGCCAGACCATGGGGCTTCCGCCGTCGGCCGTGAACACCGCGTCCTCGCTCGCGTGGCGGCCGACGAGGGCGGCGACCTGCTGGGGATGGATCAGGCCGTCGCGACCCGGCCGCTCCTCCCGCTCCAGGCTCTCGCGGACATCGCGCGCGATCGCGAGGCAGTCGTCGAGGAAGCGGCTGTCCGTCTTGGCCTTCAGCAGAGGCAGGAGCAGCCGCAGGGTCGGCGCCGCGTCCCCGGCGACGCCGAGTTCGACGGGGTGGCGCCGGCCGAGATGAGCGGGCTCGTGGTCGATCTGGATGACCCGGGCCTTGTCGGGATAGAACTGGCGCCACGCGAAGTCGGCCCCGATGAGCAGCAGCGTGTCGCAGGTGCTGACGGCGTGGTAGCCGGAGCGGCCCCCGATCAATCCGGTCATGCCGACATTGTAGGGATTGTCGTATTCGAGGAAATCCTTCGCGCGGGAGGTGTGGACCAGGGGCGCCTGGAGCAGGCGGCACAGATCGACGACCTCGTCGTGCGCGCCGGCGGCGCCGGCGCCCGCGTAGACCGCGACCTTGCGGCCCGCGTTCAGGATCTCGGCGAGCCGGTCGAGGTCGGCCTGGAGCGGCAGGCGCATGCTGGCCGGCGCGTGCACGCGGTAGGGCACCGCGTCGTCCGTCGTCATCGCCGCGATGTCGCCGGGCACGATCAGCACGGCGACGCCGCGCTTCGTCAGCGCCGCCTGCGCGGCCAGCACCGTGAGGCGCCGCGCCTCGCTCGGCGCGCGCAGCTCCTCGCAGAAGACGCTGCAGGTGCTGTAGATCTGGCGCAGGTCGAGTTCCTGCGGGAAGTCGACGCCGAGTTCGGAACTCGCCACCTGCGTGGCGATCAGGATGACCGGCGCGCGGTTGCGGTGGCTCTCGAAGAGGCCGTTGATGAAGTGCAGGCTGCCCGGCCCGCAGGTCCCGGCGCAGGCCGTGAGCGTGCCGGTGAGCAGCGCCTCGGCGCCGGCCGCGAAGCCGCCCGCCTCCTCGTGGCGCACGTGGACCCAGGCGATGCGGCCGCTCGCCCGCATCGGGTCCGAGATCTGGTTGAGCGTGTCGCCGACGATGCCGTAGCACCGCCTGACGCCGGCCTCCTCGAGCGCCTCGACGATGACCTGGCCGACCTTCTTCGACATCGAACGACTCCTTGGACGAGCTGGCCGCCCCGGGGACGGCGGACGTGACCGCCCGACCGCGGGCGATCCCGTCGGGCCGGTCACGTCGGACCGGTCACATCAGGCCGGCGATCGCGATGCCGGCCGCGATGCCCGGCAGCGCGAGGACGGTGCTCACGAGGACGCTGCGGGCAGCTTCCCGGGCGTAGGTCTCGTGCGCCAGCGCGAGGGCCGGGGCGATGGTGGCCGCCGGCAGGACGCCCAGGAGAAGGACCTCCTTGAGGAGGTCGCCCCGCAGGCCGAACGCGAACCCGAGTCCCACCATCGCGAGCGGCTGGAGGATGTTCTTCAGCCCGACATTGAGCAGGGTCTGCCGGTTGATCCGCGGCTCGATGCCCGAGAGGATGAAGCCGAGGGCGAAGAGCGCGACGCCGCCGGCCGAGCGGCCGATCTCGTCGGCCGCGTTCCGGACGAGGTCGGGGAGGTGCAGGCCGGAGAAGGCGATGACCAGTCCGACCGGGGGGAGCAGGACCAGCGGCTTGACGAGGGCGCTGCGGAGGGACTTCCCGATGCCCGCGCCGCCCTCGAGCAGGACGAGGGTCAGGGGGATCATCACGAGCGCCGCCATCAGGTTGCCGACGACCACCGTCAGCATGCCGGACGAGCCGACCGCGGCGACGAGCACCGGCGGCCCGCAATAGCCCACGTTCGGGCAGGACGTCGTCACGCCCCGCATGGCCGCCTCGGGGAGCGTGTGTCCCCTGCGGTAGCCGAGCGCGAGGCCTATGGCCCAGATGGCCATGAACCCGATCGCGATGGTGGCCAGGTAGGGCCCGTTCAGCACGGATTTCGGGTCCATCGCCGCTGCGGCGAGGAACAGGTTGATGGGCAGGGCGAAGCGGACGACGAAGCCCGAGAGCACGGCGCCGGCGCTCTCGGGAAGGACGCGCCAGTGCCCGGCGATCCAGCCGAGCACCGTCACGAAGACCACGGGGGCCAGCGCCTGGGTGATGGTGCCGATCATGCCTCCACCTGCTCGGCATAGGCCGGCCGGTAGATCATCCCCTCGAGCCAGGCCCGGATGTCGGCGGGGCGCTCGACCGTGGCCTTGCCCTGGTCGAAGATCCACTCGGCGAGCCGGGCCGCGGTGGTGATCTCGGTCTCCAGGATGTTGCGCTGGGACGGGAACAGCATGCCCTTGTCGCGCAGGTCGGACCCGACCTGGTCGGCGCTGGCGCGGGCCGCCTCGATGAACATCGCGTCGGTGATCCGCTCCGGCCGCGTCGCGTAGACCGCGAGTCCCACCGCCGGGAAGATGTAGAAGTTGTTGGCCTGCCCCGGATGGTAGGTCTTGCCGTCGAGCTCCACGTCCGGGAACTGCACGCCCGCCGCGTAGAGCACCTTCCCCCCGGTCCAGGTGAAGGCGTCCTCGGCCGAGACCTCGGCCTTCTCGGTCGGGTTCGACAGGGGGAAGATGATCGGCCGCTCGTTGATCTCGGCCATGGCCTCGACGATCTCGCGGGTGAAGGCGCCGCCCTTCGTCGAGACGCCGATCAGCACGCTCGGCTTGAGCGCCTTCACGGTGGCGAGGAGGTCGTCGGACGGCTTCGCGTCGTGGGCGTAGACCTTCTGCTCGGGCGAGAGGTCCTTGCGCTTGGGCTCGATCAGCCCGTCGATGTCGAACAGGGAGATCTTGCCGCGCGCGTCCGCCTCCGACAGGCCCTCCTCGACCAGCGCCGAGACGATCAGGTTGGCGATGCCGATGCCGGCCGAGCCCGCTCCGAGGAAGAGGATGCGCTGGTCGGCCAGGGACTCGCCCTTGATCTGGAGCGCGGTGGCGAGCCCGGCCAGCGTCACGCTCGCGGTGCCCTGGATGTCGTCGTTGTAGCAGAGCACCCGGTCGCGGTAGCGGGCGAGGTAGCGGATCGCGTCCGTGCCCTTCCAGTCCTCGAAGTGGATGCAGCAGCCGGGGAAGACCTCCTGCACCGCCGCCACGAACTCGTCCACGAAGGCGTCGAGCTCCTCGGTCGGGGGCGGCTCGCGGCGCAGGCCGAGATAGAGCGGGTCGGCGCGCAGGGCCGCGTTGGTGGTGCCGATGTCGAGCAGCAGCGGCAGCAGGGTCTCGGGCGGGACGCCGGCGCAGGCGGTGTAGAGCTGGAGCTTGCCGATCGGGATGCCCATGCCGTTGGCCCCGATATCGCCGAGGCCGAGGATGCGTCCGCCGGTGGAGACGCAGATGAAGCGCAGGTCCTTCACCGGCCAGTTGCGCAGCACCTCGGCGATGCGGCCCTTGTGCTCGAGCGAGACGTACATCCCGCGGGCGCGGCGGAAGATGTGGCCGAACTTGAGGCAGGCCTCGCCGACCGTGGGATCGTAGACGATCGGCAGGAACCGCATCGGGTCCGCCATCACCACGCGGTAGAACAGGGTCTCGTTCCGGTCGAGCAGGCCCGTGAGGTAGATGTAGCGCTCGAGGTCGTTCGGCTTGGCGGCGAGGTGGCTCTCCGCCCGTTCCGCCTGCCGGTCGAGATCCTCCACCGAGGGCGGCAGCAGCCCTTCGAGGCCGAGGGCCGCGCGCTCGGCCATGGTGAAGGCCGTGCCCTTGTTGGTGACGGGGTTCTCGAGCAGGGCCACGCCCCGCGCGGTGTGGGCACGCTTCGTCATCGGTCTGTCCTCGTGGTGGCGGCTGGGTTGGGAGGATCGTGAGGGGCCCGGTCAGGCCCGGGGGCGCATCGCCACGGTGAGCGAGCGCACGCCCTGCGCGCCGTGGATCAGCACGCCCTCGATGTCGGCGGTGGCCGAGGGGCCGGTATGGAAGGCGGCGTAGCGCCGCTCCTTGAACTCGGGGCGGTGATAGGCGTCCTGGGTCGAGGCCACGATGTCGGCGGGGTCGAGCAGGACGAGGAGGTGCTGGGCGAGGTAGGCGAGCGCGTTGACCCCGAGCTCCGCCTCGCTCAGCAGGATCGAGCCGGTCTCGGCGATGGCGAAGGCGGCGCGCACCACCGCCACGTCGACCCCGGCGAGGTCCTGCGGGCGGCAGGCCGCGACGTCGATGTCTCCGGCCAGTTCCGGGACCCGGGAGGCCACGACGCCGGCCTTCGGGAACAGCCGGCGCACCAGGGCGGCGAGGTCGTCCGCGTCCTCGGGCGCGGGCTTGCCGCCCATCGCCTTCAGGTTGGTCTCGAACACGCCCACGTAATCGTCCGGCTCCAGCGGCCGGCCCGCGTGCAGCACGGGGAAGCGGGGCACGTCCGGCCGCGGGTGCTCGCCCGCCGGCCGGTTGGCGCGGATGCGGGCCAGGATGGTGTCGCGAGGGCTCACGACGTCGTCTGCGCTCACGGCTTCGCCTCCGGGCTGATGGGGTCCTCCGCGGGCGCCGGATGGTTGGCGGCGTACCAGTCGTGGAAGGTGCTCTTGGGGACCGGCGGCATCTCGCGGCCCTGCGTCCAGGTGTTGAGCGGGTTGTAGACGACGAAGCGCGGCAGCACCTTCAGGGCCGAATCCGCCGTGCGGATCGCGGTGCGGTACAGCGCCGGATGGGACAGGACCTTGCCGGCCGCCGACATCATCGCGCGCTTGACGAGCGGCAGCTCGCGCGCCTCGGCCAGCACCTTGCGCCAGGCGAAGATCTGCTCGTGGATGTTGATCTTCACCGGACAGACGTTGCTGCACGACCCGTTGAGCGTCGAGGAGAACGGCAGGGTCGAGTATTTGCGCTTGTCGAAGGTCGGGTCGAGGATGAGCCCGATCGGACCCGAGTAGGTCGCCCCGTACGAGAGGCCGCCCGAGCGCCGGTAGACCGGGCAGGTGTTCATGCAGGCGCCGCAGCGGATGCATTTGAGCGAGGTCCAGAACTCCTCCATCCCCAGTCGCGCGGCGCGGCCGTTGTCGACCAGCACGACATGCATCTCGGTGCCGGGCCGGGGCCCGCGGAAATGCGAGGTGTACTGCGTCATCGGCGAGCCCAGCGCCGAGCGGGACAGGAGGCGCACGAAGATCCCGAGATCGGCGACCTGGGGGATGATCTTCTCGATGCCGACCGAGTGGATCTGGAGCTTGGGCATGTTGCCGGAGAGGTCGGCGTTGCCCTCGTTGGTGCAGACCACGATGCTGCCGGTCTCGGCCACCGCGAAGTTGCCGCCGGTGAGGCCGGCATCGGCCTCCAGGATCAGGGGCCGCGTCGCCTCGCGCTGGCGCTCGGCGAGGTAGTGCACGTCGTCGTTGTCCGGGTCGGTGCCGAGCTTGCGGGCGAAGACGTCGGCCACGTCGGCGCGCAGCTTGTGCACCGCCGGCACCACGATATGGCTCGGATCCTCGTCGTCGAGCTGCTGGATGCGCTCGCCGAGGTCGGTCTCGATCACCTCGATGCCGCTGGCCGCCATGTAGTGGCGGAAGCCGCACTCCTCGGTGAGCATCGACTTCGACTTGATCAGGCGCCGGGCGCCGTGGTCGCGCAGGATGGCGTGGACGATGCGGTTGTGCGCCGCCCCGTCCTCGGCCCAGTGCACGTGGACGCCGTTGGCCTTGGCCGCCGCCTCGAACTGCTCGAGATAGGTGTCGAGATGGCTCAGCGTGTGCTGCTTGATGCGCGAGGCGATCTCGCGCAGCTCCTCCCATTCGGGGATGGCGCGCATCTGCCGGTCGCGCTTCTGGCGCAGGTCCCAGAGGCGCTCGTCGTGCATCTGCTCGTGCTCGGGTGCCGCGATGAAGCGCGCGGCGGCCTCGTTCTGGTCGATCGGCCGATGGCCGTGGACGCGGGCCCCCCGCGGCTGGGGCTCGTGCGACCGCGGCCGCAGCGGCCGGGACGTGCCGGCCCCGTGCTCCAGCCGGTGGCCGTCGGGGCTGCGCGGGGCCTCGTCGTCGGAGACGGCGAGATCGGGATGGTGTATGGTCCCGGGATGTGGTGTGACGGATCGAGCCTGAAACGTTCAGGCTCTTTCGTCCAGGCCTGAAGGACATGCTCGTAGGGCGTGAGCCCGCGCAGGGTCTTGAGCCGACGGGCATAATTGTAGGCGTCGACGAACAGCTGCAGGTGGGCTCGGAGCTGCTCGTGGGTCTCGTAATGGTAGCGCTTGACGGTGGCGTCCTTGATGGTTCGGTTCATCCGCTCGACTTGACCGTTGGTCCAGGGATGGTTGGGCTTGGTCAGACGATGCTCGATGCCGTGCTCGTGGCAGACGCGATCGAACATGTGCCGGCTGTAGAGGGCGGTTGGGCCGGAGCGGTTGCGCGGGGCATGGCAGAACTGCACCCCATTGTCGGTCAGCACGGTGTGGATCTGGTAGGGCACGAACGCGACCAGCGCGCGCAGGAAGTCCGATGCGGTGTAGCGGTTGGCCTCCGCCTCGAGCTTTGCAAAGGCCAGCTTCGAGGTTCGATCGATGGCCACAAACAGGTAGAGCTTACCCTCTTCTGTCCTGACCTCGGCAATATCGATGTGGACGTAGCCGATGGCATAATCGGCAAAGCGCTTCTTCTTAGGCTTGTCACCTTCCATCTCTGGCAAGCGGCTGATGCCGTGCCGCTCCAGGCAGCGATGCAGCGACGAGCGGGTCAGGTGCGGGATCGTGGGTTGCAGGCCGTAGAGGCAGTCGTCCAGCGGCAGCAGGGTATGCCGCCGGAAGGCGACGATGACGGCCTCCTCCTCTGGGGTCAGAACCGTCGAACGGGGCTGCTTCGGCCCCATCCGTGCATCGCCTGTCGTCTGCCGAGTTCGCCACTTCTGGATCGTCGTCGGGCTGACGCCGTAGCGCTTGGCTGCCGCTCTCACACTCTCTTGACGTAGCTGTATTGCGCGACGGACCGCCTCCGTCGTGCGGGCGCTGCCGTGGAGAACTTGGCCCATAGCGCATCCCTCGCAGCATGATGGTCAACCGTACCAACACACCGCGGGATCAAACACCTAAGGGGCTTGTCGCCGCATACGTCGGCAAACAGGCGGTAGGTAGCCCCGGCCTGCGCCGCGGTCTGATTGTCCCAGCGCTTCGTCTGAACCTGCTGGTCGCGGAAAGCTTTACCGTGCTCCTCGAAGGTCACCTCGAGCGTGGGGGCGAGGTCATCCGTTCCAGGAGGCTGTGGCGCTGCTGGCGCGGCGGGCGACGGTGCGGGTGTCCCGGCCTTCGGCCAGTGCTTCGGGCGCGGTTCGGTGAGCGCGACCTTCAGAAGCTTGTCGCGCGGTTCGTAGTTGAAGTCGCCCTCGTAGCGGGCCTTCAGAGCCTCGCAGACGTCGAGGCCGGCGCGCAGCATCGCCTGCTTGGCCCGTGCCGCTTCCGCGGGCGCCAGGTCCTCAAGGGCGATGCCCTGACGTTTCAGCATCATGTCGGTGGTGAAGACCGCCTCGTCGAGGCGGTTGCTGGCGAGCGCATCCTGGCCCCTTGCGGCCATCGTGGCGTACTGCGTGACGCGGGCCCCGCGCACGCCCTCGGGCAGTGGTCCGCGGGTCAGCCGGCCGGCGTTCTCGTCCGTCACGATGAGGTCGTAGAAGTCTCGGACGAGGTGGGCGATCTAATCGTCGGTCAGCATCGGCGTCGCGCGAAAGGCCGAGAACAGGCTCTCCGAGGCGAGGTATAGCTGACAGGCCCGCAGCTTGGCAGTGCGCATCTCGGACGTCGCGAGGCTGCGAACCAGCTCGTCGAGCCGCAGCCTGGGACGAAGGCCGTCCGGGACGCGTCGTCGGAAGTGGAAGATCCGTCCCCTGAGGACGACGTTCGCGATCGAGACCACTCCGCTCCCTCGGCGCCCGATCGGACGACCTGTGTAGCAACCTGCTCACTCCGCAGGGCGGCTGCGCGAGAAGCTCAGTGATCTGAAAGGCTTAAGCTTTAGGTGGCTGGGGGACCTGGATTCGAACCCGACGCCTGCCGACCGAATATCCCTAGCTATCTCAAAGCTTTAGGTCGATGCCGCTGTCCCTCTGTGTAGCACCCTGGTGGTACACAGTGTCAACCAAAATGCCGCTGTGGACGATGGAAGCGTCGCCAACCGCGGTGGCCGTACCACGCTGAATGGCAGGGATCTGTCGAAGCTTATCAGCAGGCCTGCAGTGGCGAGGCTCCACTGATGAAGACGGCTATGCGCCATCAGCTGACCCTTGCCGCCAACCGTCCGAAAGTCCGGTCATCAAGCATTAGCAGACCCCCACGACCAAATCGTGCTACGTGGGTAGATCACCCATGTCGGCTCCGTTTACCCCGGAATGCCAGGAACTTGGCTGCAGGCGCCGGCGCTCAGACCATTCCTGAGAGGCGCCGCGTATTGTCTGCGACCAGTTCCCGGTAGCGTGCGACGACCTCGCCGGGGCTTCCGCCCGCCATCAGGGTGTTGGCAGCTTCCATGGCGGCCACGACCTTCTCGCCGACCATCGACACCATCTCGGCCTGAGCCTCGGCTCCGCCCCAGGCGATCCGCACCAGCCGCAACTCGATGACCTTCTGCGCCTCCACGGCGAGCAGGAACGCGGCATAGAACGGGTTCAGCATGACGTCTCCGGTGGGTCGGTCCCATCTGACAACGCCTAAGCGGAGGCCCGGTCCCTGCGGACGATGACGCAGGGAGACCCCAGGGTCGGGTGTGGCGATGACACCCCCAACGGCCACTGGAACAGACGCGCGGGTCGGTGATTGGCCCGCTATCCGGGCAGCGCCTTCCCTGAACCGCGCCGCGTGTGCTGCTCTGGCCAAGCCGGCGCCATGGAACACCAGATGACGGATGCCCCGGACCTGCGCCTGAAGATGCAGGACCCCCGCACACAATACCCGCAACCGCCCTTCGAGAAGCAGCCGCAGGAAGCCCCGGGGCTGGCGCAGGCGATGAAGCCCAAGCCCGACCATGGCGAAACCAGCTATCGCGGCCACGGTCGCCTAGAGGGACGCAAGGCCCTCGTCACCGGTGCCGATTCCGGTATCGGTCGGGCAGCCGCCATCGCGTTCGCCCGCGAGGGCGCCGACGTGGCGCTCAGCTTCGTCGCGGACGAGATGCCGGACGCGCAGGAGGTCGCCAAGCTGATCGAGGCGGAAGGTCGCAAGGCGGTGCTGCTGCCGGGCGACATCACCGACAAGGGGTTCTGCGAGGCACTCGTGAAGAAGGCGGTCACCGACCTCGGCGGCCTCGACATCCTCGTCAATAACGCCGGCAAGCAGACGAACCAGAAAGACATCACCGATATCACGGACGAGCAGTTCGACCGGACGCTGAAGACCAACATCTACGCCATGTTCTGGATCACCAAGGCCGCCCTACCGCACATGCCGGCCGGCGCGTCGGTGATCAACACCGCCTCGGTCGTGGCCTACAACCCGCCGCAGATCCTGGTCGACTACGCGACCACGAAGGCCGGCATCGTCGCCTTCTCGAAGGCGCTGGCCAAGCAGCAGATCGCGAAGGGCATCCGGGTGAACGCGGTGGCGCCCGGTCCGTTCTGGACGGCCCTGCAGCCCTCGGGCGGCCAGCCGCAGGAGAACGTCGAGAAGTTCGGTTCCGAGGTGCCGCTGGGCCGTCCCGGCCAGCCGGTTGAACTTGCTCCGGTCTACGTGTTCCTCGCGAGCCAGGAGGCGAGCTACGTCACCGGCGAGGTCTACGGCGCCACCGGCGGCAACGGCACCGCCTGATTGCTCATCCCGGCGGACGCAGCCTCCGTGGTGTGGCCGCCGGGACGCGGGTTATATCACGTCACGGCGTCGTCGCCGGCCGTCACGTGTCGACGGCGCCGAGTTGCTTGAGCATCGTCAAGTTGTCCATCAACGCCCAGTGTTCGACGAGGCGACCGTCCGCGACCTGGAAGAGGTCCATGACCACGATGTCGACGTGTTGCCCGGTGGCCGGCAGTCCCTGGAACTCCCCGGTATGCCGCCCCTGGAAGCGTAGCCGTGCGAGTATGCGGTCGCCCTCGGCGATGAGTTCGTCGACCGGCATGGCAATGTCCGACAGGCCGCCATGCAGGACCGCGGCGAGCTTGCGCACGCCCGCTGGTCCGCGCACCTCGAAGTCGAGGCCCGGATCGTGCCTGACGAAGTCCGGCGCGATGTTGGCGTCCCACCAAGCATCGTCGCAGTCGCGGAACGCATCGAAGTAGGCGCGGACGAGCCGCCTGTTGTCCTCTGTCATCGGCGCACCGCGCCCGGCTCGTGGATCGGGCAGCGGTTGAAGCGCTCGCGGAACTCGGCCGAATGCCGGTAGGGAGCGTTGCGGGCGCGGTTGATGTTGCCGAGCGGCCGATGCGCGGCGAGCCCGGTCCAGACGCTGAAGCGCATCTCCTCATCCACCACCTGGACCCGGGCCGGATCCCAACTGTCCTGCGGCTGGACACGGAGGACGCCGACCCGCTGGAACGGTGCCTCGTCCTCCTTCCATTCCACCGTAGGATCCTCGACCGGCTGGCGTTCGAGATCGCGGCAGAGCTGCACGCGGAACTCCCATTCACCGGCGATGCCAGCCATCTCGGACCGCACCGTCTCGCGGATCGCGTTCGGCCGACCGGAGGCGTCGATCTCGGTGCCGGTCAGGGCGGTCAGGGCGGGAGCGACCGGGACCAGCGAGAACTTGGCGATGTAGTCACCGTACCGAAACGGCGTCAGGCTATTATACGTCTCGCCGAGGGGGTCGACGTTGGGCGCGCCGCCCAGCGAGCTGATGGTGGGGCTGTCGACGCCAAATGCGTGCAGCGCCTTGTTCACCCCGCGCAACACGGTCGAGGCGGCGACCTTCAGCCCCTCCACCCGGTCGGTCGTGCCGGCGAGCAGCTTGAGGCTGCCAAGGAACTTCTCGGCGTTCGGCGCCTGGAACACCTTGCCGTTGACCATGATGAAGTTCTGCGTCGTCCCTTCCGCATCCGGGAGACGCTCGCCCTCGACGTCCAGGACCTTCAAGGCGATGCCCCGGGGCAGGGAGACGGAGTCGGGTAGGATGTCGCCCGCGTTGGTCGACATCCGCATGTACACCTTATGCTCGCCCGCCTTCGCGAACAGGCCCTGGGCCAGTTCGGGGGGCAGCCCCGCATCGACCGTCAGCGTCCCTTCGAGGATGCCGTGCGACTTCGCGTGGACCGAGCGCACGGCATGGCCCGAATGCTCCGCGACCCTGTTCAGGATCGTGTCGAAGGCCTCGTTCAGTTGTTCGATGGTCTGCCCTTCGTTGGGCCTCACCACCTCGACATCGGGACTGTATCGAACGGGTGGTTGCACGGTCCATCTCCTGGCAGCGGCCGAGACAGAACGACAGCGGGTGGGTGACGTTCCGGATTGCGTGACATTCAATCGCCCATGAACGTTCCTGGGAACGTACGCCCCGGCGGACGATTTGCCAGCGGTACGGCCCGCCCAACCGCCACGAGCTTATCGTCGTCTTGCGCCCGCCCTCTGCTCCAAAGCAGCAGGTCGATCCCGCGCCCTGACCCCGGCCAACGTCAAGCAATCCCGTTGGCGCACGACACGATCAGGAGACGCCCATGACCTACCTCCGTTACGCGCCCGACATCGAGACGCCTGCCCCGGACGAGCAGAAGTCCATCGACGGCATCATCCAGGGGATGACCCAGCAGTCGCAGGTCGTGGAGAAGCGCGAGCGTCACGCGGTGCGCGCGAGCCACGCGAAAAGCTCTGCCTGCGTCACCGGGGAGTTGGTCGTCCCCGAGGGCTTGCCGCCCGAACTCGCACAGGGTCTGTTCGCCAAGCCCGGGATGCACAAGGTGGCCGTGCGCTTCGCCCAGGGGCCGGGCGAAACCCTGGGCGACCGCGTGTCGACCCACCGCGGCATGTCGATCAAGGTCTTCGGGGTGCCCGGCGAGAAGCTGCCCGGCCACGACGTCGAGACACAGGACTTCGTGCTCGCCACCGGCACGACCTTCCCGTCCGGGACGGCGGCCGGGTTCCTGCGCGACGGAACCGTGATCGGCAAGGCGACCGGCCTGCCCGAGGGCGTGAAGAGTGCGGTCGCCGCAACCGCACGCAACCTCAACCGGATGTTGCATGCCTTCGGCACAGAGAGCGCCATGGCCGACTTCCTCGGCCACCCCTACAGTCATCCGCTCGCCGACAGCTACTTCAGCCAAGCTCCGATGCGGTTCGGCGACTACGTCGCCAAGCTCGGCGCGGTCCCGGCTTCGCAGGCGCAGCTGGACCTGGCCGAATGGCGGCTCGACCCACACGATGACGAGGACGGTTTCCGCCACGCGGCCGCGGCGTTCTTCCGCGACAACGAGGTGGTGTACGAACTCAAGGCGCAGCTCTGGGCGGATGCGGAGCGCCAGCCCATCGAGGACGCCTCGGTCGACTGGCCGGTCGCGGTCAGCCCGTACCGGACGGTGGCGACGCTTCGGCTGCCGCGCCAAGATGCCTACTCACCCGAGCGGGTGCACTACTTCGACGAGGTGATGACCTTCCGGCCGGCGCACAGCCTCGCGGAGCACCGGCCGCTCGGCTCGGTGATGCGCGCACGGCTGCAGGTCTATCGGGCGCTGAGCGATTTCCGGCATCGCGAGAATGGCGTGACCGCAGAGAACACAGCCTCGCCCGAAAGCATCCCGGCCTGACACCACGTTTCTGACGACCGCCCCTCAGTACGGTCAGGTACGAAGGGGCGGCCACGGCTCAATTGCGAGCGTCGCCGTCGCGCATCTGACCCGTCGGCTCTTGCACGTGGGCTTCGAGGAACCAGAGGTGCTTGTCGACGGCGCGGGACACCTCCGTGAACAGGTCCGCCGTGTCGGCGTCACCCGCCTCGTCCGTCTCGTCGATGTTCTCACGCACGGCGTTGGCGTAGGCGGCGTAGCTGTCGATCAGCGCGGCGACGTGGTCGGCGATGGCGTAGATGCCGGTCGGGTAGGCGGGCAACTTGGTCTTGTCGGACACGATTTGCGCCGTTCCTAGGGCCGTGCCACCGAGCTGCACCGCCCGCTCGGCCACCTTGTCGTTGAAGCCGCTGATCTCGGCGCGGAAGCCGTCCAGCATCAGGTGGATCCCGATGAACTGCGGCCCTTTGAGATTCCAGTGCGCCTGCTTGATCGCCAGCGCGAGGTCGATGCCGTCCGCCAGCCGGGCGTTCAAGGCCTCGATGGACACCTTCTTGGCGTTGGAATCGGTGTTGTTGCGGGTCCGATGAGTACGTGGGGTGCTGCTCGTCGCCATGCCTCTGCTCCGTGATGCCGAGGCGGCAATTGTGTAGAGCGGAGGAGGTTCCCTTGGTCGGGTCCGACCTTTGGGCACTCCAGCCCCTGGCCGCCAAGGGTCGCACCGGCCCGTCATGGGGTCGTCGCGACGAGTTCAGATATCGGTCCTGAGCAGGTGGAACGGGAACTTCGAGCCTGCATCACTCGGCAAGAAGGCCGGAGCACGGAACTCCCACGGAACCTCTCCCGCAAGGCGGACTTCCCGTTTACCGCTCATGGTGTGACACGGAGCGGCCCTCTCGAACGGTGACGGAACGAGACAGATGGATCTTGGCATCAGCGGACGGGTCGCGGTCGTGACGGGAGCCAAGTCTGGCATGGGCCGCTCGACCGCCGAACATCTCCTGCGCGAAGGCGTCCACGTCGTCCTGACCGACAAGGAAGGCCCTGAGTTGCAGGCCACCGCCGAGGAACTGGCGGCGCTGGGCCCGGTCCGTGCCGTCGAGGCGGACCTGAGCACGGCCAAGGGGATCGAGGTGCTCGCCGCCTGCGCCAACATGGCCTTCGACGACAAGCCGACCATCCTCGTCTGCGCCGCCGGGATCACCGGGGCGTCGGGGGACTTCCTGGACCTCACCGACGACGACTGGCTTGAGGCGTTGCAGACCGACCTCATGGCCGGGGTGCGCGCGACCAGAGCCTTCATTCCGCACATGCGCAAGGCTGGCTGGGGCCGCGTCGTGCTGTTCTCGTCCGAGGACGCCGTGCAGCCCTACGTCGAGGAACTGCCCTACGCGGCGGCCAAGGCGGGCGTCCTGAACCTCGCGAAAGGATTGTCCAAGGCCTACGGGCCGGACGGCGTGCTTGTGAACGCGGTCGGGCCAGCCTTCATCGCAACGCCGATGACCGACGCGCAGATGGAGAAGAAGGCCAAGGAGAAAGGCATCTCGTTCGACGAAGCGGTCCAGGTCACTCTGGACGAGGAGCGCCCCGGCATCGTCGCCAAGCGGCGCGGCCGCGCGGAGGAAGTCGCCGCCGCGGTCACGTTCCTCTGCTCCGAACATGCCAGCTTTATCACGGGCGAGTTCCTCAGGGTCGACGGCGGCTCGGTCATGACCATGGGAGCTTAGCCTTCCTGATAGCTGGCGGTATCGCTTCGCCGTGCGAACTTCGAGAGGTTGCTATCGAAGGTCCACGTCGTAAGCGCGCCGACTCCGCGGCCACGGTCCCGGGAACCGCCGTCAGTAGCGGGGGCTTTTCACCGACCCCGGGGGATGCCCGGGCGAAAGGGTAGGCCATGTCCAGAGATACTGAAAAGCACCGCCAGTTGCTCGGCGCGTTGAAGGATGCCCAGGGCAAGGGCGACGGTAGCTTCGAGAAGGCCGTCACCGCCGCCTTCGAGCACGTCTTCGAACATCTCGGCCGATTGAACGACCACGTTTCGCCGAGCGGTCCCGACGGAAGCGACCGCCACTTGCAGCCGGGCGAGTCCCCGACGCTCCGGTAGTCCGGGGCTCGGACGGACGTCCTCCTGGACGGGTCCGACCGGCCCCGCCTCGGTCGTTCTTCGGTGTGTAGGGGCCGAAAGCGTCGATCCGGCGGCCGCTGCCTCGCGATGCGGATCAGCGACCCTGGTCGGCGCGAAATCGCCTGCCGTCAGCCGGTGCATCCGGGCACCGGCATGGCGGCGGCAGATCCCAGCCACCTTCGCGAAGGTGCATCTCACCGGTCAGCAGGCGGACCAACAGATGCTCCAGCGGCTCGGCGTGATAGGGCTTCTCCAAGATTGGAACGTCCAGTTAATTGTCCTCCAGTCCCTGTCGTCTGTACGCCAACAGCCGACCTTGGGCTGTCAGGCGCGTAACCGCCGCTCTCGACCCTAAGCGGGAGTTGGCGCCCCCTACCCAGAAGGTCCGATCAGCGTGCAAGATCGGACCTCCCTGAGCGAGACCAAGTCAGGCGAAGTAGCTGGCGTTGACCTGGTCGGCCCGAATACCGGCCAGATCGACGACGCCGCCACCCGAGAGCGTCAGCAGCGCGTCACCGTTCTGCGCCGAGGAGACTGTATAGGTCTGGCCACCGAGCGCGATCCGATCTCCCTCTCCCTGGTTGAAGCCAAGGATCAGGTCACGGCCGGAGTTCGGGTCGAAGCGGTAGAGGTCGGCCCCAAGACCGCCCACGAGTGTGTCGTCGCCGATGCCGCCCGCCAGCGTGTCGTTGTCCTGCCCGCCGTAGAGCACGTCGTTGCCCTGCCCGCCGAACAAGATGTCCGCGCCCTGGTTGCCATAGACGATGTCGTTGCCTTGGTTGCCGTACACGATGTCGGACCCGCGGTTCCCGTACAGCACGTCGTTGCCGAGGTTGCCGAACAGGCGATCATCCCCTTGCCCGCCGAAGGCCCGGTCGTCGCCCTGGCCGCCATAGAGCGTGTCAGCATCCTGGTTGCCGTAGATCAGGTCGTTGCCCTGGTTGCCGTAGACGAGATCGTTGCCAGCCCCGCCCGCGAAGGTGTCGTTGCCGAGCCCGAGGCTGATCGTGTCGGGGCCGGACGTGCCGACGAGGTTGTCGTCGCCCGAGGTCGGACCGGACGGGCCTGAGTCGGAGGGCGGTGACGGGGTCACGTCGGTCAGCGTAATGTCGTTGGCGAGCGTCCCGCCGTCGAGGTTGGCGGCGTAGCTGATCCGGTAGCTGCGCCCGCCAAAGGTAAACGTGTTGTCGTTGCTGATCGCCCCGCTGGTCGTGCCGTTCGTCACAGTGGTGAAGCGGCCGGTCGTCGCATTGGCGCTGCTGTTCTGGATCAGCGTCAGGCTCTGCCCGGCGCTGCTCGTCAGTGCACTGGTCGCGCGCAGATCAAGGGTAACGGTATCGTTGGCGGCCGTTGCAAAGCTGACGCCGTTGGCCACCACGAGATCGGTCGTGCCCGCGGTGGTGTCGATATCCTCGCGGTAGGTCGAGCCGCTGGCAAAGCTCAGGGCTCCGGTGCTCAATTGGCCGACGAGCGCGCCCGTCGCGGTGCCGCCGGCCGAGAGCGTGCCTGTGACCGTGACCGCGCCGGCGACCGTGCCCGTCCCACCGAAGGCTGCGCCCGCCGCGACGGTGATAACGCCCGTGCCGGTTGGGGAGCCCGTGACGAGTAGTGTGCCGGCATCGACTGCGGTGGTCCCTACATAGCTGTTGGCTGCCGACAAGGTCAGGACGCCCGCGCCGAGTTTCTGCAGGGTGCCGGTGCCGGAGATCGTGCCGGCGAAAGTGACTGCGTCCGAGCGGTTAAAAGCTAAGGCAGCGTTGTTGGCGATGTTGCCCGTGATCGAGCCCGTCGCGCCGCCGCCGCCCACCTGCAGGGTGCCCGCCGAGATCGTGGTCCCGCCACTGTAGGTGTTGGCGCCGGAAAATGTAACCGTCCCGGTCTGGGATGGCGTTCCGATCACGAGCGCCGCACCGACGCCCGAGCCTGCCGTATAGCCCTGGCCCGCCAAAACACTGCTTGCGCTGTCGTCGGCAATCGTGCCGGCGATCGTCAGTCCGCCGCCGGTCGTGGCAGCAAGCCTCGTTGTCGTGCCGGCCTGGAGAAAAAGTCCACTGCCCGCGGTAGCTCCGTTGCTGGCGCCGGTCCCGGCTGTCAGCCCGTTCGTGGCAGCTACGTTACCATCGGTGATCGTTAGGGTCGCACCGGCTCGAATGAACACCGCGCCGCCAAAGGCTGCGCCGCCGCCGCCGGCGCCCGTCTTCGCGGTTGCCCCGTTGCCAGCGCCGAGGCCGCCGAGGCCGCCGCCACTGCCGCCACCACCGCCGAACCCGCCCTGTGCTCCTGCGCCACCCGCGAATTCTCCAGTCCCGCCGCCGCCGCCGCCATACCCGCCAGCTCCGCCCACAGCGGCGCGACTACCGCCGCCGCCGCCGCCCAAGTCGCTTCCGGCACCACCAACAGCCGTCGAATTACTACCAGTACTGCCGCCGCCGCCGCCACCGCCGAGGCCTGTTCCTGCTCCACCCGCGATGATGCCGCCGCCGCTGACATCACCTCCGACGCCGCCGGAACCAGCGGCCAAACCACCACCACCACCACCGCCGCCGCCGCTCGAAACTCCGCCTAACCCTGGGCCACCTGCTCCACCCCCAAGGCCGCCGCCGCCGCCGCCGCCGTTGGTGGAACCGCCTGCGGCCCCACCATTTTGGCCTGCCTGAGCAGGGGTCCCACCACCGCCGCCGGCGCCCCCGCTACCACCTGCCCCGCTCCCGCCCGCACCCGCCGCTACGCCAAAGAATTGCGTCTCGCCAGCACCGCCGCCGCCTCCACTGTAACCACCGCCCCCGCCGCCGCCTGAGCCACCTGGGCTGCCGCCGCCGCCACCCAAGCCGCCACCGCCGCCAGCAGCGTTCGTGTGCGCACCGCCTCCGATTCCCCCCGAAGCACCGTTGTTACCGAACGTTACGCCGGTCAGCGTGACCTGACCCGCGTTGACAAAGATCGCCCCACCGGCGCCAAGGCCGCCGCCACCGCCCGAGGCGCCGGAACCGCCCGTGGCCTGTCCGTCGACAAGGTCGAGGTTCTGGATCGCGATGATACCGGACTGAACGAAGAAAATGCGGCTGACCCCACCCCCGCTGATGCGCAGGCCCGGAGCGCCGGCACCATCGATGGTGAGATCGGAGTTGAGTGGTGGCAGAGGCGTGCTGCCGACTGCGAGCGTCTGGCCGGTGAGGCTAACGGCAAACTCGATGCGGTCGGCTCCCCCGGTGGCGTTGGCGTCGAGGATGGCTTGACGAAGCGAACCAGCGCCGCTGTCGTTCGTATTAGCGACCGTGAACGTTGCCATTTCCCATCCCATCCCTGCCGGCCAAGGCACGTGGCCCGTGCGAAACTGCGCAGAGTGGTAACGCCCCGGATGGCTGACACAATGGCTCGGACGCTATAACCGCCGTTATTTGATTGAGGCTGGCGAACCACGATGTCAGATGTCGAAAAGGGTGACGCGTCCCGTCGAATGCAAGACAAGCCTCTGAGCCGAAGGATGGGAGCTACCGATCCGGGCCCGGCCAAGACAGCGCCCCACGCCGCTCGCCTGCAACCGAGCAACGGCAACCCGCTCGCGGTGACAGGTTCCGCCCTGTTCGAGGCCTACCGCGCCGCCATTGCGCCGATCTACGACGTCCACCTCCCCGATCCCGCCGCCGCAGAGAACTTCCACGCCGGGGAACTGCGCTACCAGACACGCACGGCCTCGCTGGCTCGCTCGAGCGCCGCGGCCCAGATCCTCACCCGCACGCCCCGGCACGTCGGGGGCGGCACCGACGAGGTCATGCTCTACCGGCAGGAGGCCGGCACGCTGGAGGGCGAGGCGGACGGGCGGTCCTTCCGCCTGGAGCCCGGCGACCTCGCCCTGTTCGACTACGCGCGCCCCCTGGTCAGCCGGACCACGGACTTCACCAACCTCGTGCTCACCGCCGCCCGCGGCAGCGTGCCCGCCGGCCTGCTCAGGCCGGACCTGCACGGCCACGTCATCCCGGGCGGGGGCGGCCCCGGCCGCCTGCTCGGCACGGCGCTGACCGGCCTGTTCGAGGCGGCAGGGCACTTGCGCCTCGGCGAGGCGGAGGCCGCGTTCGCGGCCGTGCTCGGCCTCGCGGCGGGGCTGGTGGAGGCCGCGAGGCTCGCTGACGCCGACACCGCGGACGCGTCCGAGCAGGCCCGGCACGCGGCCGTGATGGCCTATATCGACGCCCATCACGGCAGCGCCGACCTCGACGCGGACGCGGTCGCCGCGCATCTCGGCCTGTCACGGGCCACGCTCTACCGGCTGTTCAAGGCAGAGGGCGGGATCCAGGCCGCGCTGCTGCGCCGACGCCTCGATCATGTGGCGGGCGCGCTGATCGCGGATCCGCGCGCCCGGCGGGACCTGGCGGGCCTCGCGGGCCGGCACGGCTTCGGCGGGCTGACGCAGCTCGGGCGCAGCTTCAAGGCGCGCTACGGGATGCCGCCGAGTCAGTACGCGGCCTTCGCGGCGCGGCAGGACGCGGCCTGGCACACGGCGCAGATCGCGCGGCTCGGCCTGGCGCACCCGATCGTCGCAGAGTTCGCAGGGCAATCCTCGGATGGAATGGGAGAGACCTGAGCTTCCCCACACTCTAGGCACTGATTAGTCGGGTAGCTGGAGCGTCCGCATCGGTTCGCTTTGCGGACGTTCATCTTGTGGTAAGTAGACGACTGTTCCCCACCCCATCCGGACCTTCGGTGGAAGCGGGTTGAATGTCCGCAAGGGGTTAGGAGTTCGCTCGCCGCTTGCTCAGCTGTGCGCCACAAGCCGATATTCATCTCCAATCAATCAAGCGTCCGCTTACGGCGCGAGGGCAACCCGGCTGCTATACGAACCCGATGTCGGAGGCGACGCCCTTGAGTTGACGGAGACGTTCATCTTCATGCTGCCGCTGATCGCGCTTGGAAGCGCTGACCTGCGTCGCCACTAAGCGAGGATTGGACCGCTCACCCGCGCGCCTACAGGGCCGAGAGGTTCGGGAGCCGGTCCGCCTCGATTTCCGGCAGGAGGTGCATGACGGAGCGGGCATACTCGTAGCGCGCTACCGCGATCCCGTCTGCCCAGTCCGGCAAGGGACGCGCCATGATCTCGGTGACGTCGAGCCCTAGCTCGAAGCCAGCCCCAATTCCGGCCTCGACAGCATCGAGCCAGGCGAGCGTTTGATCGATGCCGCGGCGGCCGGCCTCCGCGGGGCCGTGCCCCGGGACAAGCAGACCGCAAGGGATGTCAGCGATCGTCCGCAGGGCGGTGCGCCAGCGCGGCAGATCGGCATCGGGCGTGGTCGCGGCGCGGTCGAGGAAGACGAGGTCGCCTGGGAACAGCAGGCCGGAGGCTTCCTCGAACAGGCACAGATCCTCCCGGGTATGGCCGGAGAGGCGCAGCAGCCGGAAGCGCCGCCCCCCGACATCCTCCGCACCCTCACGGGCTTCCATGGCGGGCTTGGGCACGCCCGTGCCCCGCATCCAGTCCCCGGCAACGCGGTACATCCCGCTCGCGAGATCGTTGCCGAACCGCGCGAGGTCGGTCCGCAGGCCGGGGCCGGCCCAGAGCACCGTGTCGGGAAAGGCGGTGGCGCCAAGGCTATGGTCGGCGTGGAGATGGGTGAGGTAGACCCGGACAACCGGTTTGCCCGTCAGGTCCCGGGCCAGGGCGTCGAGGGCCGTGCCGAAGCGGTGCGACGGGCCCGCATCGATCAGAACGCAGCCCTCACGCGTGTCCAGCAGGGTGACGTTGGCGATGGCGCCGCCGTTCTCGGCCGTGATCGCCTCCTGGGCGCCGTAGACCGTCCAGACGCCCTCCGCGATCCGGACCGGGTCGAGGACATAGCGGCGCGGGGCGGTCGCGGCGGCGAACGGGCGGCAGACCGCCGCCGCGGCCGAGAGACCGAGGGCGAGGCCGTGTCGGCGGGTCAGCCCGTGGGATCGCTCTCCTGCCGCCATCACGGCCTCCCCTGCATCTCGGCCGATTGGGCATCCGCGGGTGGAACCGCGGCCCGGGCGCGGAAGTCGTTGCCGGCGGTGTTGCGTGCCGTGACGGTCAGGGCCTCGGTCTCGGGCCCTGCGACCAGCAGCGTCAGAGTCGGGTCGTCGGCGATGGCCTCCGATAGGGTGAGGCTGGCGAGCTGACGGCCCGACGCGTCCGAGACCGTCAGAGTCTCCACGATGAAGAGCGGCACGTTGGCGATCATGCCGTTGTCCATCGGGTGCGTCATGCGCAGGCGAAGACGCAGGTCGTGCGCCTCGCGCCAGACCCGGCCGCGCATGCGGCCGAGATTCCTCCAGTCGACCTTCTTCTCGACCACGGGCGGGACGGAGCAGCCGCCTCCGGCCGCGTCGAGGTAGCGGCCGCCGACATGCCAGAGCCCGTCCCGGCGCGCGGCGGCCCGGATCGGCGTGCCCTGCTCGATCTTCATCCGGAAGGCCACGAAGGCCTGCGCGGCGGTGGGAACGAGTCGCAGGGTGAGCGGGAACGGGTTGAGGTCGGCGATGACGAGCAGTTCCTCGACCGGCCCGATCGCCCGTGCATCGACCGTCAAGGGCACCTGTGTCTGGTCCTCGGTGACCGGGGGCAGCGCAACGGCGACGCGGTCGTCGAAGATCGCGGGGAGGCCGCCGAGGTAGCGCTCTGCCATGCTCGGCCAGAGCGGTGAATCGAGGGGATCGCGCGTGGTGCTGGCGTTCGGCACAGGCCGGCCTGCCGAGCGGAGGACGGGCGATGCGGCGGGATTCGGCGCGGGCATGGGTTCGCCTCAGGGCGCGGCGGTGAGGGGCGGGACCGCGGAGGGCTCGGCCGGCACGAGCGGGCGGTCGGCCTCGCTCCAGCCGTCCGTGCCCTCGGCAAACCAGTAGACGCGGCGGTAGCCGAGATCGGCCGCCCGCCGCACCGCGTTCCAGGACATCCAGCAATCGGCCATGCAGAAGAAGATCAGCGGGTGGCCCCGGTCGCCGCCGCTCAGCCTGGCGAGCCAGGCCGCGAGGTAGGCGGCGAGCCGCGGCTCGATCGTGCCGCGGCCGGTCTCGGGCAGCCAGACCGCCCCCGGGATGGTCGCGTGCCGGTCGACGATCCGCCAAGCGCCGCCCGCCGGGTCGAAGCCGCCGCGCTGGGGCATCACGTCGATCAGCGCAGCGCCCTCCGTACGGAGCCGGTCGACCGCGTCGAGGTCGATGCGGGTGCCCCCCCTCACGGGCATGGTCACGGGGGCGCGGTAGTTCCGGACGCGCAAACCCGTGGCGGGGTCGATGTCCGCGGTCGTAGCAGCGGCCATGGCGGGCGCATCCCGCGCCGAACCGGACGGCGTGGCGCGGGCCGGCACCTGCGCAGCGGCGAGCAGGAGCACGAGCGCGGCGGCCGTCATCGTTGCAGAGCGCGCAGGTGTGGGAACTCGCGCCTCGCCGTCAGGATGCGGCACTCGCGGTCGTCCTCCGTGTTCGGGCACTGGATCTCGACGCCGTCCGGATAGTGGCTGACATTCTCGCAGCCGGCGCGAAAGCGGCTCGCACCACCCTCCAGCTCCTCGACCTGCAGACCGCTGACGGTGCACTCCGTCTTCAGCATGAGGAGACGCCGGATCTGGTACTCCTTGATCCCCTCCGCGCGGATCGCGCCCGCCGGAGCGAGAACCGTGAGTAGGACGAGCGCTGCCCGCAGCATCGGGTCCGCTCAGCTCTTCGGCTGGCTCTCGACGTAAGTCCGAATCGCCCAGATCGCCTCCTGGCTCAGGATCCCCTCGAAGGGGGGCATTCGGTAACGGTCGTCTTTCTTGGCGCCGTGCAGGACGCGGGTGATGAACCAGCCGTCGCCGGCCTCGCCCGCCTCGACCTCGCGCAGGTCCGGCGCCATGCCGCCGGACTTGGCGTCGAGCCCGTGGCAGCGGGCACAGTTCTGGTTGTAGCCATTGGCGCCGATCTCGATCGCGAGCGCGTTGCCCGCGTAGGGATTCGCCGTGCGGATGTCGTCGCCAAGCTCCGGCAGACCCTTCGTGTCGATGGGTTGGGGCGCGGCGTCGCCGTGGGCGACGGCGGGCGCCGGCAACAGGGCGAGCGCCAGAGCGAGCGCCATCCCGCGCATGGCCTGAGTCGGGGCCTTGGTCATGGAAACCTCGAACGGTCGAGTTGGGTAAGCATCAGGGGGTGGGGTCGCGGACGGGGTCGAGCCAGATGCGCCAGGACTCGGAGCCGCTGACCTGCAGGGTGTAGGTGCCGGGCACCGCGATGGTGTGCGTCGCGCTGCCGCCGCCGCCGATGTGCAGGTTCTGGACGACTTCGCCCCGCGCATCCTTGAGGGCGAGGACAAAGATCGGGCCGTCGCTCTCGTAGCGGAGCACGGTGGGGGCCGTGATCGCGAAGGGCTCGGTCTGCATCGTCAGACGGCCCTGGAAGCGGGGCGGCGCGAGGATCGCGGCGAGGCGGTCGTAGCAGCGCAGGCGCTCGCCCTCCTGGCTCAGGGCGCGGCACTGCGCGAAGGCCGGGCGCAAGGCCGCCTCCGGCGCGGGCGCAGCCGCCGCGCCGACCGGCAGGGCAAGCCCGGTCGCGAGGATCGGCGACCATCTCACGGATCCGACCCGGTCGCGGGCGGCGGGCCCGCCTCCGGGTAGACGTCCCAGACCGGCTTGCCCTGCTGCCAGGTCTCGGGGCAGCCCCGGCAGCCCTTCATCCAGGCGTCCTGGAAGATCGCGAAGCGGATCTTGGCCCCCTCCATCACCGCGTCGGCGAGGTTGGCCTCGTAGAACTTGGTCTCCTGCAAGTCGGTGTTGACGAAGCGGGCACCCACGAACTGGGCGCGCTTGGCCTGCACCATCTCCAGGTCAGCGACCGTGAAATCGGCGCCGCTGAAATCGGCACCCGCGGCGCGGGCATGGTCGAGATTGGCGCCCACGAAGGAGGCACCCCGGGCCTTCAGGCCCTGCAGGAAGGCGATCTGCAGCTTGGCGCCGCCGAGATTGGCCCGGTCGAGCAGGGCGCCGCGCAGGTTGGCGCCGCGCAGGTCGGCACGGGCGAGGTTGGCACCGGTGAGGTCGGCCCCGCCGAGATCGGCGTTCCTGAGATCGGCGTGGCGCAGGTCCGCGCCGGGGCAGGCGGCGTTGGGAGCGATGGTGCAGCCGTTGATGATCCAGGGATCGGGCCGCTCCTCGCGGTTGACGATCACGGTCTGGGCCGCGGCGCCGGATAGGGCAGTGCCGGCGAGGATCAGGCCGGACAGGACCAGCGCGCGGGCGGGGGAAGCCTGCATCGGACGGGTTCTCGGATGTCGGGATCGGGAGAGGCGGCAACCCCTCTCCCCCGTCTCCCCGCGGGCGGGGAGACGTGCGGGGAGAGGGGACGTCTCGGGCCGGTCAGCCCGTCACTGCGCCGAGGCGGTGTCGGTCGGCACCTCGAAGACCCAGAACGAGCCGCCCTGGCTGACGAGCTTGGTCTGGTCGGCCATGTCGCCGCCCCAGAGCGGCACGGCGCCGCCGTAGCCCGAGGCGATGCCGATGTACTGCTTGCCGCCGTCCTCCCAGGTCATCGGCACCGAGACCACGCCCGAGCCCGTTTGGAAGGCCCAGAGCTCCTTGCCGGTCTTGGCGTCGAAGGCCTTCACGAAGCCGTCCGAGGTCCCGGTGAAGACGAGGCCGCCCTTCGTCGTCATGGTGCCGGCCCAGAGCGGCATGTTCTCCAGATGCTCCCAGACGATCTTGCCCGTCTTCGGGTCGATCGCGCGGAGCGCGCCCACATGGGTGTCGAACTTGCGCTGGATGCGGAAGCCCTGGCCGAGATAGGCGGAGCCCGCCTTGTAGGTCACGTTCTCGGTCCAGTAATCCTCGGTCCAGTCGTTCGATGGGATGTAGAACAACCCCGTCTCCTGCGAGTAGGACATCGGGTTCCAGTTCTTGCCGCCGAGGAAGTTCGGCGTGACCTTGATCGACTTGCCCTTGCTCTGCCCGGCCTCGGGCGCCGGCGGGCGCTGGCCCTCGTTCTCGATCGGCCGGCCGGTCTTCAGGTCGTAGCCCTTGGCCCAGGTGATGTCCTTCACGAAGGGGTAGGCCGCGATCAGCGCTTCCGGCTTGTTGATCTTGCCGTCGCGGGCGGTGAGCTTGTCGATATCGGTGAGGATGAAGAAGCCGTTGCGGTCGGCATGCGCCCCGGCGCGGATCTTCTTGCCGTCCTTCTCGAAATCGAACAGGATGATCTCGTTGTTGCCCGAATAGTCCCAGGCGTCGTTCGGCGTGTGCTGGAAGAAGCCCACCGGCTCACCGGTCGAAGGCTCGATATAGACCTGGCCCGACGTGTAGAGGCTGTCGCCGGGCGAGCGGTAATGGTGGTTCCAGGGCGCCGGGTTGCCGGTGCCGATGATGAAGGTGTTGGTCTTCTCGTCGAAGACGCCGGTCTGCCAGGGGGCACCGCCGCCGTGGCTCCAGGCCTCGACCTTCTTGCCGTCCTTGTCGGGCCAGGACGGGGCCTTGGCGTCGCCCGTCGGCGTCGAGTCCTTGCCGTTGAGGCGTCCCATATGACCCTCGACCATCGGGCGCATCCAGACCTCCTCGCCGGTCTCGGGATCGCGGGCGTAGAGCTTGCCCACCGCGCCGAACTCGTCGCCGGAATTGCCGTGGACCAACAGGACCTTGCCGGTCTTCTGGTCTTTCACGATGTTGGGCGCGCCCGTATAGGCGTAGCCGGCGGTGTGATCGTCGAACTTCTTGTTCCAGATCACCTTGCCGGTCTTGGCGTTCAGCGCGACCATCGAGGCGTCGAGGGTGCCGAAGAAGATCTTGTCGCCGTAGATCGCTGCACCGCGACTGACCACGTCGCAGCAGGGGCGGATGTCGTCGGGCAGACGGGCGGCGTACGACCAGATCTTCTTGCCGGTCTTGGAATCGAGCGCGAAGATGCGTGAGTAGGACGCCGTGATGTAGATGATGCCGTCGTGGACGAGCGCCTGGCCCTCCTGGCCGCGCTGCTTCTCGTCGCCGAACGAGAACGACCATTTCGGCTTCAGCAGGCCGACGTTGTTGATGTTGATCTTGTCGAGCGGGGAGAAGCGCTGGGCCTTCACGCCCATGCCGTACATCAAGACGTCGTTGTTGGTTTGCTGGTCGTTGAGGATGTCCTCCCAGGCGACCGGCTTCATCTCCTTGGCATCCTTCGCGTCCTTGGCGCTGGACGGGCCCCCGAGGGCCAGCGTCAGAGCCAGGAGGGACGATGCGGTTGCCAGGAGGTATCGGCGCGGGGATGCCGTCGCGTTCGAATGGGCCATGCGTCTCTCCCTGTCGATCCGATTGTTGCGGTGGATCGGCTTGTTCCGAGAGGCGGCAATCAGCTGCGTACGACCTCTCTCAGAGGACTATGAGAGCGAATAGCGCTTTCGCCGACATGGACCTTGGTACAACCTTTATATTAAATCCTTATTATTTTGGTTATTTCCTATGTCGATTAGGACATTTGCCAATGAAAATCTCGGATCAAGCCCATAAGAATAATATTTGACCAGCCTTTCTTGACGGCTGATGCGAGTCCCGGAAACCTCATCCGCGCAGCCGAGCGCATTTGAGAACCCGCAGTGCAACTTCTTCTGGTCGACGACCACGCCCTGTTCCGGGATGCCGTCCGACGGATCCTGCAGGCGGGCTTTCCCGAAGCCCTGATCGAGGATGCGGGCTCGATCGAGGCCGCTACCGCCGCGCTCGGCCATACGCCCGGTACGGATCTCGTCATCCTCGACTTATCGATGCATGGAATCCGCGGGTTCGAGGGATTCATGGCAATCCGGGCCCGGTTCCCGCGGATCCCAGTCCTGATCTGCTCCGGGCTGGAGGAGGCCCCTATCATCCGGGAGGCGCTGGCGCTTGGGGCGGCCGGCTTCGTACCGAAGACTTCGAACCGTGCCGCCTATCTCGAAGCGGTCGCGCGCGCGCTGGAAGGCGAGATCTTCGTCCCGGACAGCGTGGCAGCCGCCCTCAGCGCCGGTCCGAGATCGACCTCTGTGGCCTCCGCCCGGATGTCTACCCTGTCCCACGCGCAGATGAACGTGCTGATCCTGATCAAGCAGGGCCTCAGCAACAAGGAGATCGCGCTCTGCCTCGGCATCGGCATGTCGATGGTAAAGACGCACGCGACCGAGATTATGAGGAAGCTCGGCGTCCGCAGCCGGACCCAGGCGGTCATCTTCGCATCCGCCCTCGACTTCAAGCGCATCGGTACGGGCGGATGATCGACACCTGGTCACATTATTCGGCGTGTTCCATCCGGTTTTACTGCCTGAGGCACCAAGCAGCATATCGCGCATTATCGATGCCGCTACAGCCATGTTAGATGTGCGGGAGGAACAGGACGAAGTTTGCGGCTCAGCAACGTAGAATGGCAGCTTCCGGCCTGTGAACCAATGTCGGATTTCTACCCCTGAGCGGACCTTCGTGGCAGGCTGAGAAAGCCGATCCCAGCTCTCAGAACCGGCCCGCCAGAGTCAACCGCACGGCCGTGGGCTCGACCGGGTGGAAGTGGCGATCGGCCACGCCCCCGGCCTCGCCGGGCAGGCGCGACTCGTAGAAGTACGTGATCTGGTCGGCCCGGGCGTTCGTCAGGTTCAGGATGTCGAGCGACAGGCTCACCCCGTTCTCGAAATTGTAGCCGACGCGGCCGTTCAGCAACGCGGTGGGCTTCGAGCGCACCGCGTTGTCCTCGATCAGCGGGCGCGGTCCGAAGTAGCGGAAGCGCAGCGAGCCGAACCAGCCGAGACCCTCGCCGAAGGTGACGCCGGCCGACGCGATGGTCGTGGGCGCCTCCGGCACGCGGCTGCCGGCCGGGTCGCGGTCGGCGAAGCGGGCGTTGGTGACCGTGAGGTCGCCCTCCAGCCGCAGCCAGGGGGTGACCGCGTAGCGGTTCGTCCACTCGATGCCGAGGCGGCGGGTCGGCCGGCTGGGCTCGGTGGTGCCGGTATCGCCCTGGAACAGGTTCTCGGAGGCGAAGTCGAGCCGGAACAGCGCGACCGCGGTCTCCAGCCCGGCGATCGAGCGGTTGCGGATCCCGACCTCGTAGCCGGTCGAGGGCACCAGGAAGGGCGAGCGGGCGACGTTGAACAGAGGGCTCGCCGGGTCGATCGTGGCCGTCACCCCGCGCACGTCGTTCGAGTGGAAGCCGCCGCCGTAGTTCAGGTAGAGCTCGGTCTCCGCCCAGGGCCCGAGCACGAGGCCGAGCTTCGGGTTGACGATGCCGTCGCGGGCGCGCCCCGAATTGGCCGGCGTGTCGGAGCGGACGTCGGCGTAGTAGGCGTCGGCGCGGAAGCCGACGCTGGTGCGCAGCCAGTCGGTCCAGCGCAGCCGGTTCTCGTAGTAGAAGGCCGCGCTCGCCTCCACGACCCGGTCGTCGAGCACCGTGGAGCGGAACTGGCGGTTCTGGGTGTTGAAGAGCCCGACGCGCATGGCATCGGTGCGGGTCTGCACCCCGATCTCGTTCTCCATCGGCAACCCGGCGAGATCGCCCTGGAAGACGTGGGCAACCTCGCCGCCACCGAGCACCCGGTCGTCGAGCTGGCGGAACTGGTCGCCGTTGACGGGGTCGTTCAGGAAGTAGGTGAAGTCGTTCCAGAGGTTCATCCGGTAGCGGATGACGTAGGCGTTCGCGCGCGTGATGCCGGTCGCGTCCGTCTGGCTCCAGCGTCCCGAGAGCGAGAAGCGGCCGGTGTCGCCGCCATCCGTCGGGTTGAGCGTGCCGTAGCGGCCGATGATGCCCTCGGCGACCGCGCGCTCCGGGATCTGGTTGGTGGCGTTCCACCTCGCCCAGTAGGCCATGCCGGTGACCGAGAACCCGTCGAGCGCCGTGCCCTGGCTGTAGCGCAGGACGCCGTTAAGCTTCCGCAAGTTGTCGGGCACCTCCCAGGGGCCGTCGTAGGTCTGCGCCTCGCCGGCCACCAGGAGGTTGCCGGTGCCGAGCGGCGCGGAGGCGATCGAGAGCGCGCGCCTGTAGCCGAAGGAGCCGAGCGAGGTCAGCGCGACGTTCTGCGCGACCGTGTCGAGGTAGTCGATCCGCACCGAGCCGGCGGAGGCGAAGTCGCCGTCGCGCACGAAGTACGGCCCCTTGTGGAACTCCACCGCCCCGACGAGTTCGGGGATCAGGAAGTTGAGGTCGGCGTAGCCCTGGCCGTGCGCGTGGGTGCGCATGTTGACCGGCATGCCGTCCACGAACAGGGCGATGTCGGTGCCGTGGTCGAGGTTGAAGCCGCGCAGGAAGAACTGGTTGGCCTTGCCCTCGCCCGAGTGCTGCGTGACGATGAGGCCCGGCACCTCCTCCAGCACCTCGCCAGGCCGCGTGACGGGCCGGCTGTTGATCTGCGCGCCCGAGATGATGCCGCCGCTTGCCGCGTCGACCGGGCGAAGCGCGCCGCCGATACCCGACACCCCACCGACGTAGCCGGCGCTGGCCGAGGCCGGACCGGCAGCAGCGGCAGTTGGCGCGGCCACGGCGCTCACCGAGATCTCCGACAGGGTGACCTCGTCCGCGCGAGCGGCCTGCGCGCCGGCACAGGTCGGGGCGATACAGAGGGCGGCGGCCAGGGCGCCCACCGAGAGTGAACGCGGGACTGGCGGAGGCTGAAGGATGGACATCGGGGCCTCGGGCAACGGCAGTGGCACGTCACCGCGAACGAGGCCGATGAGGGCACGCCGCAGACCGCGCGCCATCACCAACACCTGCCGACACACCCCGTCCGGCACGCTCCGCGTGTGACCACGATGGACGGCAGGTCTCCTGGCTCGCGGGTCGCTGCCCTCTCACCGTCTTCCCGGGCGAGGCGGCCCAGTGACATGGTGGCGGAGGTCTCGCCGCTCACAGTTGCGGGGGCAGCCGCGGCATCGGGGCGGACCTTCGGCCCACAAGCCCTCACCACGTTCCCGTTTAATCCCCGAGGGGAACCGTCGTGGCTACGGTTAGCATGCCGACCTAATCCGACGTCAACGGACCGGCTCGGTATATCGGCCGCCTGTGCTCCGGATGCGACACCGGCCAGGCGTGGCAACCATGCTACGACGCGATGACCTCGACCGCGTCCCGAGGCAGCAGGCGCCACCAAGCATCCGGCGCATGGAAGGCGTCGTATGCAAACCTCAGCACGGTCTCGGGCTGCCGATGAGACGGATCGAGGGCACCGCGCTGCTCGTTGCGGGTCCAGAGCACCTCCCAGGGGACGTCGAACACCTTCCACTCCACGGCGAGCCCATACCGACCGACAACCTCAAGCTCACCCTCGAACACGGCACGGGTCAGGTGGGTGTGGGCCATCACGACGCTGAAGCCCTGGGCGAGGGCGGTGTCGAGAGCGGCCACCTTCACCGCATGAAGGAGCCGGTGGGCCTGCGTGTCCCAGCCTCCGCGGCGCACCTCCCAGTAGACCTGTCGATCCGGCGGCCAGAGCGCTTGCCTGAGGTCGTCCAGGGTCAGGTGCACCCATCCATCCAGCGGGTCGAACCGACGCGCGTAGGTCGATTTCCCCACCCCAGGGCAGCCGATCAGCCCGACCACCCGCTGAGCGCCCGGGTCAGGCATGGTCGGCGACGCCCTCGTCCTCGTCGGCCGCAAGCTCGGCCTCGATGACCTCACCCCGGAGGTACAGGGCCTGGACCTCGGCCACGCGACGTGCCGCTTGGGCGTGACGGCCCGAGATCGAACTGTCCGGGCGATGGTCGCCGCCCCGCTTGACCGCGAGCAGGTCCGGATCACCCCAACGGTCGAGCAGGACCTGGAAGGCAGCGTGCCGGGCGGCGTCGAAGGCGATCCGCCGTCCCATCATGTCCTTGTAGGGGTGGGCCGGGTGGATGCCGGCGCACGGCACCCAGCCCGCCGGGATCGGCGTCGTCGCGGCGTGCGTGCGCCCGCTCCGCAGGAGTTTCGGCAGGACGTGAGTGTGCGGGCCCTCGGGGCTCGTGCCGCCCGGTCCCGGGATCGGGGCGTAGACTTCGACCCGACCGACCCGGGCGAGGAACACGCGATGCGGGCTCATGGCGACGAGTTGCCGACCGATGGGGTTCTGGTGATCGAACAGGGGTCGTCCGACACCCGACCGCAGGCAGGCGATGGCCTCCGGGTCTCTCGTGCGTACGCAGGCGTCGACCGCGAGCAGATCCAGGCCCAGGTCGAACAGGATGGCGTCCCTGTCTTGTTGGCGTGCGGCCTCCCGATCCGGGCCGAGTTCGGTCACCACGCCGCGCCTGCTCATGGCGCAGGCATCGTCCGGCAGGCAGAGGGCGACGGCGTGATTCCAGCCGGACGCGACCGCGGTCTCGTAGGCCACCGGGCGCAGGTCGGAGCGGACCGTGAGCGCAATGGCGCCGCGCTCGGTCGCCATGCCCAGGCGCACGTCCGGCAGCGCCGTCACCGCCTCGTCGGGGTCGCGCATGAACTCGGCGATGGCCCCGAAACTGCCGAGGCTCCAGGCGGTGCCAGGGTCGGCCAGGGCCTCGCGCAGCAGGGCCGCGACCGCCTCGGCCTGGAATGATGGCGTCATCGCTCTCTTCCTCGTTCGACCGGGACCTTTGCCCAGGGCAGGATGTATCGGGTTCCGTCCACGGCCCGACCTCGCTCCGCCGTCACGCCGAATATGCGGGCCAGCAGGGCATCCGTCAGGGCCCCCTCGGGTGAGGCGTCCGCGACGAGCCGGCCGCCGGATAGCACGACGATCCGGTCGCAGAACCGGGCCGCGAGCGCGAGGTCGTGCAGGACGGCGACCACGCCGGTGCCGTCGCGCGACGCCGCGCGAAGCAGCGCCATGGCGTCGAGCTGGTAGGCCGGGTCCAGGGCCGTGACAGGCTCGTCGACGAGGAGCCACTCGGCCTCGACCGCCAGCGCCCGGGCGAGCAGCGCCCGCATGCGCTCGCCCGAGGACAAGGTCGGCTCGGTCCGGTCGGCGAGATGCCCGACATCTGTCCGCACCATCGCTCGCGCGACCGCGGCCTCGTCAGCGTCCGAGAGCCCCGCGAAGGCGCGGCGGTGCGGCAGGCGACCGAGCGCCACGATTTCGCGCACCGTCATCGGCCAGCCAACGCCGGCGCCCTGGAATAGGGCCGCGATGCGGCGCGCCCGCTCATCACGGTTCATGCCGGACAGCGCGTGGCCGTCGAGGGTGACGCGGCCTCGGGCGGGCGCGACCAGCGCCGCCAGGACGCGCAGGAGCGTGGTCTTGCCGGCCCCGTTCGGGCCGACAAGCCCGACGAAGCGGCCGCGCTCCAGAGCAAGGTCGATGTCCGTGAGGATCGCCCGGCCATCGAGCATCACCCGCACCTCGCGGAGACCGAGGCTCATGCCCGCCTCCCGCGGTTCCGCAGCAGCAACACGATCAGGAACGGTGCGCCGACGAGCGCCGTCACCACGCCGAGCTTGAGTTCGGGCCGGGTGGCGAGCAGGCGCACGCCGATATCCGCTGCGAGCACCAGGACCGCGCCGGCGAGCCCGCTCGGCAACAGGCCGGCACCGGGCCGGGACCCGACGAGCGGACGCATCAGATGCGGCACGACGAGGCCGACGAAGCCGATGGCGCCGGAGACCGCCACCCCGCTGCCGACCGCGAGCGCCGCGCCGGTGACGAGGCGCAACCGCACCGAGACGAGGTTGACCCCGAGGCTCGCGGCCGTGTCCTCCCCGAGCGCGAGGGCGTCGAGCGCGGAACCGGTCGACAGCATCAGGCTCCAGCCGACCACCATCAGCGGCAGGCAGAGGACGACGTGGTCCGGGCTGCGGTCAGCGAGCGCGCCCATCAGCCAGAACACGATCTCGAGGGCCGCATAAGGGTTCGGCGAGAGGTTGAGCGCGAGAGCCGTCAGGGCGCCCGCCAAGCTCGACAGGCCGACGCCCGCGAGGATCAGCCCGAGCGTCGAGCTGCCGCGGGCGGCGAGCGCGTTCAGGAGCAGCGCCGCCACCCCCGCGCCGGCAATGCCGCCGAGCGGCAGGGCAAGGCTCAGCGAGGCGGCGAGCCCGCCGTAGAAGACCAGTACGGCCCCCAAGGCTGCGGCCGAGGAGATGCCGAGAATACCGGGGTCGGCGAGCGGATTGCGCAGGTAGCCCTGCATCGCCGCCCCGGTCAGGCCGAGGCTGAACCCGACGAGGCCACCGAGCAGTGCCCGCGGAATGCGCAGCTCCCACAGCACCATCGCCGCCAGCGTGGTTCGGCCCGCGACGAGGTCTGCGAAGGCGGCCGGAACGTCGAAGGGCGCGTAGCCGATGGCGACCGAGGCGAGTGTCAGCAGGAGGACGGCAACGCCGAGGGTGGCGATGACCACCCGCCGGGCGCGTGGCGTGCCGAGGCGCCGTGAGACAGGACCGGCGACGGTCCGAACGGGCGCGTTCATGGCCGGGGCACTCGCGCGTTCGCGGCTGCCGCCAGGCGCGCCACGACCTCGGCGACCTGGGGCCCCGGGCAGGTCCAGAAGCGGTTCGGGATGGAGACGGTCCGACCCTCACGCGCGAGCGCGCGGAAGATGGGGTGGTGCAGGAGCGTGTCGGCGAGCGAGGGCAGACCCGGCGCACCCTCGTCCACCACGACGAGGTCCGCGTTCGCGAGCGCTGCGGCTTCGAGCGGCACCTGCCCGAACCGGTCGCGTCCGATCTCGGCCGCCACGTTCACGAGGCCCGCGGCGCGGATGAGCGCGTCGCCGAGGCCGCCGGGCGCGACCGTGAAGGCGTTCGGGCGCAGGACGAGGGCCCGCAACGGCCGCGTCGCCGGGGTGACCGCGGCGAGGCGGGCATCGAGGTCCGCGACCAGGGCCTCGCCCCGCTCGGGATGCCCGAGTGCCCCCGCGACCTGCCGGATCTGGGCGCGCACGCCGTCGAGGTCAGCGGGGATGCCGAGTTCGAGCACGGGCGAGCCGACACGCTTGAGCCTGCCGACGGTCGCGCGCGTCGTGAAGGCGCCCGCGATGACGAGGTCGGGCCGGAGCGCGACGACCTCTTCGGTGAGGCCGCGGGTGACCGGAATGCCGGCGGCCGCGGTCGCGACCGTCGATCCGCGCGGGTCGCGGGCGAGGTAGGTGACCGCCAGGACTTGGTCCCGGTCGGCCAGCCGTAGGACGAGTTCGTCCGCGCACAGGTTCATCGAGACCACGCGCACCGGCGCCTCGGCCGTGCCCGCGGCGTGACCCGCGGGCAGTGTGGCCAGGGTGGCCGACAGAGCGAGGACGGCGCGCACGGGCATCGTCACCTCAGAAGCTGGTCAGGCGCACGCCGCCGTAGACGGCGAGCCCCGCTCCCAGGAACCCGGTCGGGTTCTGGTAGCGCTGGTCGAACAGGTTATCGACGCGCGCGAACAGCGTCGTAGTCTCCGACCAGACGTAGTTGGCCGAGAGGTTGACCAGGGTGAAGCCCGGGTTCTTCAGCCGCGTGATGGAGAAATCCCGATTCCCGTCGACGAACGAGCCGAGGGAGATCAGCGTGCCGGTGAGCGTCAGGTTCGGCAGCGGCGTCCAGATGCCGGTGAGGCTGACCTTGTGGCGAGGCCGCCGCAGCAGCTCCTGGTTGGCGACCTCGTCCTTCGTCACCGTGTTGGTGTAGTCGACGCGGGCGCTGAAGCTGTCGGTGAGCCTAACCGAGACGAAGCTCTCCGCGCCGTAGGCCACTGCCCGCCCGACGTTCACGTTGGTCGAGAAGGTCGGGAAATAGGCCGTCTGGATCAGGTTGCGGAAGTCGGTCTCGAAGTAGGTGGCGCCGACCAGCACCCTCTCGCCGAGTGGCTGCTCGACGCCGCCGTCGAACCCGAAGCTCTCCTCGGGGCGCAGGTTCGGGTTCCCGAAGAAGCGGAAGCCCGGGTAGTCCTGGTAGAGCTGGCTCAGGGTCGGCGGCTTGAAGCCGGTGCCGACGCTGCCCTTCAGGCGCGTCTCGGTGCCCGGCAGGATGTAGCTCGGCGCGACTCGGAAGGTGGTGGCGCCGCCGAACTGGTCGTTCGCGTCGTGGCGGATGTTGGCCACCAGGAAGGCGCGGTCGGTGATGGCAGACTGCAGCTCGGCGAAGCCGCCGGTGTTGCCGTTCTGGCGGTTCAGCCCGGTCGTCTCGATGCGCTCGTCCTCGCGCTGCGCCCCGAACAGCAGGAGGTTGCCGGGCGCCATCTGCACGTCGCCGCGGTAGTCGAGGCGGGTCCGTTCGCCGAGTGTGGACGTCGGCGTCGGGGACGCGAGCGGGTCGAGGGGACCGGCGAAGAGACGGTCGAAGCTGGCGTAGTTGGCCCCGAACACGTTGTGGAAGCCCGGTACCGGCGTCCACTCGGCCTCGCCGCGCATCAGGAGCTGCTGCTGGTCGTTGAGGTTCCGGTACGGCAGCGGCCGGTAGGGGAAGCCCCCGTCCGCCTGGTCGAGGTAGGCGCTGTCGGAAAACCGCAGCACGTAGTTCAGGCGGACGGTGTCGCTGAGTTGTGCGCCGAGCTTGGTCGAGACGGATCTGATGTCGGTGAAGGCGGTCCGCAGCGGCACACCGACCGGCAGGAGTTCGAAGGGTGTCACCGGCAGCGCGGCTTGCCGCAGGTGCTGGACGCTGACCGAGTAGTCGAAGATGCCCTCCGAGCCGGAGATGCGGCCGCCCTGGTTGGCGGTGCCGTAGGAGCCACCCTCGACGAAGGCGGTGGCCCGGGCCGGACCCTCGCCGCGCTTCGTCACGAAGGAGATCACGCCGCCGATGGCGTCCGCGCCGTAGAGACCGCTCTGGGGCCCGCGCAGCACCTCGATGCGGGACAGATCCTCGGTCAGAAGCTGGCTGAAATCGAAGGCGCGGTTCGGGGTCGAGGGGTCGTTGACGTCGATGCCGTCGATCTGGACCTTCACATGGTTCGAGTTGGTGCCCCGGATGAAGACCGAGGTCTGGCCGCCCGCGCCACCGGTGCGGACCACGTTGAGGCCCGGCACCTGCTGCAGAGCGTCCGGCACGGTGCGGACCTGCTGGACCTCAAGCCGGTCGGACGTCAGCACGGTGACGCTGGACCCGGTCTGGGTGACCGGCGTTGGCACGCCGGTGGCCGCGACCGAGATCTCGGCAAGCGAGACGGCGGTCTCGCCGCCGCGCGGCACGTCCGCGAAGGGCGCGGCCACCTGCTGGGCATGGGCGAAGGGTGCGGCGAGCAGGGCCGGACCGGCGCAGGTGAGCGCCAGCACGCTCCGGAGAGCGGAACCAAGGGTATGGGGCACGGGAGACAAGCCTCGGGCGACGGCAGTGGCACGTCACCGCGAACGAGGCCTCAGCTTACCGCCTCCTCTCGGGATGCGCGGCGCTTCGACACCCGCCAGGACACCCCGCCCGACGCGTTTCGCGTGTGACCACGACTGACGGCAGGTCTCCTGGCTCGCGGGTCGCTGCCCTCTCACCGTCTTCCCGGGCGAGGCGGCCCAGTGACATGGTGGCGGAAGGCTCGCCGCTTACAGTTGCGGGGGCAGCCGCGGCATCGGGCATGAAGCCCTCACCGCGTTCCCTTTTGATCCCCGGGGGGAACCGTCGCAGCTTGGCTATTCGGCTTGGGTATGGGCTGTCAATTCGTTCTCTCATCATACCCGGGGCCATATCGAAGCTCGCAATCTAACGATTGCAGGGCAGCGCCCCCCTGATGCGATGTCGCAAGCTGAGGCAGGAGCGGACCTATGAGAGGCTGGCCTGAATGACCATTTGGGCTCAGGCTTTCGCTCTGCGGATACACCGTCCCCACCTCAATCCCAGGACAACGCGTGGGGCCGGCAGCCCGGTGATGGTGTCGGGAAGCGCAACCTTCGCCCGCCGCTCCAGGTGAAGGCAGAGCCGGCCGACGATGCCCCGGAACCCTCGGCTATTCTGCGGCAGGCCGGACCGGCAGCCGCCAGTTCGGGCGCACGAAGTGGCAGGTGTAGCCGTTCGGGTGGCGCTCCAGGTAGTCCTGGTGCTCCGGCTCGGCCTCCCAGAACGGGCCGGCCGGCGCCACCTCGGTCACGACCTTGCCGGGCCAGAGGCCGGACGCGTCCACGTCCGCGATGGTGTCCTGGGCGATCCGGCGCTGCGCTGCGTCGCGGTAGTAGATCGCCGAGCGGTAGCTCGGGCCACGGTCGTTGCCCTGGCGGTTCGGGGTCGTCGGATCGTGGATCTGGAAGAAGAACTCCAGGATGCGGCGGTAGCTCGTGCGCGCCGGATCGTAGGTGATCTCGATGGCCTCCGCGTGGCTGCCGTGGTTGCGGTAGGTCGCGTTCGGCACGTCGCCGCCGGTGTAGCCGACCCGGGTCGCGACGACCCCGTCCTGGCGCCGGATCAGGTCCTGCATGCCCCAGAAGCAGCCACCCGCCAGCACCGCTCTCTCGTAGGCCATCGTACTCTCCTCGTGCTGACGGGACCCGATTCGTCTCGATAGATAGGCAGTCGGCCCCGCGATCCGAGACCTCACGCGGGTCTGGATCAGCCCCTGACGGCTCCCGATCAGCGCTCCGTGTATCTCCCTGCTGCTATGCCGGAGTTCCCGCTCTCAACGACGCGCAAACCGGTCCCCATGGCCCCAAATGCCCGTCCCACGGCCGCGGGGGGCGTGGGGCACAGTTCCCCCACTCCGGCACTTTTTCGGGCGCACCGCGGCGTTCTCGAGAGGTGTTGCCGATGCCGATCCGCGTGAGCCTGCGCTCGGCAGCTTGTCCCGTTCACCGGGCGTCGTTGCCGGTGGAATGGTTCATCGCGGGCCGCTGATCCCTGAGGCGCGTACCAGATCGTATAAGGCCGGCGATGGTACTCCGTGGCTGACGATCACAACGTCGAGGTCGTACCCTCCGACGATCTGCAGGGCCCGCAACAGAGCTGCATCGATCCAGGTGTCTGCGTTGCCGAAGGCACCTCCACCCAGACGGGTCAACAGCACCCGGTTCGAGGCGCCGCGCGCCGCATTCAGAACTGCGGCCAGCACGGTCGCTTCGTAGGCCGCCTCCAGCACCAGCGATGCGAACGACGCCCAGCTCGCTGCCGGGTGGCGCCCGTAGGCCACCGGTAGAGCCGAGCAGAAGATCTGGCTGACGCGTGGCCCTGGGGCCGGCCCATCCGTGACCTCGACATCAACGTGCAGCCCGACCCGTAAGAGGCCACGAAGGGCATCCAGCGTGGCCGCATCTGCCACCTGCAGATGCCGACTGATCTCGCTCAACCCGTCGCGCGTCGGCAGAGCGTAGCCGTTGCGCATCGACCAGAGATCCGAGACGTTCGTCCCGAGGCGCGTCGCCAGCGCACGGCCAAGGTCGGCGAGCCCGTCGAGCTGCCGCTCAGTGCTCTGGCCGATCTTACCGTCCACCGGCACGAGGTAGTTGCGGTAGATCGTGGCCCCGCCCGCCGCCATCGCGCAGGCCGGCCCCTGCGTGCGGTCGTGCGCGTAGCGGGTGACGCCGTCCTCAGGTTCGACATCGGGCCCGACCATCTCCAGGAGATTGAACTGGGAGGCGACCTGGAACAGCGCGCCGCGGTTCTCGGGCGCGCGGTGCAGGGCGCGGACATCGCCCTGCACGATCGAGAGCCGCGACGGACCGGACGCCCGCGCAACCAGCGCTTGGGATCGTAGCTCGGCCAACGAGGGCAGGCTCAGCGTGCCGACACCGTAGCTGTAGCCCCCTCCGCGGCAGCGCAAGCGGCCGTCGACCACGGACAGCACCGCCTGCGTCTCTTCGTAGGGCCCTTCCGGGAAGCCGGTGATCCGCTCGAACCAATCCATGCTGATGCTCCTGAGATCGGCCCTGAGACCACCGGCTCCCAGCCCTCCGCCTTCGAGACCTCCCGGCGAATGAGAGGATCCATCCCGAGACATCCTCAGAACACGAACTTCCAGTCGATGCGCCGGACCGGGGCCGCCACGTCCGTGAGGCTTGCCGAGCACATCACGACGACGTCCTGCCGCGCCGCCCGCGCCCCGGCCCGGACCGGGTTCGGCTTGACCATGAAGCACAAGCCGGTGGCCGGGTAGAGGGGCTGGCTGTCGGGCCGGTCGGTCGGCATCAGAGTCACGGCGGTCAGGCGCAGGGCGTAGCCGTAGGCGTTCTCCAGGTCGGGCGTCTGGCGCGTGAACAGCGCCATGACGGTGCGGGCATTGCCCTGGCCGTAGCCGGTGACGAAGCTGACCTCGCCCGTCCCGTCATCGACCAGCCGGAAGTCGCTGTTGCAGGGCAGGCTGCGGTCGTTGACCTTCAGCTCCAGGCAGAGTCCGGCCTTCGTTGCATCGACGGCGGGGTTGGCTTGGGCCGGGTGCGCGGCCAGCAGCAGGAGAGCGAGCGTGAAAACCGTGCGCGTCATCGGGTGATCCGGATCAGGAGTGAGACGGTTGATCGCGCCCGCTGCTGCGGCCGCCTCGGCAAGGAAGGGCCGGGCAACAGGCGCTGGCGAGGGGGCGCCTCAGCGCCGCTTGAGTGACCCGTCGAAGGCGCAGGCCGCGCCGTGGTAGGTGCTGCAATCCCTCTCCTCCATGCACGCCCGGGCGCGGTCGGCGGAGAAGCGTAGGGTCAGCGTGCAGGTCTCCTCGGCGCCCGGTTCCGTCTTGCGCAGCACCAGGGTCATCGGGCCGCTCGGCCGGGCCAGCCCGCGCAGGTCGCCGGTGCACTGGTTCATGAGCGCGGTCTCGGCCAGGACGAAGTGGGCGTCGCTGCCGTCATCGAGCGCGAACACCTGCAGAGCGAGCTGGCCCTCACCACGTCCCTGATAGCGGCCCTCGAACGGTGAGGCCGCAGAGGCCGGCGCGCCGGCCAAGGCCATCAGCACGCTGAGGGGCGCGGCCAAGGTCCGCCGCTGGAAGGCTACGGGCCGTACAGCGAGAGGAGAGGTAGATGGATGAGGCATGGCGGGGGATCTCGCGGCGTGGATGGTGAAGTCGGCCCCGACAGGATGCGACCGTCAGCACCGGCTGTTCGGTCACGCGGATAACACTGTTGTAGGTTGGAGTTACGCACGGTGGTCCGACCAAACGGGAAGGTCCGATCGCGGGTCACGGGGTATCGCCGCCGAGCGCGTGCCGGGGGCATCTGCGCCGAGGACGCAGTCGGTGCTCAGTACGGCCAGAGGACGTTCAGGTGGACCTCGTCGCGCTCGGGCGTCGTCCAGGTCAGGATGGCGGTGACGGCCACATGCCCGGCGTTGGTGTAGACCTCACCCAGGCAGGTCCGCCGGCCGCCGTACTCGGCGACACCCGGGAAGGCGTCGCGCAGGCTTCCGACCTTCTGCAGCACAAGGCCTTGGGTCCGCGCGGCGGGCGAGCCGCTGACGGCCTGGGCGAGCATGTGGCGCGTGGGCGGGCTGTCGCAGGCCGGCATCTGACCCGGGGTGATCGCAAGCAGCGCATCGCGAGCGCTCTGGCGCGGGGCCAGGAAGAAGATGCCGATACAGGCGATGAGGAAGGCGACGAAGGCGTAGCCCCGCCAGCCCTCGGCCTGCAGAGCGTTGAGCATGCCCCGCCAACCCTGATCCTCCACCATGATCACCTCGTCTGCTGCTGTCGGCTCCTCATTCGCGGGCGGACGAGGAAGTTTAGTCGAACGGATGGCGTACAAGCTTGGCCCGCTGCATCAGGGTCTCGGTCGGCAAGCGAGCAAGGCTCACGGCCGTCGTCAGGATGGGTGGGCATCCTGAACCCGGCCGCGGCAGCGCGTGTCTCACAATTATGTCGAATATATTCGATGGTTTCCCTGCTGCCAAGCTGGCGCAGTCGCGGCCATGGATGGACGTGCGCGCGTGGCGTGGCATCTGCGACGGCTGCGGGTGGCGCGGGGCATCAGCCAGGAGGCTCTGGCCGTCGATGCGGGTGTGGACCGCACCTATGTCAGCGGGATCGAGCGCGGCAGCTTCAACCCGACGGTCGAGGTGCTGGAGCGCCTTGCGACGGCGCTGGGTTGTGATGTGGCGGAACTCTTCGCCATACCTCAGGCAGATGACGAGGTGCCCGCCCCCCTCCGCCCCGGCCGGAAGAAAGCTTGATCTCGCGCCGCCTCTGGGAGAGAGCAGGCTTCGCGCGACTAGGAAGCTGCCATTGCCTCCAACGGGATCTTCGGCGGCCAAAATCGGCGTCTCACAGGCACGGATGCCGCGACTCCACCTGTTCTGCTTTCGGAACGGAGTCGGCGCACTACAGCCTCACAGCGCAACCACGCCGCGTTCTAGAAGTCGGCTGTGATCGACGGAATGGACGCCGACAAAGCTTGCTTACGCAAGCTGAGTTAACTCCTGACCCCATCCGGACATTCGAGCAGCTTCTGCCGAAGGTCCGGATGTGGTGGAAAGCGGAGATTGCCTCGCTGCCCGCAAGCGGACGTTCGGCTTGCGACCCCATCCAGACCTTCCGCTCGGCAACTCTGACGGTCTGCTTCGGGTCGCTTCTTCTGCCGGTGTCGAGGCCGGAGCCGTCTCCAATCTCGATTGAAATGATTGCCCTGTAGCCCCGCATGATCTCGCCGAGCCTGGATCTCTCAGGCCGCCGCGGCCGCCTGAGGCGCATCGAAGAACCGGCAGACATTCCGCCCCTCGGCTTTGGCCCGGTAAAGAGCGGTGTCGGCGTTCTTGAACAGTGCCTCTGCCTCCTCGTGGCCGCCTCCTACGGCAATCCCGATGCTGACTCCGACCCTGACCGTGGCGGGCCCAACGTCCACCGGCAGATCGACCGCAGCGATCAGGCGCTCGGCCACGCGTGCGGCCGACTGCCACGTATCCAGATCAACGAGCAGGATCGCGAACTCGTCGCCGCCCAGGCGCGCCACTGTATCGCCCGCCCGGACCACGCCGCGGAGGCGCTCCGCGATCACGCCGAGCAGCGTGTCGCCGGCCGGGTGACCGTGGGCGTCGTTCACGGCCTTGAACCGGTCCAGGTCGCACGCCAGCACGGCGAAGCGGCCACCATGCCGCCGGGCCCGGACGACCAGTTGGTTGAGGCGCTCCCGGAAGAGCGTGCGGTTGGGCAGGTCGGTCAGCGCGTCGTGGAGCGCCATGTGGGCGATCCGGCGCTCGGCCGCGCGCCGCATCGTCGTGTCGGCCTGCAGGCCGACCATGCGGGCGGGACGCCCCGACGGGTCACGAGCGACGACCTTGCCCCGTACCAGCACCCAGGTCCAGCCGCCGTCCTGCCGCCGCATGCGATGCTCGCTCTCGTAGAGGGCCGCGCGCCCCTCCAGATGCTCGCTCAGCTGGCGCCGGGCCTGGACCGCGTCGTCGGGGTGGACGAGCCGCTCCAAGGTCCGGCTGTGGCTCTCCAGCTCGCCGGGCGCGTAGCCCAGCATCAACTGCCAGCGGTCCGACAGCCACATCCGGCCATCGGCGAGGGCGAGGTCCCACAGGCCGTCCCCGTCGACGGCGAGCGCGAGGCGCTCCTCGCTCAGGCGATGGGCCGCCTCGCTGGCGCGCAGCGCGACGTTCGCGCGGCGCATCCGCTCGGCGAAGAGGGCCAGGGCCGCGAAGGCCAGAACCGTCAGCATCAGGCCCGCGACCGCCCCGGCGAGGACCAGGCGCGGCAGGTTCGGGCCATGCCGCCCGGCCGCGAGATCCGGCACGATCACGACGGCCGCCATCGCGGTGAAGTGCAGGGTCGCGACCGCGCCGGTCATGAGCGTCGCCGCAACGGCCCGGGTCCGTTCGGCCATGCTCCCCGGCCGCGGGCGCGTATGGACCAGGAAGGCCGCTGCCGCGAGCGCGCAGCCGCCCGCCAGCGCCGCGCCGGCCAGCGGCCAATCCCAGACGAGCACACCGGGAACCTGCAGGCTCGCCATGCCGAGCGCGTGCATCGCAGCCACGCCAAGCCCGAGCACGAGGCCCGCCGCCACGGCCGCGGCGGGCCGAGTTGCGTCCCGCACGAGGGCGAGCGCGGCCAGGACGCACAGGATCGCGGCCGCCAGGGAGAGCAGCGTCAGGTCAGCCCCGTACCCGATCGCGATGCCGGGATCGTAGCCCAGCACCCCGATGAAGTGCGTGCACCAGATCCCGGCCCCGGCCGAGAAGCCGGCGGCGGCGAGCCAGGCGGGCCGCGCCGGGCCGGTGCTGTCCCTGGACTGGTCGAGCAGGCGCAGCGCCGTGTGGCTGGAGATCCAGCACACCAGGGCGGCCAGCGGCACGACCCAGCCGGGATGCTGATCCACGAGGCAACCGATCATCCGGCTCATGACACGCGCTCCTCCCTCAGTGGTTTCCGGCCCGGACCTTATCGGTCGCCGCCTCGCCGGCGGGTGGCGCAGCGGCAGTGCCGGATGGTGATGCGGTAGCGCACGGCAGGTCGGTTCCGGGGCGCGCCAAACCTCGACCGAGCCTGCATCGGAGCAGTGCCTCAGGTAGTATTGAGCTCGGACAAAGGTTAACGGATCGTGATCGAGATAACCGTTAGTTGCATCCCGGAACCGATGCGATTATTGTCCTTACGTTGAAGCACACTAGAGTAAAGCTGACGTCGCAGTGGGTGGGCGGTCCGAGCAACTGTAATTATGCGATCGCTCGGGCAGGCCGGCCGGAACGCGCAACCATTCGTTAATCGAGTTGGTGCTTAACATAGGTCACATGCAACCATCGGTGAGGTAGCCGAGGGCGCTCACGATGCGGCTGGATCCGTTCCGGTCGGTCTGTCCCCGGACGCCAATACCGGCCGACCGCCTGCATGCGCCGGGTGGCGGGGCCATGCATGCCGACGTCGTCGGATCGACGATGGTTCGCGCGCGGAGAGACTGGCTTTCTGCGCGCAAATTCGCAGTACACCTCAGTAAAATGCAATAAAATATCGAAAAATTTCATTTGTAGTTTGCTATTTTAGTGCAACTTTAAGTTATAATTTGGTACTATGAAGATACCAGGTTGACTATCCGCCGAAGAGAATCCGGTTCACCTGCATCGAAACCATCCCGCACGAATCGAGTACAGCCCATGTTCGGACATCCCACCGCTCCGCCGCGGTCGCGGCGTGCTGCCGCGCGCCTCGATCTGCACGGGTCCCTCCCACCGGCCGCCCTTGTCGGGACGATCTTGCTGGCCTCGGCGGCCGGGCCGGCTCAGGCCCAGCTCCTTCGGGGTCTGCTGGATACTGGGTCCGGCTCGGGCGTGCTCGGAACCGGCCTCACCGTGGGAACGACCGCGCCGGGCGGCGGTGTGCTCGGGACCGGGCTAACGGTCGGGACCACGGGCAGCCTCCTGGGCACCGGCGTCACCGTCGGCTCGACGAACCCGGGTGACGGCGTTCTCGGAACTGGTGTCACGGTGGGAACGAGTGCGCCGGGCGGCGCCCTCGGCACCGGTGTCGTCGTCGGCACCACGGGGCCGGGCGACGGTCTGCTCGGGACCGGCCTCACGCTCGGCACCACAACGGCGACGGGGCCCGGCGGCGGTCCGACCGGCCAACCTCTCGGTCCGACTGGCCAGCCCCTCGGCCCGACGGGCCAGCCCCTCGGCCCGACGAGACCGACGACGGGGCCGGGCGAGGTCATCACTATCGACAGCGGCGGGCCCGGCGCGAACTTTGGGGACATCGCGCTCCGGCTCAGCAGGCTGGAGCAGCAGATGGGAGCGCGGCTGGACGTTCCCCTGCGTGGGACCGATACGAGCCAGGCCGGCACGCCGCGCGCGACGGGCCAGGACGCCGTCGCGGGCGGCCACGGGGCGGCGGCGAGCGGCAACGGCGCGACGGCGCTGGGCAGCGGCGCGAACGCGGCGGGGGACGGATCGGTCGCGCTCGGCAGAAACGCGAGCGCGACGCAGGCCGGGTCCGTCGCGATCGGGACGGGCGCGCGGACGAGCCGGGCCGGGCAGGTCGCGCTCGGCTCCGAGCAGAGCACCTACACCATGGCCGGCATCGCGTCCTCGGCGAGCCGGGCCGCCCAGAGCGGCGCGACCCAGTTCATCACCACGGATGCCGCCGGCAACCTCGCCGCCTCAGGCTACGGCCCGGGCAACATCGCCGCGCTGGAGGGGCGGGTCGACGCGCTCGGCGGACGGGTCGGCGCGCTGGAGAGCAGCGTCGGTCGCCTGCAGCGCGAGATGCGCGGCGCCTACCAGGGAACCGCGATCGCCCTGGCACTGACCGGCGCGGTGCTGCCGGCGGGCAAGACCTTCGCGGTCTCGACGAGCTTCGGCACCTACCGGGGCGAGACGGGTTTCGGGGCGAGCGGCGTCGCGCGGGTCTCCGACAACCTGTTCGTCTCAGGTGGCGTCGGCTTCTCGACCAGCGGACAGGCCAACGTCGCCGGCCGCGGCGGCCTGACGCTCGCCTGGTAGGCGAGCCGCTCGCTCCGCCGCCGATCCCGCCGAGCCTTCTGGGGCCCGCGCGCCGCACCCTGGAGAGGCCCCCGTCGATGGCGTTCCTTGCCCTGCGAGGCCGTATGATCCGAGACGAATGGTCCGCGCGGGCGGCACGCCTGTCCGAGCGATCGGGCGCGGCCGCGGTCGAATTCGCGCTCGTGGCCCCCCTGCTCGTGGCGCTGCTTCTCGGCATCGTCGCCTTCGGCTCGTTCCTGGGCTTCGCGCACGGCCTGCAGAGCATCGCGAGCGAGGCCGCCAGAGCGGCGATCGCCGGCCTCGATCCGGCCGAGCGCGTTGCGCTCGCCACCGCGGCGGCCCGGCGCGGTCTCGCCGCAAACCCGCTCCTGACCGGCGGCACGATCACGATCGCGGCAGGGCCGGACATGTCCGATCCTGACCTGTTCACCGTCACGCTGCGCAGCGACCTCAACGCCACGCTGCTCAACCTGATCCCGCAGCAGATCCCGGTGCCGCGCACGCTCGTGCGCACCGCCAGCCTCCGCCGCGGCGGATTGTGAGGACGCCCATGCCCCTGCACCTGCCCGCCGTCGTCGCGGGTTGGCGAGCGGTCGCCCGCCGCAAACCCGCCGTCTGGGTCGCGACGCGGCTTCGCGCATTGGTCCGGGACCTGCGGCGCGACTGCCGCGGCAGCGTGCTCGTGGTGACGGCCGCGGGCGCCCTGGCCGTCATGGCGCTGGCGAGTATCGGCATCGATCTCGGTGGCATCGCGCTGGCGCGCCGCCGCGCTCAAGGTGCGGTCGATCTCGCGGTCCTTGTGGCCGCCTCGAACCTGGCTCAGGCCGAACCCCTTGCGCGCCGCTCGCTCGCAGATAACGGTTATGGCCATGAGGGCTCCGTCACCGTGAGCCTCGGCCTCTACCGGGCTGACGCGGCCGTGGATGCCGCCACGCGCTTCACGGCTGGCCTCCCCTCCGGCAACGCGGTACGCGTCTCTATGCAGACCGGGGTGCGGACACATCTCGGGCAGTTCGTCGGCCTGCCTCGGACAATCCCTGTTGCGGTGACGGGGACCGCTGCGCAGGCGCAGTTCGCCGCCCTGACCATCGGCTCCGGAGCCGCCTCCCTCGACGCAGGCATCGGCAACGCGGTGCTCGGCGCCATGCTCGGCACCCGGCTGTCGCTGACCACTCTGGACTATACCGCGCTGCTCTCGACCAGGGTCGACGCGTTGCGCTTTCTCGACGCGCTGGCGGCTGGCCTCGGGCGACCGGTCGGGCGCTACGCGGAGATTTTGCAGGCGCGGGCCAGCATGGCGCAGATCGTCGGTGCCTTGCGAGTCGCGGCGCAGGGCGAGGCGAACGCTGCGCCGGCGCTCGCCGCGCTCGGCACTGTCCTGAGCGGTCTTGCGGGCTCGGCCAGCTCGGCCGCCACGGTGCCGGTCGCGCAGATCGCCGATCTGGGCGCCGCCATACACCTGTCGATGGAGCCCAGCTCCAAGGGGCCGCCCCTCGGCCTACTCGACCTGATCGCGAATGCGGCGAACCTCGGAAACGGTCAGCGCCCGGTCTCGGTCGATCTCGGGGCGAGCGTGCCCGGCCTACTCTCGGCGCGCCTGACCCTCGCGATGGGTGAACGTCGGCAGAATTCGGGCTGGGCGCGGCCGGGAGGCTTGGAGGCCTCCGTTCACACGGCACAGGTCCGGCTCCTGCTGGAGGTCGCGCTCGCCGCCCCGCTCGGTCTTGGCAGCCTCAACCTGCCCCTCTACGTCGAGGTCGCCCCGGGGCGAGCGACGCTGCGCGCGCTGACCTGCCCCTGGTCGAACAGAAGCGAGCGCCGCGTCGGCGTCGACGCGCAGCCGGGCCTGCTCACCCTGGCGGTTGCGGACATGCCGCGCTCGTCCGTCGCGCTCGGAGGACCAGGCCCCGACCTGACCCGCGCCGCGATCCTGCTAAGCCTGCCGGCGGTCTCGGTGACAGCGCAGGGCCGCACCGATCTCGCTGCGTCGGCAGCCCAGAGCATAACCTTCACGGACGGTGACATCGCCCGGGGCGCGACGCGCCGCGTCGCCAGTACGGGGCTCGCGCGATCGCTTACCAGCAGCTTGCTGTGGAGCTTGAAGCTCAGCATCGCTGGAGCGGATCCGGGGCTGATGGTGCTCTTGAAGCCCCTCCTCGGACCGACGCTCACGGCGGTCGCCCCCTCGATCGACGGCATTCTCGACGGTGTGCTGCGTACAGTCGGCGTACAAGTGGGGTACGTGGACGTGACTATCCCTGACACCGTCTGCGACGGTGCTGTGCTAGTGCAGTAGCCAAACCGCTCAGGCGTTTGCTGATTGTGATGCGCAACAGTCTCAGGGTCGTAAGCAGACCTTCTCAACTTCGAAGATGAATGTCCGAAATCCACCCCACCCAGACGTAAGACCCTATCTCATCAGCAGCCTCGAAGCGGACCTTTCCAGGGTCCGCAACGGGTCGGGAGCGGCGGTTCAGCATCTCCCGACGGAGTGTCAGCACATGGCGCTCAGCCGAACATCCACCCTGCGTTGCAGATGCCGGCTACGAAGGGAGGAGGACCGACGAAGCGGCTTTGTCAGTCGTGGGGCGCAGGGCCGGGTAGGTGCCGCCGAGGTCGGCGAGCACCCGGCGGGAAGGCGGCGGCAGCGCGTTCATGCCTGAGGCTGAACCTGGCTCTGGCCGAGGTCCGGCTTCAGCGCGCCAGCGCGGTTCCGCGACGTGCTCGACTTTGCTGCAGGCTTGGTCCGAGGCCGATTGGACGAAGCCGCATCCGGAGCCTGTGTGCCGTTCGACCGGTCTGGCCCGGCGGCCGAGGCAGCTTTGCCCGCAAGGCGTCGAGGAGCCGGTGGCGCCGGCATGGCCTGCGTGAGAACGAAGTGGGCGACGCGGCCGAGATCGAGGTAGCGGGCCGTGAACGAAGCCGCGAGATCGGTTGCCCCGACGTCACGGATCGCGGCGACCACCGTCTCCAAGGTCAGAGTGCTGAAGCCGACCCGGCCGGGCGCTTCGGCAGGGTCAACGAGTTCGGCGGCGTAGCGCTGGCCCATGGTCTGGACGTGACCGTTCTGAGCGGGCCCAAGTAGGACGAAGTGGCCCCGGCCGTACAGACCGTGCTGCAGCATGAGCTGGCCCAGGACGTGCTCGCGACGAAGCTGTTCGAATCCCGGCCGGGCTAGGACCGCGGCCTCGGGATCGCGGAAGAGGCCGCTGTCCCGGGCGGTCTCGGCGTAGCGGGGCCGCGGCGCCGGGACGGGGCCGCCGGCGCCCTCGGTGTACTTAACCTCGATCGCCACGAAGGCGGGCTCGCCCTCCGGCGTCACGATGTCGATGGGGACATCGCAGGCGGTACCGTCGCCGAAGTAGTCCGGCCCGCGCCGGCCTGGGCTGTGCTCGAAGCGGATGCCGGTGACGGTGCCGACGAAGCCCGGGAGCAGCCTTCGGAACACCGCCGCGGCGCGGGCGGGGTCGAGCGCCAGGGGGACGAAGAGGTTCAGGGTCAGGGCCTGGCTGGACAGAAGGTTGCCCCACAGCCGAGCCTCCTCGAACAGCGCGCCGGGCTCCCTGAACAGGAGAACTTTCCTCACATGGGCGGCGATGGCCGGGGTCAGGAAGGTGGTGCCGGCCCGCGCCGCGGCTGTCGAGAGCCGGGAGGCCAGACGGACGGACTTCGGCCGGCTGATGCCGGGTGTCGTGGACGAAGCGGTCCGGCCCCCGGCCCGGCGCGGCTCCGGGCGGTGCTGCCCGGCCGGCAGACCGTGCTCCTCTCGCCAGAGCGAGGCCAGCAGGCGGCACGCGGCGGCAAAGCGGGTGTCGGTGGAGACGAACGCATCCTGCCGTTTTCGCACGTCCTCGGGCACCAGGGGCACAGGGCGCGTCGGCATTGAAGCAGACGAAGCCGTTGTTCCGATCGGTCCCGTCGGGTGAGCACCATCGGCGGCCGGGACGGGGCGCGTCGGGGCGGTCGCGGTGCGGCGGGATCGGGGCAGGCAAGTGCTTGGCATCCAGGTAAGCTCCGAACACCCGCATCAGCGCGGGCTCGGCTTCCATTCCATCCAGGCAGAGGAAGTTTAGCTTGATTGGCCGACGCGTCCGCCTGTCCCCAGCGAGATCAGCTCCGCTCCTGCTCCGGAGGGGGATGATCGTCTCTCCCTCCCTTTTGTATTTAGCCCGCAACCAGCTCAATCGATAGCTAAACAGCTGATTGGGACGAATTTTCTGCGCGGGAACCTACAGCGTTAGGCGGTCCAAAGCTGATCCGCCCGGTATGGGCGACGGAGGCGCAAACGCTTCGGTGGCGCGTTGCCCCGTTCATGATCTGACGCATTCATGCGCAGTGTAGACGAAGCGGCACGGCCGCGGATGGGCGGGTTGGTACATCCTGCGTCATCACCTGCTCCTATGAGAGCGACAGGGCGAGGCGGGCTTTTACGACCCTGCGGGGGCGGGCGTAGAATGTCAGCTTAACTCTCGCCGTGATTTTAGCTCGGGTGCACGTAGAGGCGCCACTTTCAAGCGTTGTCCTGCATCCCTGATGACGTTTCAATGTCCCGCAGCTCAACCCAGTCGCCGGCTCCTAACGTTCGCGCGCCGGCGTCGAGGGCGGTCCAGTCCACTCTCGTCGCCGGCATAGAGGCAAAGCGACAAGTTGTCGTTTCTCCGAACGCGAAGACCCTCGCAAGCTGGACGTCGATGAGCAAGTGCCCCAGCAGTCAGTAACACCTAAGGTGGTCTGCCTCCGCCAACATCGATCCGCAGGAAAGAGCTGTAGCGATGGGCTGTGCCGAACGGTCAGTAGGGTTAGCGCACCAAACCAGACCAGGAATATCAGCAACGAAGGGTGGGTTTATGGTATAAAATCCTAAATCTCCATCTTTCGAACGGCCAAGGTAAGTGAGTTGGGTGGCGCCGGGCTATATGGTGGGCTGACCCGGCGGTCAGCAGAAAAGAGGCTGACATGTCCGAGATCCACCTACCTGTTCCTATCCCCCACGGCCAAGACGAAGCCGACGTAGATCTCATCCTGAAGTTGCGGGAGGCGGCCGCAGAGCGGACCGCCGATGAGCCAGACACCAAGATTCCTGACGATGTTGCCGCCGACCTGGAGCCGCATGCCGCCGCCATCAATGGCCATCTCGTAGGACTTCGCCGCCATACCGTGGCCATTGGCCTGGAGCTGTTGGCCGTCAAGAAGAAGCTCAGGGACCACCCGAAGCCCGCCTTCGGTGCCTGGCTCAAGCGCCATTTCGGTTGGGATGCCCGCACCGCCCAGCGCTACATGAAGGTGGCGGCATTCTGTCAGCAGCACCCGGAAGCGATTGGTTTGCCCGCATCGGCAGTCTGCCTGCTCGCCAGCTCTGGGACGCCGACCGAAGTCCTTGCTGCCGTGCTCGGTCAGCTCGGCAACGGGGAGCGGCTGAAGCTCGCGGAGATCGAGGCCCGCATTGATGCGGCCAAGACCCCTGACCCGATCATGGCGACGGCGATGAAGCAGGATGCGCCGTCCGGGGCGGCCAGGGCAGTGGTGCCGGTAGCTGCGCAAGGAGCGGCGGAGCTGATTCTGTCGCAGATGCGTGAGCACCGCCGCGTGCTGCGCGAGCGCCTCCTCTTGATCGACGGTGAGGAGCTGAAACGGACCCTGCTCGATCAGCTTGCTGACGGCGGCGAGCACGAAGCGTCAGCCTAAGGCTCGCCTTCATCTCAAGAATTGAGGCTGATTGCGAGGCCTCGCAATCAGCCGCCTTCCCTGCGCAGCGCCCGCGTCGTCCAGACGAAGGGCGAAGACTTCATCGGATGATAGCCATGACCATTCTCGACCGTAGCACGCGCATCCTGCTCAACAGCCTTCCGAACCACTCCGTCTACCACGAGGTGGAGATGCCGCCGATGGAGGGCCGCCTTAGCTGGCGGGAGCCGATCCTCTCCGGGCAGACCGCCGCGAAGCTCTACGACGCCACTTCGTTCCTAACTTGGCAGTACGGCCTGCACTTCAACACCCACATCAATATCGGCTTCGGCATGATGGGCCTCAGCGACCGAGCGGCCGCCGCCGCGATGGCGAGGTTCAACAAAGAGATGACGCGTTTCCTGGCGGTGCCGGACGTTGGGCGACAGCGGCGTGGCGGACGCCGACGCTGCGGCACCACGCATCACTACGTCTATGTCCTGGAGTATGGCCGTGACCGCGGCCTGTACGCCCATCTGCTCTGCGTGATACCGCCCGGGATGAAGGCGGCGGCGGAGGTTTATATCCGGCAGTGGTGGGCGCGCGAGGCCAATTTGGTGCCCGCCTGCGCCCGGTGCCGCTTCCCTGAACGTCCAATCCCTGAACGGCCGGAGTTGAAGCCGTACACGAAGGTCGCGCGTGGGGTCTGCCCCCGATTGGCGTCCGTTCGTGGCTGCGGCCGGTACGGCGTGGACACCCTGGGCAGCAAGATGCCGGAGGAGGCGGTCTTGGTCCGGCATCGGCCTCAGGTATCGCCGACGAAGGCCCACCGCCGGCAGATTTTCTGGCTGCAATACCTGTTGAAGACGACGAAGCCTGGAGCCGGTTTGAAAGATGCAGACGGCACGCCGACCGCGCTCGGCCAGATCCTTGCTCTCAAGCTGCGCGCGGCACCGGCGCCGAGCCCGGGCTGCGAGCCTCGCAAGATCTGTGTAGTCCAACTGCACGGGATCTCGAAAACTCTCAGAAGCCAGGCTCAGCGCGCGGCTGGCTTTCAGTCGAAGCTCTGGCCGGCCACGTTCCACGAAGTTTATTCGGGTTGGGAGTGGGATGCCTATGTGGCGCGGACGCGGATGGCGCCACCGACAGCCTGAGCGTCCGACAACGGGGCAT
>Ga0316228_1000188_pt1 | contig 88205 bp, 68 predicted proteins | sample TBH18021metaG_FD_206005 | JGI IMG/M metagenome (GOLD analysis project Ga0316228, IMG submission 206005) | Freshwater microbial communities from Trout Bog Lake, Wisconsin, USA - TBH18021 | ecosystem: Environmental > Aquatic > Freshwater > Lake > Hypolimnion/Profundal zone | place: USA: Wisconsin... | reverse complement strand
CAGGAACCGAACATGAACGAATTCATTGCCCCTAACTGGCACGTCATCCTTGTCCATTACCCCATGGCCCTGCTGAGCATGGGCCTACTGATCGAGTTGTTCAGCCTCATCTGGCGCAAAAATCACGCGCGCCAGGCCGGCCGCTGGATGATCCTGCTCGGCACGCTGGCCTGCATACCCACTCTTACCACCGGCATCTATGCCTTCCGCGATGCCCTCAGTCAGGAGCATCAGCAGACCTGGTCGTACCTGAAGAACAATAATTCCCTTAACAAGGAATACCCCGCCGAGGTCTTCGATCTGATCAGTGATCACATCGTCAATAATTCCATCGGCACCCTCCTGCTGGCGATTGTGATCGTGACTTTCCTGGGTGCTTCGGCACACTTGCGGAAGAAGCTTTATTGGCCGATGCTGGCGACGCTGCTGCTCGGCATGGGATGCCTGGCCAGTGGCGCCTGGCACGGCGGCGAGGCGGTGTACGGCTACGGCTTGGCCGTCAAAGGCTCCCACGCCACCCAGGTGGACAACCCCAATCTCATGATCGAGATGCTGCCGACCACGGGCCTGGACCCCATGGCCCGCAAGTACCTGGCGCCTATGCAGCTTCACGTCTTTCTGGCGGGGTGGATCATCGCCCTGGCGCTGGCAGCGCTGGGACTGTCCATCGGCAGAGTTTGCGGCAACCGCAAGACCGCGGACGTGGTGGAGTCATTTGACAGAAATGATGGACCGCCAGGCAGCCATGGCGAGGGCGGACAGGCGGGCGTGGACACGATCAAAAACGCCGGAACAGGCGCTGGATTGCCTGGGGCCGGTGACGAGCCGCCGCCAGCGGCGCGGTGGTGGCTATTGAGTTGCCTGGCCGCCGTGCTGACCGTGTTGTGTGGCATCTGGACCGCCGGATGGATTTCTTGGGCGGATAACCTCCAGCCGTTCTTCCGCCAATTGGGCCAGTGGAACACCTGGAAGACGCGCAATGGCGCCCATTTCGTGCTCGGAGCCGGCATCATCGTCCTGACCTTGGGCCTGGCGATTGTGGCCCGCTTCGCCCGGCGGAGCAGATCGGCGCTCGGTGTCCTGGCGGGCCTGTTGACGCTGTTTATAGCCGCACAGATCTGGGTGGGAATTCTGTTGCTGTACGATGGTTCCGGCGGATCGCTGGCTAAGTCCGCTGACACGCCCGGCGCCTCCTCCGCGACCGCCCCGCCGGCCCTCAGAAACGCGCACGATCCGTCTGCCGCGGTAGCCCCAGCCAAACCGATGGTCACGCCACCGGCTGCCCCGGTCGTAAATAGCGAACCGCAGGTTCCGCTGGTTGCGCCCATCGCCCCGCCGGTGGCCCCGGCCGCCGAACCAGTATCGCGTCCGGCGATGGCACCGTGACATCCAGAAACAGATATGCGTGAGAGGGTTTATGGTGATGGTGCATTTGGAGACCTGCTTATGACCTCGCGGCAACGCGTTCTTGATGCCCTGAATCATCGCCAGCCGGACCGGGTGCCGGTGGATTTCGGGAGCACTGCGGTTACGGGGATGCATGTGACGGCGGTGACCCGCCTGCGACTAGCCGTCCTGGGCGACAAGGGCTTTCGCGTCAAGGTCATCGAGCCCTACCAGATGCTCGGTGAAATCGATGAACCGTTGCGGCAGGCCATGGGCATAGACTGCGTGGGCCTGGCGGGGCCGGCGACGCTGTTCGGCTTTGCAAATAGCGACTGGAAACCGTTCACTCTTTTCGATGGCACTGAGGTGCTGGTCCCCGGAGAATTCAATGTCCGCCGGGAAGCCGATGGGTCGCTGGTTATTTTCCCCGAAGGCGATACCTCGGCGCCGCCCAGCGGACGCATGCCCGCCGGCGGCAATTTTTTCGATACAATCGTGCGCCAACCTCCCCTTGACGAAGAGCATTTGCGCGTCGAGGACAATACCGAGGAGTTTGCGCCTCTGTCGGAAGCTCAACTGGCCCATTACCAGCGGGAGAGCGACCGTCTGGCCGCCACGCATCAGGCGGTCGTGATGGGGCTGCCGGGTACGGCCTTCGGCGATATCGCCATGGTGCCGGCCCCGTGGATGAAAAATCCCCGGGGCATTCGCGACATCGAAGAATGGTATGTCTCTACCGCTCTCCGTGAGGAGCATGTCCACAAGATCTTTCAGAGGCAGTGCGAAGTCGGCCTGGCCAATGCCCGAAAATTGATCGGCCTGCTGGGCAACCGCGTGGATGTGGCGTTCGTAAGCGGCACGGATTTCGGAACCCAGCGCGGGCCGTTCCTCTCATGCGATGTCTACAGGCGGCTCTACAAGCCCTTCCACAAACAAATTAACGATCTTGTCCACCGCAAGAGCAAGTGGAAAACCTTCATGCACTCCTGCGGCGGGGTCTATCCGCTGATCGAAGAGTTTATTGATGCCGGCTTCGACATCCTCAATCCCGTGCAATGCTCGGCGGAAGGAATGAACCCTGCGAGACTCAAGAAGGAATTCGGCAGCCGGATCGTTTTCTGGGGCGGTGGCGTGGATACGCAGCACACGATGGCCTTCGGAACCCCCGAGCAGGTCTATCGCGAGGTGAGCGAGCGCATAGAAATCTTCAACGCCGACGGCGGCTTTGTCTTCGATGCGATTCATAATATCCAGGCGAATACCAGGGTGGAGAACCTGTTGGCTATGTTCAAGGCCATCTCGGGGAAACCCTGAACAGTGGACACCTCCACGGTGTGCAAAGAAGGCAGCGTGCTGGTGCGTCCGTCGGCACCCCACCTGTTTGGCTATCCGTCTATCGCAGCCTGCTCAATCTGGGTTACAGATGGCGTGCCTGTCGCCTGGGCATGGGGCCGGTGATTCGACGCGGCACTGGCGGCTCATCATCCAGATAAGGTCTGAGAAATGCCGGACGATCGCTGCGACCGGAACGCTGGTAATCGCGCCAGATGGCTTGGGCCACGGGCTTGGGTGGCCGGCCAAGCTCTTTGGTCAGGTGCTCGAAGAGCAACCCCGCCAGGTCCACCAGGGCGATGGCGTGGGCGCGGCCCGTACGGCTGAATAACCAGTCGCTTAGCGTCATAAGAGCCGCAAATGGCGACGCCACACCGGCCGGAACGCCCGTCCATAATAACGGCAATGTCTCCCTGAAGTTGCCGCTGTTGGCGATCATGTCCCAGTAACGCCCCAGACGCCGCAAACGCTGCATCACCGGGAAATCGATCGCCTTGGTCTTCAGCACCTCATAAGGTGGATTGGGGCTGTAAACCATCTCCCATTCCCTGTCATGGCCGCTGATGGGCGCGCCGCGCAGGCGTTTGAGAATTCCCACCTGTATTTCCTGCGGCCCCAGGGCCAGCAGCCTGTCGAACCCCGCGGCGAAACTCTCCAGGTCCTCGCCCGGCAGGCCCACCACCAGGTCGGCATGCACATGCACGCCGGTCTGCTGACGCAGAAACCTCAGATTCTCCGCGACCTTGGCATTGTCCTGCCGCCGGCCGATGCGCCGGGCTACGGCTTCATTGAACGTCTGTACACCCGCCTCGAACTGCAAATGACCCGGCGGGAAACGGGCTATGGTCTGGCGCAGAGCCTCGGGCAGACAATCGGGGATAATCTCAAAATGCAGAAACAGCCCCGGGCACATACGCTGGAGGAAGAATTCCAGAATGGTTTGGCTGAGATTAACGTTGAGATTGAAAGTGCGGTCCACGAATTTAAATTGCCGCGCACCCCGGGCCAGCAAAGATTCCATGGCCGGCCTCCAATGATCCAACGGCACGTTGCGAACCGGAACATCCAGCGAAGAAAGACAAAACTCGCAGTGGAACGGGCAGCCCCGGGAGGCCTCAATATAGATAACCCGGCCTTCGATATCGCGCTGGTCGTAGAGATCGTAGGGCAAGGCGATGGCGGACGGCCCATCGAAGGCGGGCGGCTCGGCGGCAATGATCCTTGCCAATGGCGGACTGCCGGCCAGCAGTTGGCGGCACAGGCCAGCGAAGGCGGTGTCGGCTTCGCCGGTGATGACGTAATCGGCCAGGCGTGCGATTTCCTGCTCCTGGGTCTCGAAACTGACTTCCGGACCGCCGAGAACGATGATTACCTCGGACCGCACCCGCTTAAGATCCGCTACCACCTGGGTGGCCAGAGCCACATTCCAGATATATACGCCCATTCCCACAATGCGCGGACGGTGGACAAGGATGGCCTCGACCACGTCGGCCGAACGCTGATTCAAGTCAAATTCGATGATGGCGGCGCGCGATTTCAGCTCGCCGAGGTTGGCCAGCAGGTAGCGCAGGCCAAAGGCGGCGTGCGCATACCGCGCGTTAAGCGTGGTCAAGACGATATCGTCGGTTGCGATCATCCTTTCACAAACGCTTCAGTTTGCGGAACGCGAAAGCCGTCATGCGCAACAGCAGATACCCGTGGCGGAAGCGGCTGATATTAGTCCGTCCATAACGCCGTTCCCGGTAGCGGACGGGAATCTCGGCGATCTTGAGATTCAGCTTGGCGGCGCCAAACAGTAGATCGAAATCGCCGAAGGGATCGAAATCCCCAAAAAAGCTTCGCCCGGCGGCGATCTGCTGATAATGGCGCATCGAAAGCACCTTGGTGCCACAGAGCGTGTCCTTCAGGCGCTGGCTCATCAGGTAGGAAAGAGCCCAGGAGAAAAATTTATTACCCAGCATGTTCAAGGCGCGCATGGCTTCATGCTCCATAGGATAGACCAGACGCGATCCGTTGATGAATTCCCCTTTGCCGCGGGCCAGGGCGCAATAGAACTTGGCTAGGTCCTCCGGCGGCACGGTCAGATCGGCATCCAGGATCATGAGAATATCGTTGCTGGCATTGGCAAATCCCAGACGCACCGCGTCTCCCTTGCCTTTGCCCTCCTGGCGCAGCAGCTTGATATTCTTGCCGGGGAAATCAGCGATGACCTTCTCAATCTCCTCGATGGTGCCATCCGTGGAATGTCCATCGACAAAGATGAATTCCTGTCCGGCTCCAAAATCGGGCATGCGCTGGACCGCCCCGCGAATATTCCCCTTCTCGTTGCGGCAGGGAATCACTATCGAGGTTGAATATTGGCGCATTTGCGGCCGGGGCCTGGGTCGCAACACCAGGAAATGTGCCATGCACAACCGGTTTATGCCCGGAAGTTGCCCCAGGTAGCCATTGACCAACCGCGCCAGCAACGGCACGAACTTGGGCAGCAACAGCCGGCGTTCCCGGCGGACCAGCTCAAAATCGCACAGGGTTACGAAATCATCAATGTCCGAGGGGCTCAGCCAGTTCTGATGGGGCTGGGGTGTCTTCAGGCCCAGCCGTGCCGCCAGACGGAAGGCTGGTTCCCAGAGAATGCTGTGATAATTGATGACCAGGCGCGTTTCCTCGTGGCAGGCGCTGCGCAAATTGTCCAGGGCCGCCTCGATGTCCAGCAGACCACCCAGCAGATCGGATAGCACTATGAAATCGAATGTTTCGCCAAAGATGGTCCGCTCGATATCGGCGACGCAGAACTCCAGCCCTGCGGCATCGGCATTGGCCTGCCGGGCGACGGCGATCATGCCGGGACTGAAATCGATTCCCATGCCGCGCGAGGGGGCCAGTTGCTTCAGCAGCCATCCATCCCCACACCCGACCTCCAGCACGCGTTTGCCCGGGGGGATCAGAAACTGGAAATACCGGGCCAGTTCACGGTTGTAGTACCAGTTGCCCTGCCGCAGTTTCGCCCGCCGTGGGGCCAGGCCGTCATACAGGTCGATGATACTCCGCTTGGCCTCAGCATCCAGATCGCCGCGATGAGCCGGCGCAGGCTCCCCGGCCGCTATGGGCGGAGCCATCGCAGTATCCGTATCGGTTAATTGGCCAGTTACCTCATCCATTGGGTTGCAAATGAGAACAAACCTGTATTGCCCATCAATATGCACGCCATGATACGATCCAACGCGATTGCGGGCAAACGGGAAGAAGTCGCGGCGCGTCCCCGTTGAATTGGACTCAACCGTTTAATTCCACATCCGGCAAATTCTGGTGCCGGAACCGCGGACGCTGTATGATTGTGGCACCGTGTTCGTAGCGATCACGGAAAGACCTTCTTGTGGAGAATTGCCGATGAAAGCTTTCGCAGCAATCTTAGCATTAGTTTTTCTGGTCTTTCTGGCCGGCGGTGCCCTGGCCGCCGATCCTGCCGGGACTGTGATCCTCGATGAAAAGAGCCACTGGCAGGTCGAGCGGACCTGGGTTCCCGGCTTGGTCCAGATGGAGGATGGACGCCTGGTGCCGCTCATGCCCGGAGCAGGCCTCAAAGGGCCATCGCACAACCTGAGTTTTGCGCCGGATCCCACGCTCAAGTACGATCTGCCCCACTGGCCCCAATTGCCCGATAATTGGGCGGCCCCAGAGTTTAACGACTCGGGCTGGAACCTGAACCGCGGAGCGGTCACCAATAACGATTACTATATTATGCGCGCCCGTTTCACCCCGGGGTGGGACTTCAGCCTGGCGCGGATGCGGGGGCGATTCTTGGTCACCGACCCGGCCGCCGTGAAGGAGCTAACCCTTGACGTTTGCTACCAGGGCGGGCTGGTGGTCTACCTGAACGGCGCCGAGGTAGCTCGCGGGAATCTGCCGGAGGGCGCTATTTCCCCATCCACTGCGGCTGCGAATTACACGGCCGAAGACGGCCAGCGCAAAACCGAATGGGAACGCTGCGATAAAATGGACCGACGGCTGACCGGCGTGAAACTGCCGGCTGCCAAGCTCTTGCGCGGTGTAAACGTGCTGGCCATTGAGGCCCACCGGTCCCCCATTCCGGAGAAGATGATCCGGAGCAGCAATAACTGGCTGCCTCTGGAAGTGTGCTCCATCCGGCTGTCAGCGACTTCCCCTGCCGGACTGGTCCCCAATGCCGGCAAACTCGCGGGACTGCACCTATGGGCCTGCGAACCGGCTCAGAGGGTGCAGGTTGACGATCTAGGCGACAGCAGCCGGGACGCCGGAGCGATTCGCATCGTGGCTTGCCGCAACGGTTCATTCTCCGGCCAGACGGTAATCTACAACGATAAACCGCTGGGCCAGGTCAACGGCGCTGTCGGCGAACTGCGCACCGCCGACGGGGCCGCGGCGCTGCCGGCCGGCGCTTGCCTGGTTCGCTATGCCCGCCCGGATCTGGACATCTCGTTTGATGGCCTGGAAGAGATCCCCCCGGCCACGGTCCCGCTGCGCTTCATCCAGCGCCGGCCGCACGAGCCCAAACAGGAATTTCTGGCCATCCAGCCAGTGTGGGTCACGGTCCGCGTGCCGGCCGACGCCAAGCCCGGCGAATACAAAGGCATTTTGCAGTTGAATATCGCTGGACAAAGCTCCGTCAAGGCGCCTCTGGAAGTCAAGGTCCACGACTTCGCCATGCCGGCCACCCGGGACTTCGCCACCTTCCTGGAGATGCAATTGTCGCCCGACACGCTGGCCCAGTACTACAAGGTTCCGATGTGGAGCCAGGAGCATTGGAAGCTGATCGAGCGTTCTTTTGAGTTGACCGCCCAGGCAGGAAGTAAACTGGTTTTCATCCCGCTCTTCGCCCGGGCTCGGTTCGGCAACGACAACGGCATGCTCTACTTTATCCGCAAGGGCGACGGATGGGATTACGATTTCTCGGTCATCGATCGCTACCTGGACCTGGCTCAGAAATACTTGGACCGCAACATGGTGGTCATTTGGCACGTGACCGAGCCCGCTCACGACGACAAGTACTGGAGCATCCGTTGGCATGGCAGCATGGAACCCCAGAAACATCCCCAGGTGACGGTGCGCGATCCCAATGACGGCAGCCTGAGTTTGTTCAAGGCCCCGCTTTTCGGCACTCCCGAGGCCAGAGTATTCTGGAAGCCGGTCTTCGACCGCATCCAGGACATGGTCCAGAAACGCGGGCTCTCCAAGCGCGCCCTTACCCTGGGGACCGAGCAGGACCTGGGGGTGAGCAATGCGTTTTTCGAGGACATGAAGGCGTTCGCCCCGGGTTTCAAGTGGTCGCGGTGCATGCACCCAGCCCCCCCCGAGAGCTTGAAATACGGCAACGGTATTGAACTTGGGTATACCAGCGATGTCTACGGGGGCGTGATGCATCACACCCCCGACCAGCAGCGCGACTACGGATGGAAGTGGCGGGACGATGAAACCCTCGGAGTGCATGCCCACTGGCCCCGTCAGGTCATGCCCGAGACCGCGCCACTGGGGATGATCGAGCACGTGATGGAAATGCATATCATCAGCAGCCCTTTTGGCACCAAAAAATATGCCTATGCGGGACTCTCCTATCAGGGCGCAGAGTTCTGGGTCATCCCCGGGGTGGCCTCGAAATCCTCCAACGGAACCGAGGGCACGCTCATCGACCGGTTCCCCGAATCCATCTGGGGTTCGATCTCCATCAGCAACGGCACGCGGTACTGGCTGGCGCCGGGTCCCAATGGCGCCATCTCCACAGCCCGTTTCGAGGTTCTGCGCGAAGGCATTGAGGACGCCAACGTGCGCGTCTTCCTGGAACGGGTGCTGACTAACCCGGCTCGCCGGGCATCTCTTGGCGAGGATTTGGCCAACAAGGCACAGGCGCTGCTCGATGAACGAGCCATCATGATTGCCAGCGGCGAGCACCGAAGCTGCTGGCAGGAATTGGACTCCGGCGTCGGAACGCGACGGGAAAAACTGCTGTCTATGGCCGCAATAGTCGCGGGCGCGATCAAGCCTTGAAACGGTATAATGCACGAGAGGGAACGTCGGCGATTCCCAGCGCCTTGAAATTGCCCGCAAATTGGAATCTGGCCGTGCCGTAGTAGTAAATACAGGCCCTCTTCCGCGATCACATCCCCGACCAGCATGGTCGTGTCGCTGCTATTCCCTAGTGATCGTAATCCGCAGGCCGGAATTATCCGACGTGGCCTTTACCACCCTGGATTTGCCGTTGCTTTGTCCCGGTCCCCTATCCGTCCTTAATTCGCCACCTGCTGAATCGTGTCTTCCAACTGCTGGAGGTTTACGGGTTTGGTCAGATGGCAGACGAAACCGCTTTCGTGGCTCCGGCGGATATCATCGTCGGAACCGAACCCGCTGAGGGCGATGCCCGGGATGGGGCGATCGGACCGGGCGGCGCGGAGTTGACGCATCAGTTCCCAGCCGCTGCCGTCGGGAAGACCGATGTCGCAAATCAAGAGGTCTAAATTATCGTTGGCGGCATCCACCGCGGCCCGCACCCCCGTAGCGGTCCGCACTTCGTGGCCGTCGTTGCGCAATAAGCGGGCCATGAGACGCATGGTATCCTCGTTGTCCTCGACCAGGAGGATACGGCGACCATGCCGGGCCTTGACAGCGCATGTCTGTGCCGGCGGAGTTGGTATGGTCCGGACTTCGGCTGGCGCGCCCACCGGCAAATCCACGATGAGAGTGGTCCCTTTGTTCTTACCTTCACTTTGGGCCGCGATAGCCCCGCCATGCATCTGCACCAGTGATTTGCAAATCGCCAATCCCAGCCCCAGGCCGCCAAACCGTCGGGACAAAGACTGTTCCCCCTGCTCGAAGGCCGTGAACAAACGCCCCATCACCTCCGGCTCTATGCCCACGCCAGTGTCGCTCACTTCGATACGCACGCAGTGGCAGCCGTTGCTCTGGAGTGGGGACTGCGCCTGGGCCAGTTCCACGTTGGACGAGCGGATGGTAATCGTGCCTCCGGCGGGAGTGAACTTCACGGCGTTGCCGATCAGGTTCCAGAATACCTGCTGGAGGCGGGACGGGTCGCCGTGCACTTCGTGCGGGTCGGCATCGAGCCGGCTGACAATCTGCAGGTGGCGGGTGGCCAGTTCCTCACGGTAGATATCCAGTGCCTGCAGCAGGACGGCATGGGCATCCACGGGCTGGAAATTCAGCTTGAGTTTGCCGGTGGAGATGCGAGTCATGTCCAGCAAGTCGTCTATAAGAGTGGCTTCTAATTCTACGTTGCGCCGAATCATGTCCACCAGACCTTGAACGCTGGCGGGTATCTGGTGGTTGCGTTTGAGAAGTCCGGCGGCGGCAAGGACAGGGGTGAGCGGCGTGCGCAACTCGTGGCTGAGGATGGCCAGGAACTGGTCCTTGCGGCGATTGGCGGTTTCGGCCTCGGCCCGAGCCCGCTGCTCGCGGACCAGTAGGTCGTCGTGTTCCTGCTCGGCCAGTTTGCGTTCGGTGATGTCGAGGGTCACGCCGAGCAGGTGGGTGGCCTTGCCAGATTCATCGCGCACGACATCGCCCTGTCCGGACATCCAACGGACCGACTCGTCCGGCCGGACAACGCGGTACTCGCTGCTATAGGGAAGTCCGGCATCGATAGCCTGCTGCACGGCTTGCGCCAGGGCCTGACGATCATCAGGATGGACCCGTTCAAGAAACGCCTCATGGGTCCGCGGAAAAGAGCCCGGGGAAAAACCAAAAAGAGCCTCTTCGTTCTCCGACCAGATATCCTTGCCGGTCGCCAGATCGCGTTCCCAGGTGCCCATGCGGGCGGCGTTCAGGGCTAGGCGCAGACGGCGATGACTTTCCAATAACGCCTTTTTGCCGATTGCCTGCTCGTGAACCATGACCTGCTGTAAGTCCCGACGTCGCAGTATCCCCACCAACGCCCCCATTGTGGGAGCCACGACAACGAACACCAACGTGCGCAACAGACTATCGCGAGTAAGCACAAGGTGGTCGGCGGGCATCAGAAATGCGAAAAAGATAAAAATCACGGCCAACACGGCATTGATAAGCCCGCTGACCACGCCGCCGATGAATCCACCGATGACCACGGCCAGCAGCAGAACGGATGACGGATGCCGCAGTGGTATCGAAAGGTAGGCCAGCACATCCATCACCGCTATCGCCACCCACATGGGAATAGTGCCTATCATTACCTTAGGCCATGCATTGGCGGAAAACCGAGCGGCGTGAGATTGGTCGCACCCTGATTGCTGCATCTGCAAGATCAGCTAAGCTTTGACATAAAATGAAGATCACTCTGCATTAACACGCTGTCTGGAGGCTCATTCTATGATGGGCCCGGTTGACTGCGAACGGCAAAAAATCTTGGTACATTCATAACCTAATGTCGCCAGCTAGTTTATTGACATAAGTATTTATTTTACAGGCTGTTACAAACACATAGAGCGCCAGAAGCTGAAGATCATGCCCCCGTATCATCACGATTAGCCTGATAACTACAGCCGGAAACGACCCGGCGCATTTCACGGTTTTGTCGCTGGCGCGTGGGCCGTAGCGGAGACTGGGTTTAGAGAAATGATGCGGCGCTGGCCGCTATCGCTGAACCATTCGCCTTCAACGCGATCGCCCACATTGACGGCGGCGATGGCCCTGGTCATGGCTCTATCCAGTTCTTTCTTGGTGCCGGCGACTTCCTGGGGAAGGAAACGCTGCTCCTGGCCGCCGTCCAGTTTTATAGTTACGGAGGTCTTGTCCCTAGCGGTGACCCGGCCGGCAAGGGCGCCGCCTTCAAATCCCGGTCGAGTCGTAGCCTGCGGAGAGAGCCCGACGACGCGCAAGGTGGCGACGCGCACGTGGTCATCCTGGGTCGAGCGGAGTTCCACGCGGTCGCCCACCATTCGCCTGGCGATGGCTGCGGTCATTTCCTTGTCCAGGCCGTCGCTGCGCCAATAGGGGCTGTAGCGCTCTGTCTTGCCCGTATCATCCTGGACTTCGATCCAGATCCACTTGCCGGGCGTGGCAGACAGGTCAGTCACGGTGCCGGTTATCAACCCGGCGCCGCTGCCGGCGGCGGCGATGATGAACACTTTGTTGGCGAAACGGTGGTCATGCCAAGGAATCCAGGTGAGTTGCACTTCGGTGCCGACCATCAGGCTCTTGATGAAATCCATCGCCTTGGCGTCGAACTTGGCGCCGTCGGGAATAATAAGGTAGCGCACCGGTTGCTTTTCGCCATCGGCCAGGACATCCATGGTGGTTTCGCTTCTGGCCACGATGGTGCCATCGACGGTTCGGTCGCTCGCGTTCTGGGCCAGGAGCCGAACCGTCGAGCTCGAGAAAAGAATGGAAGCCAACACGATAGGGACAAGCTTTGTTGCCATGCCGATCTCCTTGGCGGTTGGGCGGTCCGGCAATACAGTGGCATTGTAACGTCGCGGCAGCGAAAGAAAGAGAAAAACTGGCCATAAATAATCCTCCTCCTCATATTCCGCTAAGGTTGGCTGGTTATGCTGGAGTGTGATGGACACCCACAAGTCGGGCAGCGCGGCAACATCGCCTGCTTAGACAAAGCAACCAGAAATTCGCTACGGACCGGCGTCGGTCCGGAATTTTTGGCCGTAGTGGACACATTGCAGGAGAATATCATGAAAAACTGGCTCATCGGCACATTGATGGGTACCGCGATCACCCTTACCGCAACAGCTTTGATGGCACAGCCCTCGGGCGGCCCAAGCACGCGTCCCGGCGGACGCCCGCCTGGTCCTCCGCCAAATGGGCAGGTTGGTCAGCAGCCTGGTGGAGCGGGACAGCAAGGCCAACCCCCACAGGGTGGAGCAAATCAGCAACCAGGTGGCGGGCAAGGCCAGGGACCCGAAGGCGGACATGGTGGCCCCGGCGGGTTCCATCTGATTCCACGCTTTGCGGTGGAGAAATTGAACCTCACCGAAGAGCAACAGCAGGCCATTGCAGCCTTGGAGAAGGATACCAAGGCTAAACTCGCTGCGATACTGACCGCCGACCAGATGAAGACACTGGAATCGGCTCGCCCGCAGCGTCCGGGCGGTCAGGGCGGCCCCGGCGAACAGGGCGGTGGCCCGGGTAACGGTGGTCCGGGCAGCGGTGGCGGTGCCAGCACCGGCGGCCCCGGCGGTGGCGGAACGGGCGGACAAGGCGGTAACCAAGGGCAGAATCGCCCGCAACGTCCGCCTCAAAATTGACCAACTCATGTCCTTATGGCCGTGTGCGTGGAGTTCTACGATGAACTTCACGCACACGGCAATTTAGAATCTATCTCAGAACCCAATGGCCCCGCGACGATGCATATTTCGCCTGCAATCAAGGAGCGACGACGAGGCGTATCAATGGAGAGATACGGCGAGGAGAAACGACGACGAGTGCGGGCGAAAGATGCATCGCCCGGAGAGTGGGCCGGGAATGGCCCATCGCGGAGTCATTGGGTTCTGAGATAGATTCTTAATAGCCGCCTAAGCAAACTGTCGGCGGCTACGCCTATCTCTTGTTCCCGCACGGGAGGTGTCTCATGATGAAGGTGCAGCACAAACGGATCATCGGGATACTGTCCGTCATCCTCTCCACCGTTACCTGGGCAAGAGCCGGCGCCTACACGGTTGTCGACACCGGTCAAACCAAGTGCTACGACATGCCGCTTCGGGGTTCGGGCAATGCCGGTCCGGGCCCCAGGGGGCGCGGTGGACCCGGAAGTCGCGACCTCTGGGACGTCACCCTCGGTGACACGCAATATCAATGGTTCAAGAAAACCCTTGAAGAGAGCAAGACAAAATACCAATTTGTTTTCACTCATCATATTCTCGGCACGGGCCGCGGCGCTGTTGAAAATTCCGATGTATTTGAGTGGGGCGGCAAGAACCGGCGCGGCGATTGGGAATTCGATCAGAAACGCCCAGGATGGCAATTGCCGATTCATCAACTAATGGTGAAACACGGCATCACTATTTTTTCCAAGGGACACAACCACCTGTTTGCCCGTCAGGAGCGGGATGGGATCGTCTATCAGGAACTGCCGATGCCTGCCGATCCCAGCTACACCACCCAATTTGAGAACCAGTACCGGTCAGGCGTAAAATTGCCCAATTCCGGGCATGTGCGCGTTGCCGTATCACCTGACCAGGTAAAGGTTGACTACGTCCGTTCTTATTTGTCCAAAGACGAGAATGACCAACGCAAGAACGGTGACGTGGCCCACAGTTACACGATTAAACTGAAAAACGGAAAACCAGAAATAGAGAACGCGAATCCATCTACGAATGCAGCTACTACCTTAAAGTGACGGCCCAAGAAAACATACGGTTGCCGCGCCCCGCAAGGCAACGTCGCCCGCATCAACAACTTTGCAAGATGTACGAGAACTGCGGAACTGACTCCAAGGAGAAATGATATGAAGTTGTCCACGCATTGTGGGATCATCGCGTTGCTGCAACTTCTGGTGTTCTCCTCTGCAGCACACCCGGCAGGCCAATCCACCACTTTGCCATATTGCGTCGTCGGAACCGGCCAGACCAAGTGCTACGACAACCGAAACGAGATTGCCCCACCAAAACTCGGCCAGCCGTTTTACGGCCAGGACGGTAACTTCCCAGGCCACCTGGCCAGTTACACACTTAGCGCTGATGGTTTGACAGTCCATGACAACAACACTGGTTTGACCTGGCAGCGTAGCCCGGACACCAACAACGACGGCATCCTTGACCGCAAGGACAAGCTGACCCTCGCCCAAGCCCAGGCACTGCCGGCCAAACTCAACGCCGCGAAGTTCGGCGGGTTCGATGACTGGCGCTTGCCCTCCATTAAAGAGCTTTATTCCCTGTTTGACTGCCGCGGCACGGATCCCAGCGGATTCCAAGGCACGGACACCTCGCAATTGAAGCCGTTCATCGACACCAAGTTCTTCAAGTTCGTCTACGGCGATACGCGCACCGGAGAGCGCATTATCGACTCCCAATACGCATCGAGCACCAAGTACGTCGGCAAGTCCCCCCGCGCCGGCGGCGGCGACAAACTGTTTGGTGTGAATTTCGCCGATGGCCGGATCAAGGGCTATGACCTGCAGATGCCGGGCGGCAACAGCGAAAAGACTTTCTTTGTAATTTGCGCGCGGGGCAACCCCGCGTACGGCAAGAACAACTTTCATGACAATACCGATGGCACCATCACCGACCGGGCCACCGGCCTGATGTGGTCCAAGAGCGACAGTGGCAAGGGTACGAACTGGCAGGACGCCCTGGCCTGGGTGCAGAAAAAGAACCTGGAGAAGTTCCTCGGCCACGACGACTGGCGCTTGCCCAGCACCAAGGAATTGCAGAGCATCGTGGACTATTCGCGTTCGCCAGATACGAGCAATTCGCCGGCCATAGACCCGGTATTCGATTGCACGCCGATCGCCAACGGCGTCAAGCAAAACGACTACGCCTACTACTGGACGGCAACGACCCACGGCGGCTTCATGGGCGGCGGCGCAGCGATGTACATCGCGTTCGGTCGGGCGGCGGGCTGGATGTCGGCGCATGCCCTGGCCGGCGGAGCACCGGACCGCCGCGGCGGCCCGGGATTCGGCCCGCCCGGCCCAGGCGGTCCACCGCCCAGCGGCCCCCCTGGCGCCGCCCAGCAAGCCGGCGGCGCCGATGACTACCACTTTGTGGATGTCCACGGCGCCGGAGCCCAGCGCAGCGATCCCAAGGCCGGCGATCCAACGATGTTTCCCCACGGCCGCGGGCCGCAGGGAGACGTCATCTGCATCAACAACTTTGTCCGCCTGGTGCGCGACGGACTCAATACGGAGAAACCATGAACACTGCCATTGGTAATTGGATGGCCAAGAGCTTTCTGGCGACATGCGTCATATGCCTTGCGGAACATAGGGTTCTGGCCCAGGAGCGTCCGGGCGACCAAGGCCAATCCCCACCCCGCGACCAGCGCGGACCGGGCGGCGGCGATCACCAGCGCGGCGGCCCGCAGCCGTACTCGATTACCCAGGCAGTCTCCGATGAGGCTCAGCTTCACACCATCGCCTTCAGCGGATTGGCCTTCATCACCGGCGATTTCGGCGCCTCCACGTTCATGCCGCCGGGTAAAGTGTGCGACTTCTTCGGGTTCCAATATCTGCGCGACATAGATGCCACCCAGAAGGGACACAACCCGATGTTCCTGGACCGGGCGGCTGGAAACGTACTGAAGAACCTTAACGACGACCAGCGCGCTGTTTTTGAGAAAGCGGCACGGCAGGAGGCCCAACAGGTGCGCTCGATCGCCGAAAAGCGGCTGCCGCTTATCAAGGCCTTCTGTCGGCAGCTCAACTCCAACCTTCCCGCCGGCAGCACGGGATTGAACAAATTGGCGGTCGTCCAGTACCTGGGCGGTCTGTTCGCCTTCGATGCCGACGTGAGCTACCAGCGTGCCCAGGTCTTCGGGAAGGTGGCCGCATCATTTACCCCGCAGCAGAAGGAGTGCCTGGCCCAGATGAAGTTCGGCGATTTCACTACTTGGCCCCAGGTGGATATGCAACAATACAAACTGCCCAGGGGCACGGATAAGATCGTCAACGTGGCCTACATGACCTACGCCAGCGAGTTTTTCAGTTGGTATGCCGGGTCAATCGAGGCAGATACCTATTTCTGCCCGGAGCGGCACGGCACCTATTTCGGCGGGTTTTACATGAAGGACATGCCGGCCATGGGTAAACGCGACTTTGACATCAGCACCTCCGTGACTGGCGACAGCGGCAAGGAATTCCTGAGCATCTTGACCCCGGAACAGCGGATGAACATCACCGCCATCCCCGAACTCCAGCGAAAAGCCATCAAGGAGGTCATAACCGTTCGCCGTGCCATTGCCACGGAATTGCGCAAGTTCCTGGCCGGCGGACAGGCAGACAAGGACAAGGTGGTGGCCCTGGGCCGGCGCTATGGCGAGTTGGACGGAGAGATGTCCTGGTACTACGCGACTGCCTTCGCCAGGGTAAACACCACGTTGACCGCGGACCAACGCCAGGCGATGGTCAAGCTCCGCAACCTGGACGGATATACCAGCGCCCCGGCTTACATCTATTCCGACCCTGTTGGCGCCGACGTGAAGCTACCTGATACGGATCACTTCTTCTTCCCTCCCCAGAGCACAGATGGTCACGAAAAATAACCTGGTAATGCTCCCAAGACCCTGAGGACGCCTCCGTCCCTGGCAAAAGCCGTATTGGAATTTGCGGCGGGTCTGTTCACATTCCCCTAATGTTCTAAGCTTATCTTGGATTTGCCTTACGGCTACTGCGGAATGTACCATGCAGCGAATACTCATTCTGATCACTCAGGACTCCATTTCACAACCAGCCCCCCCATCGGGGCAGGGTAACTAAGACCAGGCAACCTAAAGAAGAAAGGATAAACGACATGAACGCTAGAACCATAATCGTACTGATGGTTTTGTTTCTGATTCCGGCGCTATGCATCGTCAGCCAGGCCCAAGATGCCGCGTTGGCGACGGCACTCAAGACCTCCTATGCGGCCGAAGCCAAAGGCGATTATCAGGCCGCCATCAAACCGCTTACGGCCCTGGGCACAAGCGCCGCTTCGTCCTATATCGCCCAGTTGCGGCTGGGTTGGCTGAACTACTGCTCCAAGGACTGGCAGCAGAGCGTTACCTTCTACGGCAACGCGTCCCAACTGGCGACGTTCGCCATTGAGCCATTGCTCGGACTGATGCAGGCCCAGCAGGCGGCCGGCAAGAATGATGACGCCATCAACACGGCTCAGATCGTGCTACGACACGATCCGAACAACTACACGGCAACCTCCCACGCCGCATGGATGCTCTACCAGAAGGCCGATTATAAGCAGGCCGCCACCATGTATCACAAGCTGGTCAACCTCTATCCCAGCGACACGGAAATGCTGCTGGGACTGGGTTTCGCGCTGAAACTCGCCGGCGACAAGAAAGAGAGCATGCAGTATTTCAACACGGTGTTGCTGCTCAGTCCCAACAACGCCCGGGCCCTGGAGGGACTCCGCGACAATGCCGTCGAGCCACCAAGCGGCAGCAAGTACGATCCTACCTCCGGACCGCGTACCGGACTCCCGCATTAGATGAACCATTTAGCTTGCCAACCCAGGAGGTTGCCATGCGGAACATTTCCAGATTAGCCATCAACGACGAGGGGTTCATCTTCGATCCCGCCAGCGGCGATAGCTTCCAGGTCAGCCAGACCGGCCTGTTCATCCTCGGTGCCATGAAAGCTGGCAAGGTTGACGCCGAGATCGCCCAGGCGCTGACCGAGAAATACCAGGTTGCCCTGGAAGAAACCCAGCGCGATTTGGCCGACTTCCGCGCCAGCCTCAAGTGTTTCGGGCTGGTCTGAGGCGACATATGGACGAACTATTCATAGGTGTTTCCGGCATCAACGCCGTGGACAATCCCGGCCCCGGCATCGGGGTGGCGCGCAGCCTCAAGGAAGACGCCGGGCTGAAGGTGAAGATCGTGGGTCTTGCCTATGACGCCATGGACCCAGGCATCTACATGGACTGGGTGGTGGACAAGTCGTTCATCATGCCCTACCCGTCTGGCGACGGAGACGAGTTCATCGAGCGCTTGCTCCACATCAAGAAGAACTATGGCCTGGACGTTGTCATACCCAACCTCGACGCCGAGTTGCCGCTTTACATCAAGCATGGCCCCACCTTGGCCGCCCACGGCATCCGCACTTTTCTTCCGGATATGAAGCAGTTCCGCCTACGCGGCAAAGACCGCCTTATCGAGATATCCGGCAAGATCGGTATCGCCCTGCCGCGCACCATGATCGTCAACAATATCGACTCCCTGATGCGGGCGGTCGACACCATCGGCCTGCCGGTGATGGTCAAGGGAAGTCTCTACAAGGCCTGCCGCTGCTTCACTATCCAGGAAGCGATCCAGCATTACCACGAACTGGTGGCGGAGTGGGGCTACCCGATCATCGTCCAGCAGGTCGTCGCCGGCGATGAGATGAACGTCGTCGGCCTCGGCGACGGTGAAGGCCGGGCCCTGGGCCGCGTCGGCATCAAGAAGATCAGCATTACCGCCTTGGGCAAAATCTGGACGGGTGTGACCGTAAAAAATGAGAAGATGCTCGCGGCGGCAGAGGATTTCGTGCGCGTGTTCAAATGGCGCGGCCCCTTTGAGATGGAGTGCATCATCGCCGGCGACAGGGTCTACCTCATCGAGATCAACCCGCGTTTCCCGGCCTGGACTTACTTTGCCACCGGCGTTGGCATAAACCTGCCCTCGCTCTTGGTGCGACGCAATCTGGGCATGCCGCTGCTGCCCGCCGGCGATTACGAGGCCGGCAAACTTTTCATCCGCTACACGTACGAGCTGGTGACCGACATGGCCAATTTTCAGAAAGTGATTACCCGGGGAGAAGCCCCATGAAAGAAGCCTACGAAAAACCCGTCATCAACAAGCTGCACAGCGGGCTGATGAACAAGTTTGGCCGCAGCCCGGCTTACGCCCGCAAGGTGCGCACGGACATTGACGGCGTCGCCATCGGCGACTTGGTCGAAAAGTTCGGCTCTCCGCTGTTTGTCTATTCCGAACGGGTCATCCGCCAGAAGCTTCGTCGGATGCACGCCGCGTTTTCCACGCGCTATCCCAACGTCGTCTTCGGCTGGTCCTACAAGACCAACTACCTCGGCGCCATCTGCGCCATCATGCACCGGCAGGGATCGATCGCCGAGGTTGTCTCCCAGATGGAATACGACAAGGCCCGCACTCTGGGCGTGCCCGGCCAGAGGATCATCTTCAACGGCCCCTACAAACCGGTGGCAGCCCTGGCCACCGCCGCCCGCGAAGGAGCCATGATCCATGTGGACCACCTTGACGAAATCTATGATCTGGAACAGGTGGCCCAACCGTCCGGCCAGGGGCTGCATATCGGACTGCGCTTGAATCTCGACGCCGGCATCTATCCCCAATGGTCGCGCTTCGGGTTTAACCTCGAAAGCGGCCAGGCCCTGGAAGCAGTCAAACGCATCAAGAACGGCGGCAAGCTCATCCTCAACGGACTGCATTGCCATATCGGCACCTATGTCATGGATGCGTCGGCTTACGCCCGGCAGGTAACTAAAATGGTAGCCTTTGCCTACGAAGTGGAAAAACAATTCGGTTTTTCCATCGAATACCTCGACATCGGCGGCGGATTCCCGTCGCGCAGCCGGCTCAAGGGCGTGTATCTTCCCCCGGAGGTGGTGCTGCCATCGGTGGACGAATTCGCCGAGGCCATCAGCCAGGCGCTGGCCAAGGCGCTGCGCCCGGGCGATTTTCCCAAGCTCATCCTGGAATCCGGACGGGCTCTGGTGGACGAGGCCGGCTGGCTCATAACCACCGTGACGGCGGCCAAACGCCTGGCGGATGGCACGCGGACCTACGTGATTGACGCCGGCGTCAATCTCTTGTTCACGTCCAACTGGTACAAGTTCAACATCGAACTGGACCGCGAAGCCGGCGGCATCAACGAGCACAGCGTCATCTACGGCCCGCTCTGCATGAACATCGACGTGGTGGACGAGGGCATACCGCTGCCGCCGCTGGCGCGGGGAACGCGGCTGATCCTCGGTCCGGTGGGTGCTTATAACCACACCCAGTCCATGCAGTTCATCGAATATCGACCGGCGTCGGTGCTTATCGGCGAGCGCGGCGAAATAGACCTCATCCGCCAAGCCGAGGACCTGACCGACATAACCCGGCGCGAGTTGATCCCCCGGCGGCTGGGCTCCGTCTGAACGGCAAGGTGGACTGATGGGCAAGTATTTCCGGACATTATTCTGCAGCTACGCCGAGGTCTTCTTCATCCCCGATGCCTGGCCGGGCGCGGTCATCCTGGCGATTACCCTGCTGCATCCCAACATGGCCGTGACCGGGTTGATCGCGGTACTGGCGGCGTATGGGTTTGCCCGCCTGGTGGGAATGGAGAAGCAGTTCCTGGAGTCCGGCTACTACACCTATAACCCGCTGCTGGTGGGGCTGTCGCTGGGATATCTGCTGAATGTCGCGGCCTTGACGGTGTTTTTCGTGGCCTGTGCCGGGGTGATGACGTTCCTGGTTACCGTCTTCACGGCCAACGTATTCCTGACTTATCTGCGGATGCCGATCCTGAGCCTGCCTTTCGTCATCGTCAGTTCCATCGCCTACCTGGCCTCGGCGCGCTACTGGAACCTGGTGGTACAGTTCCACAGCGATAGTGGCATTCTCATCAGGGACTTCGGTTTGCCGTTCTGGCTGGGAGGCTTCTTCAAGGCCTTTGGAGCCGTGCTCTTCACCCCCAGCGTCGTGGTGGGCATGGCCCTGGGCGCGGTGGTGCTGCGCCACTCGCGGATTTTGTTTCTACTGGCGCTGCTCGGCTACTACGTCGGCGCCACCATTCGGACATTAATGGTCGCCTCGGCAACCCTGGGATATACCGACCCCAACAATTTCAACTTCATCTTCATCGCCATGGCCGTAGGTGGCGTGTTTCTCATTCCCTCCCTGACCAGCTATCTGCTGGCAGCCATCGCCGTGGCCGTCTCCACAGTCTTCATGGATGCCATCACGGCCTTCTGGTGCTACTACGGCATCCCCGCATTCACCCTGCCGTTCAACGTCGTCACCCTGGCGATGGTCTATGCCCTGCGCCTGGTGGGCAACCCCATGATACCTGCGAGCATGGGCCGCACTCCCGAGGAAACGCTGGAGAATCATCTGGCCAACCGCCTCCGCTATCGTGGCCAGCAACGCACGCTCTACCTGCCGTTCGCAGGCCAGTGGACAGTGTGGCAGGCTTGGGATGGCCCCTGGACCCATAAGGGCCCGTGGCGCTACGCCTATGACTTCGTCATCGCCGACGATCACGGCGCGACCCACGGCGGCGACGGCTCGCGGCTGGAAGACTACCACGCCTGGAACAAGCCGGTGCTGGCTCCGGTACGCGGCCGGGTGGCCCAGATCGTCGACGACTTCCCCGACAATCCCATCGGCGGCGCCGATGAGAATAATAACTGGGGTAACGCGGTGGTCATCGAAGACCCGCGCGGTTTCTTCGTGGAACTCTCGCACTTTGCTGCCAAGTCTATACGTGTGAATAAGGGGGACATGGTGGAGCGCGGCACGGTACTGGGACTTTGCGGCAACAGCGGTTACTCGACCCAGCCGCACATCCACGTCCAGGCCCAGGCCACCGATGTGATCGGGACGACCTCGCTGCCGTTCAGCTTCGTCAGTTATGCCGATGACGGCCAGTTCCAGTCCAACCACCTGCCCGGGGAGCAGCACGCCGTGGAGGGGCTCTACCGCGACAAGCGCCTCGACAACATCACCAACTTCGTACTTGACGACCAACTGCACTATCAGGTGCGGCGTGGCGGCCAGGAGGCCGGCCGGCTGGAATTGACGGTGAAGATGGCCCTGGACGGCACGTTTTATTTCCAGTCGCAGCGCGGCCAACTTTATTTTGGCAAACACGAAGGCACGTTCTACTTTTACCGCGTGTCCGGAACCGACCCATGGCTGGACCGGCTGTTCGTGGCCTTGCCACGCCTGCCCCTGGCTTATCGTCAGAAACTTGCGTGGCATGACTATATTCCGGTCGGCCTGGTCATGTCCGGCCTCCGCGGCGCAGCTGTGGGATTCCTCAGCTCCCTCTATCCCCGGCTGGCTACGGCGAAGGTTTCGCAGACCTTCGCAGATGAAAATCGCGTGGAATCCGTAATTGAAGCCGGGTTCCTGCGTGGGGGCGAGACCGCGGTCGTGGAACTGGACCGTAGCAAAGGTTTTGCGTCCGTGACCGTAGGCGACATCGAATTCCGGCAAATACACCAGAACGCCTCGACTGCGGCCTAGGGCAGGCAAGACCGCATAAGCGCAACACCAAAATGCCCAACAATATGAAGAAATTTACTGCCCTTGGCATCTTCGCCCTGGCCCTAAACGCCTTGGCCTGGTTCGCCGTGGCCCAGGATCGTTCAGCACCGGACGGTGGACAAGCGTTGTTGTCGGAACGGGATGCTGCAACCAGGTCATCGTTCCTGCTGCGCAGCCACGAAGTGGCCGATGGCGGACAACTGCCCAGAGACTACACGGGCGACGGAACCAGTTCGACCCTGCCGCTGGAATGGACTGGCGCGCCGGAGGGAACCAGGAGTTTTGCCCTCATCATGCACCACATCCCCGGCCCCGGGGACGTCAAATGGTACTGGATCATCTACGACATCCCGGCGGACGTAAAGAGCCTGGCCAAGAACGTCAAAGGCGTCGGGACGCTGGGCAATAACAGCGTGAACGGGCGGATGGAGTATGCCCCTCCACATTCGAAGGGCCCAGGGCCCAAGACCTACATCTACACCCTTTACGCCCTGTCCGCGCCGCTGAAGATTACTGTTCCGGCAACTGAGGTAAACCGCCAGGTTCTGCTGGACGCCATGCAAGGACTCATTCTCGAATCGGCTGAATTGCGCGTGATTTACACGCGCTTCGCCACCCCGGGAAGCGGGAACCAACCTGACCGCCCCGGCAATCCACCACGCCCACCTGATCCGGTGGGCGCCGATGGAAATGGGCCAACACTGATGACGTGGATTATTGGGTGCTGTATAGCCATCGTGCCGCTGCTCCTGGCCGGCTTCAACTCGACTTGTAAACGCTGCTGCCGCCTGCCCTGGGTGCATCGGATGCTCTTGGTCACACTGGTCTGTAGCCATTTCTGCCTGCTGCTGATGTATTTTGCCCCGGCCATCGGAACTCCCGATGCCAGCGGCTATTTTGTGCAGACGCGCTTGCTGGCCAATGCAGGGCACACATGGTTCCAACGCCAATCTCCGCTCCAATATGTGAACCACCATTGGTTAAATAATGGTGGCGATCAATACTTCAGCCAGTATCCGCCCGGGCTGTCGGCACTTACGGCGCTGGTGTTCCGGCTCGGTGGTCCGTCAGCGGCATTGCTGGTTAATCCCGTGCTGGCTTCATTGACGTTACTGGGATTATACCTGCTTTCCCGCCTGTGGATTGATGCAGGCTGGAGTCTGCTGGCGGCGGCACTTCTGGCTGTCAACCCCATCACCAACGAACATGCCCTCTCCTGCGATTCGCATACCGCCGTGACATTTCTCCTGATTTGGGGAATTTACCTGCTAGTCCTGTGGTCGCGCAGGCAATCTTTTCTTATTGCCTTCTCCGCCGCTATGGTATTTGGACTGATACCCACCATCCGCTATCCCGAAGCATTGTTTCTAGTCGCGGCTGGGCTCTTCATGATTATGCACCTTTTCGGGAGCCACAAACCTTGGAAATCAATATGGACTGCTCTTGCAGGCATGCTCATCCCCATCACCTGCTTGTCGATTCGCAATTACTTCGCTTTCGGCGCATTCTGGAAGACGGGCTACACGCTTACCAACGAGCAAGCCGCCTTTGCATTAGACAAACTCCTTCGCAAAGCAGCCCCCTACATCGCAGGAATCATGTATGAGGGTACGGGATGGCTGGCCGCGATCGGCCTGCTCGTCATGGCAGGGCTCTGCCTGCATCGCACGACACGGCGGGAAGGCATACTTCTATGGACGCTGACCCTTCCCGTGACCGTTCTCTATATGGTGTACACACTTCCTGAAACCTCGCTGCGTTTTCTGATTCCGACTTTCAGCATTTACATCCTCGCCGCCGTCTGGGGCTTCAAACTGCTGGCTGACCGCTTGCCTCGAGTGGCAGTGGTGTTTGCCACGGTGACATTTGTGGCCACGGTGAGTTGGGGTCTGCCTCGCTCCGCTTCCGCCATGGAGCGACTGAAACAGGGCAACGCCGCTCTGGCGACAATCACTCAATTAGTGACCGAACATGTCGCACCGGGAAACATTGTGATCGCCGATCCGCAAATTCAGCAGCAACTCGACTACATCGGAGCCTGGAACCTCATCGACGAGTCAATTCTGACCGGCGATGACCACGACTCAGGAGGCCCACCGCCTGATCATGATCGTGAACTTGGCAGAGAAAGCCCGCTGCGGCGTAATCTCGCCAGTGGCCCGCGCGCCGTACATGAACAGGAACGCCGACGAATTATGGACCGCTATACCGATAGAGTGGGACCTGTGGTATCTGGACGCATGCTTGCGGATCTCGATGCCTGGCGCGGGACGGGGAAAGTCTATTGGATAGGGAATCTTGCCCAGATGCGGCGGCTCTTGCCGCCATCTGATCAGTTGCGTGTCATGAGAATAATCAAAGTGGATTGCCCCGGGTGCCAACGGACGCCCCCCGCAGAATTGTGGACTCCCGACGCCGACGCGCCCCGTCCACCGCGGGACTTGAAGCCGCTGAATGATGTGGCCCGAACCAGACCCGCCCAGCGTACGGGCCAAGAGGAACTGGTGCTGGCTGAGTGGACCAGAGCAGCCAGTCAATGAGTTGGCTGCCGATTGTGTTGAAATACAAGCCAGGTCAAACCCGGCAAGCGCTAGCATGAACGGATACGTCACATGCAAAGAAACACCATGATCGGATGCCTCGCATTCCTCCTGCTCCCGGCCCTCTGCGCTGTAACAACGCGGAAAAGCACGCTGCTGGCCGACAACTGGCCGCAATTCCGCGGTCCCGACGGCGCGGGAATCAGCGCGGAAAAAGACCTCCCTGCTCAATGGAGCGACACCGTCAACTTGAAGTGGAAGACGCCGCTGCCAGGCCCGGGAAGTTCCAGCCCGATCGTCTGGGGCGATCGGGTTATTGTCACCTGCTATTCAGGCTACGGCGTCGAGAAGGATGCCGGCGAGCCAGGGCAACTCCAACGGCACTTGCTCTGTGTCAGCCGCAAGGATGGCACAATCCTCTGGCAACAGGCGGTTGACTCGGCCGCCAAGGAAGACCGCTATAATGGCTACATTACCGAGCACGGCTATGCCAGCAACACTCCGGCCACCGACGGCTTGCGCGTTTACGCTTTCTTCGGCAAGACCGGCGTGATGGCCTTCGACATGGAGGGCAAAAAACTCTGGCAGACCAGCGTGGGCATCATGTCCGGCAATCGCCGCTGGGGATCGGCCGCCAGCCCGATCCTCTATAAAGACATGGTGATCGTGAACGCTGGCGATGAGGACCGGACGATCTATGCCCTGGACAAAGCCACCGGCAAGGTGACTTGGAAGGCGCATGGAGACCAACTAGACTCGGCCTACGGTACGCCGATCGTGGCCACCGGCGAGGGCGATCAACGGGAACTGCTGCTGGCCGTCCCCGGGGAAATCTGGGGGCTAAATCCCGATACTGGAAAACTTGTCTGGTGGGCGCAGTCGCGACTGGACGGCAACATCTGCCCGGGCGTGGTGGCCGACAAAGACAACGTCTACGCTTTTGGGGGATTTCCGAAGACAGGAAGCGCGGCGGTGCGGCGCAAGGGGCAAGGCGATGTGACCGGGACGCACCTGCTCTGGACAGCCGACAAGGGCCCGTACGTGCCGACGCCGGTGTTGAACGGATGGTACTTATACTGGTTGGATGACCTTGGAAAGGCCTGCTGTATGGAAGCCAGCACCGGCAAGATGATCTTCAAGGAATCACTGCAAATTCCCGGACGTGGCAAGCTGGTCTATGCGGGGACGGTTATGGCCAATGAGCAACTGTATTCCGTAACCCGCAGCGGCGGCACTGTAGTGTGGGCGGCGCGACCGGAATTCAAGGAGATCGCCCGGAACCAGTTTCCGTCAGATACCAGTGATTTCAATGCTGTGGTGGCCCTGAGCGGCGGCGCCGTGTTCCTGCGGTCCAACAAGTTCCTCTATTGCGTCGAGACGGCACGGAGCGCACCCGTCGAGAAACCACGGTAATGATGGAGAACCTCCAGCAGGAGAGCAAACGATGAAAACTCGCATACCCGTCCTGGCCTTGGTCGCGAGCGTTTATACGGGATTTGCGCTGGCTCAAAACGTGCCGACGGATGCGGAGTGGGAATACGTCGCCCGGGGCAGCCAACAGAATCCTTATTACAATTACGCCTGGGGCGGCGTGTACCGACCCGACCAAAGCGAACGCGCCGGAATCGAACAATCCGTTCCACGCCGGCCCGGCCCATGGCAGTGCAATGCGGGGTGGCCAGATACGCCACCTTATGCGCCGGCAGCCTCCCCGTGAAACGACGTGAGTGATATGATCCACATGGATTCAACTGCATAACCGCCCATGAAGATACTGGTTATTGAAGATTACGACCCCCTGCGCACCAGCCTTGTGAAAGGTTTGTCGCAAAATGGATTCGCGGTGGACGCCGCCGCCGACGGGGAAGAGGGTCTGTGGTACGCCACCAGCGGCAATTACGACGCCATGGTTCTGGATTTGATGCTCCCCAAGCTGGACGGGCTGACCCTGCTCAAGCGTTTTCGCAACGGGGGCCACAAGACGCCGGTGCTCATCCTCACCGCCCGCGATACCGTGCCCGACCGCGTCAAGGGGCTGGACAGTGGGGCGGACGATTACTTGGTCAAACCTTTCGCCTTTGAGGAATTCCTGGCCCGCATCCGCGTCCTGGTGCGCCGAAAGCACCAGGTGGCATCGCCGGTCATCAAGGCCGGAGATCTCAGCATCGACACCAGCGCCAAGCGGGTCTTCCTGGAGGGCCAGGAGGTCATCCTGTCGGCCCAACCCTACGCGCTGTTGGAACTGCTGGCCATGCGTGCCGGGCAGATCGTGTCGCGCACGCAGATATGGGACCACCTGTATGCCTTCGACTCCGATCCATCCAGCAACGTGATCGAGGTGTGCATGGTCCTGCTGCGGAAGAAGCTGCACCGGCCGGGAAAAGACGACTTGATCCAGACCCGCCGCGGGCTGGGCTATATCCTGGAGGCCAATGCGACGGATGAACCATAAACGCCTATCCCTGCGATCGCGCCTGATCGGCGGCATGCTGGTGGGCATGGCCCTGCTGCTGTGCGCCTCCAGCGCCAGCATCTACCTGTTGCGCCGGCAACAATCGCATGCCGCCCTGGACGAGGTGCTGCGCACCGCCAGGGGATCCTTGCAGCGGCAATTCCGTTTCGGGCGCAGTGCCGTCTCCTTCGACACCAACGGCCTGGACGCCAATTCCGGCCAGGCGCTCGGCCACGGCGTCCTCTTCCAGGTCTGGAGCCCGGACATGGAAACCAGCGCCGAGCCGCCGGCGCCTGGACCGCCGCCGAGGCTGGATGGATCGGGACCGCCCCCCCGCCTCGATGGCTCCGGCCCGCTGTTCCTGGAGCCCCAACCCCAGCCGCGGCCACGGCCTGGGGAAGTCTTTCTCAAACCTACACGCGATGATCATCCCTCTGCGCCCTGCCTGATCGCCAAGTCCTCGGTTCTGAAGAATTCTCCTCTGCTTGCGGCATCATTCTGGCTCGGCAGGGAATCGTTTTGGGCTGTGACCATGCCTGACGGCCAGCCTGGGCGCTGCCTTCTATCCACCGGGCCTCTGGGTCCCGCTCCGTCGCCGTCACGCCGCGAGTCGCCAGGTCCGGCTAAGCCTGGGCATGCCGTGCTTCTGCTGGCCGCTTCGACGACGGAGATGGATACGCAATTGCGTCAATTGGCTTTCCTTCTGGCGGCGACGACGCTGGGGACGATGGTGTTTTCGGCGCTGGTGGCCTGGGTCGCCGTATCGCGGGGCCTGCGTCCGCTGAACGAACTGGCCGGGACGATCGGGGCTTTGGACGAAAAGGCGTTGCGGACCACCATTGACACCGATGCCATGCCTCGGGAGGTCGAACCGATTGTCCGGCAGCTCAATGGCTTGCTGGGGCGTCTGGACAAGGCGTTTGTGCACGAACGGGCGTTGACCGCCAACCTGGCCCACGAGCTGCGCACGCCGTTGGCTGGGTTGCGCTCCACGTTGGAGGTGGCCCTGGAGCGGCCGGGAACCATCGCCGAGTGCGCTGACACGTTCCGTCAATGTCTGGGCATGTCGGTCAGCATGCAGAATCTGGCCGGACGGCTGCTGCAGCTCAATCGCCTGGAAACCGGTCAGGTGGCGCTGGAATTGGCCGCCGTGGATTTGCGCAACCGGGTGCTGCGCGAATGGCAGTTGCACGCCGAAAAAGCCCAGGATCGTGGGCTGAGCCTGGATTACGCCATGGACAACATCGAGTTGCAGACCGATCAGGCCCTGCTGGATTGCATTTTGCAGAATCTGCTGGCCAATGCCGTGGAGTATGCCGATGAGGGCAGCGTCATAACCGTGGCGGCAAGGAAGGTTGATGGGGCAACCGAGCTGACGATCAGAAACCATTGTGGACGACTGGAAACGGCGGACATCGCCCACCTGGGAGAATTGTTCTGGCGCAAGGATGCCGCCCGGCACGATGTAAACCTGCACTGCGGGCTGGGGTTGGCGCTGGTCCGGCGCTGTGCCCAGGTCATGGGTGGAACGGTCGAATTCAGCATGCCGGAAACGGGGATGGTGGTGGCCAGGGCGAGCTTCTTGTCGCCGACTGACGATCACGGGTAATAGCCCCTATTCCTGCCGCTCTTTCCCTTCGGCTTGCACCTTTCTCCTTCAGCCATAATGTTACCCTTACCCCAGTTGATCGAGCCACGCACAGACATTTGTAGACCAGTATTTGGATAACATCTTTTTTACGGCAATTGGCTTGCCTTTTGCTGGGGGGGGGCTAATTTATATTAGGTTCATGGTGAGCTTGGTTGGCCCATAGGCAATGAACGGTTAAGCAGAACCTTTTCGGAGAAACACATGAATAAGCGTTGCTTGCAGCAAGTATGGCACTTGGAAAACTTAGAAAACCGTCAATTGCTCTCAGTCAGCGTACCGCCCACCGCGTCGCTGCTCGACGCCGGCATGGTCGTCGCTCAGCCAATGGTCAAAACGCCTAACATCGTCGCTACTTGGAAGGGCATGTTTTCCAGACCCGGAGTGACGGGGACGGTAATTATGAAATTTACAAGCCAGACAGCCAGCGGGGCTTTGTCCGGGACGGTGACCACTAAAGATTCTTCCGGCACATGGACCTATCCGTTCACCGGCAAAATTACCGGCGACAGCATCAAGTTTACGACTTACGACGGGGACGATACTACCTTCAAGGGAATTGCCTCTGGGAAACACGCCAACGTCATTACTGGAACAGCTACCAACGACAACGGCGCAAAATCCAGAGGTTCTGTTCCCCGCACTAAATGAGGCTATGTAGCCTTTAAATCTCAAAAAGGCCAACAATACCATTGCCGGCGACGACAACAGGTAATAGCCCCTGCCTAAAATGCCGCGAGCGCCCATGCTGCGACCAGCGCGGAGTGACGCTCGTGTAGACCTCGCTTAGTTTTCGCTTCATCTACGAAATCGGCAGCGACATTCGGGCTGGCAGCGCAGACGATCAGCACAAAGGCCATGGGGATCCACGCTCACGAAGCCGGCAGCGGAAATGTTTAGCGCCGGCAGACCCGTCAGCACGCTTGGATCGGCCCCGGCGAAGACTACGCCGCTCATCTTGACCACCTTGTTGGTATATTGGTCGGCGATATTGTTAAGCTTGCTCGCGGTGATCTCCGGCACCGCGTCCAGGCGGGCGACGGCATCGCCCGGCAGATAGGCCAGTAGTTGTTGCTGGAGCAACTTGATCTGGCCACCCAGTCGCTTGATCTCGGCCTCCGCCTGGGCGGTCTGGGTGTCGATCTGGGTCTGCAGCAGGGCAATCTTGGTTTCCGACTCCTTCTGTTTCTTGGCCGCCTGCGCCTGCAGTTCATCGTTGCGACCTTCGAGATAATCGACCATGCGCTTGAGCCTCTGGATCTCCACTATTTCCGGCGGCACACCGTTACGTTGGGCTTGCGCCTCATCCACGGAGTCGGCGGCCGACGTCAAGGCGCCGGCAAGGGCAATCACAAAGACGGCAATACACAATCCGCGCATAATCTGGTCGCTCAAAGGGACCGCCATAGGTCGATTATTTAATCAGGCTTTTGCGCCCAGGACCTGGCGATCCGATCGTAGAGCCACACTCGGCGTATCTCTTTTTTAGGTTCTGTGCCGCTGCTATCCATGTGCACCGCGACGCTGACGGCCTGCAGAGGCTTCGCCTTGTCGCCCTCGTTGCTGGTCGCCGGGAAGACCTTGAGTGTGATTGTGATGGTCGCGACCGGCGTGGCGACTGGGTAGCTAAGCACCCACTGGTCTTCCGCTGGTTTCTCAATCTTGACCTGAGCCCGGCCGTCGGGCAGTTTGTCGGCCACCACGGCAGCCTTAGACTCCACGTCGGCGTTCAATTGTCCGAGCAGCGTGTTTGTCGCCTGCCTGATCTGGGCCGCGGTCAGCGGAGTGTTAAGCATATCGCGTATGGCCTTCTCTTGCCTGTCTTTCGCCGCCTGGGCGTGGTCCGGTGGCTCCTGGCCCTTGGCCACCAGCTTCCACCGTTTTTCGTCCCAATAGGTTTGATCCTTGTATTTCGCCCACCACGCGAGACATTGTTCGTAAAGCACCTTGCGCTCCTCGATGCTCGGCCCGCCCTGCGTCCAGTCCCGCGCCTCCAGTGGCGGGACCCAGATGCACTTGCGAATGTTGTGGGTGAAATTATCGAACAGATCAGCGGCCCGCCGTCGGCCTCGACAATCAGGCTGCGTTTCGTACCTGGTTTGCCGCGATCCGTGGGGCTGGGGCCGACGAGATCCCTCCAAAACGCGCCTTGCCCATGGCGCCGTCGGCACTCTGCCATTCCCAGTCCAGGCCAGCCAATTCCTCGCAGTTCTCCACCAGCATCGCCCAGATGCACTCCAGGATACCCTTGCCAATCCACCGCTGCATAGTGCGGTAAACGCTGCTGTCGTCGCCAAACTTCACCGGCAACTGGTTCCACTGGCAGCTGCTGCGCATCTGATAGATGACACCGTTGAGCGCGTCGCGCTGCCCGGTTCGCGGCCGGCCCGTCTTTGCTGGTGGGTCCAGTTCCTCAAGGATGGGCTCAATTATGTTCCACAGTTCGTCGTTGACTTCCTAAATCGTCGGAAGCGGTATTACGTTCCTTTTCCGTCTGGCCATCCGTGGCTCCTTTGTTGGTGCTACATATGGTTATCGGCCAGACAAGGTGTTTTGAGATGGTTTCTTATAACCACCGACGTTGAAAAGTCAAAAAATTGTTGGCATTATTTTCTCTTTTAATACATGGCTAACACATGTATTTTCATCAACATATTGCCAACTATAGCCCTGCCGGCGTCGTGGGAGAAACATCGTCACCCGTCCCGGCGATGCCATCGGGACCGGCGCTGAACAGGTCATAGGGGTCGCCGACGTCATCGACCTTGGGGCCGCTGGAACGGTATACGTAAGGATGGCCCCAGGGGTCCTTAAGACCAAGAGCTTTGTTGATGTAGGGGCCGTCCCAGTTGTCCACGCCCGCCGGGCAGACCAACAGAGCCTTGAGGCCCTGTTTGGTGGTCGGGTAGGCGCCGGTATCGGCCGCATATTTGTCCAGAGCCAGACAAAAAATGTCTAGGTCCTGGGTGGCCTTGGCGACGCCTTCGGGCCTGGGCCCGCCGGCAATCACAAATAGCGCCGGGGCTTCATCGCCGGGGGCGACGCTGTCGCCGGTATCCACGTTGACTTGGATGAGGGTTCCGGCGACAGGGGCCTTGATCTTGCAGGCCTCAAGGTTCTGGTGGGCCAACTGGGCGGCGGCGGTAGCATCGTTAAAAGCGGTCTTGAGGTTATCCAGATCATCCTTGGAAATGGCATTCTGGCGGGCAAGGTCCTTGCCGCGCTTGAGTTCCTGGCGTGCCTTATCCAGGGCCGCATCCGCCGTGGCCGCTTCGGTAACGAACTCGGCATCGTCCAGGCGGGCGAGAATCTGTCCCTGGCGAACCTGGGCCCCCAGCAGCCCCTTGGCCGGAGCCTGCTTGATCGTGCCGCTGACCGAAGCCTTGACTTCGACATTCCCGGGCACGGCGTCAGGTGGAGTATCGACAACGGCCGGCGGAACCTCGATGACAGGCGCCGAGATGGTGGCCGGGACGGCACTGGACTCCTTGATCGGCCGCTCGACAACCACCGGCAGGGGAACATCCGCCACGCGCAGGCCACCAACCCCGCCCTCTCCCGTAGTACCAAGGGAGGGAGAACGTATCGCCAAAGGCAGGTCCGACATCTTCTCGGCCAGCAAATCGTCGTAGTCCCTGATCGCTCCGGTGAGGACCTTGTCCTGGCCATTGGCCCAGGTGGCGCGCTGCCCGGGGTGCAACTGCATGGGCAAGCCGCCGGCAGCGAAGGTGATTTCCACCTCCCCATCGCCCACCGCGACGCTGGTCTGCTTCTCATCCACCGTGAACAATACATCCGTGCCTCTGACGGCGGCGACCGCGGTGGGAATCCTGACCTGATAGCGATCGCGCAATCCCGCGATCACGCCGTCAAACCATACGCTGCCGCTCTTGATCCACCCCTTGGACGCGTCCTGGGCATCCAGAGTGAAGATCGCCTGGTGACTGAGGTTCACCCGCGAGCCATCACACAGGGTCACGCTGGCCACTCCATCGTCCATGGTGCGGATGGTATCGCCGGGCAGCATGACCAACCCCTCGGCCACCGCCACCGCCTGGCCATCGCCGCGACTGACGGTCACGGCCCCATGGGTCACGTGCACCGTGGCATTGAGACTGCGGTCGGTCGCTTCGTGCAGCTTCGACTGCATGCGCAGCAGCTTGATGCGGGCCTTATTCCACTGAATGCGCAAGGCGTCGACGCGGTCCTGGAGAGACTCGATGGCATGAGCCTCATCACTCTTCCCGGTGACGTCCTTGGCCTGCTTCTTGAACTGGTCGTTCCTGGTCCGGGCGGCCGCCAGCTTGCCCCTGGCTTCATTGAGCAGGTTGGTGGCCTCGGTCAGCAATGCCTGGTTGGTCGCCGCCAGCTTGGGATCGCTGCGGAACATCTCTTCGATCTGCGCCTTCTGCTTTTCCAGTTCCTCCTGGCGCGCTTCCAGGCGGGCCAACTCATCGGCCTGCCCCGGATCGCACAGATGCCGCCATTCCAATAATGCGTCGCGCCTTTCCAGCAGAGACTTCTGCATCTTGTCGGCTTCGGCGCGCAAAGCCTCATCGGCCTGGACCACCTGCGGTCCATAGCGGGCATTGAACGCGGCCATAACGGCCTCAAGGTCGCGGTCATAGGCTTTGAGCAGAGCCTCGGCCTTGGCCGCCAGGTCGGGGGTCAGGTCGCCGCCGGTCTGACGCTTGGCCAGCACTCCCTCCATCCCCGTGCGCAGATTGGCCTTGCTCGCCTGAATCTGTTTGTACTGCGCCGATTGGCGCAGGCGATCAAAACACGCATCGGCCTTGCCGTCCAGATTGTCGCACTTCATGGTGCTGGTCTGGACAAAGTCCTCCAACGCCGGCAGGTTGGGGACTGATTCCTGGGCCGTCACATGAACCGGCATGGCCAGCAGCCACATAAGAACAAAAAGGAACGCTTCCACGGGCCGCGGGGCCACACAACCAATCGGATGCCTTCTCATATCTCTTTCCTTTTTCTTTACGGCTTCTTCCACTTCAGGATGCCGGGCCACTGGACGCGGGCCATGGCCAGCTTGAGGGCCTTGGCCAGGTCGCCTTCGGCATCGGCTTTTTCCAGAAGTTTACGCAGATCGGCCAGGCAGCCAGCCGCCGCCGGTCCCATGCGGCCCAATAATTCCACGGCCTGGTCAGCATCCTCGGGCATGCCATCAGTTTGTCGGCGTAACAGGTCGATCGTCGCGGCGGCATCCGCGGTTATCCGCCAGCGGGCGTAGGCCGCCTGGCGGCACAGGTCGCGATTCGCTGGATCGCGCATGGCGGCGGTAAGAACATCGGTCGCCGGTTTGGCCGCCGGGCCGATACGGCCAAGCTGGCGGGCGGCGGCCGGCGAATAGGGCGATCTATCGGCGACAATCCTGACCAGGGCAGGAACGGCGGCTTGGCCCAATTGGCCCAGATACCGAAGAGCCGCCTCGGGGCCGCCCACCAGAGCCCGCATATCCGTGTTGTCGTCGGTAGCCAGCCTGGTGCGCACCAGCTTTTCCAAAGACGGCGCTACGATGACGGGGTCCGGATTGGCGTCTCGCAACACCGGCACGATATACCCGCCCCGCTCCGGATGGGCGTCAAGATACCGGCAAAGTTGCGCCCCCGCCGGCTTGGCCGCCGGACCCAGTTGTTCCAGGGTGGTAAGGGCAGTCCCGGCCAGATCGGAATCGGCATCGCCCAGAAGATTGGCGATTGCTCTGACGGCCTGATCTGGCACCGCGGCCGTCGCTTTCTTGGCCGCGCCGCCGGAAGATTTGCCGAACGCCTGGCCCATTTCGTAGAGGATCGACGAGCGATTCTCTTGAACGCCCGCCTGGAGAAGGTTCACCAGGGCATCGGCGGCAGCCAGACCCTCCGGTTCGGCCAGGTGTCCGGCGGCCACCACGCCCAGGGCATGGATGACGCCTCCGACCACGCCTGTACTGGAATCATGGCTGGCGGCAAGAACCTTGGGAAAAAGACTCTTGGCCTCGGCCCAGTGTCGCTCCAAGACCCAGGAAACACTGCCGAAGGCTTCGGCGCGGACATTATCATCTCGGTCGGCCATGAGCTTGATAAACAGATCGCCCACCAGTGACCCGAATGGCCTATTTTCGCGCAGGGAGATGAGGGCTTGCCGCCTGGCCTCCGGGTCGCTGGAGCGGATATTGGTCGCCGCAAAGCGGAACTCGGATCGGGATTCGGGCGGCGCATCGAAGAGTTCGGCTTCCGTCCAGCCTTCGGCGGCGGCATCGGCCGGCAGACGTTCGACCGGCTTGCCATCGGTATCCTTGAAAAGGATTTTGCCGGACTGGTCGATGAGGTAGGTCTGCCTGCCGCCGTGACCGTAGAATAGGGGATAGGCGCAGAACGCGAAGCGGTCAGGGCAGACGCCCCTGGCCAGTGGACCGGCCAGGGTATTGCCATCGCGATCCAGCTTGACCGAGCGGTAGGCGTAGCTGATCTCGACGCTGCTCATGCGCCAGGGATCGCCGCCGGGCAGGGCGGCCAGGGACGGTCGGTCGGAAAGCGCGGCGGAGTCCCGGGCCGCCAGGCCGGAATCGATCAGGCCGATGGGAACGGGGCATTGATCCAGCAACAGGCGATACAAACCCGAGAGATCCTCCACCCAGTAACCTCGCGGAGCCGCTGGGTAGACATGCTTGTCCCGGAAAAACTCTTCGGCGGCGCGGATTTCCAGAAGACAGCGGCGCACGTCGCGCTGGGCGCTGGTCACGGTCTGGGAGCGGCGTTTAATCGTGAAATCGCGCATCGCCTCCACGGCTTGGGGATGATATTTGGCCACCACCTCGATCGTGCGGTCGAAGACATCCACCGGAACCCCATCCTTTCCCGGCGCCACACCCAGGATGGCCGCCGGATCCGAACCATCGAGTTTCTCCGATAGCTCGTCCAACCGCCCTTGCAGTTCCTGCTGACGCAGCCGGGGCTTGGTAACGTGCTCGAACCACCAGGCCATGAAATTCGCGCAGGCGGCAACCTTGTCGCCAACTGCCGGCGGCACGCCGCCGAATCCGCGTTCGCAGGCGCCTTCGCGGCAGTTGACGAATAACTCGGCGGCCACCGCCTTGATGTCGGCCGCCGTCAGCCTGCCGGCCGGGCCATCTGGCCGAGCGGCGGCGATGCGCCGCAGCGCCTCGGCGTGTCGCGCCAGGAGATCCCCCTGCTCATCGAGGCCGGCCTCCAGATCATAGAGTTCGTGAAATCTGTCCATGAACCAGGGGCGGGCCTGATCGCCCTCCGGCGGATCGGGCGGCAGCGTGGACAGGGAACGCATCTCATTGTTGAGGCGGAAAAGCTCGGCGACGGTATCGGCGAACTGTCTCTGGCTCGGATTGCCTCGCCCGGCACTTGGAGACTGGCCGCAACAGATCAGCGTGCCGCAAGCCAAGGCCACCACCACGCCCGTCCCGATGAAGCCAGAGTATTTCATTGGGGATGTCTTTCCAATTGAGCCATGGTTCGCTGCATGGCCGCCAGTTGCGACTGGCACGCCCGCAGCCGCTGGGGCTCCGCCCCTTGCGCCGGCATCAGGGCCACGGCATGCTCCATGTCACTGGCCGCCGTCGCCGCCAGACATTGTATTCTCAAGGCACAGATGGCCTTGACCTGATCGGGGGTGGGAGTGGCGCCAATGGCCGAAAGGCCATCCATAAAACGCTGGCCGATCTGGGGATAGGTGGACATGGCGATCACCAGCATGGTGATGTTCTCGCTCTCGCCAAACCAAGGATCATTGGCCTCCGCGGTCCGGTTGGCGATATCCCACAGAAACGAACCGCGTGACGCCAGGGCCAGGGCATGGGAGGAATCGATCAGCAGGGTGGTATTGAGGTCTTCCAGCATCGCCTTTTCCTGGCCCTGGAGCCAGGAGGCGGCGACCGAGTCGTAGTGCATGAGGCGGCTGGCGCGACAGACGGAGCGGACGAAATAGCCGGCGGCGGATCCCGGGCCGGCGGCGACGGCCTTGTCAGCGGCGGCCATAGCGCCGTCGCAATCGCCCTCGGAGCATAGCAGGTTGGCCTCCAGCGTCAGGGCGGCGATGTTGTCGCCGGAAACGCGCAGGGCATCCTTGATATCGCGCAAGGCGGCATCCGTCGCCTGGGCATCGAGTTGCATGACAGCGCTGGCCCGCAGAACCAGGGCCTCGACCAGGCGTCCATCGGCTGCGATCGCCACCGTCAGATCGGTGATGGCTTCCTTCCATTGTTTGCCCGAGGCCATGATCTTGGCCCGGGCCAGGCGCAGGCCGGCATGCCTGGGTGAGCGTTCGATGGCCTTGTTCAAGTCCTCCTGCGCGCCTTTAAGGTCGCCGATCATACTCTTGATCTGGGCTCCAGTAATGCACAACTCGTTGTTGGCCGGCATGACGGCGCCAGAGCGGTCCAGCAATACCGCAGCCGTCGCCAGCCTGCCCCACTTGGCAAACTGCATGGCCAGTTTCTGCACGGAATCCGCCAGCGCCGCAGAGTCCTGGGCTGACAGATTCCGGAGTTCCGCCGACGCATCCCCCGGCAACAGCAGCGGTAAAGCCATACGCAGGAAACGATCCTGCAACTGCCCTTCCATTAGCTGGGCCCGCCACAGATCCTCATCAGCCAGATGACACAATCCCTGCGAGGCATAAGCCATGGCCCGGGTGCGAAAGGCCTCGGCGGTTGGCGATTCTTCGACCATCTCATCGGCGGCGGGCACGATGGTCCAACCTCCGGCCGCATCGACCTTGTTGCTGGCCTGGAGGACTTCCACAGTCCGATTCGGACGGCTGTCGCCCAGACCCATGGACAGGCCCAGTTCGCCGTCGACGCTGGAGGCGACCGCGGCGGTATTGGGGTTAGCACTCAAGGCCATAGCCACCCGCTCCATCCTGGCATCGCGCACGCGCACGGTCGCCGCCGGCGGCAGATCGACCTTCGACTGAACTCCGCCGGCCAGCAACGGCATGCGCAACCCCTGCATCTCGAAGACGCGCGACTGGCCGGCATACGTATCGGGCACCTCCGTACGCAGAGGCTCCAGGGCGCAAAGTTGCCGCAAAACGGGCAGATCGGCATGCTGCTGCCTCAGCAGAGTGGCTAGGAGCATTACATCAAAGAGCCCGTGCAATTCGCCAAAAAGGCCGACTTCCCGTTCAAATTCCCCATAGTGGGTCGTAATGCCGCGCGAAACCTGTTCGGTGAGGGGATTGGTCTTGCCGGTACCTACCAGCGCGCTGCCGGAAACCTCCATATTCTCAGTCAACACCTGCACGCGGGCATTGAAGACGGCCAAACGTCCATCGGCCGACAGGCGAATTTCGGCCGTGCCCGGCGTCACCGGCACGAACCACATGCGGGCGCAGATATTGAACAGACTCGTGTCCGCGGGCCGGCCATCCTTCAAAGCCTCGACGGCCGGCAACATGAGCGAACCCAGGTCGGTAAATCCGGCGATATGCACCTGGCGCAGGCCCAGGGTGATCTTTTTCATCTCATAGTCGGTATCGAGCATGACGGCGGCGAAGTGGGTGTGGCGATCGATGCCCAGGATGACCGCCCGCTGCCGGCCGCCCATCTGGTGGGCATCTTCCGGATCCAGGGAGCACATGGGCGTGCTGCCGTCGCGCCAGCCGGCGCTGAGCCCCACTATCAAATCGTCAATATCCAGGGGCCGGCCCGGACCATCGGGCGAGCCGATGATAAAAAGATCTTCGCCGGCGATGGCGTAGGCGAAAATTCGCCGCAGCGAACCGGGATGGCGCAATTCCTCGGGCAACTGGGCCCAGGTCTGACGATACGGCTGGACCTTTTGCAAGAGGCTCTTCAGGGAGATGGCTTTCAGACCGCGGGCGATCTGCTCCTGGCAGCCAGACAACAGGCAACTGGTGACCTGCTGATCGACCCAGGATACGGCTCTGTCCAACTCCTCGGGCGACGAACAGGCAGACAGGCGACTGGTGAGGGAATCGAGCAACGCATCGGTCACCGCTGCGGCCTGGAGGGTTTGGGAATCGAAGAGAATTCGCACGCCTTTCACCGGCGGAGCCGCCGAGGCATCGGTGAGCGCGGGAATGGCCGGCGGGGGGACGGGTTTGGGCACGAACCCCCTGCCGCTGCCCGGATGCACCGCCGAAGCGTCGTTCATGTGCCTGGGGATGGTGAAGAAATTGGTGCCGGCCGGAGCGAGGGTGGCTGGCTTGCCGGGCGCGCCGCCGGACATCACCAGCCCCGCCAGTTCCTGGCCCGGCTCCGGATGATTCTGGTCGGCGGCAAGTTTGGCCGCCTTGGTGCTGGTGGTGTTGGTCAGGACAAGTTGATCATACGCATCACCGAAGGTTGGATGAATGTGGCCGTAGGAAACGGGCTGCTGGGGCTGAACCGGCTGGGTATGTTGCCCCGGCCCAGAGGTTGAGGGCGCAGCGGGCACGGCAGCGCTGGCCAGCGCGGTTTGCTCCGCCTGGTGGCTCTCCTGAACCTGCTTCTGCTCGACACGGCGGGCCACCGACTGGATCAACGCCACCTGATCGGCTTTGGGGATGCCCCGGCTGAAATCCATGAACATGGGCGGCGCGGCCGGCAGCGGCTGTGGTGGCGCCGAGGGTTGGCCAGGCGGCTCCTCCTTTTTCTTGGCCTCCTCCAGAAGCTTGTGGATCTGGTCCATCTTCGCCTTGGCCTGGTCCTGATCCGAACCGGCCCCGCCGAGGAGGCCCTGATCCCCAGAGGCCGGCGTGGAAGGATCGGCCAGTCCGGGCCCGGCGCAGAGCATGCCCGCAATTAAAGCCAGGAGCAATGTCCTGAGCGGCAGTTTCATGGAACGCCTCCCGCCGGCTGCGTCGTGGCGGCCTGGCGAATCGCGGTATCGACAAAGGAACTGACACTATCATAGGACGGCTTAACCGAACCATAGATATGCACCAGGCTTTCGCGGTTGAGCGAGCGGAAATACAGACCGTATTGGGTCTTACCGGCATCGTCCGCACTGACGGTCAGCACGTAGCAGACCGTGCGATGGGGGGCCGTCTGCCCGGCCGCTCTGACCACAAAGAAGTATTCCCCCCAGAGGAGCTTGGCCGCGGGTGAAGAACCCAAGGCATGGTAGGCGGTCACTTCCAGGGGTCCGATCTGGTGAACGCCGAGGCGGATGAATTCCTCCTGGCCCAGGGCTTGCATTTTTCGCTTCAGGCCCGCGGCCTGCGGATCATCATCCAGGCCCGCCAGTTGTTCGCCGGCGCAGGGGTAGGCCTGCATCACAAAGAACAACCAGGCCCTCAACCCCTGGATCATGCGGGCATCATCGCGGTCCAGCGGCTGGGCAAGGCGCTGGAAATCATCGGCCCCGGCCCCGGCCAGCAAAAAGATATTGCTGCCCAGGCTGGTGCGTTCCTCGAACGCCAGCAGATTGCCGTAGACGATCAGCAGGTCGCGCAATATTCCCAGATGCGCAGCAACCAGGTCGTGACAGGCTTCCAGACTCTCGGCGGCGCCGAGCAAAGCATCGTGCCGGCGATGCAACGATGGGTCATCGGGAACGGAGGCCTGATGCCAGCGGCGCGACGCTTCGGCTTCGGATGCAGCCAACGCGCCTAGGTCGCGATCACTCATCTTCCTGCCGTCGGCCAGGACATGAATGAGCACCCGCCTGCCATCCTGGGGATTGACCGCGCAAACGCGGATGGCGCCGGCGGCGGAGTCCTGTTCATAGCGCCACGGCGGCGTGTCCGCGGCGACCGGATTTGTGGCCGGAGTTGCGGAAGGCTTCTTGCATCCGCCCACGAGCAGGAGGGTCAGAGCCGTGAAAATTACCGCCAGGTACAACGCGGCAGTGCTTTTGACGAGACTTCGACAAGACATGCTCTGTCCAGTCGCGGCACACATGGCGGACCTCCAGGGTTGGCACAAGTATCAGCCCGTCGATAATAGGTGTCAATTCCCCGAAAGCCACCGAAAAAACCAAGCCGTAGCCACGGATGGCACAAGTGCCTTCGCCCATATCCACAATACAGAAACCCAATAGTCTTGGCTGAGCTCCGCCGGGGCAACGGCGCCAAATTGTACGTCGCGTTCGGCGTCCATCCGTATTCATCTGTGGCTAAAGCGCTTCCCTCGCTTGAGCCGCCGATCACCGCCCGCAGCACTTCTTATATTTCTTGCCGCTGCCGCAGGGGCAGGGTTCGTTGCGACCTGGCTTGCGCGTGCATTTGATCGGTTCGGTCGACGGCAGCGGGCACTCTGAGGAAGAAGCGTCGGGCGAGAGATGCCAGTAAACCTCTGATTGCGACCCACCCGCAAGGGCAGTAAAGTGTTTCTTGGAATAACCCCGATGGTGGCTAGACACCGCTAGGCATCCAAATACATGGCCGCCCCGGCGCACAAACCCGAAGTCGTCTAAAGGAATACGCTTCGTGACCCAACAGGAAACACCCAATCCGGCAATCAGACTGGCCCTGGTCGTCACGCCCCAGGGCCGGGTCAACGTTGAAGAGACGTCCGAGACCGCGGCTATGGCCCTGCCGCCAGCGACGGCCAGCCGGTTGCTGGAGGCGTTCGCTAAACATTCTGCGGAGGGGTTGCTTCTGCTGGCGACCACCGAACTCCAGACGGCGCTGCCGGCGAGCCTGGGATTCGCTCGCGATCTGGCCAGGGAATACCTCACGGCCCTGTGCCATACCTCGGGACTGGACACGACGTCGGAAGTAGCCGCCGTGACGCCCCCGGCGGATGAGGAATTGACGTTTGCGACCTTCCGGGCGCCGCCCATGAAGGGGATGGAATACCTGACGGCGGGCGTCCTGCGCACCTGGTGGCAGGAGCTGGATGAATTTGTCCGCGGTGAGATCCGCGCGTTCGCCGGGGGTGCCCAGGCTTACCTGCGGCAAAAAAACCCCCTCTGGCGGCTGGTTGGCCGGGTTACGTTCCATCTGGCGGAGAATAAACGCGATGAACAATTACCCTTCGCCTTCATGGCCAGCTACTCCAGCAAGCTGTCGGCCCAAGGCCGGCTCCAGCACCTTCCCATGGGCCGGGCGCTCCATGAATACGCCGGGGCCAGAAACCGCCAGGGGTTGATCGCGCTGCTGGCGCCCATCCAGGCCGCCAGCCAGAAAAGCCAGCTGGTCAAGGAACTGACTGATACGGGGGATATCTACCGGCCGCTGGCCTGGACGCCGCGCCAGGCCTACGGGTTTCTCCAGGATATCCCGGCCATGGAGGAGGCCGGGCTCATCGTTCGCGTTCCTGATTGGTGGAAGACCAAGCGCCCGCCGCGGCCAGTGGTCAATGCGACCATCGGCAAGCGCAAGGGATCGGGCCTGGACGTCGCATCGCTGCTGGACTATTCGGTGGGCGTGTGCCTGGATGGCCAGACCCTGACGGATGCGGAAATCCAAGCCCTGCTGGCGGCCGATGGCCACCTGATCCGCCTCAAGGGCCAATGGGTGGAGGTGGACCGCGACAAGCTCTCGGCGGCCCTGGAACACTGGAAACATGTTGAGGCCCAGGTGCAGGATGGCGGCCTGACGTTCTTCGAGGGCATGCGAATGCTGTCGGGAGTCGATCTGAACGCCGATATTCCGGACGCGGCCGCTGAAGCAGTGAAGGAATGGAGCCAGGTGAGCGCCGGGGATTGGCTGGCTCAAACGCTGGCCCAGATCCGCGATCCGCGGCGTCTGGAAGGCGAGGCCGCGACCGGCCTCAAGGCGACGTTGCGTCCCTATCAGCAGGTGGGGACGCGCTGGCTGCGATTCCTCACCCAACTTCGACTGGGGGCATGCCTGGCCGATGATATGGGTCTGGGCAAGACCATCCAGGTACTGGCCATGTTGCTGAGGGTCCGCGCCGCGCGGCAAACCGGCGCTGCACCTGATGCCCAGCCGCAACCCAGTCTGCTGGTAGTGCCAGCGTCGCTGATCGCCAACTGGAAGTCGGAGATGGCTCGATTCGCCCCGGATCTGACGGCGTGGGTCGCCCATCCTTCTGAGCATGATGATTGCCAGAGCGATCCCGGCCTAAAACTGGACAATAAAGATCTGATCATCACCACCTATGGCATGGCCGCCCGCCTCGACTGGCTGCGGCAGCGCCAGTGGAATATGGTGATTCTCGACGAGGCCCAGACCATCAAGAACTCCGGCACCCGGCAAACCCGGGCGGTGAAAGAACTTAACGCCATCGCCCGCATCGCCCTTACCGGCACGCCGGTGGAAAACCGCCTGGGCGATTTGTGGTCGCTGTTTGATTTTCTCAACCCCGGCCTGCTGGGCTCGGCCAAGGCCTTTGGCAAATACGCCAAAGCCCTGGAGGAACGCCAGGACAATCCCTACGCCCCCCTCCGCGCCCTGGTCCGGCCCTACATCCTCCGGCGTCTCAAGACCGACAAGACCATCATCGCCGACCTGCCGGACAAAACTGAGATGAAGACGTATTGCGGGCTTAGCCGCCGTCAGGCGGCGGTATACGGCCAATCGGTCGAGGAACTTGCCGACCTGCTCAAGAACGCCGCGGGCATCCAGCGCAAAGGCGTGGTGCTGGCCTTCCTCATGCGGCTCAAGCAGATCTGCAACCATCCCTCGCAATGGCTGGGCGACAACGCCTACGATCCAGCCGAAAGCGGCAAATTCCAGCGTCTGGCCGATATCTGCCAGGAATTGGCCCAGCGGCAGGAGAAGGCCCTGGTCTTTACACAGTTCCGCGAGATCGCCGAGCCGCTGGCCGGATTCCTCCAGGGCATTTTCGGCCGGCCGGGCTTGGTATTGCATGGCCAGACGCCGGTGGACAAACGCCGCCAGATGGTCGCAAGCTTCCAGGAAGAAGATGGACCCCCGTTCTTCGTGCTGTCGCTCAAAGCCGGCGGCGTGGGACTGAACCTGACGGCGGCGACGCACGTCATTCACTTCGACCGCTGGTGGAACCCCGCCGTTGAAAACCAGGCCACCGACCGCGCCTTCCGCATCGGCCAGAAGCGCAATGTCCTGGTCCACAAGTTCATCTGCCAAGGCACGGTCGAGGAGAAGATCGACAAGCTCATCGAAGACAAAATGGGCCTGGCCAATGACCTGCTGGGCGACGGCGGCGGCGAGAAACTGCTGACGGAGATGAGCAACGACGAGCTGTTGAAATTCGTGGCCCTGGACATTCACAAAACAGCCGAGACATGATATTGATCCTCTGATTAGCGCAAGGAGCGGAGCATGAGCTGGTATTATGGATTTCGCCCCTATGTTTCCGTAGCCCAGCGGCATGCCAATGCCGCCAAGGCGATGGCCAAACTGGCCAAGAAGGGTCACAACATAAACCCCGTGAAAATTCAGGGGCGGCAGATCGCCAGCACCTTCTGGGGCAAGGCCTGGTGTGAAAACCTCGAAGCCTACAGCGATTATGCCAATCGCCTGCCGCGCGGAAGAACCTACGTGCGCAACGGCTCGGTGGTGGACCTGCAGATCAAGCCTGGCAAGGTTACCGCCCGGGTGAGCGGTTCGGAACTCTACAACATCGACATCCAGATCAAGCCTCTGGCCAAGTCTCATTGGAAAACCATCAGTTCCCAGTGCGCCGGCAAGATCGCCTCGGTGCTGGAACTGCTCCAAGGCCGCCTGTCGCAGGGCGTTATGGAAATCATCACCCACCGCCAGGAGGGTCTGTTTCCCAAGCCCACGGAGATCTCGCTGGATTGCTCCTGTCCGGACTCGGCGTACATGTGCAAGCACATCGCCGCCGCCCTCTACGGCGTGGGCGCCCGCCTGGACGAAAAGCCCGACCTGCTGTTCGTGCTGCGCCAGGTGGACCACGTGGAACTGATCGAAAAGGCCGCCGCCGGCCAGGTGTTCGCCCCGGCCGCCTCCGGCCAGAAGACCATCGCCGATGGCGACCTGGCCGATGTGTTCGGAATCGAGATCGATGGCGCTGATACACCAACTGGCCAACACTTCGCCGCCACGCCCGCGCAACCGCTGACGGACGCCGGCGGCGCAGAACAAGACGCCGCTGGCAGGATGAAAAAACGGCTGTCGCCAAAGAAAACCAAAAAACCTGTGCCCAAGGCACTTAAGACAACGACCGTGGTTACCGCAACTGGCGCAAGTCCCACAAAAAAAGGCAAAACTCGGCAGCCCCGCAAAACATGATCATTCTCCGTCCGTCGCAAAATAGATATCTATCGCACACAACAAAAGGCACCTCCAGAAATAATACAGGTTATGGGAAGGCGGCTGATACGCGCCGCTGGGCTCGGGCGCAAGGCGCATGTCATGAACGGCCCCCCAAGGCCCCGACACAGACCGGACAGGACGGTGCAAGATGCCGGACATACCGCCCCGCTGCACTCCCGACGCTATCCTCGGCGTGGCCAAGAGCCTGGCACTAAGCCTCCAGCAATGGAAGCAGGGTATTTTTCATGAAGATCATGGCGCCCACTTGCCCCTCCAGGAACAGGTCGACAGCATGGTGGATATGGCCAAACGCGAGGCGATCCGCCGCAACATGCCCCACAACGCCCTGAGCGATTTCCAGGTTCGCTGGGCCGACATGTTCTGGCATTACCCTGATACGAACCAGGCTCTGAGTAATTTCGGCCAATTCTTTCCCGATGACCTGCTTGTGCGGGTTGGTTATGCCCTGGATGCCCTTAAACGCAAAGCCGAAGACGAACTGCAATCCTCCACGGCGCCCACCGCTCAACTGAAGGCGCTGTACAGCAGCGAAATTCGCTCGTCAGCCATTCTGGATCGGGTTCGCAACATAACCGTCCACCCGGTTATCAACGGTATTCTCGTCGCCGCTGTGCTCACTTTGTTTTCGCTGTGTGGAGCATGGTTTAAAGGTTGTTTTGGGCCCCAAGAAATCGCCCAGCCCCAGAACAAGAATACCCCGGGCCTTTCGCTGCACCGGTCTTCCACCACGCCGACAACCAAACCCAACGAGTTGGAGGAGATGTTCAAGACTCTACATCTGGGGAAACATAAATAATGAAAAGACCGCCCACAAGGGCGGTCTTTAAATATGTGTTAACACCACGTCTTCTTCCGTATCGGAGAGAAAAATGCTCGCCAGAGCCGTTGAAACGTAATCATTGCTATCGCAAGCCGGAATAGAACATGCGGACCGCGCCGGACCGCGAGCAGTAGATCAGTTGATCAGTAGACCGCAGTGGAGCGGCCAGTCGCCGTTCGAGAGCGACTCGAGCATCTACTGCTCTGCTGGTCTCCTGCTCCACTGCTCTATGAAAAGACCGCCCTAGCGGGCGGTCTTTTCATGGGCGATGAGGGATTTGAACCCCCGACTCCTTCGGTGTAAACGAAGTACTCTAGCCGCTGAGTTAATCGCCCGCAGTCGTGGACATTGTAACGTGTGGGGAGGGGGAATGGGAAGTGGTTAAAAGCGAGTGATCAGTCGCCAGTGTTGGGTGGCAGGGTCAACGACCCATGCCTCTTTGACTTTCCACCGCTACTGCGTAACCTCCGATTATGCGCATCATTCGCTTCCTCTCCGGCGGCAATATCCATACCGGCCACCAGATTGATGACCGTAACGCCTTCCGTATCGAAGGCGATTTGCTCGGTGTCTTCAAGGTCACCGGCCAGAAACTGCCCATCGACAAGCTGCTGGCGCCGATTGTCCCCACGGATATTTTATGCATTGGCCTCAATTACCGCGGGCACGCCGCCGAAACCAAGGCCCAGCTCCCTGTGCATCCCATGATGTTCATCAAGTCCGGCAATACCCTCAACAATCCCTTCGATCCCATCCTCATGCCGCTCCGCAGCCGCCAGATCGACTACGAGGGGGAACTGGCCGTGATAATATCCAAGCCCGCCAAGAACGTCTCCCGCGACCGGGCCTTGGATTATGTGCTAGGCTACACCTGTGCCAACGATGTCTCGGCCCGCGACTGGCAACGCGATCGCGCCATGGGCGGTGGCCAGTTCTGCCGCGGCAAGAGCTTCGACGGTTTTTGCCCGCTGGGCCCGGCCATCGTCACCGCCGATGAAATCACCAACCCCAACAAATTGCAGCTCCGCACCACCCTCAACGGCCAGGTCATGCAGGACAAGAACACCTCTGACATGATCTTCGACATCCCCTCCCTCATCGAGAGCCTCAGCAGCACCATGACCATGCGGGCTGGCGCCGTGATCCTCACCGGCACGCCGGAGGGAGTGGGGTTTGCCAGAACGCCGCCGGTATTTATGAAGGAAGGCGACATGGTTATGGTGGAAATTGCCCGAGTCGGCCGTTTGGAGAACCCACTGGGGCGCGAAGAACCGTAAGTTTACGGTTTTGCGATAGCCTCTTACACCTTTTCCACCCGCACCTGGCTCAGCATGCGATCGATGTCTTGGCGGCGCCCATGCCCCGCCGGGCAGTTGAGGCAGTTAGCCACGCCACACGCCGCCCCCAACTTCAGAGCCGTCGGCAAGTCGGCGCCGTCCACAAGGCTGGCGGCAACACCGGCAGCGAAGGCGTCGCCGGAACCTATGGGACTCACCGCCTTGACCCTGGGGATATCCACCCGCCAGAATCCGGCCCGATCCGCCGCCATGGCTCCGTCCTGCCCCATCGTCACGATCGCCCAGCGCGGGCCGCACTCCAATAATTGCCTGAGCCCCTGGCGAAGCTTCGCATCGGAATCGACAGCAAAGCCCACGGTCTCGGCCAGTTCTTGCCGGTTGGGCTTGACCACCGTCGGGGCGTATTCCAGAGCCGCCAGCAGCGGCCCCCCGCGCCCGTCCAGCACCACCGGGATCCTGGCGCCTTTGGCCGCCTGCACGCAACGGCCATAGAAATCCACCGCCGCCCCTGGCGGCAGCGATCCCGACAAAACCAGCGCCTCTGCCGAACCAATCTTGGCCATCAGCAACTCCAGCAGGCGCTGGTAATCGGTCTCCGGCAGGCCGACCGTCTCCTCCACCAGTTCCGTCGCCTGCCCCGACCTCTGGTCGATCATGGTGATGCAGGTGCGCGTCCGCGGCAGGACCTCAAGGAAATCGTGGGCTATCCCGCAAGCACCAAGTTCCTGGCGGATCAATTTGCCGCTGTCGCCGCCGAGGAAGCCGGTGGCCAGCACGTCTCGCCCCAGCGTGTGCAGCGTCCGCGCCACATTGATGGACTTGCCGGCCGAGGTGAGTTTCACTTTTGCCGCCCGGTTGACCGCATCCAGTTTCACGGCGGCAAAGATCATCGTCTGCTGCACCGATGGCGTTGTCCCGAGCGTGAGAATCATGGCATAAATCGTAGCCATTGCCACGGCGACGGCAACGCCGGATCATGGCTTCAGGTTCCGCGCAAAGAATCTCGTCCAATTCCTCCCCATGATTCCCTCGACATCCTCCCGGACAAATCCCGCCGCCAGCAGCGCATCGGCGACTTTGGGCAGATCCGCCGAACTCTCGATCTCCACCGGTATCTGCTCGCGGCCCAGGCCGCCATCCATGTCGGTGCCCAGGCCAACGTGCCGGGCGTCGCCGGCTAGATCGCAGATATGGCGAACATGCCTGATCACATCCGCCAGCGTCGCCCGGCGCTTGCCGAATTCCTCGGGCGGCATGAGAAAACGGTGGTAAAAATTGATGCCGATCATGCCGCCGCGGGCGACGATCGCCTTGATCATGGCATCGGACAACTGCCGGTCGCCGGGCACCAGCGCCTGGCAATTGGAATGCGACGCCATCACCGTCCCGCCGCTTTTTTCCATGAGTTGCCAGAACGCCTCCTCGGCCATGTGCGAGATATCGTGGATGAGTCCGGCGGCATCCAGCGCCTTGACCATCTCCACGCCCCGGGCGCTCAACGGTCCCGGGGCCTTGGTTCCTCCGGCGTAGCCCGTCTGCCGCCAGGCCAGGCCCACGATGCGCAGACCCGCATCGAACCATTCGGGCAGATCGTCAGGGGACTGCAGAGCATCGGCGCCTTCCATGAGCAGGATGGCCCGCAGAGGATCGCGGAGCGGCAGGCCGAGGTCGCAGGGAAATTTGACGAATTGCAGACGTTCTTCGCGAATCTGGCGCTGATACCAGGCTAGCTGGGCCAGTGCGGCCAGGCGCGCTTCCTGGGCTGTGCGATAGCCGGGAATTTTTTCGGCCTCTATGCACGGCTGGCAGAAGATGGTCGCGCAGACCAGGCCCACGCCGCCGTCACGCAGGTCCGGCAGACCTACGCTGGGAATGCCCTGGTCATCGGGCCTCTGCTGTGCTGCAGGAAGAACGACATCCCGGCCGCGAACGGCGTTGTAGGCCAGGTCAAGGTGGGCATCGCAAATAATCATGGTTGATCACACATCCCTAGCAAATGACGCACGACACATCGTCCCAGGGCCCGCAGGTTGTAGCCGCCTTCAAGCACGCTGACCATCCTGCCGGCACAGCATCTGTCGGCGGACGCCGCCAGCCGCCTGGTGATCTGCTCGAAACCATCGTCGCTCAAACGCATGTGAGCCAATGGATCGTCTCTATGGGCGTCAAACCCGGCTGACAACAGAAGAAGTCCGGGGTGGAAACTGTCTATGGCCGTCAAAACTTTTTCATCGAGGACTTTGAGGTACTCATCGTCGCCTGAACCGGGGTCCAAGGGCAGGTTGATGGTTGCGCCGCGCCCCTGGCCCACGCCTATCTCCCAATCGTAACCACTTCCGGGATAACAGGTTCGGGGATCCTGGTGCAAACTGACGAACAGGACATCGGCATCCGCCTCAAAGATGGCCTGGGTACCGTTGCCGTGGTGTACGTCGAAATCGACTATCGCTATGCGTTGTACGCCATGAGTTTGCTGGGCGTACCGGGCGGCGAAGGCTATGTTGTTGAACAGGCAGAAGCCCATGGCCCGGTCACGCTCCGCATGGTGCCCCGGTGGTCGAACGGCGGCGAAGGCCCGCTTCGCCTGCCCGCACAGAACCGCGTCGCAGCAAACCCGCATGGCACCCAGAGCCAGCAGGGCAATCTCGTAACTCTTGGAGCACACCGGCGTATCGCCCTGATCCAGGACGCCGCCGCCGGCCTGGCAAATATGCTTCACCTGCTCAATATGCGCCCCCGAGTGGATGCGGCGAACGAACGTTTCGTCCACGCCCTCAGGCGCCAGTTCGACGATCTGGTCGCTCCTGGCTACCGCCGCTGCCAGAGTTTCCTCGGCCAAGGCGATCTCCATGTCCGGCAAAGGGTTGGGAGAATTGATCAGCCGGGCCTGGCGTACGGCGCTGAAGATGGCGCGCACCCGGTCTGGCACATCAGGGTGATGGCTTCCAGTTTCGTGTTCACAGAAACGAGGGCTGGAACAAAAGGCAATGCTCACAAGCATACGGTAGCACAGAGATGTGAAAGAGGAAACGTCCACAGATTGCAGGCACAACGCTCGGGCGACCCGTCGCCATTTTACTTTACCCTCCCTTGCCCTTTCCCCCTGCCAACCGGGGGCAAAATGAGGTATCCTTTACGGCAATGAACTGGATCATCGGTGATGTTCACGGAATGATTCGGCCGCTCTTGACGCTGCTTCGGGCGGTGGAAACGGCCGATGCGCTGCCGCGCTTCATCTTCGCCGGCGACATCGTCAACCGCGGCGCCGACTCACGCGAGGTTGTCGAGTTACTCATGTCGTTGCCCAACGCGGCCTTCGTGCGCGGCAACCACGATGACATCTTCGACCAGGTGCTCAATAACCAGTGTTACTCGGACAACGCCACGCGCGGCGACCGCATCGCCGCCTTTCAGTGGTTCATGAAGTACGGCCTGGACCGGACCTTGATGAGCTACGGCGCCGACATCATGTACCTGCAAAAACTGGCCCTGGATCCCACTGAGGACGCTTTGCAGCGCCTGGTCGATTGGGTGCCGCCGGCCCACCGTCAATTCATGCGCCAAATCCCCCCGGTCTACGAAACCAGCGATTTCTTCGTCGTGCATGGAAAATGGGATCCCGACGACCTGAGCGAGGATCCCCCGCTGGCCCAGCGCCTCCAGACCAACCCGCGGACCCGGCATCGCCTGCTATGGGGACGCTACACCGATGAAGAGATCGGGCGGCTGAAGGCCTGGCGGCGAACCGGGTACTTCGGGCATACGGCGGTATCGTTTTACAGCGCCGCCTACCAGGGCAAACCTTTTGGCCGCCAGCCCCTGATGCTGCCGATCATGGGAAACAAGATGGTCCTGGTGGATACCGCCGCGGCCTTGGGCGTGGACGGGCGGCTGACGGCTTTCTGCCACGAGAGCCGGCAATTCGTGCAGGCCGGACACTTCGGGCAGTTGCTGGACCAGGGCCAAGCTTGATATGGATCTACCCCGGCACAATTTACGCATCGCCCTCCTGCAGCCGCAGATCGCCCCCAATACCGGTAACATCGCCCGCCTCTGTGTGGCGACGGGCACCGCCCTGCACCTGGTCCGGCCCATGGGTTTCGTGCTCAGCGACCGGCAACTTAAACGCAGCGGCCTGGACTACTGGCCGCGCCTGCGGTTGACGCTCCACGATGACGATGCGGCATTCCTCCAGCATCTGCAGCGCGACGGAGGCCGGCCCTGGCTCTTCAGCAGTCACGGCAGCCGCCCCCACTGGAATGCCACGTTCCGCAACGGCGACTGGCTGGTGTTCGGCAGCGAGACCAAGGGGATCGACTCGGCCATCCTCGATCTATTCGCCGATCGCACCCTGCGCATCATCCAGGCCCCCGGCGAACGCTGTCTGAACCTTTCCACCGCCGTCGGCGTCGGCCTCTATGAGGCCCTGCGTCAACTTCCCGCCGCCGCGGACGGAACTGCCCGGTCAACCTGACGCCGCCTGCTGGGCTGGCGGCCTCTTCGGCTACGCCTCAGAGGTCGCCAGCCCAGCATGGGAATGTGACAGTTCTAATGAGTTAACGAATGTGACATTTCTATTGAGTTGACACAACCTCTTCCCGATCTCCTACCTCCGGCCTCCAGCCTCCTGTATACTATTGCCAATGATCCGTCCCGCTATTTTTTTCGATCGCGACAACACGCTGATCGTCAGCGATGGCTACCTCGGCGATGCGGCCAGGGTCGAACTAGTGCCGGGGGCCGCTGATGCCGTAGCCAGAGCCCGGGCCATGGGCTTCGCCACGGTGGTCGTCAGTAACCAGTCGGGCGTGGCCAGGGGAATGTTCGGCGAAGATGCCGTCCGCGCCGTCAATGCCTGCGTCGATGATCTGCTCAAAGCTCAGAACCCCGCCGCCATCATCGACGTTCATGAATTTTGTCCGTTTCATCCCCAGGCCGTGGTCGAACGATATCGCCTCGATAACGATCTGCGCAAACCCCGACCGGGGATGCTCCTGGCGGCGGCGCGGAAACTGGACTTGGATCTGCCCCGAAGTTGGATGATCGGCGACAGCCCCCGTGACGTGGAGGCCGGCAGCGCCGCCGGTTGCCGCACCATCCTGTTCCAGGCGCCGGCACTGTCACCCTCACCCGCCGCCGCCGCCGCGTCCAGCACCCGACCAACGTACGTCGCAACCACACTCCAGGAAGCCATGAATATTATCGAACGGAACACCGCTTGCGGCACGCAGACTCCGGCGCCAACTAACCCGGCGCCGCCGGCCCCGGCCAGTTCGCGATTGGAAGTCCTGGCCGAGCAGATCCTCATGGAACTGCAGCGGCGCAACGAGCAGATTCATACGGATTTCTCGGCCAGCAAACTCCTGGCCGGCATAACCCAGGTCATCGTGCTGGCGGTGCTGTTCCTGACCTACCTTAAGAGCGCCACCAGCCCCACCACCATACCCAACGGCCTACTCCTGGCCATCATGCTCCAGACCCTGACCATCGCCCTGCTGATCATGAGCCGGCACAGGTAGGGCCCAGGTCAGGCGAGGCCCAGATCAGGCGAGTATCGGGGTCTGGGAGAAAAGCGTCTGGTCGACGCCGATCACCGGCATCGCGCTTGGCGGCGCGGTTATGCACGCAGGCCCAGCCATGGCCGAGGCGGCAATTGCCTGGCGGCCTGCGCGATCGGCAATAATGGCCGCATTAATGGCGGCATTGACATTGATGCGCTTGTAAACCGAGCCGTCGCTGTCGGTGACGCTGGTGCCGGTGTTCTGCATGATTGACACCTCCTGCGCCACTGTCATAGACGGGTTGGCTTGCTTGAGCAGGGCGGCCAGTCCGGCGACAAAAGGTGCGGAAAAACTCGTGCCGGTGAAAAAATCACCGATATACGGGGTGCGCTTGCGGTTGTTCGTAAAAAAAGTGGAAACGTCGTTCACGCCGGGTGCCAGCAGATCCAGGGATGGCCCGCGCGAGGTGAAGGAGGCGATATTGTCGCCGGAATCGACAGCGCCGACCGCGACGGCATTGGGATCGGCGCCGGGATATTCGACACCGCCGGTGGTGGAGTCATTGCCGCTGGCGCAAGCCACCAGCACGCCATCGGCCGCCAGGGTCGCCAAATCGGACGCTTCGGGGCCGGCGGCGGTCTTCTGCGGGTACACGGTGTCGCCGCCCTCGGAAAGATTGACCGATACTATGTTGTATTTGGCCTGGTTGGCCACAACCCAGTCCAGGCCCGCCGTGATCTGGGCATCGGAGGGCCCGGCGTTGGAGCCATCGTCGATACGCACGTCAATCAGATGCACGCCCGGGGCAACGCCCTGGTAGCGGGCAGTGCCATAGTAGAACGTACTGGCGGCGATAATGCCCGCCACGCCGGTTCCGTGGCCGTTGGGATCGGGCGTCGGCGTGGCTGTGCCGTTCACAAAGTCGTATCCCCCATCCACCTTGTAACGCCTGCCGTACCCTCCGCCCAGCAGTGGGTCGAGATAGTTGATTCCCGTATCCATCACGACGACCGATTCCCCGGCTCCAGTGATGGTCGGATGGTCGCGGACGGCCTTGGCCAGGCCAATCATTTGCGGATACAACCCCCAACTAAGGAGTTGGCGCGCCTCCAGCCACTCGACGCCGAACAGGGCAACCGCACGCTGGCCGCCTAAAGCTACGCATTTACCCAACTTCGACTTCATTAACTTGCCTTCCTGTGCGCCCATAATCCCGGACGCCAGACGGAAAGCCCCGCAACCTCTCTCCCTCGCCAGGCGCAGGAAAACTACGCTTGGCTCATCACCAACATTTCGTATTAAACACCGTCGCCTTGCCCTGGCCACGGGCGCCCCTGCGCTTGGCATACCAATAGCTGATCGCCGCCGCATCTATCGCCAGGCTGATGGCGGTGACACACCAGGCTCTGGCCATGGATGGACCCTTGGCCCCAACCGCGGCAACCGCGGCGGCATCGGCGGCCGCATCGGCGGCGAAAGCGGCCAGGGTATCGCTGAAAATCATCGCGGGATTGAGGCTGGAGAAAGTCTCGACGAAGCGCAGGGCCGGCGCCGAGGAACCGACCACGGATGGAATCAGGGCCGCGCCGTCGGCGGCCGCTGGCGTCCGCATCCCCTGCACCGCCATGGCTGCCGCGGCAATATCCTCCGCCGCTGGATTGGCGTCGTCGGCCAGAAAGGACGTGAAACGCGCGCCGCTGAATCCGCCTGCGGCCGCGCTATCTCCGGCCGCAAGCCTGCCCAGCGCCGCCATGTCGCCGACGATTTCGGCGCCGCGGAACAGAACCTCCGCAACCAGCGCCTTGACCATCGCACTGGGCGTCCCAGTCTGCGCAGGAACCGCCAGGGCCATGGCCGTCGCGACGGATGGCGCTGGCGATGAAGGCCTGGCGACCGAAGGATGGGCAATGATCCGGCTGATGTTAATGTGCGGGGCGCGACTGCGGGCGGTGCTCAGCGCCTCGGCCGTCAGGTTGCCGGCCATGGCCTGAACGATCATATTGGCCATCGGAGTCCCCAGGCCGGTCGCCAGATCGTATCCGGGCGTGGCCCGAATGGAATAGGAAGTCCAACCGCGCACAACATCGTGGAAGTATTCGGTATAGGTCGAATAGTTCGGGGAACTCGGGCGAACATACAGGGCGTAAAGTATGGGCAGGGTGCTCTGGGCCCCATCCAGGGAAGGAAGACTTTCAAGGCCTCGCGCCTGGTTGGCAATGGCGATCAACGCGGCCCACTGCGGCGAACCGGCGCTGGTGCCACCCACCTCCTGCCAATTCACGTCGCCGTACGAGTCGGGCAGCGAGTCGTACATGGCGAACCCATTATTAGGATCGGCGGCGTAGGACACATCGGGACAGGAGCGCATGCCTGAACGCTGGGCCCGCTCCTGATAATGGGGCTCGCCCACCACACTGCTGACCCCACCCCCCCCGCCGCCACCCTGACCGTCGTTCCAGGCCAACTCACGCACATAGTTCCCGGCATTATCCGTAAACAGCGTGGTGCCGCCCACGGACATGACATACTGGGAACTCGAGGGCCATTCCGGGCCATACCACGAACCATTGTCGCCGGCCGCGGCGATAAAGGTCACCCCCTGATGGCCGGTGGGGGTTTGGAAATAACTGTCGTAATAGCTCTGCCCGGAAAATTCGCTGCTGCCCCAACTCATCGAGACCACCGAGACGCCAGGGGCATTGCGCGCATAATCGACGGCACTGAGCAAATTGGCCAACGAATCCGACTTAGCCTCCACCAGCAGGATGTTGGCGCCCGGGGCCATGGCGTGGGCCCATTCAACGTCTAGGGAGATTTCACCGCCCCAATCGCCGTTGGTGGCTATGCTGCCGGGCGATCCGCCGCTTTGACCCACGATGGTGAGACTGGGAGGAGCGGCCAGGCCATACTGGGCGTCGAAAACACCCAGGTCTGCCTGAATATTGGGATCGTTATAGGCATCGACGATGGCAATCGTCTGGCCTGAGCCGTCGCCAGTGACGCCGCCCGTGAGGCTGACCTGATTAAAGGCGTACGCCTGGCTGATCTGCTGCGGGCTATACCCCTGAGGAGTCGACCCACTCGAATCATGCGGGGAAATGATGATGTCATCGGGATGCATCGCCACATCCAGCGCAGCTGAAAGAAGCCGGCGCGATTCCAGCGTTTCTACCACTATTCTAGTTGGGCTGCGCATCAATTCTCCATTGCCATCAACAGCCTGTCGGCCCAGTGCGTCCTGACGCCATTATAGTATCGCCGACCTCAACAAACAGGACAATGGAATTTTTATATCCGCGCGGCGGAGTCATCACCGGTTGCCCGGGACCGCCAAACCGGCGGAGTTATTCAAAGAGGCCGGATCTCCAGGGGCGGAGTACAAACTGGAGACCCGGCCAAGACGCTCGTTGAGAATTTTATCGTATTTCTGCCTCTGAAAATCATTCAGAAGACGGCGCGTGTCCTCGACAGCCTTGGCGAACGCCGCGTCACGTTTCTTCTTCAGAGCCTCGACTTGGTCCGCATAGCTCCGGGCGAGCTCCTGATAACTTTTTCGTTGGTCATCACTTAAAAGATCAACCACTTTGGCGTCACGTTCGTTTTGCAGAATCTGCGCCTGCTCGAAAGAATCGTGCGAAAGATCGCGCACTCCTTCCCATATATTGCGCATCTGCTCCTGCTGGCTGGCGCTCAGGCCCAGATCGGCTGACAACGTCGAGCGCTCGCCCACGCCATTATCCCAACCGCCATGCCCGCCTGAACCTGGGGACGCCACTGCCAGCCGCGTGGCCAGCCTGTCGCCCATAACACCAGCGCCCAAGGCCAGCACGAAAACACAAATGAGCGCTAAACCGAGCTTGGTCATGGCATCTTCCTCGACATCACTTGCCCCGGGCTCAGGGAATTCACCATCCAGTCGGCGGCATCGGCCAGCCTGGTCTCGGCTAGCGCCGCCGGTGGAGCTTCGCTTTGCAGAGTGACGGCGGTTCGCTCCCAGGGGAGCATCGGCTCATAAGCCACTACCTGCTTTGCCGGGCCACGGGCAGCCGACGGCATCTCGTGCAACCAAACACAGCTCACGATCAAAAGCGAGGCGGCCAAAGTCGCCAACGCCCCAGCCGCACGCACGAAAGCCCCGTCCAGGTGACGCTTGATCGTCACCGCGTCCACGGCGGCGTGGATGGCGGCCGCCTCATCCGGCTTCAGAACCGCGCTCGAGGCCGATACCCTCGCACTGGCAAACAGCTCGGAAATCCGCCGCATGGCCGCCAGCCGCCCGGCACACACCCGGCAACCCGCCACATGGTCTTCCATCTCACGGCGTTGCCCACCGCTCAATTCGCCATCATGCCAGGCGTCAAGCTGAAAATGAAACGAGCAAGACTGCATACTGTTCACGCTACTCAATTCTCATACGCTCCAAGCCGCTCCTGGATTTCCTGCCGTGCCCGATGCAAGCGCGATTCCACGGTTCCTCGGGGCACCCGCAGGGTGCGGGCCATTTCCTCATACGACATTCCCTGTACCTCGCGAAGCACAATTACCTGCCGGTGGTCCGCACTGAGCATTGCCAAAACTGCCTCGAGGTCGATGCGCTGCTCGACGGCGGCCGCTGCCGATCCAACCGCCATGGTCCCGGCCATGGCCGCGTCATCGACGCTATCCAGCGGCGCTGTCAGACGCAGGCGTTTGGAAGCATGCCAAGTCTTAGCCGCCTGTCGAACCAGTATCCCATTCAACCAGGTCTTCACCGATGACCGGCCGGCGAAAGTCCGCAATCCCGTGAAGGCGGCGGTAAATGTTTCCTGAACAACGTCTTCGGCATCCTGCCGGTTGACCGCCAGCGACATTGCCAATTTGAACAGATCGCCCGCAAAGCGATCGACCAGCGTATGGAAGGCCCGGCGATCACCGCCGACAGCCGCCTTCACCAGGTCCGCATCGCTTGTCTGCAAGTCAAATTTCTCCGCAAGCTTTTCTTTCTTAATTGGCGCCGCCGACTGCGAATGTCATAAAGCGTCCTCACTACACATTAGTTCGCCTGGGGGCGGGGAATCTTCCTTTGGCAAAAAAAATTCCTTAACTGTGCCGGATTGGGACCTCCAACAAAAAAAGAAACCGGCCCCAAAGGCCGGTTTCTCATTAAATTACTGCGACTTGCCGCGGCAACTGCCGACGGACAAGAGGCGCGGGACGGTTTAGTAGCGCTTGCCGCCGCCACCGCCGCCGCCGTATCCGCCACGGCCACCGCCGCCACCACCGCCGCCGCCGTATCCGCCACGGCCACCGCCGCCACCACCACGGGGGCGGTCTTCGCGGGGCTTGGCTTCATTGACGGTCAAGGCTCGGCCTTCATGCTGCTGGCCGTTAAGGGCCGCAATCGCCGCCTGAGCTTCCTCATCGGTGCTCATTTCGACAAAGCCGAAGCCCTTGCTGCGACCGGTGTCCCGGTCGTTGATGATCTCGGCGCTGACCACGGTGCCGTGCGCGCCAAACAGGGTTTGCAGGGCCGAGCTATCGACGCCGTAGCTCAGATTACCAACATACAGTTTCTTGCCCATGTTTTACTCCTGAAATTGGATTGGGCATTCCGACCCGAGTTTTACTTTCCAAGCCGGTTCGAAAGGGGCCGACGATTGGCCCAAATGGTAGGAAGGCGAGCGAGACCTGGATGCGGGCAGAAAACAAAACTGTCCTTTACCTTATTCGTTCGACGAACCAACCGACACTTATTATCGACAAATCCCCTGCCGAGTCCAGTGGCAAAACCGATAAATTCCCTCTCATGGATTGTTAATGGCCACCGGCTTGAAGATCGCCGCCCAACGTCCGACAATGTTCAGCCGGCGAAAAAAGGAATGACCCCTATGTTAAGAAATGTAATTGCCGTCAAGGAATTGAACTTACGTGCCTTCGGGGCCTGGGATGACACTTGGTTCTTGCTGACCGCGGGCCGTAATCAGCCGGGCCAGTACAACAGCATGACGGTGTCGTGGGGGGCGCTGGGTTGGATATGGGGCCGCCCCCTGGCCATGGTGGTAGTAAGGCCCCAACGCCACACCAAACAGTTCATGGATCGCAACGAAACCTTCAGCCTTTGCGCCTTCGGCCAGGCGCAACGCCCGGCGATGAACATGCTGGGAACGCTCTCGGGCCGCGACACCGACAAGATGGCCCGGTGCGGGCTGCACCCCATCGCCCTGGACCAGATCGAATGCCCGGGGTTCCAGGAAGCGGAATTGATTCTCGAATGCCGTAAGACCTATTTCAGCGACCTCGACCCGAAAAACTTCCTGGCCGATTTCATCGCCCCCAACTATCGCGGCGATTACCACAGGATGTATTTTGGAGAAGTCCTCGCGGCATCGGGGACCGCGCCATACAAAAACGGATGACGGGGAAAACGGCAGCCGGAGGTCATGCCTCTATCTCTGTGTCCCCGCGCGGGGACAGGGAAAAAACGCGCCGCTCGTTTCACGGTTCCCGCTAATTGGCGATCGGCTTGCTGGCAGGGACCGTGACGGGCTTGGGGTTCCTGGCATCCAGTTCCTTCTGCAGCTTTAGCTGCAGGGCATCAAGGGCATCCTGAAGCTTCAGCGGATCGGCCTGCTGGTCGATCTCAATGGGATGGCCGACCAGAACTTCGATGGCCTTTATGGCGCTCTTCACCACCGCCGGATCAGGCTCCTGAAGACAGGCCACCAAAAAGGCCAGATCATTGCGGCCGGGGGCGGCCTTGCCCCAGCAACGCCCCCCGGCGATGAAGCTGTCCAGGCGACTCTTCTGCTCCAGGCTCAGTTTGGCGGGATCCACACGCAACGCGGCCACTATGCCGCCCGCACCCAGGTCGGCAAGCTCCCTGCTGGCCTCTTCCCGGGTATGGAAATCATCGGCATCAAGTTTGAGGAGAATCCCCGCCAGTTTACCGGCCATGGCGGGATCGGCCGGAATATCGGCCAAGGCTCCATATACATCGGTAACCCCCGGCCGCAGCAGTTCGCGCATAGACAGACGCGCCAGCACCGGCGACAGGTACTTGCGCACCTCCTCGCGGTGTTCACTGGCCAGTTGCACCAGAGTCGGGGCCGTGATATCCACATTCATGCCGGCGCGAAGCGGACCCACCTGGCCAACCTGCAATACTACTTTTCCCGTAAATTGCTGATAAGTGACGGCGTGCGACACCCCCTGCCCCTGCACCATGATCGGATATCCAAGATGCACGCTCACTCTGTATATCTGCCCCGCTTCGTTCTGGTCCCAGTCATAACGCGTAATCTCGAAAGTGTCACCCATGTCGTGCCACACAGGGTTCCTGCCCTTAAGCGTGGTGCTCACAGTCCACTGGGCATTGCATCCTTCGACGGCTGCGCGGAACTGGCCATTGTGAAAATTGTAGCCGCCCGGGTCCACATCCAGGTCGCCGCCAACCAGGCGCATCTTCAATATTTCACCGGGCTTGGCCGCTTCACCTTCAGCCATCTGTTGCAACTGGATTTTCTGCTGCTCGATCCCTTGCTTCTGCATCTGGATCGGATCAACCACCCCAACCCGCGGCATCCTAATAATGGGTCTATGGTGAAACCCCGACTGCTCCGGCTCCGCGCCGGAACCATCATCGACCGCCACCGGCTTGGTAGCCGGTGGAGTATCCGCCGCCTGTATCTGACCGCTGACCCCGGCGCCCTGGCCGGAAACCAAATTCTGAGCCGCCAGAATTGCCGCCGTCGCCATCAATGTCGCCACATGGATACGCAAAATAGCTTTCATGGCATGCTCTCCTGGCGGTTGAAGCTCAACGTCCACAAAACCGCCAAACTCGATTGCGTATCATCGCTTCGCTAAGGATACCACGCAAGATCGAAGGGAAAATTGCCGTGCGCCACGGATTGCTCAAACACGCGGCTTGAGATCAATCGCTTTCTTTCCCCTGATCGTGTTGACGCCATCGTTATCACGCTGGCGTGCGTATTTAAAACGCAAGCTGCCAGAAGCTCAGTCGAGGAGAGCACGGCAGTATAGGTATGCCAGGCAAACATGGTAATTGCGGTGCCGCAAACGGGATATCTGTGAACTGCTGGGTAAAGCTGCCTGGCGGCAGGGTGACCGGCAGGAGTGGTGTCGACGGCAGAGAACCATATGAACCATCGTAGATTGCCAGAGTGCAATCCGCACTGGTATGGGATCCCTTCTTCATGTCAAAAAGGCCTCCGACCACATCCTGGACATTGGAATCCACCGTCATTGACCAATACTGCGTACGATCTATGTCGCACTGTACTTGAGCACCGGTATGCCCAGTGCTCACGAACAATACAGAATCAGCTCTGGCGACATTCGCCAAAGACACAAGGCCTATGGCCGTCATGGCCACGATTGTCGCGATAACCTTACACATGCTGTTCTTCCTTCGTCGCTTTAAACGACTAAAAATCTATCTCAGAACCCAATGGCCCCGCGACGATGCATATTTCGCCTGCAATCAAGGAGCGACGACGAGTGCGGGTGAAAGATGCATCGCCCGGAGGGTGGGCCGGGAATGGCCCATCGCGGAGTCATTGGGTTCTGAGATAGATTCTAACAACATCCTCAGCTGTCATAGCTCAAACTTGCCACTTCCACTTTAGAACAGACTACCACCCATCACAAACTGTGAATTTATGCTAGCGCACTAGCGCATTTTGTCAAAAATACATAATAAGATTTTGCTAATTTAATCAACCATTTGAGATGCGTCCTCTGCGCTAATGTACTTCCCCTTGCTTATCTGCCAATACTGGGCCAACATCGCTGTTTATGCCGCCAGAACCATCAAACGCGATCGTGATCGGCGGCGGGCTGGCGGGAATGGCGACCGCGACGGCCCTCCAGGACGCCGGGATGCTGGTCACGCTCCTGGAGGCTAATCGTCGGCTGGGCGGACGGGCTTCATCCTTCGAGGATCCCCAAACCGGCACGCAACTTGATAACTGTCAGCATGTTCTGCTGGGATGCTGCACCAACCTGATTGATTTCTATCGCCGCCTGGGGGTGGCCGACCTGGTTCGGTTTGAGAGGACGATGCATTTCCGTGACGGCAACGGCCGGCGTTGTGACCTGCTGGCGCAGCGCCACCTCCCGGCGCCGCTGCATCTGGGGCCATCGATGCTGTCGTTTTCCCTCCTGACGCCGGCCCAACGCCTCGCGGCGGCGCGGGCGATGCTGGCCATGATGCGCCTGGGAAGAGATGGCCGCCGGGGCCTGGAACAGACCACTTTCGGAGCCTGGCTGGAACAACACGGCCAGCCGGCGGCGCTGATCGACAATTTCTATAATCCCCTGCTGCTGGGCGCTCTGAACGAAGACTGCCGACTGGCCAGCGCCGCAGCAGCCATCCAGGTCTTTCAGGATGCCCTCCTGTCGCATTCCGGCGGATACTTCCTGGGCCTGCCGACATGTCCACTGGCCCGGCTCTATGCCGCCGGGCCTTGCCGGGATGTGCGCCTGGCAGCCAGGGTCGCCGAGGTGCGGATTGTCGGCGACCGCGTCGCGGGCCTCGTGCTGCATAATGGCCAGATCCTTCACGCCGATGTCTATATTCTGGCAACCAATCACCATACCGTGCGAAAATTGCTGGGCGGAGACGCCGCACTAATCGATTCCCGCCTGCCCGGCCTGGAGCGTCTGGAAAGCGCGCCGATCCTCGGCGCGCACCTGTGGTTCGACCGCCCGCTGCTGCGTGAAAGTCACTCGGCGATCATCCATGGCCCGCTCCAATGGGTATTTCGCAAAGACGCCGCCGGCAAAGCCGTGCATGGCGTGATCAGCGCCGCCTGGGACTGGCTGGATGTCCCGCGTGACCAGTGCCTGAAAATGTTCGCCCAACAGCTTGCATCGGCCTTCCCGGAAGCCGCCGATGCCAAACTGGAGCGTGGCATAATAGTTATCGAAAAGCGGGCCACTTTCCGTCCTCTGCCGGGAATGGAACATTTACGGCCCAGCCAGGCGCCGCCGGCCGGCGGCATCGCCAATCTTTTTCTGGCCGGCGATTACACCCAGACCGGCTGGCCCGCCACTATGGAAGGGGCCATCCGCGGCGGCTACCTGGCCGCCGAGGCTGTTCTCAACGCCACCGGCCATCCCCGCCGGTTTCTGGTCCCGGATCTGCCCTCGCAATGGCCCATGCGCCTGCTCGGAAGGGCCGGCGGTCGGACCCGGCGCCAATTATGAATCTCCGCTACCCGTTGGCGATAAATTTGTCGATTGCATCCACCAGATTCGATATCCGCTCCCGCATTCTTTTCATGTCGCTTTGATAGTTGCCGGCATTGCGTCGTGGCCTGACACTCCATTGGCCGGCGGCAGCCGCCGAGCGAGCCGCCATAATAGCAGTGGCCGCAGGACCAGCAGCGAGGCCAGGTAGATGCAGGCGCTGCCCAGGGCCATGACCAGGCCCAGGCTCCTGAGGCCTTTGTGGTGGCCCAGGAACCAATAAAAGCCGAAGCTGCTGGACGTGATGAAGGCACAGAGCATTAGGGCCCGGTCGCTGGTGTCGAAACGCCGCCAGGTCCGCCGCGGATCATGCGCCGCCTCACGGTAGCGGTGAACCATGAATACGCCGTATTCGTGGCCGGCGCCGATGAGGATCGGCAAGCCGAAGAAATTGGCGAAATTCCATTCGATCTTCAGCAGCCCCATCAACGCCAGCAGCATCGGCAACCCCAACCCCAGGACGCTCACCGCCATCAGGGTCTGACCGAGGTTGCCCAGGTCCAGAAACACCAGCAACAGGATCAGGCCCAGGGCATAGGCCGTGGCCAGGTAGAAGGAACGCTGGATGCTCCTGGTGGTGTGATAGATGTTGCAAGCAATGCCGGTAACGGGCGGATGGCCAGGCACCGCTGCGATGCGCCCCTCGACGTCCTCCATGAACGCACGCAGGTTCTCTCGCTTCCAACAGTTGGCCGAGGGAATGATGTACAGGGCGTAATACCCATCGGCGCTTACCAAATGATTCCGCAACTGAGCGGGAAGCCGTCCAACCTGCAAAGGCGGCGGCGCCAGCGTGGCCATCATGCCCCGCATCTGCTCCACGAAACCTTCCTGCCACGCCGACAAGTTCGCGGCCATCACCGGCTTGTGATCATCCGAGGCGCCGGATACCAGGGCGGCGAACTGGCGCAGTGATTCGGCGGCGGCGTGCGATGTCTCATCTCCCGGCCGCGTGGCCGCCGGGGGACAGATGCGGTCGGCCAGAACCGTGGCCCGCCGGGCCAGGGCGTCAAGCGAAGGCGCGGTCACCCGATCAGGCGCGGCCCACGCGAACTCCGGAAGTTTGCCGGCAGCCTTCCGGGCCATCAGGTAATCACGATTGTCATAAGCGTCCAGGATACTCTCGGTACGCGCGATGTGGCTGGAAGCCGGCCGGCCATCGCCGCCATCGAGGGTGGCACGAACTCGCCGGAGCATTTCCAGGTCCTGCGAAAGCACCACAGCCTGCCAATCCTGGAGTTTGCTGACCAACTTCACCGCCGGCAGATCGGGGGCCTGCAATTCCAGAAGGTTGGAATTGAAAGTCGTTCGCAGCATGAAGGGCAGACCGACGATCAGAGCCATGATCCAGAGAACCGGAAAAACCATCCGCCAACTGAAACCCTGGGCATGGCGGCCGGCATAGCGGTCCGAGGCCTCGATCTGCTTGAACCTCGGCGGCAGCAGCACCAACAGGGCCGGAAGAACCGTGTGGCCGGCAATCAGACAAAGCAACAGCCCTCCGCCGGCAACTATGCCCAGTTCGGCGGCGCCGCGAAAATCGGTGAAAAGGGAAACCAGAAACGCGCATGCCGCCCCCAGGCAGGCGGTATTGATGGGCGGACCGACGGAGATGAATACCCGGGCCCAGATGGCCTTGGCGCGCAAGCGCCGCCGTGCTTCACGGCGATAGGCCATAAGAATCTGCACCAGGTAGTCCAGGCCAATGCCGATCAGAGCGATCAGGAAGACCAGCGACAGCAGATTCAACTCGCCCAGGACAAGCGTCGCATAGCCGAAGGTCCACCCTATCGCCACGACCAGGGAAATCTCCGCGCTCAAGGCCAGCCAGAAGGAACGGAGCATCAGGGCCATGCCGAAGAACACGACCACCAACGCCACTACCTGGGCCCGCGTGGAATCGCGGTCGGTGATCTCCATTTCATCGGCATCCAGAGCCGGACGGCCGGTGGTGCCGACATCGAATTCGGGATAACCCCGGGCGACCTCGGCGATGGCCTGGCGAAGGCGGCGCACCACGTCGGTGATCGCGGTCAGCGAACTGTAATCCACGCGCGGATAAACCTGCACCGCCAGGAGATGCTGGCCGGGGTTGGTCATGTCGGGAACGTAGAAGTAGCCCAGGCCGGAGGGATCGTCAGCGCCCAGGGAAGCCAGGTCCGGCAACTGGTATCCCTTGGGCATATTCAACGTCTTGACCCAGTAGTCAGCCAGAAGACCGGCGAACGCGGCTTCCTGCGGATCATTCTTGACCGCCAGTTCGATGGACATCCCGCCGAGAAACCGCTCCATGGGAGTGCCGCCCCGGGTGATGGCGCTGGCCAGACCCGGCTTCTCGCCCCAGAGTCGCACCAGACCCTCGAACCTCACCAAGTCGTCAACGTGTCCGTGAAGCTTTTCGGGAGGATCGAACAGGAGGGCCTGATCCCCGAGCTGTTCGACGGGAACCTTGGCGTCGGCCCGGCTGACCAGTTCCGGCATGTCGCGCATCCGGCAAACAATGGCATCAGCCAGGGCGGTCCAACGCTCCACCAGCGGCGTTTGCCCAGGCTTGGGCTCGATCATGATGTACAGAGCGTCGTTCTCGGGAAACTTGCGGTCGAAATCCAGGTAGGCCTTGAAGACCGGCGCATTCTGGGAAAAAAGCTTGTTCTGGTCGCTGGAAACCGACAGGCTGGTAAGGGCCAGGGCAATGCTAACCGCCAGCAAACCGCCGCACACCAGCAGCGTGAACCGGGGATGGGCCACCACCCCAAGGACGGCATGCAGCAGCTTACGGCGAACGGTACTCATCGCACTTACGCCTGCAAGACGCCCTTGGTCAATCCGACAACCGTGTCCCAGGCCGCGCCGGGAAACCGCTGGGTATCGGCCAGCACGTCATCCATGGCACTGATGAACCAGTCGATGTCCGCCTTGGTTACGGTCATGGGCGGCAGGAACTTGATCACCTCGGTATGGAACCCGGCGACCTGGGTCAGAATGTGATGCTTCTGAAGCAGCGGGATGATGATCATCTGGCCGAAGACGCCGAAGTTAAGCTTGTGGAGCATGTCCCAGGCCATCTTGAGCTTTAGCGACTCCTTGGGCCGGGCGAAGTCGATGCCGAACATGAGCCCCTTGCCGCGGATAGCCGAGACGAACGGGCAGGAGGCGGAGACCTGCCGCAGCTTGTCCATGGCGTACTGGCCCATGGCGGCGGCGTTCTCGACCAGCTTCTCGTCCTCAATGACGTGCAGGCAGGCGATGGCGGCGGCCATGGCCAGGTCGTTCTGGCCAAAAGTGTTGGAATGCACCACGCAGCGCTCCATGGAACTGAAGACGCTGTCCATTATCTTGGGCCGGGTGACTATGGCCCCGACGGGAACAAAGCCGCCGGACAAGGCCTTGGAAACACAGAGGATATCCGGCTCGACTTCCGGCCAATGCTGGTAGCAGAACCACTTGCCGGTCCGGCCCAGTCCACTCTGTACCTCGTCGATGACCAAAAGCGTGCCGGCCTTGCGGCAAAGGCGCTGGGCCTCGGCCAGATACCCGTCGGCGACAACTTCGCAGCTCTTGCCCTGCACCGGTTCGAGGATGAACGCCGCCACATCCTTGCCCGTCAGGGCCTTCTCCAGGGCGGCGATGTCGTTGAAGGGAACCTTATGGGTATGGGGAATGAGCGGGCCGAAACGCTCGCGAAAAAAATCCGCACCGTTGACGGCCAGAGACCCCGTGGTCAGGCCGTGGAAGCCATGATCGCAGTAGACGATCTTGTCCCGGCGGGTATTGCAGCGGGCGAACTTGATGGCCCCCTCGATAGTTTCCGTGCCGCTGTTGCAGAAAAAGACCCGCGACAACTCCGGGGAAGTGTGCCGCGTGAGCATCTCAGCGGCCACGCCGCTAAGCAGCCCGCAGTCCATGCGCACCAGGTTGGGCAACTGCCGGTCCATGACCTGGTGGAGGATGCTCTTGACCTTGGGATGGTTGCGCCCCAGGGCGAACACGCCCCAGCCGGTCAGCAGATCGAGGTACTTGGTTCCCTCGGCGTCCCAGAGATAGCAGCCTTCGCCGCGGACGTAGCCCTTATCGAAGCCAATGGTCCGCAGCATCTTCACGAAGGCGCTGTTCACATGCTTGGTATGCAGATCATACTGGCGACCCTTGTGCTGTTCGAGCCAGGCGAAGAAATCGGTTTCAGGTTTGTCATTAGCCATGGGGTGTCTCAAGGGGGCATCAAGCCGCCTCAATAGTCGCGACGACGGAACTGGGTGTGGGAATCGGTTCGTGATGTTCACGCAAGGAGTCGAGGCAGGAATCGACCGCGTCTTTGATGTTGCGGCGGATTCCGCCGATGGTGTCAGCACAGGTGGTACAACCGGGCACGTCCGGCACATAGGCACAGTAGCTTCCGTCATTGGCCTTTGCGATAATGGACATGAATTTCATGGGTGGCCTCCTTTCAGCCAGCCCTGTCGGCGGATGGAGTTTTCGGTTCCTCTTGGTACATCTCGGTTCAGCTTGCCACCGCCGGCCACGACAATCCCACCCGGCCAAGGGGGATGCCGACAGATCATGTGGCCACCGCGTCCCATGCAATCGAAATGCCAACCATTGGCTTCGAGAAGTTTTATTACGTCCCGGTATTTCAACAGCTAGGGGATTATAACGAGCCAAAAGCATAATGCCTAATTGGGAACCAAGCCCCCCAGCACGATATGCCACAAACGGAATGATTGGAATCCGCGCGCCGGCCGCGATAATCTACCGCCATCGGCCAGTTGGGGCCGACGGATAGAGAGATGCACATGTCCAAACAATCTACGACAGCGGTCCGGTATTGCCTGGGCCTGGATTTCGGCACGGAATCAGTCCGGGTGCTGGTGGTAGATGTCCACGATGGACGCGTCGCCGGGGTGGGGGCTGACAAATACCGTCACGGGGTCATCGATGCGGCCCTGCCAACGGGCGGCGGCAGGCTGCCGACTGATTATGCCCTGCAACATCCGCAGGATTGGCTGGACAGTGCGGTTCTGGCCTGCGGCAAAGCAATGAATGCGGCGGGGGCCGGTGGGGAACAGATCGTCGGCATCGGCGTGGATTTCACGAGCTGCACCATGCTCCCCTGCCTGGCCGATGGCACGCCGCTGTGCCTGGTCGAGAAATTCCAAACCCGGCCGCTGGCCTGGCCAAAGCTTTGGAAACATCATGGCGCCAAAGCCGAAACCGATCGGATCAACGCCGTCGCCGCCGAACGCAAGGAACCGTGGCTGGCCCGCTACGGCGGCATTGTGGGCCTGGAATGGTTTTTCCCCAAAATACTGGAAACGCTCAACCATGATCGGCGGATTTACAACGCTACCGAGGTCTGGGTGGAAGGCGGAGATTGGCTGGTGTGGCAGCTGGTCAGCGGGCCATACCCACGCTGCTCGACCGGCGAGCTTGTCCGCTCAACCTGCCAGGCGGGCTACAAGGCCATGTGGAACCGGCACGATGGATACCCATCGGCGGAGTATTTTACCGCCGTGCATCAGAGGCTGGGCGACGTGGTGGTCGCCAAGATGCCGGGAAAACTTCTGGCCCCCGGCCAGACGGCGGGCCTGCTCAGCGAGGCGGCGGCCAGAAAATTCAAGCTGCCACCGGGGATTCCCGTCTCTACGGCGATCATCGACGCCCACGCCGGAGTGCCCGGAGCGGGCGTGGCGGGCACGGACACCATGGTCCTGGTCATGGGAACCAGCGCCTGCCACATGCTCAACAGCCGCCTGGAGAAGCTGGTGCCCGGGGTCGCCGGGGTGGTCGAAGGCGGGATACTTCCTGGGTATTTCGGGTACGAGACCGGCCAGTCCAGCGTCGGGGATGCCTTCGCGTGGGTGGCGGGCATGGTGAAGCTTTCACACCAGCAGCTTACCGAGGGGGCCAGCGCCCTGCCGCCGGGGGCGGGTGGGGTACTGGCCATTGACTGGCTCAACGGTTGCCGCACGCCCCACATGGACGGACGGCTGTCGGGAGCGTTCGTGGGCCTGACGCTCAATACCCGCCCCGAACAACTTTACCGGGCGATGCTGGAGGCGACGGCGTTTGGCGTTAAAGTGATCGTCCAGACGCTCCAGGACGCCGGAGTTCCGGTGCGGCGGCTGGTGGCCAGCGGCGGATTGCCGGCCAAATCGCCGCTGTTGATGCAGATCTATGCCGATGTGCTCGGACAACCGATCGAACTGGCCGAAAGCGACCAGTCGGTGGCCCTGGGCGCGGCGATCCTGGGGTGCCTGGCCGCCGGGGCCAAGGCCACCGGGTATGCCGGCATAGGGCAGGCTATCGGGGCAATGGCGCGTACGCGCAAAGACCTCGTATACAGGCCGCGGGCAATGCAGCGGAAGCAGTATGCGAAAATATATGAGCTGTACCGCTCCCTTAGCAGCTCGGACGGAATAGTCGCCACGACAATGCGCCGGCTTCGGAACGGATGAAGCAACATGACACAACCTGAAGAATCCAAGATCGGATGGCCGTGGTTCGTTGCGGTTGGATTGTTGTCGCTGGCGTTGCGCAGCGCTTTTATCGCGCAGGAAACGCACGATCTTGGCCCTTATCGCCACCAGGGCCCCGATGAACAAGGGTATCTCTATCTGGCCAAGAACCTGCTGCACGGATTCTACACCGAAGACCTGCCCGGCGAGAGGCATCTGGGCCTTAACCGGCCACCGGCGTATCCGGTTTTCTGCATGCTGGCCGGGGGCGAGCAACGGGGACCGAGAATCATGCGCATTTACTGGGCCCAGGCCCTGATCTCCTCGGCCATGCCGCTGTTGATAATGCTGTTGCTGGAACGGCTGGAGACCGGCCGCCTGCTGACAATTCTGGGAGGAACAGCGGCGGCACTGTCGCCGACAGGTATCGGCCTCACCGGCTTGGTGCTGACCGATTCGCTGTTCTCCACATTCTTTCTCCTGGGCTTCACGTTGCTGGTATTGGGGGTGAGCGATGGACGGCGCTGGTGCATTGGGGTCAGCGCAGCGGCGTTCGGCCTCGCCACCCTGGTAAAGCCGACAAGCTTATACTGGCCGCTGGCGGTGCCGGTGTTGTGGTGGTTGCTGGCCAGGGGGTCGGGGCACCCGGTCGCCTGGAGACGCCTGGGCATCTACCTGCTGATTCAGATTGCCATAAGCGTGGCCTGGTGCGCCCGCAACTACGTGAAGGAGGGGACGCCGACTTTCACCTCCATCGATGCCGGATACCTGCGCTGGTACTCAGCGCCCAAGGTTGAGGAATGGGCCAGGGTCCATGGTCCGCCGGCAGTAGGGAGAGTGAGGCAGAACCGCATGGCGATCACTCTGCGAGATTGGGCTGATCTCCAGGGTGGCCGCATTTCCCCGGCGGCGCTTGCCCGGCGGGAACGCCAGGAAAGCTGGGCCATATTCCTGGCCCATCCCCAAGCCTTCGCCGCCTCGCTGCGGCAGCAGATGATCGAACAAATCACCGCTTCCTTCACGCTCACCGAGTGCTGCCTGGCGGAGCCATCCACCGTACACTGGATGATGGACCGCCTGGACCAGCTCGCCAGCTCGATGACCCTCCTGTGCGTCAATATAGTCCTGTCCCTGGCGGCGCTGGCCCTGCCGATCGTTGGCAAAGCCGGTCTGGGCGCCAGCGGGCGACGGCTGCGGTTTTTCGCGGCCCTGGCCATGTTTCTTACTTACGCCTTCTTCGCCGCCATCGCCTCGAACACCTATGGAACCGGATCGCGCATAATGTACCCCGCCCAGTTCACGCTAATCATCGGCGGCATGCTGGGAATAGCGGCAATCGCCCAAATGAGGCGGCCGGCGCGGAACGATAAATGTCTTGAACTCTGAGGCACAGCCGCGGCCTGGGCTGATGCACGCTTTCAAACTCCAATCAGCCGGGTTTGGTTGTGCCCTCAGAGGAGCGTGACGTCCCTGGTTCAGGGATCTGAAAGCACCTGAACCACGAATACCAGAGTCGAATTGGCGGGAATATAGCCCTGCTGGCCGGCGGTGCCCTGGGCGGTGCTGCCGTAGCCGAGGCTGGGAGGAATTAACAGCACGCGGGTCTCGCCCACTTTCATGCCGGGGATGCCATCGCTCCAGCCGGCGATCACGCCCGAAAGCGAGAATTGCGAACCGGTGGACGAATGCCACGAAGACTCATCGAACACCCCGGCAGTGCTGGCCAGGAAACCCGTGTACATCGCCGTTATGGTGTCGCCGGAGGCTACCGTCGCGCCAGTGCCGGCTTGGATTGTGGCGTATCCCAGCCCGTTGTTCATAGTTGTAAACGTGGGAACCGTAACCTGAACGTTTTTGGCAACTCCGGTGCTAGCGCCATAGCTGGCGTTGGCCACGAAATTGGCGTCGAAGTTATAAGTGCCCCAGGCCAGGGCGCTGCCGGTATCCGTGAAGGTATAGGTTGCCCGGCCCCGGCTGTTGAGCGGCACCGTGACAAACTTTACCTGCCGGCGGCCGGAGAGGTAGGTGAAACGGACATTGCCCGAGGGCGTTCCCTTGCCGCTGGCGCGGGTTACGGTGGCCTTCAAGGTAACCGCCTGGCCTAGCAATGGTTTGGCGGCCGACACGGAGAAGTCGGTCGCGGTGCCGACCACGGCGGAAAGAAAGGTCCGGCTTTCCAGCGACTCGATAACCGAATTCTGCCCGGTGGAGGCGGATGTCTTGCGCATAGCTTGGAGCCCTCGTAAAAGAGGAAATATTGACCGCGCTGGACAATTTGTCAAGAACGAAGATCAAAAGCCATGAGGCGATCGTTATCCATCACACAGTGGAATTCATTACGCAGCCGCCAGCCGAAAGTGCGATAATAATCCAGCCACCAGAACGCCGGCCAGAGAAATATCATGAAACGCGGCCGGAACTCCCGGCGAAGCCGGTCGAATTCCGCCATGGCCATCGCATCATCCGCCGGCGGTCCCCAATAGGCCCCGTCCCGCTCGATAAACGGTAGGGCCCTGGCCCCGGCGGTGATCCATTGCCGGTACTGGTCCAAATCCGCCAGTATGAACGGCTCTCCTGCCGGCACCAGCCGCCCGATGTCCGCCGAACAAAGCTGAAGCCGCTGGTTCAATTCCTGCATCTTCAGGTACATCGACGGGTGTACGATGGCGAGTTGGCCGGGGTCGGTACGCTCCTGTTCGGTCTTCAGATCGCCATGGACCGCCAAATAATCAGCGGTGGCGAACATGAGCAGGTTCTGGGCATAGAACCAGTCAACCGCTTCGTTTTTCCAGATACGCCGCCGCAGCGGATCGATGACGCGATAGCCTTCGGCGGCAAAGAGTTCCGTCCAATAGTCCGGCCACTGCTCGTTGACGTGATGCTCCCCGCCCTGATGCGGGACGGCGGCGGAAAAAAGGACCACCTGCGAAAGCCCGGTGAGCGTACGCACAAACGTAGCCGCGCAGGCAGCCGGCAGGTGCTCGGCTACCTCCACGGACATGGCCAGGTCGTACGTCCTTAGTGGCTTGTAAGGCTGCTGGAGATCGAACGCGGCAAATGTCTGGCGTGGAATTCGCAACATGGACAGATCCACCCATGGCCCATCGACGCCGAAAATATCATCGACGCCTTGCTGCTTGAAGACCGAGAGCCACGCGCCCACGCCGCAGCCGATGTCGATGACGCTGCGGGCCTTGGTCCATTCCAGAACCATAGGCACAATCTGGCTGGCCGATCGAGCCGCCCCGGCCTGGTGCCGGGCGTAGAAATTTCCGGAGTAAGTCATTGGTTCTTTTCCCGTGCCGGCATGGTGACCGGCGGCTTGATGGCATCATCATGGGCCCGGCGGGTCTGGCTGCCCACGGCCCGAAGTTGCACGTCATCGAACAAAACCATGCCCGGCGTCAGGTAAGCGTAGAGATCCACCTTCAACGTCTGGACCGGCCAGGCGATGTTCTGGGGGTTCAGGTCGCAAACGATCGTTTCCCATTTGCCGTGGGTAGCGCCGGTGGGATTCACTTGACGGCGATAAACCTCGCGATCCGCCTGGGCGTCTTTGATATCCTGGGCCGCCGTATACCCCTTGACGAACACGTGCAGCACCGGCCCATCACTCTTGTAGCGGAACTGGATGCGATAACGCGTGTTGGAATCAATTTTTATGGCCTCGGAAAGACAGGCCATGCCGTTGTTTTCAGCGCACTCCCTGGAAAGATTCATGGCCAGGACATTGTGCGCTTCTTCGCCATCGCCGCCGGGATGCTTATAGATGCACACCTTGTCCACGGCTGGCAGGGAGGGCTTGATCTCCACCGGGTAGTATTCCGATTCATAAATTCCGCTCCACATTCCCGGCAGCGCGAAATCGCCGTTCTTCACCAGGTTGGGATTGCTCTTCCACAACTGCCGGGCCAGGGGATCATCTTTGACCGAGTCCTCATCCGGGTGCTCGAAGACGGCGACGCCCGGAATCGTCTGGAGGATGCGTTCGGAAACAAACCGCAGGTCCGTGGGCTTGTCGATGCCGCCGCTCATCGGTCGCGGCTGGGGGTCTTTCTCGCGCAGATCCATGATCTTCACACGGAGCTTGTTGGCCTTGTCCATGTCTCCCCATACCAACACCTTGGCCTCCAGAATGCGATTGAGATCCGTCAGGACTTCGCCGGCGGTATCAAAGTTGATAGGTGCCTTGGCCTCGGCGGCGACTTCTTTCATGCGAAAGCCGTCGACCACCTCATAATGCCCGTCGCGGTCGAGCTTCTGGCGGAAAGCGAAGGTTACCCGCTCGCGAAGCTGCTGATCGGCGTCGCCGCCCAGAGGAAAGAAGGCGGCCCGGGGCTTGTCCTGGTCGGAAACGGCATCAGCGGCGCGGACCTGCGCCGCCAGAAGGGAAACCGCCGCTACGGCCAGAACGCAGACGCGGGACGCAATACGCACGGAGAAAATCATGGCGGCTCCTGAGGTGGCATTATAACCGCAGGGATTGCGGGAAACACCGGGACAGGCCACTATCTCATAAAACCAATGTCCGCCACGCGTTCCCTCTATTCCAGCGACCGCAAGTTTACCCTACAATGCGCTTCCCGACTCGGGAGATCGCCATGCTAAAAACACCATCGCCAGACAGCGCCGCCTCGATGCGAGGCGTGCGGCCAAAGCGCCGGATATGGTGGCTGGCCGGCCCAGGCTTCATCCTCGCCATCGCGTTGCTGGCCGGTGAATCGGCGCGGGCCAAGCGAATCCTGCCCGGACAGCGCGAACCGCTGGCGGCCACGCTTCCGGCGGCGGCGACGCAGCCTCTGGCCACGGTCACGGCGGCGGAACTTGACCGCCTCATCGGACAACTCGCCAGCGATTCCTGGCGGCAGCGTCAGGAGGCTGAGGACCAACTGATCCAGTACGGCCCCCAGGCCGCCGGACGTCTGCAAGAACTGACACGGCGGTCGGAAGATGAGGAAGTGCGCACCCGCGCCCAGTCGGCGCTGGCCCTGATCGAAGAAAACCGCCTGCTGGGCCCCACCGTCATCACCCTGCATGTCAAAGACGCTTCCGCCGGGGCGGCCTTCACCGCCCTGGCCGCCCAGGCGGGGCTGGACCTGGTGCTCGATCCTCCGGAACTGTGGCAGCAGCTCGGCTCGCCCAAGGTCACCATCGACGCCGAACGCAGCGATTACTGGGTGGTATTGCGGGATCTGTGCCGGCAGGCCGGCGTCGAACCGGAACTAAGCGACAACAGCGTGGAGGCCATGAAACTCCACCTGACCCAGGGCTCGGGCGATTGGTGCAGCTTCCCGGCGGTCGCCAGCGGCACGCTGCTGATCGCCGCCGACTCGCTGACCCGCACCAACTCCGTCAGGTTTTCCATGCCCGACTCCATCGACCGCTCCTGCTCGCTCCAACTCAACGTATACACGGAAAGCAAGGTCCACCTGCTGCACGACAGCGGCGTGCTGCGCATGGAGGAGGCCACGGACAACAACGGCAATCAGCTTTTGAGTTCCGAAGACCAGAACGACCTGTCCGGTTGCACGAACGGTCACCAGTGGAACATATCCATCAATCTCAAGTACCCTCCCGGGGCCGGCGACAAAATAGCCAGGTTAAAAGGCGCCATGTACTTCCTGGTGCCGACCAAGACCGAGTCGGTGGAGATCGCCGACATCATGTCCGCCAAGAACGTGCGCTGCACCTGTGCCGGGCGGGAAATTGTGGTCCACAAGATGCAGAAGAACCAGAACGTCTACGAACTTCACGCCACCGTGGTGCGCGGCGGCTTGAACGACCAGGAGTGGCAGGAATTGTGCAACCCTCACGACCTGCTGCGGCTTCTGGATGAAAATGGCCACGTGATTCCTTTCAACGGCATGACGGAATCCGAAGGCGGCGAAAAACAGGTGAACTTTACCTTGACCTTCGACGCCGGCAGCGACATGACATCCGGCCGAGGCGCCGACAAGGCCACGCCAGCGGCCAGCAAACCCGCCAAACTGGTTCTCCAAATCCCCACCGAAACCCGCGAAATGGCTATCCCGTTTGAATTCACTAACCTGACGCTGCCGTAGAAGAGTCGGAAGAAAAATAGTATAGTCATCGTGGATTGGATGGGCGAAGTTCGTCTTAATGTGGTTCTATTGAGGCCGCAGATACAGGTGGTTGCAGGCACGTCTGGGCGCTCCATATTGTTGCTCCTGGCACCGGGCAAGCCGTTCCTTTTCCACAGCAGTTAACAGGTTTATCTTCACCGAGGTCTTTCATCATGAGTAAACCCTACCTGACTGCCAATCCCGAAAGCCTGCGGCGATGGCAACAGGCACGGTTTGGGATGTTCATCCACTGGGGGCCGGTAAGCCTGGTCGGCACGGAGATCGGCTGGTCGCTGGGTGGAGTGGCTCCCGGCGTCGGATCGGTCGGCGAGATACCCCAAAGCGTCTATACCAAGCTCTACAAACGGTTTAATCCCGTCAAGTTTGATGCCCGGCAGTGGGTGGCAACCGCCCGGGCCGCCGGGATGAAGTACCTGGTTTTCACGACCAAGCATCACGACGGCTTCTGCATGTTCGACTCGAAGCTGACCGACTACAAGATCACCCGCTCGCCCTTCGGACGCGACGTGACCGCGGAGCTGGCGGACGCCTGCCACGAGGCGGGCATGCCCCTGGGTTTCTACTACTCGCAGCCGGACTGGCACCACCCGGACTATCGAACCGACAATCACCGCCGCTACCTCCGCTACATGCACGGCCAGGTCCAGGAGCTCTGCTCCCGTTACGGCCAGGTGGATATCATGTGGTTCGACGGCCTGGGAGGCACCCCCCAGACGTGGGATGCCCCAAACCTGTTCAAGATGATCCGCCGTTTGCAGCCGCAGACGATCATCAACAACCGTTGCGGCTTGCTGGGCGACTTCGACACGCCCGAGCAACGGATCGGGGCCATGCAGACGCACCGCCCCTGGGAGTCGTGCATCACCATTTGCAAACAGTGGTCCTGGAAGCCCAAGGATGAACTCAAACCGCTGGATGAGTGCGTAAGAACGCTGGCCCACTGCGCCGGCGGCGATGGGAACCTGCTGCTGAACGTCGGGCCCATGCCCGACGGCCGCATCGAACCGCGCCAGGTCGTGCGGCTGAGGGAACTGGGCCAATGGCTCGGCCGCAACGGCCAGAGCATCTACGGAACTCGCGGCGGGCTGTTTGAGGGAAGCCACTGGCGAGCCAGTACCTGCCGCGGCAACAGACTCTACCTCCACTGTTTCCAGCCCAAGCGCAAGTCGATCATCCTGCCGGTGCTGGAGCAAAAGCTGCTGGGCAGTTCGCTGCTCACCGGCGGCCAGGCACGTGTCCGCCAGATGGCCGGCGGCATCGAGATCACCTTCCCGCATAGCAGTTGGGGCGAGATCGACGCGGTCCTCGAGCTGCGTTTTGACCGTCCAATCAAGCCGCCTCGCCAATGACAAATTAAGGAGCCGACCATGACCTCCAAGGAACGAGTCCTGGCTGCGTTCGACCATCGCCAACCCGACCGCGTGCCGCTCTGGTACGGGGCGGATGCATCGCTCACCGATCGACTGATTCGCCACTGCCGAGTCGCCGACGAGGAGGCACTGATGCGGCGACTGGGCATCGACTTTCGCCGTGTTCACATGCGCTATGTCGGCCCCGACCTGGGCGATCGCACCTTCTGGGGAATCCGCCGCGGCGGCGGATACTACGGCCAACCTCTCACGCACCCGCTGGCGGACGTCCAGACGGTTGAGCAGGTCCACGCGTACAAAGGCTGGCCCTCGGTGGAATGGTTCGACATGGCCGGCGTGCGCCAGGCATGCCAGCGGTGGAGGGGCTGTGCGATCATCGGCGGCCCCTGGGCGGTCGTCTTCACCGACGCCACGGAACTGGTGGGCATGGAAACATTCTTCGAGCTCATGCACACACAACCGGAAGTGGTGGAGGCCATCCTCGGCAAGGTGTCCGATTTCTATTTCGAGTTGGCGACGCGCTTCTTCGAGCAGGCGGGCGACCTGCTGGACATCTTTTTCTTCGGCGACGATATGGGCACACAACAGGGGATGCTGATATCGCCGCAGCACTGGCGGCGGTTCTGCAAACCGCACATCCAGCGGTTGGCCGATCTGGGCCGCCAGGCCGGTCTGAGGGTGATGTTCCACTCCTGCGGCTCGATCCGCCCGATCATCGGCGACCTGTGCGATGTGGGAGTTGACGCCCTCAACCCGATCCAGGTCCGCGCCCAGGGCATGGACCTGGCGGAACTGAAACAGGAGTTTGGCCGACGGCTGACCTTTCACGGCTGCATCGATCACCAGCAGACGCTACCGTTCGGAACCGCCGACGAAGTCAGGCGGGAGGTCCGTCGCGTGATTGGAATCATGGCCCCCGGCGGAGGCTTCTGCCTGGCCCCCAGCCACGACCTGATGCTCGACAACTTCCCCGTCGAAAATGTTGTTGCGATGTACGACGAGGCCGGCTTAGCCCACGCGGGGTAGAGACTTTAGCATGTACATAAAACATGGGTTCGGGAGATAGTCCGGAACACTTAGCCAAACCCGCAAAGCAAGACCAAGGATCTCGCGCGCAATCATAAACCCTGGCCTCCCGATGCGACCAGCGCATCCTCAGCACCCGGCACAAATCCAGCTGGCCGCAGAAATCCAACTCCGGCAACATGACCGCCGTAACGCCGGGAGGTCCAATTGCCACAGACCTTCGCGCATCACTGCTCATTATTTCGCCAGGAAGTCGGCAAAATTTTTGCTCAGCAGCGCCTCGACGGTGCCGCGGACCTCCTGCTGGGTGGCTATCCAGCCGGTATGGGCCAGGTCGTGGAACTTGTCCTTGAGCACCTTGCCGATGATGCTGCGACTGTGGCTCCATTTGTAGATGATCTGATCCAGGACGCGGGCATCGCTGTGCTGGGGGGTGAAACTGGAACCCAGCAGTTCCATGCGCATGCGCGTCATCTCCTCGATGAGCACCGGATTGTTCAAAAACCACCAGCAGCCGAAGAGGAATAGATTGCGGTGCTTGCGGGCGGTGACGGCCAACTCGTGCTGGTTCTCGCGGCTGAGCATGGTGGTCATGAACTTGTTCTGCGGGTTTCCGGCACACAGGTGGTCGAGGCTGGTGACATCGCTCTTAAGCACAGAATCGCCGGCCAGGCGCAGATTCGGGTTCACCATGCGGTTGACGCCGATCATCATGGCGAAGGGCAGATTCTTCTCGCGGGTGACCGGCAGAATGGCCTCCTGGATGACACGTGTGCAAGCCGAATCATCGGGATAGTGGAAGTCCGGCGTCAACGACACGGCGACATACAGCGCCCCCACGCGGTCGACCCATTCGACCAGGAACCGGCGGATCTCCTTCATGGATTGAGCGCCCATATCCGCGCCGACATTGTAGCCGTAGCCGCGCAGCGTATCGGCGACCTTGGGCCAGCCCTGGAGAAGGGGATCAATCCGCAGGACACCCTTGAAGCGTTTGTCAACCTGGGGCCTGTCCAGCCAGATCTTGCGCTCCACAGGATCCAGAGCGTCGTTGGTCATGACGCAGGTGTGGACATTGGCCAGCTTGAAGACCAGATCGACATAATCCTCCGCCGTGCGGGAGCGACAGAACTCGCGGTAGGAACCCAGGTCGCGGCCGGCGACGTCGAGTCCCATCTTGCCCAGCACCGTCAGCACTCCGCGGCAGGACTCGGAGATCGGGGCATGGTCCAGAAAAAGGGTCTTCCAGATCAGATCTGACTGCTGCCGCTTATCCATGGCCCAGAAGGCCTCGTAGGAGACATCCGAGGCGCGAAAATTCTCGGCGATGAGGTAGTGATAGGTTATCAGCTCATCGATACCCCAGAGCATGAGCTTGCCGAAGTTGGGCGGATACAGATGAGTATGCAGGTCATAGACGGGCGTTTTGGCGATGGCATCATCGACCCAGGCATCGATCTGGGTACACATGGGCACCGGGGCCTGGCCAGCTACGGATTCGATTGGCAAAGCGGCGCCTTGCCTGGTGGACTTCGATGAATATGGCATAGGGATCCTTGGGGGTAAAATTTGGTCGGAGTATACCCAACATGCCAACGCACGTCACGAGAGCAAGAGAATTCCGAAGCGAATTGTCGGTTCCACCGAATTTCTATCGACTGCCTGGTCATGACTACTCACGAACGCATGCAGCTCATGTATTCGCACCGGGAGGCGGACCAGGTGCCGGTTACGGACGGTCCTTGGACTTCCACTCTGACGCGCTGGCGCAAAGAAGGACTGCCGGACGACGTGGACTACGCTGATTATTTCGAACTCGATCGCTTCGTCAGCATAGGAGCGGACAACAGTCCGCGTTATCCGACCCGCAACGTGGAGGAAAGCGATGAATGGGTCGTTAACGCCACAAGCTGGGGCGCTGTGCGCCGGGATTGGAAGCACCACGGCGGCGTACCTGAGTACTTGAGTTTCACTGTCACCACGCCGGACGCCTGGAGGGAAGCCAAGGCCCGCATACAACCCGATCGCGACCGGGTTGATTGGAAGCGACTGGAAGCCAATTACGCCAAGTGGCGCCAAGCCGGCGCCTGGATCTCCGCCGGCTTCTGGTTCGGCTTCGACATCACCCATTCCCATTTCGTCGGCACCGATCGCCTCCTCATGGCCATGGCCACCGATCCCGAATGGGTCGTCGACATGTTCAATCACGAACTGGATCTGGATTTGGCCCTCTTCCAGATGGTCTGGGACGCCGGCTACCACTTCGACGCCATCAGTTGGCCCGATGACATGGGCTACAAGCTCCACCCATTCTTCTCCTTGGACATGTACCGCGAACTTCTCAAGCCGGTACACGCCCGTGCTTGCGACTGGGCCCGCGCCCGAGGGGTCAAGGTACATCTCCATTCCTGCGGCGACATCCGCATCCTGGTCCCGGACCTGATCGAGATCGGGGTGGACATGCTCAATCCCATCGAGATGAAGGCCGGCATGGGCCCGGCCACGCTCAAACGCCAATACGGCGACCAACTGGCCTTCCACGGCGGCTTAAACGCAGCGCTGTGCGACAAGCCGGAACAACTATGGGAACAGATGCGGGCGACCATACCCACCATGAAGGCTGGCGGTGGCTACGTGGCCAGCTCCGATCACTCCGTGCCCGATTCTGTCAGTTTCGCCCAGTTCGGAGAATTTGTGCGCCTGGCAAAAACACTCGGAACCTATTAGACGTTGCTGCAAAATGATCCATGAACGAATATCCCCGTAGCGTCGGACCGGCAGACGAAGAGGGGGAAAATGTCTCCGCATCCCCGTTTCAGTTTCACACGTACTGTTTCCCCACCACGGGCGCCACTGCCGTCCGGACAGCGCTCCGCACCGATGCCGCCAGCCCCGCCGGGTCCAAACCCACCTCGGCAAGTTGCTCCTTGCGGGTGGCGTGGGCAATAAGGCGGTCTGGCATGCCCAGTCGTACCACCGACGCTGTGGGCAGACGGTGGGCGACGGCGTGCTCCAGAACGGCGCTGCCGAAACCGTTCTGCAGGCAATGGTCCTCGACCGTCAAGACCGGATGGCCATCGCGCAGGACACGGCTGAGCATGTCGCCATCAAGCGGCTTGCAGAAACGGGCATCCACCACCTCGATGTTTATCCCCTCGCAGCTTAAGGCATCGGCGGCGGCCATGACGTTTTCGGCCAGGGCCCCATAGACGATTATGGTGGCGTCCGGACCCTCGCGCAGCACGCGGGCGCAGCCCACCTGCCATTCCTGGCAGGAGGCGGGACGCAAATCATCGGCGATCACATTCTGGAAATCCTGGGAAGGCACGTAATCGCGCGGATACCTCAGGGCGCTGGCGCTGCCCAGGCTAAGGGCCAACCGCAAAGCGCGGTTGAGTTCCGCCTCATCGCTGGGGGCCATCAAGACCATCCCCGGCAGCGGACGCAGGAAGGCTTGATCCATGAAGCCATGATGCACCGCCCCATCGTCGCCAACGTAGCCGGCGCGATCCATGCAGATGACCACCGGCAGATCGTTCAAGACGATCTCCTGCCATATCTGGTCGAAAGCGCGCTGGGTGAACGTGGAATAGACCGCGGCGAACGGCCGCATGCCGGCCTTGGCCAGGCCGGCGGCCATGGCGGCCAGGTGGCTCTCGCAAATGCCGGTGTCGATGTAACGCTCGGGAAACAGCGGCTCGAACTTGGCCAGGCCGGTGCCATCGGCCATAGCAGCGGTCATGGCTACCACACGCTGATCGGCCCTGGCCAGGGCGATCATGGCATCGCCGAAGGCACTGGTCCAGGTCTTGCCTACGCCCTTGTGCATAGTAACCCGGCAGCCCTCGACCTGGAACGCCGCTGGACTGTGAAACTTGGTCGGCTCGTTGGCGGCCAGTTCATAGCCGTTGCCCTTGACGGTCTTCACATGCAGCAGCATGGGGGCCGGAACGTGCTTGAGTTCCCCCAGCATATTGATCAGCCCCGGCAGGTCGTGGCCGTCCAGGGGACCCATGTACTTGACGCCCAGGGCCTCGAATATCTGCCCCGGCCACATCGCCGACTTGACGCCCTCCTTCAGATGATGCCAAACGGACTCGATGGTGTGACTGACGCCACTGGGCAAACGCCCCACAACCCGCTCGGCCAGGCGTTTGGCTTCGTCATAAGTGGTGCTGACGCGCACGCGATCCAGGTATTGGGAAAACGCCCCCTGCGGTTTGCTGATGCTCATGCCATTGTCGTTGAGCACGATCAGCAGACGCCGGCGCAAAGTCCCGGCGCCATTGAGCCCCTCGAAAGCCAAACCATTGACGATGGAGCCATCGCCAACCACCGCAACAATATGGCTGTCACGCTTGAGCATGGCATCGCCGCGGGCCAGACCAACGGCGGTACTGATCGCCGTGCCGGCATGACCTACAGCAAATTGGTCATAAGGCGATTCGGCAGGATTGGGAAAACCGCTGATATGCCCCTTGCGGCGAAGATGTTCAAAATCACCGGCGCGCCCGGTCAGCATCTTGTGGGCGTAACTTTGGTGGCCAACGTCAAAAAGGAGCCTGTCAGGACCTTTAGGGTATGGTCCCAAGTCGTAAACGTAATGGAGGGCAATCGTTAACTCGACGACACCCAGGTTGCTTGCCAGGTGACCGCCGTTCTTCGAAACAGCATCGACAATACTGGTACGCAGTTCCCCGGCGAGCTGCTTGAGATCATCCATGGAGAGCTTGCGCAGGTCGGCAGGGGTCCGGATCGTGTTGAGCAAAGACATTACCTAACTCTCCAGCCAGACAGCGGATACAAGCGGTCTCCAAAGGCCAGGCCATCGGTCCATATCTGGCGCAATTTTTCAGTCATACGTTTGCGGCTATCCGCAGTTGTCGTTCGGTCGCCACTTCTTCAATGTGACCAACTACATAAAGTTTAGTGATCTCTTAATATATGTCCACTTCGACATACCGCATGGAACGGTAATCTCCATCCACAAGTTCAGTTATGCCGTTGCACGACAAACTTGGCCAAAGTTGTCAGTGCAGCGGTCTTCTGGCTCAATGGCGCGATTGCTAATAAGGCTTTCTGGAGTTCTTCTTCGGCCTGCCGGCGACTTTGCTCCAAGCCAATCAAGACAGGATATGTGTTCTTACCCTTTGCCTGGTCTTTGTTTACAGCTTTTCCGAGTTGTTCGGCCGTGGAGGTAACATCCAGAATGTCGTCAATGATTTGAAATGCCAGACCCAAGTGAGATCCAAACTCAGTTACTGCCGACAACGCCGCAGACGTCGCGCCAGCCGCAATGGCGCCTAGGCGGCATGCGGACGTCAATAAGGCTCCGGTCTTAAGGCGATGTAAACGCTGCAAGTCTTTGAGCGACAAAGAGTTGTTCTCGCCATCCATGTCCAGAACCTGGCCCCCAATCATGCCTTGTGGACCAGAAGCACCAGCTAATTCACCAATCAACGCTGGCACCAATGCTGCCTCTGCGTCGGTGGCGATAACCTCGAAAGCCATGGTGGTCATGGCATCGCCGGCCAGAATGGCCATAGCTTGGCCGAAGACTTTATGATTTGTGGGGCGGCCACGACGAAAATCGTCATTGTCCATAGCGGGCAGGTCATCGTGGACTAAACTGAAGGTGTGTATCAGTTCGATTGCCGCCGCAGCCGCCAGGGCTGATTGATTGGCCAACCCGGCCACGTACGGCGCCTGACCACAAACTGCGGCACACTCCAGCACCAGCGTCGGGCGCAGGCGTTTGCCCCCTGCCATCAGGCTGTATTCCACCGCCTCCAGCAAACGTGGCGGAGCAATGGGATAGCGTGTAAGTATCTGGCGGAAATAGGCGATGACCAACCGGCCATCGCGATCAAGAATTACTGAGGCATCCTCACAGGGAGGCGGATTTGTTGACATGGCAACGGGGCCGGCTTGGGGGGAACGACGCGATGGGGGTTTTGTATTTGCGGAACTCACGATACTTCAGACTTCCTCCACTGCTGAACCGGCGGCGCCGTCCTGTGGCATGGGCGTAACTTTAAGGGAGCCGTCTTCGCCTTGGGAAAGCATTTCGATCTGCTTTTCGGCGCTGTTGAGCACCTGCCGGCAATGCTGAATCAGAAATGTCCCCCGCTCATACTTGGTCAGGCTCTGTTCCAGGCCCACCGCCCCACCCTCGATTTCGCCCAGAATGGCCTCCAATTCGGAGAGCGCATCTTCGAAATTCTTCGGCGCCGGTTGATTTTTCTTAGCCATGACAAAAACCATTATAGAGAAAAAAATCGTAGGCGGAAGACCGAAGGCGGAAGAAAAGACCGGAAACGGCAGGAACACGGGGCCCGTTCAGAGTTTTATCATCCTACTTCTTGAATCCTGATTTCTTGACCTGACAAGCCTCAATTCTTAGCATTGTATTCCGTGCCTCTCCTGCAAATTACCAGTCACGAACTGCCCATCTTCGTCTGGTCGGGCGTGCTCATAGTCGTCTTATTAATAGGCTTTCTGGCCGTGCAGAGAATTCGCGATTGGGTACACGTCAAGGATGCTCCCGAAGAACACATAGCGACCGGATTCACGCTCAGTGACCTGCGTCAAATGCATCGCGATGGCAAGATCAGCGACGAGGAGTTCAGCAGGGCCAGAGATCGGATCATCGCCGCCGCTAAGAAAGCCCATGCTATAGGCGAAAAACGAGATACGAGGGGCGCAGGGAGAAAAGAAGAAGGCCCAAGTCGGGACGAAAAGCCCGGAATCTGACCAATAGGGCCGAATGAACATCCTGCGGCTAAGGCGCAAGCATTCATTGTTTACCGTTCAGCTTGCCCCTTTTTCCACATTATTGGCTTTCGCTCAATACATCCGCAGCATACAATTTTACTTTGAGTGAAGGATTTGATGTTCCATATATCAAGTCCGCCCCGGTATTTATTCGATATTGTAGGGAAGCGGGAGTTGGTTGGACCGGACTTGTGGCGCCGACGCTTACCGCCTCCGAGATAAGGTTTTTTCAGAAAGAGTAAGGCCAGCCGATGCCCAATGGGAATCGCACCGGCAGTGGTAGCGGCGGGAGTGGCAACCCGCCGCCCAGCGGAAACAATTCGAGTTTCACCAATCCGCCCGGCGGATTTCGAGGACGACGCGTGACCACCTGTAGCTTTTGCGGAAAATCTTCGCGTGACGTTGGTCCCATGGTTGAAGGGCCTTCCGACGTCTACATATGCGCCAACTGCGTCGACCTGGCCCACAACATCATCCGTCAGGAAAAACGCAAGTCCACCACCACCCAGCCCCTGTTCACCTCCATCCCCAGCCCCCGCCAGGTCAAAGAATTTCTCGACCAGTATGTTATCGGACAGGACTACGCCAAAAAAAGCCTGGCGGTCGCGGTCCACAATCATTACAAACGCCTGACTATTGCCGAGCCCGGCAGCACCTCCGGCGGCAACAACCCAACCTCCGCCTCCGCCGCGACCGAAACCAAGAATCCTGATGACGTGGAGATCGATAAAACCAACGTCCTGCTTATCGGACCCACCGGCAGCGGCAAGACTCTTCTGGCCAAGACCCTGGCCAGGGTTCTCAACGTCCCCTTCGCCATCGGCGACGCCACCACTCTGACCGAGGCCGGCTATGTGGGCGAGGACGTGGAGAACATACTCCTCAAGCTCCTCCAGAACGCCGATTACGACCTCGACGCCGCCCAGCGCGGCATCATATACATTGACGAAATCGACAAGATCGGCAAGACCTCGGGCAACGTCTCGATCACCCGCGATGTTTCCGGCGAAGGCGTGCAGCAGGCGCTCTTGAAGATGCTGGAAGGCACCGTCGCCAATATTCCCCCCCAGGGCGGCCGCAAACATCCCGAGCAACAGTACATTCAGATGGATACCACCCAGATACTCTTCATCTGCGGCGGAACCTTCGTCGGACTGGAAGACATCATCCGCAAACGCCTGGGCAAGCGCCAGATCGGATTCAATTCCGAAAATTCACCGGCCCAGACCATCCACGACCGCGCCGGCATCCTCTGCCAGGTGCAGCCGGAGGATCTCATCGAATTCGGCATGATTCCCGAGTTCGTTGGCCGCATGCCCCTGGCGGCGACCCTCGATCCCCTGGATATCCGCACTCTGATCTCAATCCTCACCCAGCCCCGCAACGCCCTGATCAAGCAATATCAAAAGTTTTTCCGCATGGAAGGCAGCGATGTCGAGTTCACCCCCGGCGCCCTGGACATGATCGCCCGCCGGGCCCTGAAACGCGACACCGGCGCCCGGGCTCTGCGGGCGGTATGCGAAGAGATCATGCTCGATCTGATGTACAAACTGCCCGATGCCCCCCAGGGCCGGAAATACGTCATCAACGAGGATATCGTCGAAGGCCGCCAGCACCTTTTCGAGCTAAAGCCTGAACGCCGCAAAGAATCGGCGTGATCGGTTTATAGCTATCTCAAAGACTCCGCACCATCAGCCCCCTTCATCTCCCAGTATCGGAAGCTGTACGCCTACGCTCCTATCCCTCCCATCATCCAGCCCCGGCGCTGACCCGATATATTCATCATCGATCCGCCGTACGTTGCGCCGCGGCGGATTCGCGTTGGCCACCATATCCGGCGAATCACCGCCATCGTGACGACGAAGCACATGGTAATACTGGTCCCGCTGCGCCGGCACGAATCCGCTTTCCCGTATCAGTCGGCAGATTTGCCGTTCATTGAGCTTGTAGGTCGTCCCGGCGGCGCTGACCACGTTCTCCTCCATCATCACACTCCCCATGTCATTGGCTCCAAAGAACAGGGCAAGTTGTCCAATCTTCGGTCCCATGGTCACCCAACTGCTCTGCAACGACGGGATGTTATCCAGAAAAATCCTGGCGATGGCCAGCGTGCGCAAGTATTCATCGGCCCCCGCCATCCGTACCACCCGCCCATGCAGTATGTCCGCATTGGTCGAATCATCAAACGGCCCATAGGTCGCTTCATCCCACTCCCTCGCCCTGCCCAACGGCGTGTTCTCTCTCTGGAATGGCCAGTGAATGAACGCGGTGTACGAACCTGGCCGGGGCCGCTGCCCGTCATCTTTGCCCAGCATCGACTTGGCAAACGCACCTGGCCATCGCCGCCGTATCTTTTCCAAAACCGCCGCATACCCCCTTTGCCCCTCCCCCGCTACGCCGGGGCAGGGTAGGAGTACGGACCGGGAACCTCCGGTTATCGGCGCACGCAATCCGATGGCGTAATCCTGCATATCCCGCAGCGCCGACATGTGCTCGATGCGTTCCCGAACAAACTCGATGTGTCCAATGAGCATGGTGCAGCTTGTGCTCATACCTTCCTCGTGGGCCACGCGCATCACCCGCAGCCAGTCTTCCCCGCCGCACTTGCCCAGGCCAATGCGCTGCCGCACCCGTGGCGCGAAGATTTCCCCCCCGCCGCCGGGAATCGTATCCAGACCCGCCGCTCGGAACCGCCGGATGATCTGCCGCACGTCCATGGCGAAAAAACGCTCGAATTCCACGAACTCCGGCGGTGAAAACGCGTGAATATGCACTCCGGGAAACTTCCCCTTGATGTACCGCAACAGGTCCTCGTAGTACTCGATGGGCAGCGCATCGTTCATACCCCCCTGCATCAGCACCTGTGTCCCATTGATGGCCACCAACTCGGCGATCTTCTGGCCGATTTGCTCATGGCCCAAGGTATAGCTGTCGGCATCCTTGTGGTCCCGCCGAAACGCGCAAAACGTGCATTTGGCCGTGCAGATGTTGGTGTAATTTATATTGCGGTCAATGACATAAGTGCGGTAATCCTCCGGATGCAACCGCCCGGCAACCTGCATCGCCCACTGCCCCAGGTCATGCAGCGACGCCGAGTGGTGTAGTTCCAGCGCCTGCTCATCACTAAGCCGCGCCTTGCCGGCGACAACCGCGTCAATATCGAACGAAAGCCTGCTGCCTCGATCCATAATGCACAG
>Ga0316228_1000184_pt1 | contig 90292 bp, 82 predicted proteins | sample TBH18021metaG_FD_206005 | JGI IMG/M metagenome (GOLD analysis project Ga0316228, IMG submission 206005) | Freshwater microbial communities from Trout Bog Lake, Wisconsin, USA - TBH18021 | ecosystem: Environmental > Aquatic > Freshwater > Lake > Hypolimnion/Profundal zone | place: USA: Wisconsin... | reverse complement strand
GGATCGCTGAGCGATCCGGCCGTCAAAGTATTCAGGTCAGGGGCCTTAGTCCGCCACGCTCACTTCTTCTTCTTGATGCCGCTCTGCGGGTTGAGGCTGCCGATGTTGCCGCTCTCGCTCCCGGCGGCCGGGTCAATGACGGCATTCACGAGCGCGGGGCGACCCGAATTCATCGCCTCGTTGACCGCCCGGGTCAGCTCGTCCGGCGTGGTCACATGGTAGCCGACGCCGCCGAAGGCCTCCATCATCCGGTCGTAGCGGGAATCCGGCACGAACACCGTCGTGGCCGGGTCGCGGCCGGTCGGATCGGTGTCGGTGCCGCGGTAGATACCGTTGTTGTTGAACACCACGATGCAGACCGGCAGCCCGTACCGGCAGATCGTCTCCACTTCCATGCCGGAGAAGCCGAAGGCGCTGTCGCCTTCCACACAGAGCACCGGCTTGCCGGTCTCGACCGCGGCCGCCACCGCGAAGCCCATCCCGATGCCCATGATGCCCCAGGTGCCGACATCCAGGCGCTTGCGCGGCTGGTACATGTCGATGATGCCCCGGGCGAGGTCGAGGGTGTTGGCGCCCTCGTTGACCAGGATCGCGTCCGGCCGCTCCTTGACGATGGTGCGCAGCGCGCCGAGCGCGGCGTGGAAGGTCATGGGCGAGGCGTTGCTCATGAGCTTCGGCGCCATCTTGGCGATGTTCGCCTCGCGCTTGGTCTTGAGCGTCTCGATCCAGTCGGACGGGGGCTGCTGCCAGCCCTTGCCCATGCCGTCCAGCAGCGCCTGCACGCAGGAGGCGATGTCGCCGACCACCGGGGCCACGATCTCGACGTTCGAGTCCATCTCGCGCGGCTCGATGTCGATCTGGATGAACTTGGTCGAGCCCGGCTCGCCCCAGCTCTTGCCCTTGCCGTGCGACAGCAGCCAGTTCAGCCGGGCGCCGATGAGCAGCACCACGTCCGAGTCCTTCAGCGCCGTCGAGCGCGCCGCGCCGGCCGAGAGCGGGTGGGTGTCGGGCAGGAGGCCCTTGGCCATGCTCATCGGCACGTACGGAATGCCGCTGGTCTCGACGAGCGCGCGGATCGCCTCGTCGGCCTGCGCGTAGGCCGCGCCCTTGCCGAGCACGATCAGCGGCCGCTTGGCGGATTTCAGGACGTCCAGCGCCCGGGCGATCGCCTCGGGGGCTGGGCGCTGGGCTGGGGCCGGATCGATCACCTTCACGAGCGACTGACGGCCGGCCTCGGCATCCATCACCTGGGCGAACAGCTTGGCGGGCAGGTCGAGATAGACGCCGCCCGGCCGGCCCGAGCAGGCGGCGCGGATGGCGCGGGCGACGCCGATGCCGATATCGGCCGCGTGCAGCACCCGGAAGGCCGCCTTGCACAGGGGCTTGGCGATGGCGAGCTGGTCCATCTCCTCGTAGTCGCCCTGCTGCAGGTCGACGATCTCGCGCTCGGAGGAGCCCGAGATCAGGATCATCGGGAAGCAGTTGGTGGTGGCGTTGGCGAGCGCCGTGAGCCCGTTGAGGAAGCCCGGGGCCGACACGGTGAGGCAGATGCCCGGCTTCTGGGTCAGGAAGCCCGCGATCGCCGCGGCGTTGCCGGCATGCTGCTCGTGACGGAATGAGATCACCCGCATCCCCTCGGCCTGCGCCATGCGGCCGAGATCGGTGATCGGGATGCCCGGGACGCCGTAGATCGTCTCGATGCCGTTGAGCTTGAGCGCGTCGATGACGAGGTGAAAGCCGTCGGTCAGGTCCGGCTCTGCCTCGACCTCGGGTGTGGTGTGCACGATCTTGGCCAGGGCGGTCATGGCAGGGTCTCCGAAGGGTTGGTGTCGGTTGAGGTGGCGCTCGGCGCCGTCAGGCTCGAGGGATCTCCCATCCTCCGCCCTCATCCTGAGGTGCCCGCCTCGGCGGGCCTCGAAGGCGTTCTCCGGAGGCCTCTGCGATGTCCGGATCCCTCCTTCGAGGCCTCCGCTTCGCGTCGTCGCCGCAGGATGAGGGGGAGGAATGGGAGATCCGTGGGGTTGCGCGTCCTTCGCGTGGTCGTCGGTTCGGGCAGTCAGACCGCCCGGATCGGTTGTGTGGCCAGAGCCGCCGGGTGCTCAGCGGCGGCGAGATAGCGGGCCCGCATCGGGCGAAGCAGGAACATGGCCAGGGCCGCCGCCGTGACGTTGAGGACGATGATCAGCGTGAACACGGCCGACCAGCCGTAGGCGGTGGAGATCAGGCTGGCGAAGGGCACGAGGAAGGCCGCGGTTCCCTTGGCGGTGTAGAGCAGGCCGGCATTGCTGGCGGCGTATTTCGAGCCGAACGTGTCACCGCAGGTCGCCGGGAACAGCGAGTAGATCTCGCCGAACACCCCGAAATAGACCGCGGTTGCCAGCACGAAGACCATCGGATTGTGCCCGTAGGTCAGCAGCACGATCACCGCCAGAGCCGCCGTCGAGAAGGCGATGAACATCGTGTTCTCGCGGCCGATATGGTCGGAGACGAAGCCGAAGAACGGCCGCCCGAACCCGTCGAAGATGCGGTCCAGGGAGATCGCCAGCGTCAGCGCGGCCATCTGGAGGCCGAAGAGGCTCACCGGCACGCCGGCCACCTGGAAGTCGTGGGCGATCGGTGCGATCTGCGCCGCCGCCATCAGGCCGCCGGACGCGACCATCACGAACATGACGTACATGACCCAGAAGACGGGGGTGCGCACCGCCTCGCGGGGGCTGCGGTCGACCTTGGTCTGGGGCAGGCGGGTGCTCTTGCGCTGAATCGGCGTGCTCGTCGACGGCTTGCGCAGCAGGAAGGCGAGAGCCAGCACAACGGCGCCCTGGCCGATGCCGAAATACAGGAAGGCGTCCTGGTAGCCGCTGGAGGCGATCATCCGGGCGATCGGCACCACCGTGATGGCCGCGCCCGCGCCGAACCCGGCCGCCGTGGCGCCCGCGGCGAGACCGCGGCGATGCGGAAACCACTTCAGCGCGTTGCCCACGCAGGTGCCGTAGACGGAACCGGCGCCAATACCGGCGATCACGGCACCCAGATACAGCAGGAACAGGCTGTCGGCGTAGGCATCGATCGTCCAGGCCAGGGCGATCATCACGCCGCCGAAGGCCACCACGATCTTCGGGCCGTAGCGGTCGACGAACCATGCCTCGACCGGCACCAGCCAGGTTTCGGTGGCGACGAACAGCGTGAAGGCGAGCTGGATCGCCGCGCGGCCCCAATGGTAGCGCTGGTCGATCGGGTCGACGAACAATGTCCACCCGTATTGAAGGTTGGCGATCATGGCCATGCAGATCACGCCGAAGGCGAGCTGCCACCATTTCGCCGCCGGCGAATCCTGGCGTTCCATCCCTGAGCCTCTCTCGTAGGCGGCGCGGCCTTACTGTGGCGGCGTCTCTCGTCCACCGATGATCATGCACATCCGTTCCAGGTATGCAATATACCAGGGTGAGACGGACGAGATGAACTGTCAGGTCGGCGATATTATTCCGCTTGCTCGGCCTGGGGAATCGGGCCCCAGGCACCGAGCGTCGGCGCGTCAGCCGGGTTCAGCGTTTCATCGAGCGCGGGGATCGAGGCCGGATCAGCCGGAAAGCCGATGAGCGCGCAGGCGGCCACCCATTCCGGTCCCTCCTTTACCGCCGCCAGGGTGCTCGGATCCAGGGCCGTGATCCGTCCGCGCTCGAGGCGCAGGATGGCCCGGCCGGTCTCGGCCTGAACGAAGCGGACGATCGTCATTCGGCGCAGGCATTCGCGCAGGAAGGTGGTGTTGGCGGATGCCGAGAGGTCGGCGCCCTTGAAGACCGCCTCCGGGCTACGGGCGAAGATGTCGACCTTCCGGAAGCGGTCGATGTCGATCAGCCCCTTCACGTCGAGGATGTTGAGGATGCCGTCCGCCCAGAACGCGATGGTGCGCGGGCGCTCGCCGAGCTTCACGCTATTGTCGAGGAACTCGCAGACCACCTGCTTGTCCCGGGCCAGCGCCCAGTTGAAGAACAGGCGCGGCATGCCGGTATAGGCCTCGACATTGTGGGCCAGCAGGTCCTCCACCGCCTTGTATCGGCCGAACAGCTCGCCCCGCTTCCACGCCCGCTCCACGGTGTCGGCCGGAGGCGTGACCATGAACTGCATGTAGACCCGGTCGCCGAACCGGGTGAGCAACTGGCCGCCGCCGTCGGAGCCGGCCTCGGCCTGGAAGCTGTCGAACCGGAAGCGGTCGATCAGCAGGTTCGAGATCCGCCGCTCCGCCGCCTTGCGGGTGACGTAGCGGTCGAGCTTCATGTCGATGATCTCGACCTCGTAACCCGTCAGCGTCCCGGCGTAGCGGGAGGCCGGTCCGAGGCTGTCGTAGTCGAGGAGATACTTGCGCCAGACATCGGGTGTGATCACCGCGAAGTCGGACCACGCCATACCGAGGCGCTTGGCGAGGCCGAGCTGGTAGGGGCGGATCGTGCTCTTGCCGGAGGCCGAGGCGCCTTTCACGTTCATCACCACAGGATGGTCCTGCGGCGCTAGCCGGCGGTAGTTCTGCGCCTCCACCACCGCAGCGATCCAGGGCTCGATCTGCTCGCCGATGCGTCGGCTGCCATAGCCGTTCGAGACCAGCGTTCCCGCGATCGTCCGCAACAGGACAGGATCCCGGATGACGGCGTTCTGCCGCGCGATGAGGCCGGATATCACGGTGCGGAGGGCCTCGCAGGCGGCAATCTCCAAACCGTCGCCGGACGCGGCGGCCCGCCGTTGCCAGGATTCGAGGTGGTACAGGGCCCGGGTCGCGAGATCCTCGCGCGGGGCTTCGGCCACCGGAGGTCGGCGCCCGAGGATCCGGTCGAGCCAGCGCGGCTCGGGCGGGGGCGGGGCCGGTGTATCCTCCAGAATGGCGGAGACTTCTCGGGCGAGCACCGCATCCGCCTCGGCGCGGATCCCGGCGAGGGCGGCCTCGACCTCGCCGAGACGTGGCTCGATCCCCTCGCGCAGGATCGTGGCGACGATGGCTCGGAAGTTCACGCCCAGATCGGCGTAGACCGCGCCCACCGGCACGGACAAGTCCGACATGACCCGGATCAGAACCTCGTGGACGACGAGTCGACCGGCCCGGAACCGGGTCAGCTGGCGGGCGGGCAGCCCGCAGAGGTCGCTCAGGTCCAGGGCGTCGCGGAGCGGCGTTTCGACATGTTCCGGCCGGTAGACGGTGACCAGGGGCAGAAAGGCGGAGGGCAGATCGGACCGGACGCCCGGGCTCCAGGGGCCGACAGGCGGATCCGAGTGGTGGGCGACCGCGTCCGTCATGCGCGACTCACCCTCCCCTGCAGAGGGGGGAGGGAAGGCCCGCGGCAGGTTTCACGCCCGAGCGGGCTGAACCGACAGCGTGCGCCGCCCGTGCAGGTGGATGAGAAATCCTAAAAGACCTTCTGGAACCAGCCATGGGCGTCGTTGGAGTTGCCCCGCTGGATGTCCACCAGCAGGCTTCGCAGCCGCTGGGCCACCGGCCCGGCCTTGCCGTTTCCGATGGTGAAGCTCTCTTCCCGGCCCTTCACGGTCCCGATCGGCGTGATCACCGCGGCGGTGCCGCAGGCGAAGGCCTCGGTCAGGCGGCCTTCCCGCACGTCGGCGCGCCACGCGTCGATCGTGTAGGGTTCCTCCTTCACGGAGAGACCAGCCTCACGCGCCAGGGTAATCACCGAGTCGCGCGTGATGCCGGGCAGGATGCTGTCCGAGAGGGGCGGCGTCACCAACGTGCCGTCCTCGAAGACGAAGAACACGTTCATGCCGCCGAGTTCCTCGATGTAGCGGCGCTCTACCGCGTCGAGGAACACCACCTGCTCGCAGCCCTGGGCAGCCGCTTCCGACTGCGCCGCGAGGCTGGCGGCGTAGTTGCCGCCGCACTTGGCCGCGCCCGTGCCGCCCGGGGCCGCGCGGGTGAAGTGCTCCGAGACCCACACGGTGACGGTCCCGGTCGGATCCTTGAAGTACGAGCCCACCGCCGAGGCGATCGTCACGAACAGGTATTCCGAGGCCGGCTTGACGCCGAGGAAGGCCTCGCTGGCGATCATGAACGGGCGGAGATAGAGGCTGCCGTCCGGCGTGTCAGGGATCCAGGCGCGGTCGATCTCGACGAGCCGCCGCATCGCCTCCACGAAGGCGTCCTCTGGGAAGGGCGCCATCGCCATACGCTCGGCCGAGCGGCGGAAGCGGCGGGCGTTGGCGTCTGGCCGGAACAGCGCGGCGCCGCCATCGGCGGTCCGGTAGGCCTTCAGCCCCTCGAAGATCTCCTGCGCGTAGTGCAGCACCGCGGAAGCGGGATCGAGCGGAATCGCCTCGCGCGCCTGGATCCGCGCGTCGTGCCAGCCCCGGCCGGCCGAGTAGCGCGCCACCACCATGTGATCGGTGAACACCTTGCCGAAGCCAGGATTCGCCATCAGCGCGGCCCGCTCCTCGGCGGTCCGCGGCGCGGGATGACTTTGGATCTCGAACGTCAGGTCGCTCACGGTGTGGTCCTCATCGACTGAGGCCCTTATGGCGCGCTCCGGCGCGCGAATCTACGGAGCCGGCGCATGACGGCGTCGCCGCACATGCGAGTCACTCGACGGTCGCGGGCTCCGACAGCTGCAGCCGGTGCAGGCGCGCATAGGCGCCGCCGGCCGCGAGCAGGTCGTCGTGCCGTCCGACCTCGATCACGCGGCCCGCATCCATCACGGCGATCTGATCGGCGTCGCGTACGGTCGAGAGGCGGTGGGCGATCACCAGGGTGGTGCGGCCGCGCATCAGTCGGGTCAGCGCCTCCTGAACCAGACGCTCTGATTCGGAGTCGAGCGCCGAGGTCGCCTCGTCGAGGAGCAGGATCGGCGCGTCCTTGAGGAAGGCGCGGGCGAGGGCCACCCGCTGGCGCTCGCCGCCGGAAAGCCGGCCGCCGCCGGGCCCGACTCGGAACGCGTAGCCCTCCGGCAGCGCTGTCACGAAGCCGTGGGCTGCGGCGGCGGAGGCGGCCGCCTCGATCTCGGCGCGCGTCGCTCCCGGCCGGCCGAATCCGATATTGGCGGCAATCGTGTCGTCGAAGAGAACCACATCCTGCGAAACCACCGCCACGGCCGCGCGCAGCGACGCGAGGGTCACGCCACGCACGTCCCGCCCGTCGATGGTTACGGCGCCCTCGGTCACGTCGTAGAGCCGCGGCACGAGATTCAGCAGGGAGGACTTGCCGGAGCCCGAGCGCCCGACAAGTGCCGTGACGGAGCCCGGCGGAGCCGTGAGGTCGATCCCCTCGAGCGCCGGAGCGTCCGGCCGGTAGCGAAAATGGACGCCTGTGAAACGGATCGCGCCGGCGGTGACCGTCAACGGCCGCGCATCCGGTGCCTCGCGGATCTCCGCCGCCTCGTCCATCACGTCGAAGTAGCGCCGCAGTGCGGCCGCCGCCTCCTGAAGGATGGCGTTGAGATTGCCAAGCGCCCGGGCCGGCTGGGCGGCGAGGAGCAGCGCCGCCACGTAGCCCGTGAAGTCGCCGACCGTCTTCTCTCCCGCGAGGACCCGCTGCCCGACCAGCACCAGCACGCCGGCCACCGCGATGCCGCCGCCGATCTCCAGCAACGGGTCGAGGCGGCCGCGGGCATTGGCGGCCTTCATCTTGAGGCGGCGCACCTCGTCGAGGGCTTCGGCGGCGCGGCCCTTGAGGTAGGTCTCCATCGCGTAGGTCTTGGCAACGCGGGCGCCCTGCAGGCTCTCGGAGATGAGGCTGGCGGTGGCGCCCATCTGCTCCTGCGTCGAGGTTGAGACCCGCCGGAGCTTCTTGCCGATCCGCCCGATCGGCCCCGCCACGAACGGCACCGTGATGCCGGCCACCAGGGTCAGCACCGGATCCATCCAGATCAGCGCCGCCACCAGCCCGACCAGCATCGCGATGTCGCGCAGGAGCACGGTCGAGATGCGGGTCAGCGCTTCCTTGATGAAGGCGAAGTCGGTGGTGAAGCGCTGGGTGAGGGCCGCCGGACTCTCGCGGCCGAGCTGGGCCAGATCCGAGTCGATCAGGTGGCCGAAGAGCGCCGCCTGCATGTCGGCCTCGACCCGGGTAACCACACGGTTGGTCAGCACCGTCTGGCCGTAGAGGGCGAAGCCGCGTGTGGCCGTGACCGCGATCACCACCAGCGGCCCGTACGCGATGGCCGCCGCGTCCTTGCGGTCGAAGGCGTCGAAGGCAGCCTTGATCAGAGCCGGGTAGAGCCCTGTCGAGGCGCCCACCAGCGCGATCAGCACCAGCACCACGGCCAGCGTCGCCCGGTGCGGGTAGAGCCAGGTGCGCCAGAGCCGGACGAGGAGGGGAGCCGTGTCGCCGGGAAGGCGCGCCATGAAACCTACCGGGTCGGATCAGGGGCGCCCTCGGGCAGGATCCGCGGCTGCGGTGTGCCGCCATCGCAGCTGCGGATCAAGGCTTTTGGTCAGCGGTCGTCGTCACGCGCATGCGGTCCGCGGTCGCCGTCCGGACCGTGATGCCAGCCGCCGGGACGATGCCCGCCCATGGGTCGGGCGAGAATCATGGCGCGCCGCTTCTGGTCCTGGTCGAGGCTGGCGTAGAGCGGCTGCGACGCGTCGGCGAGCTTGCGCAGGGCCTCGCCGCGCGCGGTCGCCGCATCGGCCATCGCCCGCAGCGCCGCCGGGGCGTCGTCGCTGAATCTGGGACGGTCGCGCAGCGACTCGCGGCGCTGCTCGTGCAGCCTGGCCATGTCGCGGATCGCCGCTTCCACCGGCGGCCACAGCTTCTCCTGGTCGGGCGTGAGCTTCAGGCCGGCATGCAGGGCGGCGATGCGGGCATCCGTGAAGGCCGCCCGGTCCTCGGGGGTCAGCGCGCTCCAGCGTCCGTGGCCGCGGAAGCCCTCGGCGCCGTGGTCACGAGCAAGGGCCGCGCCGGCGAGTCCCAGCCCGAGGGCTCCGCTCACCAGGATGGCCGCCGTCATACGTCGCGACATGGGAATCTCCGTCTTGTGCTCGGGACGCCGCGGCCCGCGACGGCGTCATACGCGGCGCATGGCGCGCCCGGCATGTATCCCGCTTGTGTATGTAACAATGTTACATTAGTGGCTGGCGCGACCAACATGCGGGCAGGTGAAGCGGTGCGAGGCGTGGCGAGAACATTTCGGATCATGGCGCTCGCGATCCTGTCCGTGTGGGCCGGGTTTGCTGGTCCCGCTTCGGCCGCGGAGACCGCGGCAGTCCGGGCGGTGGCGACTTTCTCGATCCTGGGCGACCTCGTTCGGCAGGTCGGCGGATCTCACGTCGCGGTGGCGTCTCTGGTGGGACCCGATTCCGACGCCCACGGTTTCAGCCCATCCCCGGCCGATGCGCGCAAGCTGGTCGAAGCCGACATCGTGTTCGTCAACGGCTTCGGGCTGGAGGGCTGGCTCGACCGATTGATCCGCGCGTCCGGCACCCGCGCACCGGTGGTGATCGCCTCCGCGGGGGTGAAGCCGATCTCCGCGCAGGACGAACACGCCCATGGGGACGGGCCAGGGGAGCGCGACCCCGGACACGGCGATCACGCCGTGGATCCCCATGCCTGGCAGGATGTCGCCAACGTGCGGATCTACGTGGCGAACATCCGGGACGGGCTGGCCAAGGTCGATCCGGCCCATGCCGAAGCCTATCGGGAGGCCGCGTCCGGCTACCTGGCCAAGCTCGACATGCTGGAGCGCGACGTCCGGGCGGCGATCGCCCGCATCCCGCCGGAGCGGCGGCGGATCATCACGACCCACGACGCCTTCGGCTACTTCGCGGCGGCCTACGGCCTGCGCTTCATCGCACCGCAGGGCGTCTCCACCGACAGTGAGGCGAGCCCACGGGACGTGGCGACGATCATCCGCCAGATCCGCAAGGAGCGCGTCCCGGCGGTCTTCCTCGAGAACATCAGCGATCCGCGCCAGATGGAGCAGATCGCCCGCGAGGGCGGCGCCCGCATCGGCGGCAGGGTCTATTCCGACGCGCTGTCGGCGCCGGACGGCCCGGCTGCAACCTATCTCGATCTGATGCGGTCGAACCTGCAGGCGTTCGACGCCGCGCTGATGCCCGGCTAGAGGCACGCGCGATCGCGTGGAGACGGCAGCTGTCCCGTCCTCCGACCGGTCGAGGACCGCTCTGGCTCTTGCCGCACGGCCGTGACGGTCCGGTGTTCCGCCGTGGCTCGCCTTCACAGCGTCGGACATGACATAGCGTAAACCGCCGGTTAAGAGGCGCCCTCTAGCCTTACGGAACGGGTGCCAGCCGATCCTCGTACGCGAGGGCTCAAGGCCTTGGGGCCTTGTGAGATCGCGTAGCTCGGAGATCGCGTGGCTTGGGGGCCTGACCGTTGGCGCTTCTATCGGCTCGTCGCGCGCGAGGCCGTTCGTGCCGTCCGCGCCGCCGGTGCCAGCGTCACCGCCTCGCCCGACATCCTCGCCCGAATGCGGGTCGCCGGATTGGTGATCGCGCCCCAGGATCTTCGGACCTCCGACGCGACCTTCGCGGACGACATCTATGCCGGGTTGTTCGTCTTCGCCGGTCGGTCCCTCACGGCGAGCGGCGGCTCGCCTTTCGACTACGCCGCGCCCTCGCCGGAATGGGCCGACGAACTCTACGGCTTCGGCTGGCTGCGCCATCTGCGCGCGGCCGACACCGCGCTGGCCCGGGCCAACGCTCGCGCCTTCGTGGCCGACTTCATCGCCGGCCGGGGCGACGCGGCGCTCGCCCGGCAGACGCCGGTGGCGGCCCGGCGGCTGATCTCGTTCCTGTGCCAGTCGCCCCTCGTGCTGGAGGGCGCCGATCACGGTTTCTACCAGAACTTCCTCAAGGCGATCGGCCGTAACGCGCAACAACTCGAGCGCGACCTGAGGCGGGGCGTGCCACCGCAATGGCGCCTGAACGCCGCCGTGGCGCTCTGTTACGCCGGCCTGTGCTGCGACGGTATCCAGCCGATCCTGCGACGGGCCACCCGTATCCTGACGCGGGAACTCGACCGGCAGATCCTGACCGATGGCGGCCATCGCTCCCGCGATCCGCGCTTCGCCATGGAACTGCTCCTCGACCTGCTGCCCCTGCGCCAGAGCTATCTCAGCCGCAGCGTCGAGCCGCCGCTCGCGCTCCTCAGGGCCGTCGATCGGATGCTGCCGCTGCTGCGGCTCCTGCGCCACCCGGACGCCTCGCTGAGCCACTTCAACGGCATGGGCGCCACGGATGCGGACCATCTCGCGACCCTGCTGGTCTACGACGGCGCGCTCGCCCGGCCGCTGATGCACGCGCCGAATTCGGGCTACGAGCGCCTGGAAGGGGGGCGGGTCGTGATCGTGGCCGATGTCGGCGCGAGCCCGCCGCTGCCGTACTCGGTCAATGCCGGGGCGGGCTGCCTCGCCTTCGAGATGTCGAGCGGACCCCAGCGCATCGTCGTCAATTGCGGCCTGCCGGCGAGTGGCGCGGATCTGCGCCTCCTCGCCCGCTCGACGCCGGCCCACTCCACGGCTTCGGTCGCCCACGCCTCGTCCTGCCGGTTCCTCACCAGGACCGGTTGGTGGGGCGAGCGGCTCCTGGCCGACTGGCTGATCCGCCGGCGCGGGTCGGTCGTGCTGAGCGGCCCGTCGGCTGTGGCCGCCGAACGGGCCGAAGAGGCCGACAGCGTCGTCCTCGCGGCCCGGCACGATGGCTACGGCCCCGATTTCGGCATTGTACACGAGCGCCGCTGGCAGCTGTTCCACGTGGCGGCGCGCCTGGAGGGCCGCGACGCCTTCCTGCGCCAGGGCAAGGGGCTGAGCCGGGGACGGCGGTTGCGCCCGCAGGATGTGGCGATCCGCTTCCACCTTCATCCCGGCATCGCGGTGCGCAGCATTCCGGAGGGACTGGAACTCGCCTCGGCGCTCGGCGAGATCTGGGTGTTCAGCGCCGAGAACGCCGAGATCGCCATCGAGGAGAGCGTCTACTTCTCGGGGCTGACCGGGCCGCGCCGCACCGATCAGATCGTGCTGCATCTGCGCGTCTCCGAGGACGTCGAGGTCCGCTGGAGCTTCGAGCGGCACGCCTCCGCGCCGCTCCGCGGCGTGGTCCCTTGAGGGGGCCGGCTGGCCCGGCTGGCCGTTTTCGTGCTACCGCGCCGGACCGTCTTGAACTTTCGGCACGAAGCTATGGCGCACGATCAGGTGCGGGTCTCCCGCGCGCTCCTCTCGGTCTCGGACAAGACCGGCCTCGTCGACTTCGCCCGGGCGCTCCACGCCCGCGGCGTCGCGCTGGTCTCGACCGGGGGCACCCATCGCGCCCTGCAGGAGGCCGGCCTGCCGGTTACCGAAGTCGCCGATCTCACGGGCTTCCCGGAGATGATGGATGGCCGGGTCAAGACGCTGCATCCGGCTGTCCATGGCGGCCTGCTCGCCGTCCGTGACAACCCGGAGCATCAAGCCGCGCTCGCCGCCCACGGGATCGGCGCCATCGACCTCCTGGTGGTCAACCTCTATCCGTTCGAGGCCACGATCGCGGCCGACCGGTCGGATGCCGACTGCATCGAGAACATCGATGTCGGCGGCCCGGCCATGATTCGCGCGGCAGCCAAGAATCATGCGGATGTCGCCGTCGTCACGGACGTGTCGGACTATGCCGGCGTGCTGGCCGCGCTGGAGGCGCATGACGGGGCGCTCGGCGCCGATCTGCGCCGGAGCCTCGCGCAGAAGGCGTTCGCCCGCACCGCGGCCTACGATGCCGCCATCGCCAACTGGATGGCCGGTCGCTTCGGCGCGGATGAGCCCGCGCGGTTCCGCGCCTTCGGCGGCGCCCTGGGGCAGGGGCTCCGCTACGGCGAGAATCCCCATCAGGCGGCCGCCTTCTACCGCGCGCCCGGCAAGGTCCGGTCAGGCGTGGCCACCGCCCGTCAGCTCCAGGGCAAGGAGCTGTCCTACAACAATTTCAACGACACGGATGCCGCTTACGAATGCGTGGCCGAGTTCGACCCGGCGCGCACCGCGGCGGTGGCGATCATCAAGCATGCCAATCCCTGTGGCGTCTCGGAGGGGGGCACCCTGCTCGAAGCCTATGAGCGGGCACTGAGCTGCGATCCGACCTCGGCCTTCGGCGGCATCGTTGCCCTGAACCGCACCCTCGATGCCGAGGCGGCCCGCAGGATCGTCGAGATCTTCACAGAGGTGATCATCGCCCCCGATGCCACGCCGGAGGCGGCGGCCATCGTCGCCGGCAAGAAGAACCTGCGTCTCTTGCTGGCCGGCGGCGTGCCGGATCCGCGGGCGCCCGGCGAAACCGTGCGGACGCTCGCCGGAGGTCTGCTGGTCCAGAGCCGGGATGCGGCGGTCGTCGACGATATGCCGCTCACGGTGGTGACCAAGCGCGCGCCGAGCGAGGCAGAGCTGGCCGATCTCCGGTTCGCCTATCGTGTGGCCAAGCACGTAAAGTCGAATGCCATCGTGTACGCCAAGGCCGGCGCGACGGTCGGGATCGGTGCGGGCCAGATGTCGCGCGTGGACTCTTCCCGCATCGCCGCCTGGAAGGCCGCCGAGGGCGCGAAGCGCCTCGGGCTCTCCGAAAGCCTGGCTGTCGGCTCCGTGGTGGCGTCGGACGCGTTCTTCCCATTCGCGGACGGGCTGATGGCGGCGGCCGAGGCCGGGGCAACAGCGGTCATTCAGCCCGGCGGCTCCATGCGGGATGCGGACGTCATCGCGGCGGCCGATGAGGCCGGCCTCGCCATGGTCCTGACCGGGCACCGTCACTTCCGGCATTGATCCGGCCGAGCCAGGATCCCTGGCTCTCCATGACCGCGTCGCACATCCGTGCGGCGCGATTGCCGGAGCGCGGCTTCGTGTCGACCCGCTCCGTTAACGATCCGCAAAGATCGGAGTGCCCCGATCGATCTTTCTGCCTGATGCGCTGCCCAGTCCAGCATTGCCATGCGCAAGCATGGTCCGGTCCGAAGCTCGGCAATAAATTTCTGTCGTCGCCGAATGCTGTTTTTTGAGCATTATTGCAGATATGATATTCCCGACTTCGCAAATATGAGCGGCATCTACCGCGCGGGTTGAAATTCTCTCGGTCGCGCGCCATCATGACGCGGATATGCGCCGGAAGCTCGTGTGAAGGACTTCCTGGAACAAATCCGGGTCGGGTGACGAGATGGTGGTCGCAGCGCTGTTGTTTTTCTTGGGATGGCTGATCGGCCGGTCCTATTCGGTGATCGTCATCACAGTCACCTCATCTGTCGTCATGTTTGCCGCGATGACGATCTTCATGTCCGTATATGGCCTCGATCTGCTGCATATGCTGATTATGCTGGGATACTTGACCGCGCATCAGGCCGGATATCTGCTCGGCGCCTACCTCCACGGCTATCCAGAGAGTGACCGGGGACGCTGATCGGCTTCACCACCACCAAACCAACCGGCCGGCAACCGTGTTAATCACAGGCCACATCCCCAGCGCTACGAGCGACCAGATAATTACAAGTAGAAGTGGTGGCTTCGTGCCGGGCCGGCGGCGCAGATGTGCCAAGACGTCGTTCACGTTCGAGTTCCCAGTGGGGCCGGGAGGAGGGAGGCTTAATACGGAGTTCTACCGCTTAGGGTTCCGCCCACCCGATTGTCGTCAGGTTAAAGTTTGTACAGGTTCATTGGATCGGTGCGTCCATTTGTAGTTCTGCATCGGGACTGTAATATACTCGAAGTTGTAATAAATCACCGCTTACAACACCGTTCGACCGGAACAAGACAACCAGAGTAACGGCGCGTTCTGATGGGGCGGCGTTTCGGCTTGATGTCGATACTTTCCACCTCTGTATAGGGTCCTGCGAAATGCAATCCGTGACGAACCGCACGGACCGCTATTTCGCTGCGGCGTTGCAGGCTCGACACAAGCGGCCGGGTTGTCGCTGTGCGACGCGCGTGATCGCGTCTCGTTCAGGGGCACATTCCGGGTGCCCGGTGGCGCGCAAGGGCGCGCGTCGGCAATTCAAACAGAAACGCCCAGGCAGCGTGGGCTGCCTGGGCGCCGATGGTACGGGTTCAGTACGAGCGGCTTGGGCCGGTCAGGTATCCGCGAAGATGTCGCGATCCTTGGTCTCCGGTACGAACAGCACGCCGATGATCACCGTCGCGACGGCGATGACGATCGGGTACCAGAGGCCGAAATAGATGTCGCCGGTCTGCGCCACCATGGCGAAGGCGGTGGCCGGTAGCAGGCCGCCGAACCACCCGTTGCCGATATGGTAGGGCAGCGACATCGAAGTGTAGCGGATCCGGGTTGGGAACAGCTCCACCAGCATGGCGGCGATCGGGCCGTAAACCATCGTGACGAAGAGCACGAGGATGAACAAGAGGCCGATCACCTGCGCAACCTGCGGTCGGAAGACGTCGAACGGGTTCGACATCTTGACGATCTCGGGGTCGCCGGCCTTCGGGTAGCCCGCGGCCTGGAGCGCGGTGGTCGTGGCCTTGTTGGCCTCGACGTTGCCGCCCTGCGGGTACGGGATCTCGGTGTCGTTCACCCGGATCGTCGTGGGCTGACCGGCCGCGCCGGGGACGGTCGTGTAGCGCACCGACGACTTCGACAGGAAGTCGCGAGCGAGGTCGCAGGGGGCGGCAAACACCCGGGTTCCGACCGGGTTGAACAGCGTCCCGCAGGCGGCCGGATCGGCCGTCACCGTCACCTTCACGTTCTCGATTGCCGCCTCGAGCTTCGGATTGGCGGTCGAGGTGATCCCCTTGAAGATCGGGAAGAATGTCGCCGCCGCGATCGCGCAGCCCGCCAGGATGATGACCTTGCGGCCGATCTTGTCGGACAGCCAGCCAAAGACCACGAAGAAGCCGGTGCCCAGGAGCAGCGACCAAGCGATCAGCAGGTTGGCGGTATAGCCATCGACCTTGAGGATCGATTGCAGGAAGAACAGCGCGTAGAACTGGCCCGTGTACCAGACCACGCCCTGACCGGCGACGAGGCCGAACAGCGCGATGACTGCGAACTTCGCGTTCCGCCACTCGCCGAAGGCCTCCGTGAGCGGCGCCTTGGACGTCTTGCCCTCGTCCTTCATCTTCTTGAAGGCCGGGGATTCGGAGAGCTGGAGGCGGATCCAGACCGAGATGCCGAGGAGCAGCACCGAAACCAGGAACGGGATGCGCCAACCCCACTCGGCGAAGGCAGCCTCGCCGGTGAAGGTCCGGGTCGCGAGGATCACGAGGAGCGACAGGAACAGGCCCAGCGTCGCGGTGGTCTGGATCCAGCTCGTGTAGAAGCCGCGCCGGCCGTTGGGGGCGTGCTCGGCCACGTAGGTCGCTGCGCCGCCGTACTCGCCGCCGAGGGCAAGGCCCTGGGCGAGGCGCAGGACGATCAGGATGATCGGCGCCGCGATGCCGATGGTGGCCGCGTTGGGCAGGATGCCGACGATGAAGGTCGACAGGCCCATGATCAGAATCGTGACCAGGAAGGTGTATTTGCGCCCGACGAGGTCACCGATGCGGCCGAAGACCAAGGCGCCGAATGGACGGACGATGAAGCCGGCCGCGAAGGCGAGCAACGCGAAGATGTCGCGCGTGGCCGGCGGGTAAGCCGAGAAGAACTGCGCGCCGATGATCGCCGCCAGTGAACCGTAGAGATAAAAGTCGTACCACTCGAACACTGTGCCGAGCGAGGACGCGAAGATCACCCGCTTCTCGGCCGACGTCATCGGCCTCGCGGCGTCTCCGGCCCGCGGGATCGCGGTTGCCACAGCCATGAAACAGGTCCTCCCAGACGCTTATGGGCGGCCCGACAGCGGGATCGCCCCTTCACCAGCCCGTTCCCCGGGCGGCTCTGCGCGATGCGCAGATCACCTATGCGTTATCGCAAGGGCGCGGGCGGTCAACCGGTAAAGCGATTGTGAAGAGCCTCATCAACACGGGTGCATACTGACTTGTCACCGGAACGACAGAGGGCGCGGCTCTCGCCGCGCCCTCCGCCGGTCCGGTGTTTCGGTGTTGGGATCAGTGCGCGTGCGCGCCCGCTGCCCCGATCCCGGTTTCCGAGCGCACATACTGCGCCTCGAAGGCCGCCCGCTCGCGCTGGGCCCGGCGGGACTTATCCATCGTGGACACGACCCAGATCGTCGCGAAGGCCAGCGGCATCGAGAACAGCGCCGGATTGTCGTAGGGGAAAAGCGGCGCCGGGTTGCCCAGCGTCGACACCCAGACGGCCTTCGACAGCACCACCATGATGACCGCCGCCAGAAGTCCGACGAGGCCGCCGGCCAGCGCACCCCAGGTTGTGGTACCGCGCCACAGGATCGACATGGCGAGGACCGGGAAGTTGCAGCTCGCCGCCACCGCAAAGGCGAGGCCCACCATGAAGGCGACGTTCTGGTTCTCGAACACGTAGCCGAGATAGATCGCCACGATGCCGATCACCACCGCCGAGAGCTTCGACAGGTTGACCTCATGCTTCTCGGTGGTGCGCCCACGGGCGATGACCTGGGCGTAGAGGTCGTGGCTGATGGCCGAGGCGCCCGCGAGCGTCAGGCCGGCCACCACTGCCAGGATCGTGGCGAAGGCCACGGCGGAGATGAACCCGAGGAAGTACGGGCCGCCCACCGCATTGGCGAGGTTCACCGCCACCATGTTGGTGCCGCCGATCATGTCCTTCAGCTTGTCGAAGGTGCCGGCCGCGCCGAGCTTGAAGTAGCTCGGATCCGACATCAGCAGGGCGATGCCGCCGAAGCCGATGATGAAGGTCAGGATGTAGAAGTAGCCGATCAGGCCGGTGGCGTAGAACACCGACTTGCGCGCAGCCTGCGCATCCGAGACCGTGAAGAACCGCATCAGGATGTGCGGCAGGCCGGCGGTGCCGAACATCAGGCCGACGCCGAGCGAGATCGCTTCCACCGGGTTCGAGACGAGGCCGCCCGGCGCCATGATGGCGTCGCCCTTCGGATGGACCTGCACGGCGTTGGCGAACAAAGCCTCCGGGTTGAAGCCGTACTTCAGCAGCACCGCGCCGGCCATGAAGGTCGCGCCGCCCAAGAGCAGGCAGGCCTTGATCACCTGCACCCAGGTGGTCGCCTTCATGCCGCCGAAGGCGACGTAGACGATCATCAGGACGCCGACGATGATCACCGCATAGAGGTAGGGCAGTCCGAACAGGAGCTGGATCAGCTTCCCCGCGCCGACCATCTGGGCAATCAGGTAGAAGGCCACCACCACCAGGGTGCCCACCGCCGAGATGATGCGGATCGCGGTCTGGTCGAGGCGGAAGCTCGCCACGTCGGCGAAGGTGAACTTGCCGAGGTTGCGCAGGCGCTCGGCGATCAGGAACAGCACGATCGGCCAGCCGACCAGGAAGCCCGTCGAGTAGATCAGGCCGTCGAAGCCGGAGGTGTAGACAAGTCCGGAGATACCGAGGAACGAGGCCGCCGACATGTAGTCGCCGGCGATCGCCAGCGCGTTCGTTCCGGCCGAGATGCCGCCGCCCGCCGCGTAGAAGTCGGCGGCCGACTTGGTGCCCTTGGCCGCCTTGTAGGTGATGCCCAGCGTCAGCAGCACGAAGAACAGGAACATCAGGATGGCTGGCCAGTTCGTGGCCGATTGCTGCACGGCGCCGAGATCCGGGCCGGCGGCGTAGGCCGCGCCCGCCGCAATCGTGGCGAGCGTCAGACCGAGGAGGAGGCGGTTCATCGGGCGACGCTCCGCTTGAGGGCGTCGCTCAGCGCGTCGAAGCGCGTGTTGGCGCGGGCCACATAGATGCCGGTGAGCGCGAAGGCGAACAGGATCACGAACACGCCCGCGAACAGCCCCAGGGAGGCGGTGCCGCCAACCTTCACGGCAAGCAGCGACTTGTCGAAGGCGATGAGGCCGATGAAGCCGAAATAGACGACGAGCATCAGGATCGTCAGAATCCAGGCGAACCGGGTGCGCTCGCCGACGAGATGCTGGAATTCGGGGGTCCGGACGATCCGCTCGACCTGCGGATCGACGTCCGTTCCGGGTGGGCGTGTTCCCGGGGGCGCCGTGCGCCCTCGAAGGCCGACTGTCGTGCCGCTCATGGCTGTTCCTCCCGCGAGGGCATGCTCTCGGCCCCCCGGTTCGTCGCGTTGAAATTCGTGGTTCTTGTTGGAGGCGGGCGCCCCCCTTGGCGCTCGCCCCGGTCCGGACCTGCGCCGCCGCGGCGGCGCAGGTGCGATCACGGTCGGTTCTGCCGGTTTTCGATCAGGTCGTCGACCACGGCCGGCTCGGCCAGCGTCGAGGTGTCACCGAGCGATCCGAAATCGTCCTCGGCGATCTTGCGCAGGATCCGGCGCATGATCTTGCCCGAACGGGTCTTGGGCAGGCCCGGGGCGAACTGGATCAGGTCGGGGGAGGCGATCGGCCCGATATCCTTGCGAACCCAGGTCACGAGCTCCTTGCGCAGGGCGTCGTCGCCCTCCTCGCCGTCGTTGAGGGTGACGTAGGCGTAGATGCCCTGGCCCTTCACGTTGTGCGGGTAGCCCACCACCGCCGCCTCGGCGACCTTCGGGTGCGCGACCAGCGACGACTCGACCTCGGCGGTGCCCATGCGGTGGCCCGAGACGTTGATGACGTCGTCGACCCGGCCGGTGATCCAGTAATAGCCGTCGGCATCACGCCGGGCGCCGTCGCCGGTGAAGTACTTGCCCGGATAGGTCGAGAAGTAGGTCTGCTCGAAGCGCTCGTGATCGCCGTAGACCGTGCGCATCTGGCCCGGCCAGGAATCCGCGATGCACAGGTTGCCTTCGCAGGGGCCTTGCAGGACCTTGCCCTCGGCGTCGACCATCTCGGGCTTCACGCCGAAGAACGGCCGGGTCGCCGAGCCGGGCTTGAGCGCGGTCGCGCCCGGCAGCGGGGTGATCAGGATGCCGCCGGTTTCGGTCTGCCACCACGTGTCGACGATCGAGCAGCGCTGATCGCCGACCACGTTGTAGTACCACTCCCAGGCTTCCGGATTGATCGGCTCGCCGACCGAGCCCAGTACGCGCAGCGAAGCCCGCGAAGTCTTCTTCACCGGGCCTTCGCCGCCGCCCATCAGGGAGCGGATGGCAGTCGGCGCCGTGTAGAAGATGTTGACCTTGTGCTTGTCGACCACCTCCCAGAAGCGGGAGGTCGACGGGTAGGTCGGGATGCCCTCGAACATCAGCGTCGTGGCGCCGTTCGCGAGCGGCCCGTACACGATGTAGCTGTGGCCGGTGACCCAGCCGACATCGGCCGTGCACCAGTACACGTCGCCCTCGCGGTAATCGAAGACGTACTCGTGCGTCATCGACGCGTAGACGAGGTAGCCGCCCGTGGTGTGCACCACGCCTTTCGGCTGACCGGTCGATCCCGAGGTGTAGAGGATGAAGAGCGGGTGCTCGGCCTCCACCGCCACGGCAGGGCACTCGTCGGTCACCTGCTCGGCGGCCTCGTCGTAGTAGACGTCGCGGCCCGCCTCCATGGCGACGCTGCCGCCCGTGCGGCGCACGACGATCACGTGGTCGACGAGATCGGCGTCGAGCCTCTTGATCGCCTCGTCGACATTGGCCTTCAGCGGCACCTTGCGGCCACCGCGCAGGCCCTCGTCGGCGGTGATCACGACCTTCGAGCCGCAGCCCTGAATGCGGGAGGCGAGCGAGTCGGGCGAGAAACCGCCGAACACGATGGCGTGGATCGCCCCGAGCCGCGCGCAGGCGAGCATCGCGTAGGCGGCCTCCGGAATCATGGGCATGTAGAGCGTGACCCGATCGCCTTTGCCGACGCCCCGGTTGCGCAGGACGTTGGCCATCCGGCAGACCTGCGCGTGCAGCTCCCGGTAGCTGATAAGCTTGGACTCGGCGGGGTTGTCGCCCTCCCAGATGATCGCGGTCTGATCGCCGCGGGTCTCCAGATGGCGGTCGATGCAGTTATGAGCAACGTTGGTCGTGCCGTCCTCGAACCACTTGATCGAGACCTTCCCGGGCTCGAAGCTCGTGTTCTTCACCTTGGAGAACGGCTTCATCCAGTCGATGCGCTTGCCGTGCTCGGCCCAGAACGCTGTGGGATCGGCGACCGAAGCCGCGTACATCTCCCGGTACTTGGCATCGTCGACATGCGCGCCCTCGCGCCACGCGGACTGAACCTCAATCAGCTTGCCTTCCATGGCGTTCCATCCCTGTTTTGGTGCCCGATCGTATCGCGGTCTCCGCCGCGCAGCCAGGACTTCCAAAGTAACGTAGCCGACAATCTACGATGACGATATCATCGCAGTTTTGCGCGGGCCTGTGCAGCTCAATTCCCATGAATAGATTGGGCGCAATGTAAGAGCTGATTGAGGCTTCGATGCTGCGCTGTCAAGCGCGGCTGGCCGCGCGACCTGTCACCCGCAGCCCTCTGTTTCCGCCTCCTGCGACTATCGCCGACCCCGGGGCGCGCACCCCGGCCGGGCCGGCTGAGCGTTGCGCACCGGGCACGGTTATCGGCCGCTCCGAAATCTGTCCGAAGCCTGTTCCGTGTCGGCACATCGCGGCCAGTTCGCCTTGTCCTCTCGGGCGCGCCTGCGGCGCCCCGGAACGACGGAGCGGCTCACCGGGTGCATCGATCGCCGACGCTTTGTCCGATGCGTCAGGCCAGAGGCGGCACGCGGCCGTGAACGGTCGGGAGCCCTAACCATTCGCCGCACGTCGCGTGGGCATGATGATCTCCACGAGCGTGCCGTCTTCCGGACGTGCCGAGAACTGGAGGCGTCCGCCGTTGGCCTCCACCAGTGCCCGCGGCAGCGCAAGTCCCTCCTCGACATCCCCCTTCGGAGCTTCCACCCGCGGGACATGCCCTGCACCGGTATCGCGCACCCTCAGGGCGATCGCCGCCCGCTCGGCCGAACCGGTCGACACGATGATCTGGCTACCGGCCGCCGAGCGCCGGATCGCGTTCTCGATCACGAGGCTCGCCGCACGACTGACGGAGCGCTCGTCGGCCTCCAGGTCGCCGATGTCGGCGGAAAAACTCGTCCGCATGACGATGCGGCCCCGCGCCGCCTCACCCTGGAGCCGGGCGACGCAATCCGCGACGACGTCGTTGAGGTCGAGGGCCTGCGGTTCCAGGCGCAGAGCCCCGGCCTCGACGGCTGCGAGGTCCAGAAGCTTGCCAACACGCTCCAGCATCATCTCGCCCGAGGCTTTGATCTCGGCGAGGCAACCCCGGTAGCGCGCGTCGCCGAGCGGGCCGAAAGGCTCCTTCAGCATCGCTGCGGCGAGATCGATCATCCCGGAAAGGGGTTCACGGACGGCGCTGTCGAGTCGTCCGAGGGCACCGCCCCGACCCGGTCCATGTGCCGGGCTGTCGACTGCGCTCGGCGCAACGGCCTCGCGGTCGACGCGCGCGAGCACGGCCACGTGTCGACCTTGAGCTTGAGCCGCCGCCACGGTGAGCGACACGGGTTCGCCGGCAAGGAGGACGGTGCGCTGCCGAGGAGGCGCGCCGCGAAGGCCGTCGGCGACAGCCAGGACGCTCTGTCGATCGAACAGGCTGACGAAACTGCTGCCGACAATCTCGCGCGGATCGCAGCCGAACAGGCCGGCCGCGGCACGGTTGAGCGCGACGATGCGACCAGCCCCGTCGACGGTGACGACCCCGGTCTCGATCGCGTCCAGGGCCGCCTCGGCGCTGGCCGTCCGCTCGATCTGGGCCGCTCGGGCGAGACGTTCGGCGGTGAGCGCATCCACGACGTCGGCCTCGTCAACAGGCCGGATGACCAGACAGGTGGCGGGCATGCCGGCCCAAGCGGAGGCGCTCGCGAGGAGTTCCACCGGCCGCGCGGCGCCATCGGCTGTCGTGACGGTCGTTCGGCGTGTCGGCGCAGCGCGTGACTCCGTGGGTGTGACACCCGGAAGCAAGCGGGAAAGTCCAGTTCGCGCGAGGCTCGGCAGGTCGGGGAGGCCGCTCAAGTCGAGCAAGGCCCGGTTCGCGGCGACGATCGTACCGTCACGATGGAGGAGCACGGGCAGCGGCAGGCCGGCGAGGAGTTCAGAATCCGGAAGCGGCACAGCCTGGGATTCCGGATCGGCGCTTGCCGCGGCGATCTCCACCGCCGCATCGTCGGGTTCCGCCAGTATCTCTGCCGGATTGGTCTGCGGGGTGGGGAACGGCATCACCGCGCCACCCTCGATCTTCGGCGTTCCAGATCCGGATTCGGCCTCGTCGCCGGCGTAGCGAGCGCCCAGCGCCCGGGCGATCTCGCGGAATGCGGCATGCTCGTCGTTCGACAGCGGAGCCGCAACGGGTTCCGGATCGACGGCGGCCTGCATATCGGCCTCGACCGACATCGGCGAGCCGGTAGCGTGCGCGGCATCTGCGCGTGCCCCCGTGGCCGCCTCCGGCGCCGGCTCTGCCGGCACGAGCGGAACGCTGGTGTTGGCCGGCATACTCCGGATCAGGCCGAACCCGGCAAATGCCGCGTCGCCCCGTCCCAGTGGGGCACCGGACAGATCAACTCGGAATGGCCCGGTGCCGCCATCGAGCAATGCCGGTTCGCCGCGGAAGGTGCGCCCTTCGTGCAGGGCGGCCAGCACGGCGTCTGCGCCGGACAGGCGCCCGCTCGCGGCCAGATCCTGCCAGCGCTGGCCCACGAGCCCCACGAGAGCCTCCGGCCCGGTGAGGGTGGTCAGGACCCCCGTGGCATCGATCCGCCACAGAAAACGATCGTCGCGCCGGAGAGGCGCGGCGGGCGCCGATTGCGATGGCACGCACTCCGCCGGAGGACGCTCCGCGTGGCGAACAGGGCGGGAGCGGGCGGTCGCCACCGGCCCCGTCCCGATAACCAAGATTGCAGGCCGGCCGTCGGCCTGTTCGCCGCGAGCCAGCCAGCACAGCACGAGCGGCGCGATCCGACGGACACCCAGACGCAGGCGTGCGAGGCGGGGGGTGGCGTCGCCCGCCGCAGCCGTCACGATCTGGTGGATCAGGCGGGCGAGGGAGGGGCCGGCGAGCGCCTCGGCGACAGGGGCTGCCGCCTCGGACGCGTACAGGATCCGACCCGCTGACGGATCGACCACAAGATGCAGAGAGTCGGGCGCGCCCAGCGCGGCGGACAGCGCCGGCTGCCGCTCCCAATTCGCGAAGGCAGCCGCAAGCCCGGGTTGGGCTGCACTGGCCGTCGGTGTCACTGTCGTCTCCAAAGCCGGCGACCTCGAACCCACACGCAAACCTGTACGCTCCGCGAGCCCGCTCTGCCCGAGAAACACTGGCGACCGAAGCCCTATTGTAAACTCCCTCGCGTCGCGGCGCTGGACTCTCGGCGCAACCGTCACACGTTTACGTTATGTCAACCTTAACGCCATCGGCGCGGGTGGCATATGGCGGCGAATCAGTTATTGTGCACCGCACAAAGCGCCATCCACAGGCTAATCAAGAGAGGAGACGAAGCATGAGCAACCCCCCGAACTACGAAGTTCCGGCCGAGATGCGCGACTTCGCCGAGAAGAGCGTCGAGCAGGCCCGCAAGGCCTTCGACAGCTTCATCGGCGCGGCGCGTCGCACCGCCGACACCGTGCAGGGTTCGGCCGAGCTGGCCCGCTCGAACGCGCTGGACGTCTCCTCGCGCGGCTTCGAATATGCCGAGCAGAACGTCAACGCGGCGTTCGACCTCGCCCAGAAGCTGGTGCGCGCCAAGGACGTACAAGAGGCGATGCAGCACCAGGCCGAGTTCGTCCGCAGCCAGTTCGCTGCCATCCAGGCTCAGGCCAAGGAGTTCAGCGGCCTCGCGCAGAGCGCGATGCAGCAGGGCGCCGAGCGCGCGAAGTCGGCGATGCAGCAGGGCGCCGATGAGGCTCGCAAGGCCATGGAGCAGGGTCAGGACGCCGCCAAGCAGACCGCTCAGAACGCTCAGGACGCCGCCGAGCGCGCGACGCACTAAGATCCGCACTGAGCAACCACGCTGCGGCCCGCTTCCGGTCTCCGGGGCGGGCCGTCTCGTTTTCGCCGGTATTGCCGCCGAGAGCCGCCGGGCGGACGCGTTGGCTCCGCGCCGAGCGAAGGTTTCAGGGATGCGCCTCACTGTTTTCGGCCGGTCCGGCCTGCGTGGACCTCTCCGGGGGGCGGTCGCCGCGCTGGCGCTCGCTGTCATCATGCCGGGCGGTGCGGCACGGGCCCAATACTACGACGATCCGGGATACGACGCCGGATACCGCCCGGTGCCACGCCGGGCGCAGCGGGCACCGGTCGGCTACAATTGCGATGCCATCCAGCAGGGCATCACCGGCCCGAAGCCGTTCTCCTGTCCGCTGCCGGGGCCCCGGCCCCTCGGCGTGCGCTGCTTCTGCGACCTTCCGATCGCCTCGTTCAGCCCGCCGCAGACGGCTGTCGGGCACGTCGTCCCGTGAAGCAACGGGGCCGCCCACCCGCCGGGGTGATGCGGCCCTCTCGAGCCATGCAGGCTCCGGCGCGGGTGACCCCGCGCCCTCAGCTCAGTTCAGGACGACAACCTTCGCGCCGACCTTCACCCGCTCGTACAGATCGGTGACGTCGTCGTTTGTCATGCGGATGCAGCCCGACGACACCGCCTGACCGATCGTATCCGGCTCGTTGGAGCCGTGAATGCGGTACTCGGTGTTGCCGATATACATGGCCCGGGCCCCGAGGGGATTCTCGATGCCACCCGCCATGTAGCGCGGCAGGTCGGGACGACGGGCGATCATGGCCTTCGGGGGAGTCCACGACGGCCATTCGCGCTTGGCGGTGATCTTGTTGGTGCCGCTCCAGCTGAAACCAGGGCGGCCGACGCCGACGCCGTAGCGCAGCGCCTGACCGTTGCCGAGGACGAAGTACAGGCGCCGTTCGGCGGTGGAGACCACGATGGTGCCGGGCGCGTAGGGGGCGTTGAACGCGACGACCTCACGGGGAATCGGCTGCACCTGTGCCTGAGGCGCCGCCTGCACACCCTGGCCGTAGCCCGGGGCGTAAGTGCCCTGGTAACCGTACTGTCCCTGATCCGAGTAGTACTCGTCGGCATTGTCCGTACCGAAGGGATCGTACGACGAAGCGGCAAGGGCCGGCGTCGCGGCAAGAACAGCCACGCCGAGAAGCGCGCCGAGTGCGGTGACCGAGGTCTTCATGAGTGGCCTGCCTGTGCAATAACCTTTGCCATTACAAGCGTGAGCATAGGCAGGCAGTTCCACGCTCCCGCCCAGAATTTGCTGTCCGGAGGAATACGCCGGCCTGCTTGGCCGTGCGGTGCGTAAGGTCACGAAGGTGCGAGCGGCTCACGCAACCTCGTCTGTGTGAACATCGAACCGGGCCAGGTGGGCGTAGCCGAAATTGGTGGAGATCGCGCAATCGGTGGCATCGCGGCCGCGGGCCATGACGATCCGGCCGATGCGGGGCCGGTTGTGCCGGGCGTCGAACGTGTACCAGCGCGGCCCGTCGGGCCCTTCGAGGAAGACTTCGAACCACGCGGAGAAGTCCATCGGCGCCGGGTCCTTCGGAACGCCGATATCGCCCAGGTAGCCGGTGGCGTAGCGCGCCGGGATGTTCATGCACCGGCACAGGGTGATCGCCAGATGCGCGAAGTCGCGGCACACACCCTCGCGCTGCATGAAGGCGTCGTGCGCGCTCCGGGTGGCGTCGGCGCGCTGGTAGTCAAAGCGGATCCGCTCATGCGTGTAATCGACGATCGCTTGGACCCGCGCCCATCCTTCCGGCGTGCCGCCGAACAGAGACCAGGCCGTCTGGGAGAGCTTGTCGGTGTCGCAATAGCGTGAGCCCAGGAGGAAGATGAGCACGTCGTCCGGCAGGTCCTGAACCGGGATCTGGCGGGCCTCCGGCGCGACCGGGTCCGGCAGGCCCGAATCCCGAACGGTGAAATCCGCCGAGACCGTCAGCTGCCCGGGTGGCGCGATGATCCGGTGGCAGATGTTGCCGAAGACATCCCGGTATTCGCGTGCCGAAAGCGGAGGATCGAAACTGATCTGATGTGGGCTCAGCAGGTCTTCGATACGCGATGGATGGATGTTCAACATCAGGATCATCGGCGTCGGCTGCGACAGCGTGAAGGCAATATCGAAACCCGTCCTGATCTTCATCGCGGCCACCCTGTTCTGTCGCCTTCCGCGCGGAGTCGCCACGCACGCTCGTTGAGGGTCCGAATAGGCGTCGGGACTCAACGCACCGGGGGCGTCGGCGGCCCCTGCGCGCTGTGGGCAGTCACCCCGTCGGCGGTCAGCTCCACCACATCGACATCGACGCGCATGCCGAGATCGTCGCTGCCGAGGCCGAAGAAGGAACCGTGCAGCGGCACGGCCTGGGCGGGGTCGCGCGTCACCGCCACGCGGATCAGGTCGCGATTGCCGACGATGCCGTTGGTCGGGTCGAATTCGACCCAACCCGCGCCCGGGAGATAGACCTGCAACCACGCATGGGTGGAGCCGCCGCCCACATGACGGGCACGGTCATTCCGGGGATTATAGAGGTATCCGGAGACGAAGCGGGCAGCCATGCCGAGCGCCCGCACGCCCTCCATCATCAGCACCGCGAAGTCCCGACAGGATCCGAGCTTCGTCCGCAGTGTCGTCAGGGGATCCTGCACGCCTTTCTCGGAGCGCGCGAGGTAGGTGAAGTTCGCCCGCACGCTGCGGGTCATAGCGGCCAGTAGCTCCTGCGTCGGGATGCGTCCCTGCGGCGGCAGGAAGCTCCGCGCCCAGGCATCGACCTCGTGGTGCGGGTCGGGCCATTGACGCTCGATGGAGCGGGCAAGGTCCGGCATGTCCTCGGCGCCATAACCGAACGGATAATGGGTCGCGTGCGGCGCGAGCGGGAAGACCGGTGCGTGTTCCGGGGTATGGTCGAGGGTGATGCCGCAGGCGAAGGTCAGGGTCTCGGCGCGGGTGTCGAAAGTCGTCACCGCCACGCAGTTGCCGAACACATCGAACAGCCAGCGCAGCGAGGCCGGTTCCGGCGCGATGTCGAGGGTCGCCGCGATCAGACGCTGATCGTAGCTGTCGCGCGGCCGGAACATGATCCGGTGCTCGCCGAAGGCGACCGGACGCCGGTACCGGTAGACCGTTCGGTGGCGGACGGAGAGGATCGGCAAGTGTGCAGGCTCCGGGCTCGCGCCGACGCGGTCATCAGGGATGCAAGGGTCGGGCCCACCGGCGCGCAGCTCCTGCAGACGCGTGGGCCGGACACGCCGCTCGCTTCTGTCCGGCTCGCCACCTTGAGCCTTGCTGAACGTGCGCTGCGGTTCCGGATTCCGGGCGATCCTGCGCAGGTCCGGAACGATGACAGTGGGAGGGAAAGGTGGCGGACCGGCTCAGACCACCGGCGGTGCCGGATCCGCCGCAGCGCGCTCGGCCTCGACAAGCACGTCGAAGGGGCGCCACGGCTTGGCGATGAACACCGCTTCAGCTGGCAGATCGGGGCGCGGCAGGCCATGGCCAGAGGTCACCACCAGCCGTGCCCGAGGCCACAGGGTCGCGACCGCGCGGGCGAGCTGAAGGCCGTCCATCTGGCCGGCCAGCCGGACATCGGCGAAGACAAACGCAACGTCGCCGCCGCGCGCCTGCAGAACCGACAGAGCCGCCTCGGCGCTGTCGCATCCGACAACGTCGAGTTCCGTCTCTTCCAGCAGGGTCTCGGCCAGGGCCCGGATCTCGGGATCGTCCTCCACGACGAGAGCGAGGCGCGGAGGCTCGATTCCGGCCGCCGCGGCGCTCGGCTCGCTCTGAGCCGCGGCCTCGCCCTCGCTCTGCCGGACGCGACGGACCAGCGAGGCGAGATGTTCCGGCAGTCCCTCGGACACGAGATTATCGTAGAATGACGCCAGTGTCTGACCGATCTGATCGAGCGGAATACCGGGCGACAGCGTATCGGTGAGCGGCAGGGGTGCGCTCGTCTGGTGCTTTTTCAAGGACTTCCCCCGAAGTCGACTTTCGCGCCGCCGGAAGACGCGGCTCCCGAGGAGGAAAGTCGGCAACCCGTCGCTGGTTGCGCCGGGCTCTCGGAATACGCCCGGCATCACCGAGCCGTTATTGCGTGGCGAGGCCGGCCTCGGCGTCCGCGTAAGCCATGATTCCGGACACTTCGCGGACGTTCTGATAGCGCGTTCCGCGGGTACTCATCATCGCCTCGAACTTCTCGTGGACCTGTGCCACCGACAGGCTCATGGGCTTGCGGTGACGGCCGCGCCCGACAAAGCGTCCTGCGGCGAAGAAGATCGAGCGGTTGGCCCGAGCCGGACCGGGGAGCAGGGCTGCCGCAGCGGCGGCTGGCTTGTTCACGACGTTGGCGAGGAATTCCTCGGCATCGTCCCGTCCGAGGAAGTGGGCGAGGTAGATCTCGCCGAGGGTCAGATCGCGGCCGATGCGCAGAGCGATGCGACCCGCATCGCGCTTCAGCATCTCGCCGGCCATCAGGGCCGAGAGATACGGGTCGCGGCGCAGTTCCAACACCCGAGCGCGTTCGGCCGAATCGGTGATCACCGGCCGATCGTTGGCGTCAGACGTGATCAGCGCGGCTTCCTTCTCCAGCCCGTACTTGGCGCCGAAGTCACGCACCACGCCGAGCCAAGTCCGCTCGATGAACTGATAGAGGCCGGTCGCCGAGGAGGTCTTGGCCTGGACCGCCGTGACGAAGCTGGATTCCTTGTCGGCCACCGCCATCAGGAGCACCGGATCGGTCTGGACGGCCTGGGCCGCCCGGACGATCGTCTGCACGAGGTGGCGCCGGATCTTCATCGGGCCGAATTCGAGGATGTCGTTCGGATCGCCGACGGCGCTCTCGGACAGCAGGAAGTCGTACGACACGCGGTCGACCGTGTTGGAGCCGAGTTCGGTGTCGAGGTCGTGCACCGGGGCGAAGCTGGCGGCTGCGCGCAGCGGCGTCTGCTCCAGCGGGGTAGCGAGGGCAACGGTGTGGATGCGCGGGCGCGGCATCGGCAGCTCGGTCGCCGCCTCGGCGGTGGATACTGCCGGAGACAAGCCGACCTTGGCGAGGTCGATGCCCGATCCGATCAGCGCCGCACTGAGGCCGCCGGCGATCATCGATACGGTGAGCAACGAGCGGAACAGCGCCGGGCGGCTGCCGTGAGCGCGGCCCAGCATGGGCTGCGCGGCGATCACGTCGGCGCGGCCGGCGCCGAAATGGCCCTGCTTACCGGTGATGGTCCTCGGCGATCCGACCGTGCGCCCCTGCATCGTTATCCCGACTCTCCACACGCCGTAGTGGCGCTACGGACTCACCATCGCTTGACAGATGTGGCGACAACACGGCCGTGCTTGTGGCCGAGTTGCGACGTCCCGGGGAGATTTCGCGGCAGCCCGCCCGTGACTCACGCGGCATCCCTCCTTAAGAGGGCGCCATGCGGGTGCCGGGCGGATGACGCGCGGCCGCCCTTTCCCATCTATCCTGCCAGAGTCAGCCCTGATGAGCGGCGTCAACGAGATCCGGTCGACCTTCCTCGACTACTTCGCCAAGGCGGGGCACGAAATCGTGCCCTCGTCGAGCCTCGTGCCGAAGAACGATCCGACGCTGATGTTCACGAACGCCGGCATGGTGCAGTTCAAGAACGTCTTCACCGGGATGGAGAAGCGTGCCTACGATCGGGCCACGACCGCGCAGAAATGCGTGCGGGCGGGCGGCAAGCACAACGACCTCGACAATGTCGGGTACACGGCGCGCCACCATACGTTCTTTGAGATGCTCGGCAACTTCTCGTTCGGCGATTACTTCAAGGACCGCGCCATCGAGCTGGCCTGGACGCTGATCACCAAGGAGTTCGGCCTCAAGCCCGACCGATTGCTGGTGACCGTCTACGCGGATGACGACGAGGCCGCCGGCCTCTGGAAGAAGATCGCCGGCTTCTCCGACGAGAAGATCATACGGATCGGGACTTCCGACAATTTCTGGCAAATGGGCGATACCGGCCCCTGCGGTCCGTGCTCGGAGATCTTCATCGACCAGGGCCCGGCGCTCCGGGGCGGACCGCCCGGCTCGCCGGACGAGGACGGTGATCGGTTCCTCGAGTTCTGGAACCTCGTGTTCATGCAGTACGAGCAACTGGAGCCGGGTTCGCGTAACCCGCTGCCGCGGCCGTCGATCGACACCGGCATGGGCCTCGAGCGCATGGCGGCAATCCTCCAGGGCGTTCATTCGAACTACGATACCGACCTGTTCCGCGCCCTGATTGATGCCGTTGCACACGCAATCTCACGGGCGCCCGAGGCGGCGACCATGGCGTCCTACCGGGTGATCGCAGACCACCTGCGCGCTGCCTCCTTCCTGGTGGCCGACGGCGTGCTGCCGGGCAACGAGGGGCGCGGCTACGTGCTCCGCCGGATCATGCGCCGTGCCATGCGTCACGCTGAAATCCTGGGCGCTCGCGAGCCCACCATGTTCCGCCTCGTGCCGACGCTGGTGCGCGAGATGGGCCAGGCCTATCCCGAGCTGATGCGGGCCGAGAGCCTGATCGCCGAGACTCTCAAGCTGGAGGAGACCCGCTTCCGCCGCACCCTAGAGCGGGGCCTGTCGATCCTCGACGCCGAGAGCCGTGACCTCAAGGAGGGCGACAAGCTCTCCGGCGAGACCGCTTTCACGCTCTATGACACCTATGGTTTCCCCCTCGACCTGACCCAGGACGCCCTCAAGGCGCGGGGCATCGGCGTCGACACCGATGCCTTCTCGGCCGCGATGCAGCGCCAGAAGCAGGCGGCCCGCGAGGCCTGGAAGGGCTCGGGCGAGGAGGCCACCGAGACCGTGTGGTTCGGGCTGCGCGAGCGCATCGGCGCCACCGAGTTCCTCGGCTACGAGACCGAGACGGCCGAAGGCATCGTCACGGCCCTGTTGCGCGACGGCGCAGAGGTGCAGAGCCTCGATGCCGGCCAGACCGGCCTCGCCCTCGTCAACCAGACGCCTTTCTACGCCGAGTCGGGTGGTCAGGTCGGCGATACCGGGCTGATCCTGGCGCCGGGCGTTCGGGCGCGGGTCACCGACACCCAGAAGAAGCTCGGCGACGTGTTCGTCCACCACGTGACGGTGGAGGAGGGGCGGTTGAGCCTCGACCACCCGGTGGAGCTGAAGGTCGACCACGCCCGCCGCAGGGCGATCCGGGCCAACCACTCGGCCACCCACCTCCTGCACGAGGCCCTGCGGCAGGTGCTGGGCGACCACGTCGCCCAGAAGGGATCGCTGGTGAGCCCGGACCGCCTGCGATTCGATATCAGTCATCCGAAGCCGATCGAGGCGGACGAACTCGCGCGGGTCGAGGACATAGCCAACGCGGTGCTGCTCCAGAACGCGCCCATCGCGACCAAGCTGATGGCGGTGGACGATGCCATCGCATCGGGCGCCCGGGCTCTGTTCGGCGAGAAGTACGGTGACGAGGTGCGCGTGGTGTCCATGGGGCTGCCGCTCGACAGTGAGGCCGGTTCGGGACGGCCGAAGAATTTCTCCGTTGAGCTCTGCGGCGGCACCCATGCGGCGCGCACGGGCGATATCGGCGCGATCACTGTGGTCGCGGAGAGCGCGGTGGGCGCGGGCGTCCGCCGGATCGAGGCGCTGACGGCCGACGCAGCGCGTCGCCACCGCAGCGAAGAGGCGCGGACGCTTGCGGCGCTGGCCGGCATTCTGAAGGCCCCGGTCTCGGAGGCGCCCGACCGCCTGACGGCCCTGATGGAAGATCGGCGGCGCCTGGAGCGCGAGCTGGCCGAGACCCGCCGCAAGCTCGCCATGGGCGGCGAGGGCGGCCCTGGTGCGGGTGCGCGGCAATCCGAGGTCGGCGGCGTGGCCTTTCGCCGCTCGGTCATCGAGGGTCTCGACATGCGCGACCTCAAGCCGATCGTCGACGAGGAGAAGAAGCGTCTCGGTTCCGGCATCGTCGCGGTGGTCGGCGTGGGTCCCGACGGGAAGGCAGGGCTGGTGGTCGGCGTCACCGACGACCTGACCGAGCGTTACGACGCGGTCGGGCTGGTCCGGGCCGGTGCCGGCGCGCTCGGCGGCAAGGGCGGCGGTGGCCGGCGCGACATGGCGCAGGCCGGCGGTCCCAACGGCGCGGGTGCGGAAGCGGCCCTCGACGCCGTCGAGCAGGCCCTGACCGGGGCCGCGTGAGGCGGGTTCGGTCGAGCCGCCCTAGCGGTGGTCGTGTCCGCGGGTGATCACTTCACCCGCGTCCAGGTCTGCCGCTTGCAAAAGACGCTCATCACACAGCCCGCCACTTCGAGGGTGTTGGCGCTGGTGAGCTTGAGCGAGCCGGAATAGGTCTTCCCGTCGTTTGGGTTGTAGAGCGTGCCGCTGAAGCCGGCCCCGTCGACCTGCGGCGCGCTGAGGATCTGGACGCCGACCACGCTGCGCGTGCGCAGGGCCGGATCCGGGTTCTTCGCGTCGAGCCCCTTGCCGGGGGCGCTCGCGATCGTCCCGCAGAAGCCGCTGCCGCAGGGCGCGATCCGGACCCGCGACGTGCCGGTCTCCGTGAGCCAGATCCCGGACGGGTCGGCGGCCTGCGCCGTGCCGCAGAGCAGGCCTGCCGCGAGCGCCGCCAGAACCGTCCGACTTACCGTGACACGCATGCTGTTCCTCCCACTGTTGTTCTTCGTGTCTGCTCAGCGTGACGCCTGAGGCAGCGCACTGCCCAGATAGGTCTCCACCACCTCGCAGAAGGGCTGGCCTGCGCCGGTCGACAGCACGGCGTCGACCTCGAACAGCGGGTCAGTCGGCCCGGGGGCCACGTCGCGACTCGGGCCACGGACTGCCACCGTGCTGCGCACCGGCGCCAGGGAGCGAACGACCCGGCCGAATGGTGTGCGGGTGCCGTCCAGGGTCGCATTCATTTCGGGTGTCAGCCGCGCCGGCACGTACCAGTTATCTGCCTCCGACAGGACGCGGCCCCCGCAGGCGAGGCGGACCCGCCGATATCGCACCGGCTCGTCCGGGCCGATGGCCAGCCGGACCCGCTGCGCGGCCGTGAGCGGCTTGTCTGGAACGGCCAAGCGCTCGGCGACGAGATGTGGATCTGCGGCGAGCTTGTGGTCGGCGCACCAGCTCTCGAGGGCAAAGGTCGCGCTGTGTGCGGCGAGGATCCGGCTCCGCAGGGATGCGATCAGCGCGTCGTCGCGCGTTTCCCTCGTGGAATCGCCGGCGGCGGACGCTTGCGCCATGGCGTCGCGCGGCGCACTCACCGCCAGCACCGACAGCATAGCGGCCAGTGCCAGGCGGATCGGCAAGCTTTCCGATGCCATGCGTGAACTCCGATCAAGTCGAGGCTCAGTCGAAGTCGACCGTCGGAACAGCGGTCCACAGCGCCACGGCATCTCGACACATATCCTCCCCCGACGCGGCGCCGGCTTCAGTTCGGTGGCCGCCGCGTCGATGCCCGGCGATACGCGCCAGCCGAGACGGTTCTCGACCGGCAACGCGGCCGTGTCCGAGATCTAGCCAGGAAATCCCGAGCGGTCGAGATGCGCCGCCTATGAGCCAGTCCGCGAAGGCGCGTTGGCGGAATGCGGGTACGGACGTGGCGTACGGCAATCACGCCGTCCTTCCGGGAAGGCGCAGGCCAGCCCGGACTCCGGAACCGCCGGCGATTCCGCGGCATGCCCGCGTGGCGGTTCTGGGTTCCGGGCCCTGCTGCGCAGTCCCGGAAAGGCGGGAGAGTCCAGCCAAGGCGCAGCTGCTCCCGCCTACCCGCGCTGATGGCCCTGGCTTACGCCCGACGCGCGGCCGCGGGGAGATCGGTGCAGAGGCCGAGGGCGACTTCGGCGGTCAGGCCGATCGTCTCGCCCAGCGTCGGGTGCGGGTGGATCGTGCGGCCGATATCGGCAGCGTCCGCCCCGAGTTCGATGGCCAGCGCGATTTCGCCGAGCATGTCGCCGGCGCTCGGACCGACGATGGCCCCGCCGACGACCCGCTTGGTCGCGGGGTCGAACAGCAGCTTGGTCAGGCCGTAATCCGCGCCGTTAGCGATGGCCCGGCCCGATGCCGCCCAGGGGAAGCGCGCCACCTCCACGGTCCGTCCGGCCGCCTTGGCGGCGCTCTCGGTGAGGCCGACCCAGGCGATCTCCGGATCCGTGTAGGCCACGGAGGGGATCACGGCGGCATCGAAGCCGGCCCTGTGGCCGGCCGCCACCTCGGCGGCGACATGGCCCTGGTGAACGGCCTTGTGGGCGAGCATCGGCTGGCCGACGATGTCGCCGATGGCGAAGATGTGGGGCACGCTGGTGCGCATCTGCGCGTCGACGGGAACGAAGCCGTTCTCCACCGCCACCCCGGCGGCATCGAGCCCCAGACCCGCGCCGTTCGGGCGCCGGCCCGCCGCCTGCAGCACGAGGTCGTAGGTCTGCGTTTCGGCGTCGCCCGCCAGTGCGACCGTGATCCCGTCGGGTCCGGCCGTCGCGGACACGACCTCGGCGCCGGTCCGGACCCGGTCGAACCGATGTGCGTTCCGCTTCGTCCAGATCGCCACGAGGTCGCGGTCGACCCCCTCCAGCAGGTTGGGCAGGCGCTCGACCACGTCCACCCGGGCGCCGAGCGCGCTGTAGACGGTCGCCATCTCCAGGCCGATGGTGCCGCCGCCGATCACCAGCAGGCGCTTCGGCACGAAGGGCAAGTCCAGCGCCCCCGTCGAGTTCACGATCCGCGGATCCTCCGGCAGCATCGAGAGGGCCACCGGGGACGAGCCGGCGGCCACGATGGCGCGCGCGAAGGCAAGGCTCCGCTCCCCTCCAGCGTGGAGCGCGACGGTGACGGCGTTCGCCCCGGTAAAGCGCGCGGTGCCGCGGACCACCTCCACCTTGCGCTGGCGCGCCATCTGGGCGAGCCCGTCGGTGAGGCGGCGGACGGTGCCGGCCTTGAAGGCCCGAAGCTTCTCAAGGTCGACCGACGGGGCGCCGAAGCTGATCCCGTGCGCAGCGAGGCGGGCGGCTTCCTCGGTTACGGCGGCCACATGGAGCAGCGCCTTCGAGGGGATACACCCGACGTTGAGGCAGACGCCGCCGAGCGTCGCGTCGCGCTCGACGAGGATTACCCGCTGCCCGAGATCGGCGGCGCGGAAGGCCGCCGCGTAGCCGCCGGGGCCACCCCCGATCACCAAGACGTCGCAGGCTCCGTCGCCATGCCCATCCTTCGACGGTACGATCGCCGCCGGTGCAAGCTCCGCAGTGCCGGCTCGGGATTCAGCCCTGGACTGCGCCGCCGGCTCCTCGGCCGCGAGCCGGGCGACGAGTGTGCCGGCCGAGACCGTGTCGCCGAGGCCGACCAGCATCTCCACGAGGCGGCCGGCGACGGGGGAGGGGATGTCCAGCGTCGCCTTGTCGGATTCGACAACCAGCAGAGTCTGGTCCTTGGCGATCGACTGGCCGGCGGTCACCGGAATTTCGATCACGGGAACGTCGGCATAATCGCCGAGATCGGGAATGCGGATGTCGAAGGTCTCGGGCATGGCGGGTGCGGTCACAGGAGGGCGCGGCGCAGGTCCGAGAGGACCGAGGCCACGTGGCCGAGGAAGCGGGCAGCAGCGACGCCGTCCACCACGCGATGGTCCCAGGATAGGCTGAGCGGCAGGATCAGGCGCGGCTGGAACGCCTTGCCGTCCCACACCGCCTCTGTCCGCGAGCGCGCCGCGCCCAGGATTGCGACTTCGGGGGCGTTGATGATCGGCGTGAAGCCGTCGCCGCCGATCCCGCCGAGCGACGATACGGAGAAGCAGCCGCCCTGCATGTCGGAGCCCGCGAGAGTTCCCGCCCGGGCCTTCTCGGCCATCGCTGCCATCTCGGTGGCGATCTCGATCAGTCCCTTGCGGTCGCAGTCGCGCACCACCGGCACCATCAGACCCTTCGGCGTATCCACCGCGAAGCCGACATGGACATAGTCCTTCAGGACGAGGTCGCCGCCTTCCAGGGACGTGTTGAACCGCGGGTAGGCACGCAGCGCCGAGGCCGCCGCCTTGATCAGGAAGGCCACCATGGTGACACGGGCCGGCGGCGTCCGAGTCTCCCTGTTGAGCCCGACGCGGAACGCCTCGATCTCGGTGACGTCGGCCCGGTCGAAGTTGGTGACGTGAGGGATCGTGAGCCAGTTGCGGCTGAGATTGGCTCCCGAGATCGTCTGGATCCGCGAGAGCGGTTCGCGCCGCACCGGCCCGTACTTGGCGAAATCCACTTCCGGCCACGGCGGGAGGCCGGCGCCGATGCCGGGCGCGGCGACGGGCTGCGAGGCGGGAGCGCCAAGCGCCGCCTTGACGAAAGCGTGCACGTCCTCGCGCAGGATTCGCCCCTTCGGCCCGCTGGCGGCCACGCGGTCGAGACCCACGCCGAGTTCGCGGGCGAGCTGGCGGACGGACGGGCTGGCATGCACCTCGCCCCTTGTTGCTTGGATCGAATCGGCCTGCGTCGTTTCCGGTAAGACGCGACCGGCTTCCTCACCCGCGCGGGAGAGAGCCGCGATGAGGGGGGCGGCCTCTCCGGATGGTTCTCTTCCGTTATTCTGTCCCTCTCCCGCTGGAGAGCGGGGACCAGCGCTCTGCTTGGAAGCCGACGGCGTGTCGGCCGCGGCAGGCGCTTCCGCCGCAGGTGTGGCCCCACCGCCCTCAGCCGGCTCGACCGTTAGGATCGGCGTGCCCTCGGAGACCTTGGAGCCCACGGCAACCAGCAATTCGCGCACGATGCCGGCGACCGGGGAGGGAACCTCCATGGTGGCCTTGTCGGATTCAATGCTGAGGATCAGGTCATCCACCGCGAGGCGGTCGCCGGGCTTCACCAGAAGCTCGATGACCGGCACGTCCCGGTAATCGCCGATATCCGGAAGGGCGATCTGCAGCGCGGCGCTCATGGGGGCGATTTCCCGTAGCTGGGCAAATGGGTGGCGAAGCGGTTTGGCGTACCGGCGGTGCGCTGCCGGGCCTCTTGAATGTCTGCCTTGAACCGTCTTCGCCTCGGCATTCCGGACGTGACGGTCTGACGTCCAATCCCGTCAGTCCGGGGCTCGCGGCAGGCGGGGCCCCTGTATCCAGAACCACGGGTGGTCCGTGATGAGGAGAGGGCAGCGGGCCGTCCCGGCCCGGCAAGCGCGGCGATTCTGAATTCCGAACTCTGCTGCGCGGTCCCGGATGACGGCGTGCCGTGTTCGAGCGATGCCTCCGTCGGTGCATCACCAAGGACTAGATCGTCCACGGCGCCGGCGCGTCGGCCGCGATGCCGTAGCGGCGGATCGCATCCGCAACCGTAGCGCGCGGCATCGTCCCGGTCTCGGCCAGGGCGTGCAGGGCGGCGATGACCACGTGCTGCCGGTCGACCTCGAAGAACCGGCGGAGCGCGTTGCGGGTGTCGCTGCGCCCGAACCCGTCGGTGCCGAGGGCGACGAAGCGCGTGCCGACATAGGAGGCGATCAGCTGCGGGTAGGCCCGGACGTAGTCGCTCGCCGCGACGATGGGCGCCGTGCCCGGCAGCAGCGCCGCCACGTGGCTGATGGGCGCCTCGGCCTTCGGGTTGAGCATCGCCCGCCGCTCGGCCTCGCGGGCGTCGCGGGCCAGCTCGCTGAAGCTCGTCACGCTGAACACCTCGGCCACGACGCCGAAATCCTGCGCGAGCAGTTCCGCCGCCGCGATCACCTCCGGCAGGATCGCCCCGGAGCCGAGGAGCCGCACGGCGGCAGCGCCTGCGCCTTGCCCGGCCTCCGGCCCCGACAGCCGGTACATGCCCTTCAGGATCCCGGCCTCCGCCCCCTGCGGCATGGAGGGCTGGGCGTAGTTCTCGTTCATCGCGGTGAGATAGTAGAAGGCGTCCTCGCCCTCCTCCATCATCGCCCGGGCGCCCCGGTCGACGATCACCGCCATCTCGTACGCGAAGGCCGGATCGTAGGCCCGGCAATTCGGGATCGCGGCCGCCGCGAGATGGCTCGACCCGTCCTGGTGCTGCAGGCCCTCGCCGCCGAGAGTGGTTCGGCCCGCCGTGGCGCCGATCAGGAAGCCGCGGGCCCGCTGGTCGGCCGCCGCCCAGATCAGGTCGCCGACCCGCTGGAAGCCGAACATCGAGTAGTAGATGTAGAAGGGCAGCATCGACAGGCCGTGGACGCTGTAGGACGTGGCCGCCGCCGTCCAGGACGAGATCGCCCCGGCCTCGGTGATGCCTTCCTCCAGAAGCTGCCCGTCCCGGGCCTCGCGGTAGTAGAGCATCGAGCCGGCATCCTCCGGCTCGTAGAGCTGCCCCTGCGGCGCGTAGATCCCGACCTGCCGGAACAGGTTGGCCATGCCGAAGGTCCGCGCCTCGTCGGCGACGATCGGGACGATGCGCGGCCCGAGATCCTTGTGCTTCAGGAGATTGCCGAACAGGCGCACCACCGCCGTGGTGGTCGACATCTCCTTGCCGCCCGCTTCGAGGGCGAAGCCCGCGTAGGTCGAGAGCGCCGGGACGGCGACGGTCGGCGCCGTGCGGCGGCGGGCCGGCAGGACGCCGCCGAGCGTCTCGCGGCGCTCGCGCAGGTAGCGCATCTCGGCGCCGTCCTCGGCCGGCTTGTAGAAGGCCAGACCTTCGACCTGCGCGTCCGAGAGCGGCAAGGCGAAGCGGTCACGGAAGGCGCGGAGTGCATCGACGTCGAGCTTCTTGGCCTGGTGGGCGGTCATGCGCGACTCGCCCGCGCCGCCCATCCCGTAGCCTTTTTTGGTCTTGGCCAGGATTACCGTCGGACGGCCCTTCGTGGCCTTGGCCGCGGCGAAGGCGGCGTAGAGCTTGCGGAAATCGTGGCCGCCGCGTTTGAGCCGGTCAACATCGGCATCCGACATGTGGGCGACGAGTTCGCGCACCTCCGGATCCTCACCGAAGAAGTGGGCGAGGTTATAGGCGCCATCCTTGGCGCCAAGCGTCTGGTACTTGCCGTCGACGGTGTCGGCGAAGCGCCGCAGCAGGGCGTGGTTGGTGTCGCGGGCGAAAATCCCGTCCCATTCCGAGCCCCACAGCACCTTGATGACGTTCCAGCCCGCGCCCCGGAACAGGCTCTCCAGCTCCTGGATGATCTGGCCGTTGCCGCGCACCGGGCCGTCGAGCCGCTGCAGGTTGCAGTTGATGACGAAGGTCAGGTTGTCGAGGTTCTCGCGGGCCGCCAGGGCGAGGCCGCCGATCGACTCGGGCTCGTCCATCTCGCCGTCGCCGAACACGCCCCAGACATGCCGCCCTGACGTGTCGGCGAGGCCCCGGTCGGCGAGGTAGCGCATGAAACGTGCCTGGTAGACGGCGTGGATCGGCCCGATGCCCATGGAGCCGGTGGGAACCTGCCAGAAATCCGGCATCAGCCAGGGATGCGGGTAGGAGCAGAGGCCGTCGCCCGCGATTTCCTGGCGGTAATGCTTCAGCTGCTCTTCGGAAAGCCGGCCTTCGAGAAAGGCGCGGGCGTAGACACCGGGTGCGGAGTGTGGCTGGAAATAGACGAGGTCGCCATCCGCCCCGCCCTTGAAAAAGTGGTTGAATCCGACCTCGAACAGCTCCGCCGCCGAGGCGTAGCTCGCCACGTGGCCGCCGAGTTCCCCGTAAGCCATGTTCGCCCGCACCACCATGGCGAGTGCGTTCCATCGCATGATCGAGGTCAGGCGCTCCTCGATGTCGAGGTCGCCCGGGTAGCGCGGCTGCTTCTCCAGGGCGATCGTGTTCCGGTAGGGCGAGTAGGGCAGCGCCTCGTCGAGGATGCCGATCTCTTTCGAGCGCCGCTCCAGGCGGTTGAGGATGAACCGGGCCCGGGCCGCGCCCTCGGTGCGGAAGACCGACTCCAGCGCGGCGAGCCAGTCCTGGGTCTCGGCCGGATCGTGATCCACCTCGGCGGACCGCGCAATCGTGGCGTTCGGCGGTATGGCGTTCATTGGCGCGGCCTCCCTGGTCGGCTCGATCATACGGGGATCGCGGCGGGGGGACATGCCGAATATTCGCTGTGACGCCGCCGTCAGCGGATTGATATACCGCGATATCGCCGATACGCGGCAAATTATGCCGCGTTGGGCGTTGGCCCCGGTCCTGTGCCGTGAGGCCGCGCAACGCGGCGGGAGACCGGAGACCGAACCCATGCCCGCACGTCCGGCCCCCCTCGACGCCGCAAGCCTGCGGATCCTGGAATGCCTGCAGCAGGACAGCGAGATCAGCATCGCCGATCTCGCCGAGCGGGTGGGCCTGTCGACGTCGCCGTGCTGGCGGCGCGTCAACGACCTGAAGGAGGCGGGGGTGATCCGCGGCTGCGTGGCGGTGGTCGACCCGCTGAGCCTCGGGCTCGCGGTCAACGTGTTCGTTCACGTGTCGCTGGAGAAGCAGACCCAGGCCGCGCTCCAGGCCTTCGACGAGGCGGTGCGCAGCCGCCCGGAGGTGATGGAGTGCTACCTGATGAGTGGCGAGGCCGACTACATGCTGCGGGTCGTGGTCGAGGATCTGGGCCAGTACCAGAAGCTGGTCCTCGACCACCTCACGCGGATCCCCGGCGTGGCCAACATCCGCTCGAGCTTCGCGCTGGGGCAGGTGAAGTACACGACCGCGCTGCCGCTCGGACACCTGACCCGCTGACGGAGCGCGGCCACAAGCCGCGTAAGGGGGCAGGCGCTTCGGCGGACGATGTCGAAAGCTGGACGATCCTGGTCTCGGTTGCGGAGGCCGGTACGAGCCGCGTCGCGCGCGATAAGAATGGTGGAGCCTAACGGGATCGAACCGATGACCTCTTCCATGCCATGGAAGCGCTCTCCCAGCTGAGCTAAGGCCCCATTCATTTTGACAGCGGTTCACGTCCCGGAAGGGTCGTGTCGCGCGAGGGTGGGATGGTGGAGCCTAACGGGATCGAACCGATGACCTCTTCCATGCCATGGAAGCGCTCTCCCAGCTGAGCTAAGGCCCCACTTTACCATCCACCGCGGTTTGGGTACCGCTGGGTCTCGCCGAACCGGATCGCGGCCGGCGAGGCCGGTTCTATAGGCGGCTCGCACCGCGGACTCAACCCCCTTTTTTCGCTGCCGCCGGGGGTTTTTTGCAGGGGGTTCCGGTCGGGGAGGCGGAGGCCGCCTCAGCCCTCCTCGTCGTTCTCGATATCGCCGTCGATCAGGTCGGAGACGTCGTCGTCGCCGGAATCCTCTTCCTCCAGGAAGGTGTCGTCGTCGGAGGAATCTCCGTCCTCGACCGCGTCGTCCTCGGGCGTCGGATCCGCGTCGTCCTCGGCGGCTTCGACTTCGTCGAGGGAGACCATCTCCGGCCCCTTCTCGTCCGTCTCGTCCTCATCGTCGTTAGTGGCCGGGCTGCGCGACAGCGCCGGGGGCGCCGCACGGCTGGAGGTGGCCACCGCCTGATAGGTCGCGCCGCATTTCGGGCAGACGGCGGGATCTCGGGCGAGGTCGTAGAACTTCGCGCCACAGCTCATGCACTGGCGCTTCAAGCCAAGTTCCGGTCGGGCCACGGGCGGACACCTCGTCGTCAATGCTGTCTCGGGGGAGGGGCCCCGTTAGTCGCGGTGGCGGCCCCTGTCAATCGAGCTCGCGCAGGGCGTTCCGGGCGTCATGCCGGCGGCCTGCTCCCGGGGGTCGGCCGGGGATCGGCGTCGGCAACGGATGGATGACGGCGGGCGGTGCCCGTGTTAACCGCGCGGCGATTTCACCGTCCGATTGCAGCGCCGCGGCAAGGCCGCGCGACGCGCCGGATCCAGGCCCACGTCTCAGAGCCCGAACGGACGTCCCGTGTCGCACGATTCGAGTCCCCAGCCCCTCACCGCCGCGCCGGGCGCACCGCTACGCGGACGCCTGCGCCCGCCCGGCGACAAGTCGATCTCGCATCGATCGATGATCCTCGGCTTGCTCAGCCAGGGCGAGACGCGGGTCGAAGGCCTGCTTGAGGGCGACGATGTCCTACGCACCGCCGCCGCCGCGAAGGCGCTCGGCGCGGGCGTCGAGCGCCTCGCGCCCGGAAGCTGGCGGGTCCAGGGCGTCGGCATCGGCGGCCTCGGCGATCCGGCCGAGGTGCTCGATTTCGGCAATGCCGGCACGGGCTCGCGGCTCATGATGGGCGTGGTCGGCGGGCAGCCGGTCACCGCAACCTTCGACGGCGACGCCTCTCTGCGGTCGCGGCCGATGCGCCGCATCCTCGACCCGCTGACCCGCATGGGCACGCAGGTCCTCGCCGAGTCGGAGGGCGGCCGGGTGCCCCTGACCCTGCGCGGCCCCAGGGAGGCGATCCCGATCACCTACGAGACCCCGGCGGCGTCGGCGCAGATCAAGTCGGCGGTGCTGCTTGCCGGCCTCAACGCCCCCGGCGTCACGACCGTGATCGAAGCGGCCGCGACCCGCGACCACACCGAGCGGATGCTGCGCCTGTTCGGCGCCGCGGTCAGCGTCGAGCCGCATGGAGTGGGCGGGCACGGGCGCAAGGTCGCGCTCGCCGGTCAACCAACCCTGCGCGGCACCGACGTTGTGGTGCCGGCCGACCCGTCCTCGGCGGCCTTCCCGCTGGTGGCGGCGCTGATCGTGCCCGGCTCGGACGTGGTGATTGAGGGCGTGATGATGAACCCGCTGCGCATCGGGCTGATCACGACGCTCCTGGAGATGGGCGCGCAGATCGAGCGCGTGGCCGAGCGGGAGGAGGGCGGCGAGACCGTGGCCGACCTGCGCGTGCGCGCGAGCCGCCTGACCGGCGTCGACGTCCCGGCCGAGCGGGCGCCGGCGATGATCGACGAATACCCGGTGCTGGCGGTGGCGGCGAGCTTCGCCGAGGGCCGGACTCGGATGAACGGCCTCCACGAGCTGCGGGTCAAGGAATCGGACCGCCTCGCTGCCGTCGCCGCCGGGCTCGCCGCCAACGGCGTCCGCCACACGGTCGAGGTCGACGACCTCGTGGTCGAGGGCGACGGCGCGGCGGCGCCGGGCGGCGGGACGGTCGCGACCCATCTCGACCACCGCATCGCCATGGCGTTCCTGGTGATGGGGCTCGCGGCGCGGAATTCGGTCACGGTGGATGACGGCGCGATGATCGCCACGAGCTTCCCGAGCTTCCTCCCGACCATGCAGGCCCTCGGCGGCCGGATCGGGGCGTGACCGCCATGCCGCTCGTCATCGCGATCGACGGACCGGCCGCGTCCGGCAAGGGCACGCTCGCCAAGCGTCTGGCCGACCATTACGGCCTGCCGCATCTCGATACCGGGCTCCTCTACCGGGCCGTGGCGCTGGCCCTGCTCGATGCCGGCCTGTCGCTGGACGATTCCGCGGCTGCGGCGCGGGCGGCCCACGCCCTCGACGCCGGCCGGCTCGACGATCCGCGCCTGCGGGACCGGGCCATGGGCGAGGCGGCCTCCCGAGTCTCGTCGGTGCCCGAGGTCCGCGCCGGGCTGCTCGCGTGGCAGCGCCGTTTCGCCGCCGACCCGCAGGGGGCGGTGCTCGACGGGCGCGACATCGGTACGGTCGTCTGTCCCGAGGCCTCGGTGAAGCTGTTCATCACCGCGTCCTCCGAGGAGCGCGCCCGCCGTCGTCACCGGGAGCTGTCCGGCCGCGGCGAGGCGGCGACCTTCGCGGCGATCCTGGCCGACATCGAGGCCCGCGACGCCCGGGACGCCGCCCGCAGCGCCGCGCCGCTGCGCATGGCGGACGACGCGGTCCGGCTCGACACTACGGAGCTCGACGCGGATGCAGCCTTCGACGAGGCCCGGGACATCGTCGAGCGGACCCGCGGCGACGCGGCCTGAGGGTTGTCCACCTCCCTTGTGTTGACCCCCCGGGCCCGCTCACCTATTGCGGACGCGCCGTCCCCGACGGGCCACCGCGCGGCCCAGGACGCGAGCGCGTAGCTCAGCTGGTAGAGCAACGGACTTTTAATCTGTAGGTCCTGGGTTCGAGTCCCAGCGCGCTCACCATATCCTCGATAGCGCTCCTGACACTCGGCGCGGTCACCACTCTCCAGGCCGGTGATGGGCCGGTGGGCGGACGCTACGCCCACATGAAAATCGGAACCCCCGGTTGCGCTTCGGGTTGGGCTCCCAACGCAACTGCGAAGGAGTCACCGATGCGGAAGCTCGCTCTCATCTCCGCCGTCACCCTGTCCCTCGGCGCGCTCGGTGCCACCGGCGCCCAGGCGCAGGGCTACGGCTACGGCGGCCACCACGGCTACGGTTACGGCCGCGGCTACGATCGCGGCTACGGCTCGCGGCGCGATGTCGGCTACCGCCGTCACCGCGGTCTGTCGACCGGGGCCGCGATCGGCCTCGGCATCGCGGGCGCAGCCGCCGGTGCCGCCGCGGCTGGCGCCTTCGATCGGGGGCCGGCCTATTACGGTCGCGGCTACTGAGCCACCGCATGGCCTGACGAAGTAGAGCTCCGCCGCCACCGAGGTGGGGCTCTCGCTGTTTGATGCGGCCGCACGGGCCGACGGCGCGCGTCCGTTGCCCGGCTCAGCGTAGCCAGCGCCGGATTTGCTCGCGGAGGGTCGGGCGGATGGCCCGCCGCGCCCGCGCCGCCGCGAAGTGATCAATGCGGATCCGGTCGGTCGGGACCTGCCGCAGGAACCGTTCGGCGATCTCGAAGATCACGATGTCCGGCCGGACGTCCTCGACATAGGCCCAGTCGATATTCGCTGACCAGATCGCGTGCACTTCCCCGAAGGTTTCTGCCAGCATCGCGGTAAGGCGCGCGCCTGGGCTGTAGATGTAGGAATCGCCGAACAGCACCACGCGCCGCGGATCCGGTGCATCCCTGTTCTCCAAAACGACGCGGGATCCCACGAACAATCCGCGCGGACGCACGGCCCGTCCCGATTCCCGCACCGCCACCAGCGCGTTCGCGTCAATCCGCGCCGCGCGGCGCGGAAAGTCGTAGGCGACGTAGTCCTCGTCGACCGGGGGGACGAGCTTCTCGCCGAGATCGAAAGTGAAGCGCTCGTTCACGCTGGTTCCCGCGAAGACGTGCGCCGCCACGGGCGCGTCCAGGGCCTCGCAGAGTGCGCGATACGCGGTCAGGTAGCCCCGGTAGGTCCAGTGCGTATCCGTCCGCAAATAGACAGGCTCATCGGCCCGTGCCGTCTGGAGCGGAGTCTGCAAATCGACCATCGCGGCCCCGCTGTCGTTGGCGACCAGTCGGGCGAGGCGGGTTCCGGGCGGATCGTCGAGCCCCGGGAAGGGGCGGCCGAGCAGGTCCGGATAGATCGCGAGCTTGTCGGGGACGATGGCGTGCACGTGCCGGATCCCGAGACCGTCGAGGCGGAGTGCCCGTCGCCGGATCAGCTGCGTCCAGCGCTTCAGGGTCCGCCGTGAGGTCGCGGTATCGCCGTAGAAGGCTTCGACCTCGCTGGCGCGTCCGACCCAGTACAGCCAGCCATCGTGTCCCACGGCCACGCCGTTGCCGCTCGTCTTCAAAGCTTCCCGGCCTCCCACCGCCCGTTACAATGCACTCAATGACGCGAGGCTCCCGCGTCGACGGATCTGCGCGGGATTGCAACCCCGCGCGCAGCGGGACCGTGCCCCATCGCGGCGACGGCGGAGCGATGTAGCGGGTTGACGGCGGCCGCGACTACACGGCCTCGGGCGAAGGGGCGCGCCTTTTTCGCCCACGCGCCGGCCTCATGGTGAAACTTTCCCGCCGCGCCGGGGGTACTCCCGTCAGGCGCATCACTCTGCGCGGCGTTCCGAAGAAGGGCCGGCCCATGTCCGCGCTTGTCACGTCCATCGGCTGCGGCTTCGTTCTGGCGGGATTCGCGGCCGAGAAGTTTGCCGAGCATCGCTGGCTCGCGGCGAGCCGGCCCGCGCCCCTCGACGCCCTTGCGGTCCTAGCCCTGGCGCTCCCGGCGGTCGGGCTCACGCTGATGGCGACCCTGGCGGCTTGAGCGCGCCGGGCGGCCGCCTCACTCCGCGTCGAGGCAGAACACGACTCCGACCGTCCGCTCCTTGCGCCAGATGAGCTGGACTGCGTATCGCATCTCGGCACTGGCCAGCACGAGGTCGAACGCATCCTCAAGCTGCACCACCTGCGAACCGAGAAATTCCAGCATCGCGCCGCGATCGGAGATGTTCTTGACCTGACAGGGATAGCGCGAGCCGTCCCGATGCTGCGCGAAGGCCAGGAGGGCTGTTGGTTTCCGCTCGGTGGCCCGGCGCTCGACGAAGGCGGGAGTGCTGGCGTTGCGGGACACGGCCGAGGTTCCTGCCCAATTCGGCCGATTTGGCGCGATATCAGTAAAAATGCGCCCGATTTGCTAACATGTTATTGATGATCGGTGCACAGAAGAATGATCAGCAAGTTGCGATCCGTCTATCGGCGCGATCTGAGGTCTTTACCGCCGGTTTTCTCTCGTCGGCCCCTTGCCGGCCTTGATGAACCGGCCGACCAGTAGGCCGAGCGGGACCGACACCAGGAACCATGTGCGCAGGAATCGCAAGGCATTCATGGATCCGCTCCGGGGCGCGTGATCGATGTCGCGACCCAAGCCGTCTGAGGCTGAGGTCGCCGACGCGATCGTGAGACATATCTGGTCCCTCGGTCGGCCGCTGCCAGTGGGACCCTGAGCGAGGCCGCACCGAGACGACATCCGGAGATGATCATGCGCATCCGCCCCGGCCTGGCTCTGTTGGCGAGTGCCGCACTCGGCCTGCCCACCATCGCCATTGCCGAGGCGAACGGACGTTCGCCGGCTGGCGCGCCGTCTCCGGAACAGCTCTCCCCGGATCAGAACGCGCGGAATCCCTCTTGGCCGCCGAACTTCTCCCGCAGCGTGCAGGGGACTGGAGTGCCTGGGCTGGATGGCGGCCACGTCTTCCTCTGGAACCGGCCGCCGGGCTTCGATCCCGTCTCGACCCTGCGGGTCGACCGGCACGTGCCTGAGGGGTCGGGCGAGGCCGCCCACACCTACAAGGCGCTCTGGGCGCTGGGATCCACCGGCCCTCACAATGCCGGTTACGAATGGACGATCACGGGCGAGTTGCACAACCGTGCCCTCGCCAGCACCGGTGCACAGAACGTCGCCGTCAACGGCACGATCTTCAAGGAGCCCAACGGATTGGGACCGGTCGGACCCTCTTGGGCCGGGAACTTCAACTGTGTCGACATGACCGACGAGGCCGATCCCCTTGCCTCCTGCATCGGCGCCGAGATTGACGTCTCGGCGCAGTCGCCGACCACGGACCGCAACCGGCAGCGGGTCGGTCTGCAGATCTCCACCGGCGGCGTACCGGGCGCCCATACCGGCTACGGGATCCTCATGGGCAACCTCACCGGCTCCATCACCGACCGGGCGATCTCGTTCCAGGGGGAGGGCACCTACGGTATCGGGATCGACGCTGCCGCCGCGCGGTTCACTGGCGTCCCGATGCTGCTCGCGGCCGGGCAGGCAATCGGGCTCGACGGCAACCGCGAGGGCGGCTTCTCCCGCCGCCTCGGCTTCGACGGGCGCGATCTGGTCTACGGCACAGCGGCCGGACCGGTTATGCGCGTGAGCGATAGCGGGCAGATCGAGGCCGCTTCCCTTCGCGAGAGCCTGCCGCGGCCGCCCGCGAGCAGCCGCGCGCCGTGCACCCCTGGGGACCATGCCTGGGATGAGGCCTACGAATACCGCTGCGTCGCGCCCGACCGCTGGAAGCGTGCGACGCTCAGCGATTGGTGAGCGCCGTCGCGGGAGGTCAGCGGTCGAGGATGCGCACCACCGCGCGGGTCTCGGGGTCGACGACCACGATCTTGTCGCCGGGCGCCACGAAGTAGCCGAAGCGGCGCAGCCGCGGGTTCGGGGCCTCCGTGAAGGGCGCCAGCCGCACGTCGGGCGGCACGATGCTGCCGGGCCGCAGCGGGATCGATCCCACGATCGGTCCCGGGCCCACCGGCCGGCGGACGATGTAGTCGCGTACCACGACGTCGTCGTCGGGGCCGAACTCGTCGGGGGTCACGATCACCGCCTGCGCGCAGGCGGAGCCGGTGAACAGTGCGGCAAACCCGAGGGCTGCGGCGAGGCTGGCGCGGGTCGACATGGCAGACTCCCGTGGTGCCCGGGTGGGAATTCCCGGGCCGCCGGAAACATTAGGGTCTGCGTTTCGGTTCCCGACCGTACCGGTCACCGGCCGATCTGCCCAACCTCCGCGAGGGGGACCGGCGACCAGCGGGTCAGCTGGACGTAGCCGTCGAGGGCCGCCACCACGACGTGGCGGCGGTGGCGGTGCACCACCGCCCCGGGCGTGTGCGCGTGGCGCTCCTGCCATCCTTGCGCCTCCGCCACGAAGACCCGGGCATCCCCGAGCCGGGCGATCGTCTCGACCGTGCCGAAGGCCCGCATCCGGCGCAGGACCGTCTCGACGTCCTGCCGGAAGTCGAGCGTCCGGTCGGCGTCGGTGGCGCGTGGCCAGTAGGAGCCGTCTCCCTGCGGTTCGGAGCGCCGCCAGCGGTTGGGCAGGTCGCGGCCGAGGGGACCCGCGGCGAGGCGGCGTGCCGCCATCTGGCACTTGGCGAGCAGCGTCTCGTGGCTCTCGTCCGAACTCAGCGCGAAGATGTCCTGCGCGAGGAGATCGCCGGTGTCAAAGCCCTCGGCGAGCACATGGGCGCTGACGCCCCAGGTCTCGTAGCGGTCGAGCACGGCGCGGAACAGCGGGTAGGGGCCCCGGCCTATCGGAAGCGGGGAGGGATGGATGTTGAGCCCATAGGCGGCGCGGCCCTTCCAACCCTTGATGAGCCAGGGATATCCGGCGACCACCAGCGCCCAGTCCCGGCCGTGCTCGGCTTGCAGCGCCTCGATGTCCCGCTCGCGGATCCGCGAGAGCTGGATCGGCAGCCGCAGCGACCGGGCGCGAGCGACGATGACCTCGTTGTGGTCGTAGACCCCGTCGCAGGGGCGCGTGAACAGCTTCACCGGCGTCCAGCCGGCGTCGAGCAGCCCCTCGAAGACCCCGCCGAGGAAGTCGATGCCGGCGAACGCGAACTTCATGCTTGCCGCCTGCGACCTTGTGGACGTGGAGGGCACGGGTCGACCGCCTGCCCAGGGGTGTGCCCCGCCTTACCTTGATCGGGCCGAGACGGGTAGCAAGGGGGGTCAACGTGCGTCGGGTGATCATCTATGGCGGGACCGGGGGGATCGGTCTCGCCACGGCCCGTGCGCTGCGGGCCCGTGGCTACGCGCTGCATCTTGCCGCCCGGGATGCAGAGCGCCTTTCGGACGCCGCGTCGGAGCTGGGTGAGACCAGCGTCACGGCCGGCGATGTCGCGGATCCGGATTTCGTATCCCGCGCCACCGAGGCCGCCGGTCCGCGACTCGCAGGCTTGGTCTACGCGGTCGGCACGATCAACCTGCGGCCGCTGAGTCGGCTGACGCGAGCCGATGTCGAAGGCGACTTCGCCGTCAACGCCCTCGGTGCCTTCTCGGCGGTGCAGGCCGCCGCGGGCGCTCTCAAGGCGGGGGCCGGCGAAACGGGCGCCGGGATCGTGCTGTTCTCGACGGTGGCCGCCGCGCAGGGTTTCGCGGCGCATGCCTCCGTCGCCATGGCCAAGGGCGCCGTCGAGGGCCTGGCGCTGTCGCTGGCGGCCGAACTCGCCCCCCAGATCCGCGTCAACGTCGTGGCGCCCTCGCTGACGCGCACCCCGCTCGCCGCCGGGATCACCGGCAACGAGACGCTCGCGCAGGGGATCGCCGCGATGCATGCCCTCCAGCGATTGGGGCGCCCGGAAGATGTCGGCGCCCTGGCGGCCTTCCTGGTCTCCGACGAGGCGGCCTGGATCACCGGCCAGGTCATCGGTGTCGATGGCGGCCGCTCCGCCCTGCGCACCAAGGGCTGAGACGGTGGCCGCGAATCGCCGCGGCAGTGCCGCAAGGGGCGGCACGCTGCGCTTCGTCCTGGGCGATCAGCTGACCCGCCGGGTGTCGAGCCTCGTCGATCTCGATCCCGCGCGCGACGTCGTGCTGATGGTCGAGGTCCGGGACGAGGCGACTTATGTCCGCCATCACAAGCAGAAGATCGCCTTCCTGTTCGCCGCCATGCGCCATGTCGCGGCCGAGCTGGAGGCGGAGGGGATCGCCGTCGACTACGTCCGCCTCACCGATGCGGGCAATACCGGCAGCTTCACCGGCGAACTGGAGCGCGCCGTCGCGCGCCACAGGCCGGAGCGGATCGTCGTCACCGAGCCCGGGGAATGGCGTGTCTGGGAGATGATGCAGGATTGGCGCGAGACGCTCCCGATCCCGGTCGAGATCCGCGCCGACAACCGCTTCCTGTGTCCGCGGGAGGATTTCGCGCGGTGGGCCGAGGGCCGGCATCACCTGCGGATGGAGACCTTCTACCGGGGCATGCGCCGCCGCAGCGGGCTCCTGATGGACGGCGGCGAGCCAGCGGGCGGCCGCTGGAACTACGATCCCGAAAACCGCAAGCGCCTCCCGAAAGGACACCGGCCGCCGGACCGGATCGGCTTCCAGCCGGATTCCGTGACGCGCGACGTCATCGCGCTGGTGGAGGCGGAGTTCGGCGATCATTTCGGCGACCTGACCGGCTTCTCCTGGCCGGTGACCCGGGCCGATGCCCTCGCGGCGCTCCGGCACTTCCTGAGGGAGGCCCTTCCGACCTTCGGCGACTATCAGGATGCCATGAAGACCGGCGCGCCGTTCCTGTACCACGCGCTCCTGTCGCCCGCCCTCAATGCCGGGTTGCTCACCGCCGAGGAGGTGTGCTGGGCCGCCGAACGGGCCTATCGCGACGGTTCGGCGCCGCTCCACTGCGTCGAGGGCTTCATCCGGCAGATCCTCGGCTGGCGGGAATACGTGCGCGGCCTCTACTGGGCGCGCATGCCCGCCTACCGGGAAACCAACGCCCTCGGCGCGGGCCGCGACCTGCCGTGGTTCTACTGGTCAGGGGAGACGGCGCTCAACTGCATCGCGCAGGTGGTCGCGGACACGCGCGCCCACGCCTATGCCCATCACATCCAGCGCCTGATGGTGACCGGCAACTTCGCCCTCATCGCCGGCCTCGACCCGGCTCAGGTCGAGGAATGGTACCTGATCGTCTTCGCGGACGCCTACGAATGGGTCGAGCTGCCCAACGTCCACGGCATGGTGCTGTGGGCCGATGGCGGCGTGATGGGCTCGAAACCCTACGCGGCCTCGGGCGCCTATATCGACCGAATGTCGGATTATTGTGCGTCCTGCACCTACGACGTGAAGGTCAAAGCCGGGCCGGGCGCCTGTCCGTTCAACTATCTGTACTGGAACTTCCTGATCGAGAACGAGCAGCGATTGGCTGGCAACCAGCGCCTGGCGATGCCGTACCGGACCTTGCGCGGCTTCAGCGAAAACCGCCGGGCCGAGATCCGCCGCGACGCGGCCGCGTTCCTCGATTCCCTCGAGCCCCGGCCGGGCTCCGCTCACAGGGGGGACCAGACCGAGAGCGTCAGGTAAGGACGGGCCCGGGCGCGTCCCGCCTCGGACTGGACGCCCGCGGATGCGCGGAAGCTGCAGCGGCCGAGGGCGAAGTCGGTCGCGTGCAGTCCGAGGCTCCACTTCGCGTAGCCGGTCGTGTCCGTGTAGAGCGCGGCCTCGGGGCCGATATAGGTCTCGTACAGGCGATAGCCCCAGGCGATACGCGCCCAGAGGCTGTCGCGGGCCGACCCCGCGACCGCGGTCGCCTGAAGGAGGGTCGCATCCGTCGGGCGCGCCCAGACCTCGCCGTGGAGCCGCAGGCCGAAGCGTGTCGGCAGGGCGTCGACATCGCGCCCCGCAACCAGCATCTCCGTCGTGGCCTCGGGGCCCGCATAGGCAGCGGCCACGCCCCAATCGAAGAACCACTGATACCCGGCGACCGCGGCCGCGGCGACGGTGTACCGCGAACGCGCACCCTCGGCACCGTGCTCGGATCGCCGTCCGCTGCCGACGCTCGCGAGCGCGGTGAAGCCATCCTGCGCGAGGGAGGTGAGGCCCACCTTCGTCCCGAAGGTCAGGAAGGTGTCCCCGCCCGCATCGAGGCTGCCGAACAGGAGCACGTCGATCTCGCTGGCGCGCGCGTCGGAGGCAGGACAGGCGCGTCCTGCAAGCAGGGCCGGGATCGCGAGCAGAAGACCGCCGATCCCTCGGGTGAGACGGGGGCCGTGCACGGTCTATCCCTCCAAGCTGGAGGTGATGGTTAAGTTAAAACGCCGTGCTGTGCGGTGCTTTATCTGGTTAGGCGCCGAGATTTGTGTGGATGGTGCCCCGGAATCGACCGAGAGGACCGAAATCCTGGCGGTGTGCCGCGTGTTTCAACTTGAAAGTTACTTTGTGTGGTCGCCCGTAATCTTGGGACGTGGTCCGCCAGCCGGAGGTCCGCGCAGTGTCGCGAATCTGCCGTGCTTGGCGTGCCAGATGTTCTCGGCTAGAGCCCCCGCGGGAAAGCGAAGGTTGGCAGATCCTTGACCTCCGGTGCACGAACGTCGGACGTCCTCACCGTGCTGGCGAGCCAGGAGGGCGAGCGCCTCACCGTGGGCGACATCGTCGCGGTCCTGCGGGACCGTGCCTTCGCGCTGCTCGTGGTCCTGTTGGGGCTGCCGAATTGCCTGCCGATGCCGCCGCCGATCCCGCTGATCTGCGGCCTGCTCCTGCTCCTCGTGGCGATTCAGATTGCCGCCGGGATGTCGGCGCCTTGGCTGCCGCGGATGCTCCTCGGCCGCTCGATCGCCCTGACCGACGTCCGGAGGGCCGTCACCCGTGCGGTGCCGATCCTGCGCCGCCTGGAGCGCTGGTCGCGCCCCCGCGTCAGCGTGTTCGAGACCGCGCTCGGCATGCGCGGCATGGGGATCGTCCTGCTGGCCCTGGCGCTGGCGCTCATCGTCGCCGCGCCCATCGTGGGGCAGATCCCGCTCGGTCTCGCGGTGTGCCTGGTCGGGCTCGGCCTCGTCGAGCGCGACGGTCTCGTCGTCCTGGGCGGCTTGGTGATCGGGATGTTCGGCGTCGCCATCAATGCCGGCTTCGCCTACGCGGTGATCTCCGGGATCGTCGGTCTTCTCAACCTCTGACGGTCGGCCTCAGAGGCGGTAGCGGATCTGGTCGGTCCAAAAGCGCTCGAGGCGGGTCAGCGCCTGGTTCAGGCGATTGAAGTCGTCCTCGGAGATTCCGCCGATCGGCGTGATCGTCCGGGCATGCTTGTCGTAGAGCGTCTGGATGATCTCGTGGACCTGACGACCCTTGTCGGTCAGGCTGATCCGGACGGAGCGGCGGTCCGTCTTGGAGCGGGCGTGGTGGAGATAGCCTGCCTCGACCAGCTTCTTCACGTTGTACGAGACGTTGGACCCGAGATAATAGCCCTTGGTCCGCAGCTCGCTCGCGGTCAGCTCCTTGTCGCCGATGTTGTACAGGAGCAGCGCCTGGACGCTGTTGACGTCCTCACGGCCGCGGCGCTCGAACTCGTCCTTGATCACGTCGAGCAGCCGGCGATGCAGCCGCTCCACGAGGTGGAGCGCTTCCAGGTAGGATCCCTTGGGGGAAGCGGCCTCCTCGGGGGCTTCGACCTGCGCGACTCGGGCGTTCTGGGTCTTCATCTCTGCCTCGCCATCCGTTGATCCGGCACCCGTTCGATGCGGCGCCGTTGATGATGGCTAAGCTAGGGCTCGGAAATGAAAGGCCATTTAAGCGACAGGATGAATTCGCGATTTACTCTTCGCGGTAAAGACAAACTGAATGAAGATAAGAACGGTTCGTTCACCGTGCTTCCTGCGCGGCGAGCCAGGACAGCAGGAAGTACAACGTCACGACGCAGCCCCCGAATACGAGCAGCGGGACCGGCAACGGCAAGAGTTGCGGTGTCAGAACCGCCAGCGTCATCGCGGATGTGACTGCGAGCAACCAGATCACGCCGCCCCAGGCGCTCGTCAGCCACAATCCGATCGCCGCCGCGGCATCGATCACCGCGAAATAGACGATCGCGGATTGCCGGCCGAAGGGTTCCGCCTCGAAGGGCCGGACCCCCGGCATGATGTCGAGGATGGTCGCCCAGGCGAAGACGCTCTTGAGGAGCCAGATCAGCGCCGTGAGCCGCATGAACCAGATCAGAACCGTGTCCCACGTGCCGGGTGCCGGCCCCTGGACGCGCTCGATCCGGTCGCTCGGCACCCCGCCCGGCCTCGGCGTCTTGCGCCGGATCGGAAGGTAGCCGGGCACTATCGGAGACTCGCGGAGATGATGGGCCGGTGCATGGGCGAGGGGCCGGGGTCCTGATCCGTTGGAAAGGGAACGCGCCGGGTTGAAGCGGTTCCGCCGTCCTGCGTCAACGGTCGGGTTTCGTCGCGCCCGCCCGGTGTGGTAGTCGAACGCCTCCGGCGCAGGGGCGCCGCGCGATCCGCGGCGTGGTCCGCGCGAACGGTAGCGAAGCCGCATGTCAGACACTCTGCCAGAGCCGCGCCCTCTCGCCGTGGAGGCTGCCCGCGAGGGCGCCCGGGTAGAGGGCCTCAAGATCACCCAGCGCCCGCGCCGCAACCGGAAATCGGATTGGTCGCGTCGGCTGGTCCGCGAGCACACCCTGACGGTCGACGACCTGATCTGGCCGATGTTCGTGATCGAGGGCGAGGGCCGGCGCGAGCCGATCGCCTCCATGCCGGGCGTCGAGCGTCTCTCGGTGGACGAGATCGTGCGCGACGCTGAGCGCGCGGCACGGCTCGGCATCCCGGCGATCTCGTTCTTCCCCTACACGGAAGTCGCGCTGCGCGACCCAACCGGATCGGAGGCGCTGAACGCCAACAATCTCGTCTGCCGCGCGGTGCGCGCCGTGAAGCGGGCGGTGCCCGAGATCGGGATCATGACGGATGTGGCGCTCGACCCCTACACGAGCCACGGCCATGACGGCCTGATGAAGGACGGGGCGATCCTCAACGACGAGACCGTCGCGGTCCTTGTCGAGCAGAGCCTGATCCAGGCCGAGGCCGGGACCGACATCATCGCACCCTCCGACATGATGGACGGGCGCGTCGGTGCGATCCGCGCCGGCCTCGACAAGGCCGGATTCCTCGACGTGCAGATCATGGCCTACGCGGCCAAGTATGCCAGCGCCTTCTACGGGCCGTTCCGCGACGCGATCGGCACCAAGGCCGCGCTGGTGGGGGACAAGCGGACCTACCAGATGGATCCGGGCAACTCGTCCGAGGCCCTGCGCGAGGTCCGCCTCGACCTCGATGAGGGCGCGGATTCGGTGATGGTGAAGCCGGGCCTGCCCTATCTCGACATCATCCGCCGGGTGCGGGACGAGTTCCAGGTCCCGACCTTCGCCTATCAGGTGTCCGGCGAGTACGCGATGATCGAGGCGGCTGCCCGCAACGGCTGGCTCGACGGCGACCGCGCGATGGTCGAGGCACTCCTCGCCTTCAAGCGGGCCGGGGCCGACGGCGTTCTCACCTATCACGCCCCGCGGGTTGCGGAGCGCCTCCGCAACCATCCGTGAAACGGACGCACCGCTGGCTCCTCGGATCCGCGGTCGTGGCCGGCTTCCTCGGCGGCCTCGCCGCCTGCCAGGATACCCTACGCCGGGATCGCGTCGCCACCTGCCGCCGGGCGCTGCCGGCGGTGGCGCCGCAGCCGGGAATCCGGTTGCTGCGGGCGGCGCCGGGCCCTGCGGCGAACTCGGTGCGCGTCGATTATTCCGACGGCAACCGGCCGCACTGGCTGACCTGCCGGTTCGATGCCGGGACGACCCTGGTGGCGCTCGCCACCGAGGCGACGACCCTGTCGGGCCCCGCGCTCTACATGCTGAAGCGCTTCTATCTCGACACGCCGGACGCGGCGGTCGACGACCCGGCCGGGCGCTGACGGGGGCCCGCGGGGCGCGGAAGGGATCGCGCGTTCCGGCATCCCCTTGCGGCCTCCGCGGCGCACACCCACCTTGACGTCCGCAGCCTCGCTTGCAGGACGCGACACCATGCAGAACCCCCAACCCGGCTATGCGCAGCGCCTCGACGCGCCCGGCTACGCCACCGCGTTGCCGATCCCGTTCGTGCGGGCGAGCCTCGGCGGCCGGACGGTCGCCTATCTCCTCGACATCCTGTTCATCTTCGGCTTCACGGCCCTGTTGACCCTGCTGATCACCGTGATCGGCGTGGTCACGTTCGGCCTCGGCTGGACGCTGTTCGCAGTCCTGCCGGCGAGCGGCATCATCTACAGCGCGATCACGGTCGGCGGCTCGAAGCAGAGCACGATCGGCCAGCGGTTGATGGGTCTGCGGACCATAGCGCCCGAGAGCGGCGCGCGGGTCGACGTCATCACGGCCGCGGTTCACGCGCTGCTGTTCTACGTCGCCATCTCGACCTTCCTGCTCTGGTGCGTCGACGTCGCCTTCGGGCTGGTGCGCTCCGACCGGCGTCTCGGGCACGACCTGCTTCTCGGCCTCGCCGTCGTTCACGCGCGCTGAGCGGACGGTTCGACGATGAAAATGTGACCGTGCGACCGGCCGGGCCATTGAGCCGTGGCTGGTCGCCTGTACACTGTCATGCCGGCGCCGTGAGGACGAACCCGGCGCAGGGCTTGTGAGAAGCGTGACCAGCCATCCGCGCGACACACCGCAATTCTACCTCACCGCTCCGTCGCCGTGCCCGTATCTGCCGGGGCAGGAGGAGCGGAAGGTCTTCACCCACCTGGTCGGACGGCGCGCCCGCGACCTCAACGAGATCCTGACCCAGGGCGGCTTCCGCCGCTCGCAGACGATCGCGTATCGCCCGGCCTGCGAGACGTGCCGCGCCTGCATCTCGGTGCGGGTCGTGGTCGATGAGTTCGAGCCGAGCGCGAGCCAGAGGCGCATCCTGGCGCGCAGCGCCGACTGGGTCGGCACGCCCGAGCCGAACCGCCCGGCCTCGGAGCAATACGCCCTGTTCCGCCGCTACCTCGACGCCCGGCACGGCGACGGCGGCATGGTCGACATGACCGTGCTCGACTACGCCATGATGGTCGAGGACAGCCATGTCGACACGCACCTCGTGTCGTACCGCCGGCACGGGCCGGATACGGCGGTCACCGGCCGCGGCTCGGGGCCGCCGCTCGCCTTCTGCCTGACGGATGTGCTCTCCGACGGGCTGTCGATGGTCTATTCGTTCTACGATCCCGCGGAGGCCGCGCTCTCCCCGGGAACCTTCATGATCCTCGACCATATCCGTCGGGCCCGCCGGCTGGGCCTGCCGTATCTCTATCTCGGCTACTGGGTCGAGGGCTCGCGCAAGATGGACTACAAGTCGCGCTTCCGCCCGCAGGAACGCCTGATGGGCCAGGGCTGGGTGCGGATCGACTGAACCCGCCGCCGGTGGTCCACACCCGTTGCCGGCTGGGCATGCCCGATGCGCATTGAGCGGCCGGGCCGGCGCATGCTACCGGCCACGCACGCAATCCGGACCGTGCCGAGGCCCCCATGATCCCCCGCTACAGCCGCCCCGCGATGACGGCGATCTGGTCGCCCGAGACCCGCTTCCGGATCTGGTTCGAGATCGAGGCCCACGCCACCACGGCGCTCGCCGAGATCGGCGTCGTCCCGAAGGAAGCCGCCGAGACGATCTGGGCCAAGGGCAAGGACGCGGTCTTCGACGTGGCCCGGATCGACGCGATCGAGGCGGTGACGAAGCACGACGTCATCGCCTTCCTGACCCATCTCGCCGAGATCGTCGGGCCCGAGGCGCGGTTCGTCCACCAGGGGATGACCTCCTCGGACGTGCTCGACACCTGCCTCAACGTGCAGCTCGTGCGCGCCGCCGACATCCTGATCGCCGACGTCGATTCGCTGCTCGCCGCCCTGAAGGCGCGGGCCTTCGAGCACAAGCTGACCCCGACCATCGGCCGGTCGCACGGCATCCACGCCGAGCCGGTCACCTTCGGCCTGAAGCTGGCCCAGGCCTATGCCGAGTTCGAGCGCAACCGCCGCCGCCTGGTCGCGGCCCGCGCGGAGGTCGCCACCTGCGCGATTTCCGGCGCGGTCGGCACCTTCGCCAATATCGACCCGCGGGTGGAGCAGTACGTCGCCGAGAAGATGGGGCTGACCGCCGAGCCGGTCTCCACCCAGGTGATCCCGCGCGACCGGCACGCGATGTTCTTCGCGACCCTCGGCGTGGTCGCCTCGTCCCTGGAGCGGCTGGCGATCGAGATCCGGCACCTTCAGCGCACCGAGGTCCTGGAGGCGGAGGAGTTCTTCTCCGAGGGCCAGAAGGGTTCCTCGGCCATGCCGCACAAGCGCAACCCGGTGCTGACCGAGAACATCACGGGCCTCGCCCGGATGGTCCGCGGCTACGTCACCCCGGCTTTGGAGAACGTCGCCCTCTGGCACGAGCGCGACATCTCCCACTCCTCGGTGGAGCGCATGATCGGCCCCGACGCCACCGTCACCCTCGACTTCGCCCTCGCGCGCATGACCGGGGTGATGGAGAAGCTGCTGGTCTACCCGGCCAACATGCAGAAGAATCTCGACCGGCTCGGCGGCCTGATCCACTCGCAGCGCGTGCTGCTGGCGCTCACCCAGGCCGGCGTGTCCCGCGAGGATTCCTACCGGCTGGTCCAGCGCAACGCGATGCCGGTCTGGCGCGGCGAGGGCGATTTCCTGGCCCTGCTCAAGGCCGACCCGGAGGTCGCCGCGGCACTCCCGGCCGAGCAGATCGAGGCCTGCTTCGATCTCGGCTACCACTTCAAGCACGTGGACACGATCTTCGGCCGGGTCTTCGGCGACCGCTGAGATCCCGCACGATTCCTGCTTCGACCCGCGTTCGCGGGCCCGGGATCTCGGGCCCGCGACGAACACAGGACAGCTCTCCGTGACCGCTCCCCGCATCGTCTACCTCAACGGCCAGTTCCTCCCCTACGAGGAGGCACGCGTGCCGATCATGGATCGCGGCTTCCTGTTCGCGGACGGCATCTACGAGGTCTCCGCGATCATCGACGGCAAGCTCGTCGACAACGCCGCGCACCTCGCCCGCCTCGACCGCTCGCTCGGCGAGATCGGCATCCGCAACCCGCACGATGCGGCGGGCTGGGAGCGCCTGCAGACCGAGCTCGTGGCCCGGAACGGCGTCACCGAGGGCCTCGTCTACATGCAGGTCACCCGGGGCGTGGCCGAGCGCGACTTCGCCTTCCCGAAGGCCGGCACCGAGCCCACCGTGGTGATGTTCACGCAGGCCAAGACCGTGCTCGCCAACCCGCTCGCCGAGAGCGGCGCCCGGGTGATCACCGTCGAGGACCTGCGCTGGAAGCGCCGGGACATCAAGTCGGTCGCTCTGCTGGCGCAGGTGCTGGCCAAGCAGCAGGCGGCCGAGGCCGGCGTCGCCGAGGCGTGGATGGTGGAGGACGGCGCCGTCACCGAGGGCTCGTCCTCGACCGCGTTCATCATCAGCCGCGACCGCGTGCTCGTGACCCGGCCGCTCTCCACGGCGCTCCTGCCGGGGATCACCCGGGCCTCGGTGCTGCGCCTCGCGCAGGAGGCCGACCTGCGGATCGAGGAGCGGCTGATCCCGGTGGACGAGGTCTACGCGGCGCAGGAGGCCTTCTACACGAGTGCCTCGGCCTTCGTGATGCCGGTCGTCGAAATCGACGGGCGCGCGATCGGCGAGGGCCGGCCGGGTGCGCTGACCCGGCGCTTGCGCGAACTCTATATCGAGGCTGCCCGCCAGGGTTGAGATCGTCTTCCGCGCCGGCGGATCCGATCCACAGGATGGGACATTGTCCCGGGCCGGCGGCAGGAACGGATCCCGTCACCGACTGTTCCTCCCCGAATTCGTGTCCCGAACCGGGGAGGCCCTCGTGCCGAAGACAATCCTGTTCGCCGCTTTCGCGGCGACCCTCGCGGCGGCGCCAGCCTGCGCCCAGACGACAAGCCCGGCGCCGGCCGAGCGGGTACGTCCGAACGCCGACGCGCCGCCCAATGACCAGTCGCTCAGCGACAAGCTCCAGCAGAATGACGGCGTGATCAAGCCGCCGGAATCGTCCACGACCGGAACCGTGGTCAAGCCCGACCAGTCCGGCACCATGCCGGTGATCAAGCCGCACGAATTGCCCGGTCGCGCACCCGGAACCGAGGCCAAGTAGCGCCCCCGACCCTGCCGGACGGCCCGCGACGCGGCCCCCTCATGCGGCCCCTTGCTTGATTTCGCTGCCCGGATCGCGGAAACGGCTCACGACGTACGCCGCCTGCACCCGTGGGTGGCGCCGTCCCGGTTTCCGTCGCGGGTAAGCAGGCAGACATGGCCAACGTCGTCGTTGTGGGCGCCCAATGGGGCGACGAGGGCAAGGGCAAGATCGTCGACTGGCTCTCCGAGCAGGCCGACATCGTCGTCCGGTTCCAGGGCGGGCATAATGCCGGGCATACGCTCGTCATCGACGGCGTGACCTACAAGCTGGCGCTGCTGCCGTCGGGCGTGGTCCGCGGCGGCAAGCTTTCGGTCATCGGCAACGGCGTCGTGGTCGATCCCTGGCACCTGATCGACGAGATCGAGCGCATCAAGGCGCAGGGCGTGGACGTCTCGCCGTCCTCCCTGCGGATCGCCGACAACGCCACGCTGATCCTGCCGCTCCACCGCGAGCTGGATCATTTCCGCGAGACCGCCAATGCCGGCCTCAAGATCGGCACGACCAAGCGCGGCATCGGGCCGGCCTACGAGGACAAGGTCGGCCGCCGGGCGATCCGGGTCGTGGATCTGGCCGATCCCGACGCGCTGCCGGCCAAGATCGAGCGGGTTCTGACCCATCACAACGCCCTGCGGCGCGGTCTCGGGATCGACGAGGTCAATGCCGAGGCGCTGCTGTCGGAACTGAAGGCGATCGCACCGAAGATCCTGCCCTTCGCCGACACCGTCTGGGCGCTGCTCGACGAGGAGCGCCGGGCCGGAAAGCGTATCCTGTTCGAGGGTGCGCAGGGCGCGCTGCTCGACGTCGACCACGGCACCTATCCGTTCGTCACCTCCTCCAACATCGTGGCCGCCCAGGCGGCGACGGGTTCGGGCCTCGGCCCGGGGGCGATCGGCTACGTGCTGGGCATCGCCAAGGCCTACACCACCCGGGTCGGCGAGGGGCCGTTCCCCACCGAGCTGTTCGACGAGATCGGCGAGACCATCGGCAGCCGCGGGCGCGAGTTCGGCGTCAATACCGGCCGCAAGCGCCGCTGCGGCTGGTTCGATGCCGTTCTGGTGCGCCAGACGGTCCGGACCTCCGGCATCCACGGCATCGCGCTGACCAAGCTCGACATCCTCGACGGCTTCGAGGAGATCCGCGTGTGCACGGGCTACCTGCTGGACGGCCAGCCGATCGACCATCTGCCGGCGAGCCAGGCCGCCCAGGCGCGGGTCGAGCCGGTCTACGAGGTGATCCCGGGCTGGTCGGAGACGACCGCCGGTGCGCGGTCCTGGGCGGATCTGCCGGCGCAGGCGATCAAGTATGTCCGCCGGATCGAGGAGCTGATCGGGGCGCCGGTGGCGCTGCTGTCGACCTCGCCCGAACGCGACGACACGATCCTCATGCACAACCCGTTCGAGGATTGACCGGTTCGAGGCGCGACGCGTCGCGCGCTATCCCGTTGACGACGCGCGTTTTCGGCGGCCCTGCCTGTATCCAGTCCGCGCAGGCTTGATCTAGAACGGGCTGTCGGCCGGGCCATCGTTCTCGCGATCAGCCCGCCATCTCCAGGGCAACCGGCGCGCGGACACTGATCCGCGCGGTGGGATACGACAAACCGGCCGACGGCCGCGACCGGACCCGTCGGGCGGCCGCGGCCCTCGGTCCCCGGCCTCCGACCGGCGTCGCCGGACGGCGGCCGAAGGGGCGGACCAGAGTATCATGGCCGATTACTATCCGCTTCTCGCGCGCGCGCTCGATGCGCTGCCCGACCGAACGCCCGCCCTGCGCAAGGCGGTCTACGACCGCGCGCGCAATGCGCTGATCAGCCAGCTGCGCTCCCTCGATCCACCGCTGTCCGAGGCCGATATCGACCTCGAGCGCCGGGCCCTCGACGCCGCGATCGAGCGGCTGGAGGTGGATCACGGCGGCCTTCCGGCGCCGGCCAACGATGCCGCGCAGGCGCCCCAGCGCCCCGCACCCGCTCCCGTCATTCCGGAACCTGCTGCACCCGAGCCGATCGTTCCGCCGGCGGCGGAGGCGGACCTCCCGGAACCGTCTCCACCCGAGCCGGGGACCGCACCCGTACCGGTCCTCCCGCCCGCGAAGCCGCCCTTCGCGGTGACGGCCGGTGATACCGATCCGGATTCCGTGGCCGGACCGCGCGAGGCGCCGATCGCGATCACGTCGCGGCGCCCGGGCGTGCCGGCGCCGGCGGCCTCGGAAGAGGCCGAGCCGGCGACCGAGGCGCCGGCTTCGGAGACCCCGCCCGCCGAGGATCCGGACGCCGCCGACACCGCCGCGGAGGGCGGCGGCCGTCAGCGTCCCCGGATCGAGGTGGTGCCGCCGCGGACCGGTCGATCGCGGGTGCTGCGCAACGTCTTCGTGGGCGGCGTCCTGGCGGTGGTGATCGGCCTGATCGCCGTCGCGGCCTTCCTGCTGCGCGACCGGCCGCAGAACCTGCCGTCGAGCGGCACCGAGACGGTGGATACGCAGCAGCCCGAGGGCGAGACCAAATTCGGAGACCGGGTCGGTGGCGATGCTGCACCGACGCCGAAGGCGACCGCACGGGCAGAGACCGGCGCGCCGCCGCGGAATACGGCGGCGCCCGCCGATACGGGCGTCGCGGTCGCTCAGAGGGCCGAACTCGTCGAGGAATCGTCGGGCGCCCAGGGCGGCCAGCCGACCGTGACACCGGGCCGGGTGACGTGGCGGCTGGAGACGGTGAACGGGGATCAGGGGCAGCCCGTCCAGAACGCGATCGTCGCCACCGTGGCCATTCCCGATGCCGGTCTGACGCTGGTGATGACCATCCAGCGCAACCTCGACACGACCCTGCCGGCGTCCCACACGGTGAGTCTGGTCTTCAGCCAGACCGGCACCAACGGCACCGCCCGCACGGTTCAGGATGTCGGGCTGCTCCAGGCCAAGGACGAGCAGGGCGCTCGCGGCTCGCCCGTCTCGGGCCTGCCTGTCCGCGTTCGCGACAACCTGTTCCTGATCGGATTGTCGTCGCTGCAGAACGACGTCGAGCGCAACACCGACCTGCTCCTGCACCGGAACTGGTTCGATATCGCGCTCCGCTACACGTCCGGCCGTCGGGCCGTGCTGACCTTCGAGAAGGGCGCCGTTGGCGCACAGGTCATGCAGAACGCCTTCGACGCTTGGCAGTGATCGCCCGCCGGTGATCGCTTGAGCGCGACCGCTTGGCGGTGACACCCCGGCGCGGTGCGCCGGGGTGGAGGGTCAGTGGGCCTCGATACCGGTCCGGGGCAGTTCGCGGCTGGCGATGTTGCGCTTGACCGCTTCCTGCACCTTCTCGAAGGCGCGAACCTCGATCTGCCGCACGCGCTCGCGGGAGACACCGAACTCGCCCGAGAGATCCTCCAGTGTGATCGGGTCCTCGGCGAGCCGCCGGGCTTCGAAGATGCGGCGCTCGCGCGGGTTCAGGACGCCCAGCGCGTCCTTCAGGGCGGACAGGCGGTTCTGCCCCTCCTGCTCACGGGCCAGGACGGTCTCCTGGCTCGGGCTGTTGTCCACGAGCCAATCCTGCCACTCACCCTCGCCCTCCTCGCGCAGGGGCGCGTTGAGCGACGTGTCGCCGGACAGGCGCCGGTTCATGTCGATCACGTCCTGCTCGGGCACGCCGAGGCGGGTGGCGATCTGCTTCACCTGATCGGGCTTGAGGTCACCCTCGTCGAGGGCCGAGATCTTGCCCTTCGCCTTGCGCAGGTTGAAGAACAGCTTCTTCTGGTTCGCGGTCGTGCCCATCTTCACGAGCGACCACGAGCGCAGGATGTATTCCTGGATCGCCGCCTTGATCCACCACATGGCATAGGTGGCCAGCCGGAAGCCCTTGTCGGGATCGAAGCGCTTGACCGCCTGCATCAGGCCGACATTGCCCTCCGACACGACCTCGCCGATCGGCAGGCCGTAGCCGCGATAGCCCATCGCGATCTTGGCGACGAGGCGCAGGTGCGATGTCACCAGCCGATGCGCGGCCTCGCGGTCACCGGCGTCCCGCCAGGCCTTCGCCAGCGTGAACTCCTCCGACGGCTCCAGCATTGGGAATTTGCGAATCTCGTCGAGGTAGCGCGAAAGGCCACCTTCGTTGGCGAGCACGGGCAGCGTACCGGCCATGGCATTCTCCTGGACCTATGTCCCCCTGTCGGGCGGACGCGACGGACAACAGTGCCGTCCACTCGGGCCGCTCTTGAGCCGACCCTGCCGGCCACCCATCTCATATGAGTCGCCGGGAGCCGGTCGCGGTCGATGACACCCACGTCGTCAACAACGCGCCACCGGCGCTTTTGGTCGTACCATGTCACGATGTGACGCGGTACGGGGTGATCTTTCGCACGCCGCAGCGAGGCGGTTACGCCCGCGGTGCGCCGTCCGCCTCCGTCCGGAGGGCCAGGATGAGCGCGCTCATGTCGGGCGGCAGCGGGCTCTCGAAGCGGAGCGTCGCGCCGGTGCGCGGATGGCTGAAGCCGAGGAGCTCCGCGTGGAGCGCCTGCCGGCCCAGGGCCGTGAGAGCGTCACGCGCCTCCGGGCTCAGGCGGGCGGCCTTGGTGCGAAAGGCGCCGCCGTAGACCGTGTCCCCGAGGAGGGGATGTCCGCGATGGGCGAGATGCACGCGGATCTGGTGCGTGCGTCCCGTCTCCAACCGGCAGCGCACGAGGGCGGCCTCGCGATAGGCCTCGGCGACGGCGTAGTGCGTCACGGCGTGGCGGCCGCTGTCGTCGGACACGACGGCGATCTTCTCCCGATGGAACCGGGACCGGGCGAGGCTGGCCTGGATCGTCCCGGCCCGCGGCTGGGGCAGGCCCCAGGCCACAGCGGCGTAGGCCCGTTCCAGCGGGCCGGTCCGGCCGTGATCGGCGAATTGGGCGGTGAGGCCCTGATGCGCCGCGTCGTTCTTGGCGACGACGATCAGGCCGCTCGTATCCTTGTCGAGGCGGTGGACGATGCCGGGCCGGCGCACGCCGCCGATCCCCGACAGGCTGGCGCCGCAATGGGCGATCAGGGCGTTGACCAGCGTACCGCTCTCGTGGCCCGGCGCGGGATGGACCACCAGGCCGGCCGGCTTGTCGATGACGATCAGGTCGTCGTCCTCGTAGACGATCGGCAGGTCGGCGGCCTCGGCCACCGGCTCGGCCGGTGCGGGTGGCGGCACGATGAGGACGATCTGTGTGCCGGCGGCGACCTTGGCGGCCGGATCGCGCGCCGGGACGCCGTCCCGCTGCACCTGGCCGGCGCGGATCAGGTCCTGCAGCCGGACTCGGGAGAGATCCGGAAACAGCGCGACCAGCGCACGATCGAGCCGCAGGCCGCCCTCCGCCACGATTCCGGTCCGCTCATCGTCTCCGTTCTCCACCACGATCCCTATCCGCACCCGATCTGACCCGCCGAGGCGGATTTCCTGACGAAGGCTCTTGCTCCGCCGCCGGGTGGTGGCTATAGCACCCCCGCGCCGCCGGAAAGCTCCCATCGTCTAGCGGTCTAGGACGTCGCCCTCTCACGGCGAAAACAGGGGTTCGATTCCCCTTGGGAGCGCCACCGGCGCAGTTTCCGGATTCTCGTACGGCACCTCGCGGAAGCGGGATCCGGGCCTGCTTCCCCGGCGGGCCCGCGCCGAACCTTGGCGAAAGCGGACAGTCCGCGGCGCGCCATCCTGGCCTGGATGGGCCGCACCCCACGATCACGGTCGGGCTGTGGCCCTCCGATCCCTCGGACATGCCGGTCGGCCCGAGCGCGTGGACGGGACGCGCCCTACCACAACCAGATGACGCGGCCGGAGACCGCGTAGATGACGAACCAGAGGCCTACGGCCAGGCTGATCCCGGCAACGACCAGCGCCGGGTGTGGCTTCTTGCGGATGCCGTTGCGGTGCTCGGGCGCGATCTGTTCCATGTACAAAGGGTGTCGGAGCCTCCTGCCGGTCGCATCCATGGCGGCCCCGTGGACGGGGCCCTGAACGCTCCATGGATGCGGCCAGCGACAACGGCGCCTTACGCCCAACAACGGCCGTCGGTGTCTTCATCAAAAGATGTATTGGCGCCATCAGGCGTATCGGAACTGGTCGGCGCTCCCCATTCATCGGCGGCGGCCGGCCGGCGTCCAGCCTGTGGTCAGCGAGGATCGCGGTGGCGCGACGCGGCTTGGCCGATATCGGATGTCGAGCACGTCAACCCATGAAGGAATAAAGACTTTTCGCCGGGCGTGATCGCGCGATGGCTCAGCCGGCGAGCGCTATGCACGTCAGGTTCCAAGCCACCGGACCGCACCTTTGAGACTGGATGCGGCGCGACGAGACCGAGACGACGGAGGCCGAGGCCGATCGCGCGTGCCCATCACGGAGGCCGGCATCCGCGGCCGCATGGGCCGTCGCGAAGCTGATCGCCGGGGCGAGCCAATCCCACGATGGTGGAGCGTCGGGCGGCCTCGTGTGGAAGATCGCGGCGTCGAAGACCACCGGAATGGGCATAGCGCCGAAGGCGGAGCCCCTAGGCGATCACGGGATTCCCCAAAGCGGCCGGGACAGGTCGCCACCCCGGTCACATCCACAGCTGCGGTCAACCGATCCAGCATGGCGGCGAACCGGGGGCCGGCCTCGGCTGCTGCAACTTCTGAATAGTATTGCCACGGCCAGTCACCAAACTGCGCGTGGATATGCGAAATGACGGGATCGGACGTGCCGCCCCGGTGCAGCTCTTCGTAGGCGAGCGACGCGGGAAAGATTTGGCATCGTCAGGTTGGATATATCGTCGCGACGAGCGGAATATAACGACAGAGAGCTATGGACTTACCTCTGGTTGATCATGGCGCCCCGATGATGCAGTCATACCAGGGAATTTTGTAAGATCGGCGGAACCGGCTTGCACACAACCCGTTTGTGCCCCGCTGCTGATTGGGCAGCGACCGCATGCGGGGTTCGTGAACTGTGACGGCCAGTGTCGATGGGCATGAATTCGGGATCCGCGCCCGCCGCCTTCCTCGGCGGCCGCCTGGGCGCGCCGAAGCCCGCGAGCCTGCCGGGCGCCTACGAGACCCGGCGCGTCTGAGCGGCCGCGGCCCGGCCCCGGATCGTTCGGCCCCGGATCGTTCGGCCGCTTACCCCCCGGGGGCGCCCGCCACCGTGCGGGGGCCGTCCACCCCGGCGGGCGGAACCTGCCCGACCGGACATCCTGACCCCGACCCCAACCCCCAAGGAGCGCACGCGATGAGCAGCACGACCGACAAGATCAAGGGCTTGGCCAACGAGGCGGTGGGCAACGTCAAGCAGGCGGCCGGCAAGGCGACCGGCAACGACAAGCTGGTGGCCGAGGGCAAGGCGCAGGAGCTGAAGGGCGAGGCGCAGAAGACGGTGGGCGACGTCAAGGACGGCGCCAAAAACCTCGCCGACAAGATCACCGGCAAGCACTGACCCCGTCCCGCGGCGCCGGCCGGCCTTGTGTCCGGCGGGATCGCCCAACGCGCGAGACCAGCGACGATGCGGCGCTTCGCCAGCCTCTTCGTGCGTCAGGAATTCGTCTTCCTGGCGCTCGCCATTCTGCTGAGCGTCGGCGCCGGCGTGGCCTACTGGGTTTCGCGCGCCACCGTCCTGACCGTCGCGGTCGCCCCGAAGGACGGTACGGAACCGGCCCTGATCCAGGCCTACGCGGACGCTCTGGCCAAGAGCCACAAGGAGATCCGCCTCAAGATCCTACCCTTCGACGACGTGCGCGACAGTGCCGAGGCCCTGGGCGCTGGCCGGGCCGACCTCGCGATCGTACGGCCGGACGTGGAGCTCCCCGACAACGGCCTGACGCTGGCCATCCTGCGGGACCAGGCGATGATCATCGCCTCGCCCGAAGCCTCCGGCATCGCCCGCTTCCCCGATCTTGATCGCAAGCGCCTCGCGATCCTCGCCCATCGGGACGCCGACGAGGCGCTGATCCGCGCCATGCTCGACCATTACGGATTGACGCTGGTCACGACCGAGCCGGAGGGCGGGCTGCCACCGCGCCACGTCGCCCTGGTCGAGATGGCGGAGAGCGACCTCGGCGCCGCCTTCGCGCGCAAGCGGGTGGACGCCGTGATCTCGGTCATCGCGCCGACCGCGCCGACCGCGCAGCGGATCGTCGGCCTCGTTCAGGCCGCCAGCCGCAGCCGCAAGATCTCCTTCGTCGACGTCGAGAACGCCGAGGCGATCGTCGCCCGGCTGCCGCGGCTGCAGGTCGTCACCATGCCGGCCGAAACCTTCGGAGGCAGCCCCAAGGTGCCGGCCGAGGACGTTCGCACGGTCGGCGCCTCGTACCGGCTGATGGCCCGCGCGGACCTTGCCCGTTCGGTGGCGGCCGACGTCACCCAGCACCTGTTCGAGCTGCGCAGCGCCATGGCCAACGTCACGCCGGCCGCCGACTACGTCCAGGCGCCCGCCTATGACGGGACCGTCGGCGCGACCAGCGCCCGGCTGCCGATCCACCCCGGCGCCGTCGACTATTACGAGCGCGAGCAGCAGAGCTTCATCGAGCGCTACGAGACCTGGATCTATCTGCTGGCCTTCCTCGGCGGCGGCGTCGGCTCGGCTCTGGCCTGGATCGGCCAGCGCCTGTCGCGCCTGCGGCGCGAGCGCGTCGAGGAGGCGACCGACCGCCTGCTTCAGATCCGCCAGGAGGCGCAGGCGACGGCCGATCCCGGGCGTCTCGAGATCCTCGCCCGCGAGATCGACGACCTCGCGGGCGACATCGCCAAGCATGCCCTGGAGCGGCCGACCGAAGCCCGGACCATGTCGGCGGCGACCATCGCCATCGACGCGGCCCGCTCGACGGTCAAGCGCGCCATCACGGCCGGCCGGAGCGCGGATGACGGATCGGCGTTGACCGGCAGGACGGTCGCCGCCGACACCGCCCCGAGATCGGCATGACCCGTTGCGGCGGCCCACCGCCGTACCACCCGGGCGAAAGCCCGCATCAAGGAAGGACGACGCGATGAGCAAGGGATATCCCTCGATGACCGCCCTGCTGGGATTGCTGGCGGTGGCCGGCTACCAGAACCGCGACCGGATCGCCGAGTGGCTCGGTGGCCACGCCAAGGACGCGTCCCGGTCGCCGACGCCGCAGGTTCCGGCCGGAACGGGATCGACCGTCCCGGCAAATCTCGATCGCCTGCTCGGCGGCGCCAGCGCGGAGGGCGTCGGCGGCCTCATCGCCGGCGGTCTAACCGAACTGGTGGACCATTTCACCAAGGGCGGTCACGCCGAGACCGCACAATCCTGGATCAACAGCGGGCCGAACCGCGAAATCCCGACCGCGGATCTCGAGCGCGCCATCGGCCCCGACACCCTTGCGGCTCTCGAGCAGCGGACCGGCCTGAGCAAGAGCGAGCTGCTGGCCCGCCTCTCGCGCGATCTTCCCTCGGCCGTTGACCGCTACTCGCCGGACGGGCGCCTGCCGGCCTTCAGCTGACCGCCCGCGTCGTCGCGACCGCGGCGGTCCCCGTGCGGGGCCGCCGCGACGCCGATGCGGACGGCGCGTCGGTCCGAAACCGCTATTCGACCAGCTCGTCCACCGTCGCCATCAGCGACGGCGTGATGGTCAGCCCGAGCGCTGCGGCGGTCTTCAGGTTGAGCAGCGTCGTGAAGCGCGCGCTGGCCTGGACCGGGAGCTCGCCGACCACCGCGCCGCGCAGGATCCGATCGATGTAGCCGGCAGCCCGCTCCACATCCTGCGCGACGCTGGTCGTGTAGGCGGCGAGACCGCCGAGCCGGACCGGTGCCGCATAGGCATAGACCGCCGGCAGGCGGCAGGTCGCGGCCAGATCGACGATCCGCTGACTGTAGATCCCCGTCACCGCATCCGGCAGGACGAGGAGGCCGCCGTTCGGCTGCGCGGCGAAGCCGGAGATCGCGGTCTCGATCTCGGCGGCATCGTGCACGCCGGCGATCCGCGCATCGATCCCGAGTTCGGGGCCGATCCGGGACAGCTCGGCCGCGTAGCCCGCGAGGCGCGCGCGATAGTCGGGATTGAGCAGCGCAAGGGCCCGCGTGACGCCGGGGCTGAGTTCCTTGAGAAGCTGCAGCCACTTGCCCACGAGGACGAAGTCGAAATTGGTGAAGCCGGTCAGGTTGCCGCCGGGACGCGACAGGTTGGTCACGAAGCCGCCGCCGATCGGGTCCTGGAGCATCATGAAGACGACCGGCGTCGTCTTCGTCGCGCTCTGGAGCGCGGTCGCACCGACGATCCCCTGCGCGAGCACCACATCGGGTTTCTGCGCCAGGATCTCGTCCGCCTGCAGGCGCATCCGTGCGGCGTCGCCATTACCGTATTGCAGGTCGACGGCGAGGTTCTGGCCCCAGATCCAGCCGGCGCGCTTCAGACTCTCCCGCAGGGTGTCGACGATGACGGGACTGTCCGGGTGCGCTTCGCCGTAGACCAGGAGGATCCCCAGGCGACGCTGGCCCTTGGCCTGGCCGGCGGCGAAGGTGGGCCACGCGGCCGCACCCAGGCCCGCGATGACGTCGCGCCGTCTCATGCGCCGGTCTCCCGTCTACCACCGTTCCGGCCGGCCGCGCTCGGACGAGGCTCCGACCGCGTGCCAGGGGACGGTAATAGGCGGTGCCTTAAGGCGCGGCTATCGCGGCCGTCGATGCAGGAATGCGGGCTGTGCCGGTCCGGACCTCAGCCAACCTCGACGCGGCTCCCGCTCCCCCCGTTCAGCAGGCGCTTCAGGTGGAAGGCCGCGACCCCGTCCTCGGGGCGCAGCCCGACCAGGGCCGCGAAGGCCGGCAGGGCGCCGGCCTCGCCTGCCTCGAGCTTGGTGTAGGCCTCCTGGTACTGCGCGAGCAGCCGAGCCGGATAGGCCGCCTCGGTCAGGGGTTCGTAGGCGCGCAGGGCCGTCTGCTTGCCGCGCAGGAGCAGATCGCCGAGGGGGCGGCCGCGGAACTGACCGGCCCGGATCACGACCGCGTCGCTGACGCAGATCCGCGTGCCGAAGGCCTTGTTGGCATTCTCCAGGCGCGCGGCGGTGTTGATGGTGTCGCCGTAGGCCGTGTAGTCGAAGTACCGGCTCCCGCCGAAATTGCCGACGATCGCCGGCCCGGCATGGACGCCGATCCGCGTCACGCCGATCTCGATCCCTCGCTCCCGCCAGCGTTGGCGGAACTCTTCCGCCGCGCGGTCGAGGGCCAGGGCGCAGTCCACGGCGCGAGCCGCGTGGTCCGGCTGATCCCCCGGCGCCCCGAAGAGCACGTGCAGCGCGTCGCCGACGATCTTGGCCACCGTCCCCTCGTGGGCGAAGACCAAGTCGGTCATCTCCGCGAAATAGCCGTTGAGGATCTCGGCGAGCTGGGCCGGATCGAGGCTCTCCACCAGGCTGGTGAAGCCGGCGATGTCGGTGAACAGGGAGGCCACGTCGCGGCGGTGGCCGCCGAGTTCGAGACCCGACGCGTCCCCGGCGAGCCGCTCGGCGAGGTTCGGCGAGAAGTACCGGGCCAGGGAAGCGTGGGCGCGTTCGGCCAACGATTGCCGCCGCCGCCCCTCGCGCAGAGCCTCGACATGCCGCAGCGTCCGCTCGATCGTCGTCTCGAGATCGGCGAAGTCGATCGGCTTCGTCAGGAAGTCGAAGGCGCCCCGGTTCATCGCCGTGCGGATGTTCGCCATGTCGCCGTAGGCCGAGACGATGATGGTCGAGGGACGCTCGGCGAGATCCTGGAGCTTGGCGAGCAGCGTCAGCCCGTCCATGCGCGGCATGTTGATGTCGGACACGACCAGATCGACGTCAGTATGTTCCGCGAGGCGGTCCAGCGCCTCCTGTCCATCCTGGGCGAACAGGAACGTGACGATGCCCTGACGGATCTGACGACGGAATTTCTGGGTGATCAGCGCCTCGAGATCCGGTTCGTCGTCGACGACGAGGATCTTGGCGCTGGGCATGCCGGGCGTCATTCGGCCCCCGCGAATGCGGAGAGCCGGCGGTCGATCTCGGCTTTCAGCACGGCGAAGTCGATCGGCTTGGTGATCAGGCCCACCGCGCCGGCGGCGCGGACCTTCTCGCGGGTTTCCGCATCGCCGTAGGCGGTGATCATGATGACCGGCACGTCGGGCCGGGCGGCGCGCACGAGCGGCAGCAATTCGAGGCCGGTCATCCCGGGCATGTTGATGTCCGACAGCATCAGGATCAGGCTCGGCTCGTTGGAGCCGTTGATCCGCTCCAGGGCTTCCGCCGCCGAATGCGCGAAGGCCATCGCGAAGCGTCCGGCGCGCAACTCGCGGCGGAACTGCTGCCGGAACAGGTCGGTGACGTCGGGTTCGTCATCGACGACGAGGATCAGGACGTTCATGGCTGGCTCTCGGTCTCGGTCGCCGGCTGGGGGGGCGTGGCCGCCGTCGCGCTCCGTCGCGGCAGTACGATGATGAACTCGGTGAAGGCGCCCGGCTCCGTGGCGACGTCAACCGTCCCGCCATGCTGCTTGACCAGGATGTCGTGGCTCAGCGACAGGCCGAGCCCCGTGCCCTCACCGGCGGGCTTGGTGGTGAAGAACGGGTCGAACATCTTGGCCCTGACGCTCTCGGGAATGCCGGTGCCGTTGTCGCGCACGCGGATCTCGATGCTGTCGCCCCGATCCCGCGTGGCGACCGACAGCGTCGGCGCGTAGCCGGGCTCCGCGCTCTCGATCTTCTTCTCCGTGGCGTAGAATCCGTTCGACATCAGGTTGAGCAGGACCCGCGTGATCTCCTGAGGATAGATGTCGGCAATGCCGGCTCCCGGGTCGTAATCGCGCACGAGGCTCACGTTGAAGCCGGGCTTGGCCGCACGGGCACCGTGATAAGCAAGATTCAGGCTTTCCTCGACGAGGGCGTTGACCTCGACCGGGCGATGCTCACCCGACCCGGTGCGCGAGTGCAGCAGCATGTTCTTGACAATCGAATCGGCGCGTTTGCCGTGCTGGACGACCTTCTCGAGATTGCCCTTGAGAAGCCCGGCGATCTCCTCGACCTCCGCGCGCAGGTTCGGATCGAGCGTGGCCGGCTCGAGCACGTCCCGAAGCTCGTCCACCAGCTCGTGGGAGAGCGAGGCGAAATTGTTGACGAAGTTCAGCGGGTTCTTGATCTCGTGGGCGATGCCGGCGGTGAGCTGCCCCAGAGACGCGAGCTTCTCCGACTGAACGAGACGGCTCTGTGCCCTCTGGAGATCATCGAGCGACTGGTTCAGGTCGCGGGTCCGTTCCGCGACCTTGGCCTCGAGCGTCTCGTAGGAATCCTGCACGCGGCTCGCCATCGTGTTGAACCGGTGCGCGAGGGTCTCGATCTCGTCGCCCGTGCGGATGACGATGCGCTCGGACAGGTCTCCGGCGCCGAACCGCTCCGCCCCGTCCTCGAGCGTGCGGATCGGGACGACCATGCGCCGGGCCAGGAAGGTGCCCGCCACGGCCGCCAGCAGCACGCCGAGGCCCATCAGCGAGGTGGTCTGGATGACGGATTCCAGGGCCGGACCCATCGCGTCGCGCAACGATTCCTGCACGAACACGATCCAGTCGACCCGCGGGATGGTGGCGTGGGCCGCCAGAACCCAGCCGCCGCCGAGGCCGGTGGTGATCTCGTAATCCTGTCCCGCCAGGTGCGAGCCGGGCAGCGCTGCGGCGACCTCGGGCAGGCCGGACAGGTCGGTGTCCCGCAGGACGAGGCTGAGATCCGGATGCGCGATCAACCGGCCGGCGGAGGTGGTCACGAAGGCGTAGCCGTGATCGCCGACATTGATCGCGCTGACCACGTCCCAGATCAGCTTCAGATTGACTTCCGCCACCGTGACGCCGGGATCGCGGCCGGCATGCGCCACTGAGACGGTCATGTAGGGCTCGGAGCCGCGCCGGAAGTAGACCGGGCCGAACCACGTCTTCTGGCTGAGCGCCTGGGTGAAACGCGGCGAGGTCGAGAAATCCTTGCCGCTGGCGACGGCATCGGGTTCGAGCCGCGACACCCGCAGCTGTTCCTTCCCGGCCGGATCCAGATACGCGACCTCCGTGATCGCTGGCGCCTGGCGCAGGAGGCGGATGAAGTCGTAACGCTGCTGCTCGGGCGACACGCGCCGCCACTCGGCGCGGGTCGTCCAGCCGACCTGGCTCTCGATCCCGGACAGGAAGGCATCGACGCGTTCGGCGGCCGCCCGGGCCTTGGTGCGCTGCGTCTCGATCGCCGTCCGCTTGGCGTCGTAATAGTTCAGCGTCAGATCGACCGCCCCGTTGATGAGCAGCACCAGGCTGACGAGGCCTACGAAGGCCACGGCGAATTTCTTCGCGAGCGGCAGGCGCAACCAGCGCGGCAGCGGCTTGGCGCCCGGCGGCGGGGCGAGCGGGCGCGGCGCCGTCATTCGACGATCTCATCCGCCTGGGCGAGGAGCGCCGACGCGATGTCCACGCCCATGCTGCGCGCGGTCTTGAGATTTACGATGAAGTCGAATTTCGTGGGCGCCTGGACCGGCAGGGTCGCGGGATTCTCGCCGCGGAGGATGCGACCGACATAGGCGGCGGCCCGGCGGACCGTCTCCACCGGATCCGGTCCGTACGACATCAGGCCGCCGCGATAGGCGAAGCGCCGGATGGCGAAGACCGCCGGGATCTTGTGGCTCGTGGTGAGCGCAACGATGCGATCGCCGTTCGCCTCGCTGAACGTGCCGGGCGCGACGATCAGGCCTCCATCTCCCTGCCGCGCCAGATCCGCTATGACCGGATCGATCTCGGCCGTCGTCTCGACCTTCAAGACCAGGGGCTCGATCCCCAGCGCGGCCGCGGTGCTGCGGAACGGCTCGGCATACAGGTTCTCGCCGCGGATCTCGGTGCTCGCATTCGACAGCAGCGTGACCCGCCGCAGGCTCGGTACGGCTTCCTTCAGGGCCGCCACCCATTTTCCGCCGAGCGGGGCCTCGTAGAGCGTGAAGCCGGTGATGTTCCCGCCCGGGCGCTGGAGGCTCTCCACGTATCCGAAACGGACCGGGTTCGAGGCTCCGACGAACACGATGGGAATCTGCTTGGTCAATGCCGCGACGGCCGAGAGCTGCGCGCTGAGATAGGCGAAGATCACCTGGGGCTGGGCGGCCACGAGTTCGGTGGCAAGAAGGCCTGTGCGCGCGCGGTCGGCACCGGCCCAGCGATCGTCGACCGGCTGATCCGCGTGGACTTGCTCGCGCAGAGCGGCGTGAAATGCGTCCGCGAGGGTCCGGCCCTCGGCATCACCCTCCGCAAAGGGCCAGAACGCCACGACATGGGCCCGCGTCTGCGCCCGGACGGCGCGCGGCCACCCGGCCAGCGCCACGGGCAATCCAGCGATGACCGTTCGCCGCCTCATCCGACCATCGCGCCACGTCTCCGCCTACGGCCCCGGCCGCGCGGACCGGACCGCGCGCCTGGCCCGGCCCCTGCGATCGATCGCTGGAGCATAGTGCAAGCTCGGCCTTCGCACCACGCGCGAGCCCGGGCGCGGTTATCAAAATGCCAGCCGCATCCCGCCGACGATGTTCCGCGGCGCACCCGCGAAGATCGACCCGGTGGTGGTCGCCAGCACGGCCGCGCCGTTCTGGAGGCCGGTCGTGCCGCTGATCCCGTTGGCGAGGTTCTGGGCGGAGGCCACGTAGGTCGTGTCGAACAGGTTGCGCACCTCCAGATAGAGGCTGAGCCGCTTCGCGTAGCCGCCGGGCAGATCCGTGGCGTAGTGCAGGTTGGCGTTGACGATAGCGTAGCCCGGCGCCTTCAGCAGGTTGGCATTGTCGAGGTAGAAATCGCCCTGGACGACCGTCTCCACGAAGGCGCCGAGCCCCGCGAGCGGGCCGCTCGGCACGTCGTAGCCCAGGCGAGCCAGAAGCTGGTGAGTCGGAACGCCCGGGATCCGGTTTCCGGCGCGGTCGAACGACCGGGTCAGGCTGCCGGCGCTGAGCTGCTCGGTGTAGCGGGTGTAGATCTGGTCGTCGAACGTGTAGGCGAGTGTCCCGCGCCAGCCGGGCGCGAAGGCCCAATCGGCGCCGGCCTCGATGCCGCGATGCTCGGAGGCCGGCGCGTTGAACGTGTAGGCGAGCAGTCCCGCCCCCGGCGATTGCGAGACCAGCTCGTTGCGGAAGAATTCGTAGAACCCGGTCACGCTGAGGCGGAGATCCGTCACCGGACTCCACTCCGCGCCGAGATCGAAGCCGAGATTCTCCTGGGTCTGGAGCTGCGTGTTGTTGCCCGGCAGCCCAGCCGGGGTGATGAACAGGTTGCTCGCCGCCGGCGTCGTGTAGCCGGTCGCGACCCGGCCGCGCAGCGCCCAGGCCGAATCCGGCCGGTAAACCAGCGCCAATTCGGGGGCGACGTTGAGGAAGGACCGGTTTGCGTCGGCCACCGTCTGCGTCGTGCCGCTCGCCGCATACGCGTAGGCGAGGTTGCGGCCGGTGATGGACGTGGTCTCGGCGCTGAAGCCGACGATCCCGGTCCACTGGTCCGACAGCGCCAGTTCGAGGCGCGCCCGGCCGCCGAGATTCGACTGCACCGCCGCCTGATCGCCGATCAACGCCCCCAGGCGCGGGCCGCCGTAAGGCGCACGGTTAAACGTGGTGATGTGGTTGTCGATCGTGTTGTAGGCCAGCGCGACGTAACCGGTGGCCGGCAGGCCGAACAGGTCACCCCGCCGGGTCAGGTCCGTCAGGAAGTTCCAGGACGGATACGAGCCCCGAGACGAGGTCGTGTAGAAAGGCTGGTTGAAGTTGCGCTCGTCGAAACCGAGCTGCGTGCGCCAGGTGGTGAACGCGTCGATGTCGTGCTCCCAGCGGGCCGCCACGATGGTCCGGCGGTCGTTGCGGCCGAAGCCGCCCTCGTCGGCCGTCACCGGCACGGTCGCGCCGAAAGCCCCGTTCCGGAACAAGTTGAAGGTGGTGCAGCCCGGCGCCGCGCTCGTCGCGGCGGCGCAGCCACGCTGGTACGGATTGATGGTGTACTGGGCCAGGGACGACCGGGCGGGAAGGTTCGCGTCGAGGGTGTTGTTGATCACCTTCAGGGTGAACCGGTTGTCCGGGGTCGGGGTGTAGCTCGCGAGCAGATCGATGGTCTGCGTGTCGTAGCCGGCATGGTCCTGATAGCCGTTGGCGCGGACATCGCTGGCGAACAGGCTGATCTCGAACGGACCGCTGACGCCGCCGACCGTGAAGTACTTGCTGAGATAGCCGAAGCTGCCGGCATCCAGCCCGATCTCGTAGCCGTCGATCTCCCGGCCGGTGCGGGTCCGGAACGCGATGGCGCCCCCGGTGGCGTAGTTGCCGAAGAGCGGCGATTGCGGCCCGCGGAACACGTCGATCCGGCTGTAGGCGCGGGGATCCGTGAGGTCGAACCGCGACGCCCCGTCCGGCTGGGTCAGGATGAAGCCATCTTCCAGAATGACGGTGTTCTTGATCACGCCGGTGGAGCGGGCGTTGCTGCCACGGATCGAAATGACAACGTCGCGACCGCCATTCCCCTGCCGCACCGTGACGCCGGGGCTGTTCACCAGGACCGATCCGATGCTGGTCGCCGGCCGATTCGCGATGGTGTCGTCGCGGCCGATGCCGGTGACGATCTCGCCCACGGGATGCTCGATGACCGACGGCGCCGAGCCCGGTGGCGCCGCCACGCCGTAGGGCCTCGGGTTGGCTCGGCCCGCGGCGGGCGCGGCCTCGCCCTCCACGGAGAGTTCGTCCAGCGTGACGGCGGACTGGCCGAGGGCGGGGAGGGGGCTTCCGGCGAGCAGAAGCGCGAGGGCGCTGCCGCGCAGGACGGTCTGGTCGGGCATCATCGGAGGTCTCGTCTGATCGGTCGGGAGAGCGGCGGGGCCACCCGGAGGAGGCGGCGATCAGGCGAAGCGGGGCGGGCCCCGGGGCTGGCCGAGGACGGGGACGGCCGAGGCGGCGATGCCGGGGGGCGGAAGCAGCCAGGCCACCGTCTCCCAGCGCAGGTGGTGCGCGAGGCCGGGCAGCGTCGGGAGAAGCGGCGGGACGGCACCGGCACGACACAATCCGCAGAGGCCGCAGCCCGCCATCGCCGGCGCCAGCGGCCCGATGCCGGCGTCCACCGCCTGATCCGGCGCGTGCCCGCACAGGATCAGGCCAGGGAGCGCCGCCGTGGCCTGCGCCATCCGCAGGGCGACAGCCGGGGCCAGCGCCTGGATCCAGAGCGCGAGCACGACCAGCCCCGCACCCAGAAGGCCGGGATGCCTGTGTTTCAGGGGTGGATATTTCTGCACGGGCATGGCGCCCGTCCGATCCGGATCAGCCGACCCACCGACTTCGGAGCCGGTCCGCGGCGAGATCGACACCGACCATGGCGGCGATCGCGAGGCCGGTCATCGGGAAGAGCGCCCCGAGCCCGACGATCATCAGGGTGACGGTGAGGATCACGCGCCGGCTCCGCGGCCACGGCGGCACCCCCAGCCCGCCCGTAGGGCGGCGTTTCCACCACATCGTTCCGGCGGTGACCGCGAGCAGGATGGTGGCGAGGCAGAAGCCCAGCATCGCGAACTGGTTCGCGCGGCCCCAATGCTCGCCCTTGTGGATCCCGATGCCGTACTGGATCGCACGGCCGACCGGGCCGAGGTCGGCGAAACGGATGTCGACCAGCGGCTGGCCGGAATGCTGGTCCAGGGAGATCACCCGCTGTCGGGTGACGTCGCGCGGGTAGGAGGCCGCCGCGTAGACGCCGTCGGCACCGACAGGCAGCGCCAGCTCGAATCCGCGGGGCATCTCCATGCGTCCCAGGATCGCGGCGGCCTCGTCGATGCCGACGCTCGCGGCCGCCGCGGTATCCGGCGCGGAGCGCGGCACGGGCGCGTCCTGCAGGGTCCAGCCCGGATCCTCCAGCCGGTCGCGCAACGGCACCGTCGAGACCGGGCGGTTCGCCCAGAGCGCCGCCGGCTGGCCGAGGCCCGCGGCGTTCGACCATGTGCGCAGCTGCTGCCCCCACCAGATCGACCAGGGCAGTCCGGTGAGCGCCAGAAAGAGCAGCCCGCCGCCGGCCACGAATCCGGTGACGGCGTGGAGATCGCGCCACCACACGCGCCGGCGGGGCGTGGCGCGAATCGTGACGACGCCGCCTGTCTGGCCGCGCGGCCACCACAGATACGTGCCGGTCACGACCAGGATGACCGCGAAGCCCGCGACGATCTCGATGGCCGCATTTGCGAAAGGACCGAGCAGGGCCAGGCTGTGCAGCCCCCGAACCACCGCCATGAATTCGCGATCGCGGTCGACGCGGTCGAGCACGTCGCCGGTATAGGGGTTCAGGTAGACGAGGATCCGCCGCTCACCCACCGCCATCATGACGCGCGCGGCGGCGTCGGGGGCGGGAGGATCGGTATAGGTGACGGGTACGCCATCCGGCACCGTCTGCAGCGCGTTGAAGATCAGCCGATCCGGGCCGATCGGCACGGTCGTCTGGGGGACAACCCTGTTCCGGTACGCGAACAGGCTGCCGTTGATCTCATCCTTGAACAGATAGAGCGCGCCGGTCGCCGACAGGCTGATCAGGAAGGGCAGGCACAGCAGGCCGGCATAGAAGTGCCACCGCCAGACAGCCCGATAGATGGCGTCGCTGGACAAGCGCCGCGTGGCGGCCGCCCCGTACGCGGGGGCGCCGCCGTGAAGAACAATCGACATGAGGGAAGGTCCGGGCCTGAGCGATCGGGATCGGGATCGTCAGGCCCTGGGCGGACCTCGCGCGGTGTTGGAGTAGGCGGGAGGTCCGGTCGCCGGGACCGTGGCTTCGGGCCGCCACGCGCAGTGCGTCGGCGGCGCCGAGGGCCAGGCCATGGTGGCCGGGTCGATGACCGGCAGCGTCAGTGTCCCGGCCTGCACGACGGTGCAGCACGGGTGGACGTGCATCACCTTGCCGCCGGGTTCTCCTGTGGAATGACCGGCACAGAGCAGGTCGTCCGGCCGGTCCATCGCCTGGGCGGGCGTGGCGAAGCCCAGGAAGGCTTGGAGCAGCAGCGCGTAGAGCGCGATCATGCCGATGATCGCGCGCCCTCGGACCGACTGGGGCTGGCACCGGCGCATGGGCCGATCTAGGCAGTCGCGCCGCTTGGCGTCAACGTGGGATGACGGCCCGGCATCGCTCGATGCGGCGGAATCTTGGTGATGCCACGTCGTCGGCCGGGGAGCGGGGAACAAAAAACCCGCCGGATCAAGGATCGGGCGGGCGGCTTCGGTGGCTGGGGGACCTGGATTCGAACCAGGACTAGAGGAGTCAGAGTCCACCGTTCTACCGTTAAACTATCCCCCAATCAGCCGTAAGCCCGGCGCATCCGATGTCGAAGTGGCGGGGCTAAACCCGCGCCGCATCGAGCGGCCCCGGGCGTGGCGGTGAGATAGGCGGAATGTTTCCGCAGGTCAACCGGGTGTTCTCCTGTTGACGCACCCTCGGCGGCGGCCGTAACCGTGAGGCCGCGGATGCTGCCAGGAAGGGTGGCCGAGTGGTTTAAGGCAGCGGTCTTGAAAACCGCCGTGGGGGCAACTCCACCGTGGGTTCGAATCCCACCCCTTCCGCCAGCAGGCATTGATCGCGAAGAGAAATTTCCGCCGGTCGGCGGTTCACCCCACCATCTGCCCCACCAGCTCGCGGGAATCGATGGCCAAAGAACCCGCGACCATCTCCGAGCTGCGCAAGGCCTCCGAGGTCACCGACCAGGAGATCGACGCTGCGGTCGACGCCGTACTCGCGGATCTGGCGACCGAATCGTACCCGCTCGCGAATGGCTGGCCCCTCGATCTCGTCGAGACGCTCCGCAGCATACCCGCGCGGCCGAAGCACTGACCCCTCGCGCTTGGCGGACCGGGTCGCCGGCCAGGCCGCCGATGGTAGTCTGGGCGCGACCCTTGAGGTGACGGGACGCGCCACGCATCTGGTCGCGGTTCATGGGATGCCTCCTGTTGGTAATGGAAGGATTGGGCGGCGCCGGACACCCCCGCGCCGCCCGGTCAGTCTCAGCGACCGGTGATCTTATCGGCGACGGTCTTGGCGCCGTCCTTGACGTCGCCGACCGTCTTCTGGGCTTCGCCCTTCAGTTCCTGCGCCTTGCCCTCGGCCACGAGTTTGTCGTTGCCGGTCATGTTGCCGACGCCCTGCTTGACGTTGCCCACGGCCTCGTTGGCCAGACCCTTGAGCTTGTCGGTCGTGCTGCTCATCGTGTGCACTCCTGCTTCGCGAGTGAGGCCGGATGCTCCGGCCGGCGATGACCTCCGTACTGTCTGCGCGGAGGCCGGTGGAAAGGGTTCAGAGACGCCGGGCGCCGTAGGCACCGACCGTGGCCACCGGCTTCGGGGCGCCGAGGCGACCGCCGACGAAGGAGGCCAGTGCGCCGAGGATCAGCGCGATGGCGGCGTAGAAGGCGCCCTGGGTCGCGGCGGACTTCGCCGTCACGGCAGCGGCCTCGGCCTTCTGCTTGGCGGTGGTGACGGCCTGCTCGTACTGCTTCTGGTAGTCGTCGATCTGCGCCTTGGCCTGGTCGGGCGAGATGCCCTGGGCCTTGGCCAGCGCGTCGGCTGCGCGGGTCTTGGCCTGCTCCTTCTGCGCCGCGTCACCGGTCAGCAGGGCGCGAACCGCGGCCACCGCAGCGTCCTTGGCCGCCTGCGGGTCCTGGCCGGCGGACTGCTGGCGGACCTTCTGCTCGATGCCGTCGAAGGGGTTTGACATCTTCGACAGCGACGGAGCCGCAGCCGTGGCGGCGGTCTGGATGGTGCCGCCGACGAGGTTGCCCGCGCCGCCGAGCGCGCTCGACACGGTGCCGAGGGTGCCGCCGACGATGCCGCTCGCGGCCGAGGTCAGCAGGTACAGGACGACCAGCGTCGTCACCGCCCAGGACACCAGCCCGTGCAGGGCGGCCGCTCCCGGCAACGGCTTGCCCGACATCTTGCCGGCGACGAGCCCGCCAGCCAGCGAGGCGGCGATGCCCGAGGCCACGAACCAGATGCCGGCGCCCATCGAGACGGCGGAGGCCGAGGGGTTGTCGGCGGCGGTGGTGCCGACCGAGGCGAGGCCCACGCCCACGCCGACGAGGTTGACGATGACCTGGGTCACGAGGGCGGTCACGGCGCCGGCGAAGATGGCGCCCCAGGACACCTCGTTGAGCAGCACGGCGCGGGTGTCGGCCTGCGCGGCTGCGGTGGCGAGGGGGGACGCCGTGGTCTGGATCGTGGTCACGCTTTCACTCCGGGTATTGGGTCGTTCGTAGCCGAGAGGCTGTGGTGGCTCAGTCGCGGTTCGCGTTGACGAGTAGGGCAAGGCCGAAGCCGACGGCACCGGCGATCAGCAGGGAGGCGAGCGGGTACTCGGCGACCTGGCCGCTCACCCCGCCGTTGCCGTGGCGCAGGGCGCGAGAGCCGCGCTCGTAGGTGTCGTGCGCGTAGTCGGAGGCGTCGTCCGCGGCCTGGCGCACGGAGCGCTGCGCCCGGTCGAAGTGCTCTTCGGCGGCTCCCTGGGCCCGGCGGGCGCGGTGCTCGACGTCGTCGGAGCCGACGAGGTCGCCGACCTTGTCCCGGATCCTGCCGCCGATGTCGCGGGCGGTGTCTGCGACGTGCTCGGCGGCGTCGCGCACAGTGTCCTTGGCCTGGCCGTACAGGTTCTCGGCCTGGCCGGCCGCCTCGCGGGCGCGGCCCTCGACCGAGTCCCGCTTCGAGCCGGTGATATCGCCGACGGCACCCTGCACCTTGCCGCCCAGTTCCTTGGCGGCGCCCGTGATCAGATCCGTGTCAACCATGTCGTTGTCCTCGTGTGATGGGTAGTGGGATGGCGCCTCGACTTTGAAGCGCCCCCGGGCATGTCAGCGCCGGTCCGAGCCTGCGGGCTTCGTCCCAGGGGCCTCCGCGGCGCGGGCCTCCCGCTTCTGCCGGCGTCCCTCGGCTTCGATCCGGGGATCACCCGTCAGCTTGCCGAGGGCCTCCTTGACCGAGCCCTTACGGTGCTCGGTCGAAGTGTAATTCTTGTCTTCGGTCATGGTTGTTCCGTTCCTCTGGAGAAACCCTTTACCGAATTTGAGATATCTAGCAGTCTAGCGCCTTCAACGAGACATCTATACTGGTAAGATGGTCAATTGGTTCCGCTTAATTGGAGCGGAAATCTATTTTCTCGGCCCCAGACGACTGCCTCGCTGCGCTTGTGAATACCGAGTTTGCGATAAAGCGCTGCGCCGTGATTGCGGACCGTGTTGCGCGACAGGTCGAGCTTGCGCGCGATGGCCTCGTCGTCCAGGCCCGAGCAGATCAGGTTCAGGATCTGACGTTCACGTGTCGTCAGGTTGGAGGCGGTCGAGTCAGACCGGCTGGCGCTCGGTCGGCGCAGGTTGGCGAGCTTCTCGATCAGGCCGCGGCTGAACCAGGACGTGTCGGCCATCACCGTCTCGATGGCGTCGAACAACTCGCGCTCGGTGTGCTTGCGGTCGGTGATGTCCTGCATCACCAAGAGCACGAACGGGTCGTCCTCGATTTCGATGCGCTCGGCGGAGACGAGGCAATCGAGGTTCGTCCCGTCCTCGCGACGCAGGCAGACCTCGGCGCCGAGGACGTAGCCCTTCCTTTCGAGGGTGACCTCGAAATCGACCCGCTGGGGGTCGTTCACCCAGAGGCCGGCCTCGGCCAGGCTGCGCCCGAGCACCTTGTCCTCGCCCGGGCCGAACACCCGGGTGAAAGCCTCGTCGATGCCGATGACGTGGAAGTCCTTGGCCCGAGCCAGCACGGTCGGGACCGGTGTCAGCCGGAAGGCCTTCGCGAAACGTGCCGCGCTCTGGCGCAGCGCCGTCTCGGCCTTCCGGCGGAGTTTGAGGTCGGCGAAGGTAAAGAGCATGCAAGGCTCGTCGCCCGACTCGATGGGCTGGCCCGCGACGATCACGAAGCGGCTGCCGCCGTCGGGCAGAGAAAGACAGGCCTCCATCTGCGGGATGGCGCCACCCTCCTTCAGCCGGGAGATGCCGAGGTCGCGGTTGCGGGCGTCGGCCAGCACGTCGACCTCGTACACGCTACGGCCGATGACGGCGTCCCGAGTAAAGCCGGTCATCTCCAGGAAGCCCGTGTTGACCTTCACATGCCGGAGGTCCGACAGCCGGGTGATGACCGCCGGGGCCTGGTTGGCGTTGAAGGTGGCCTCGAACCGGTCTTCGGCCTCGAACTGGTCGGTGACGTCCTTCAGGATGAGGGCGAGGCAGCTCGGCTTGCCCTCGCGGTCGGTGGCGACGAGGCTGCGCAGCGAGTGTACGAAGTCCTGCTCGGGCCGGTCGGTACGCCGGACCTCGACGACGTCGCGGAAGCGCTCGCCTTCCACCACGCGCTCGATGGGATACTGGTTCGGGGTGACGTTGTTGCGGTAGCGCAGGCAAAAGCGCTCGCGGTACTCGTCGACCGTGGGCCCAAGTTCCTCCAGGCTGCCGGCGCCATGCATCGCGAGCGCGGCCTCGTTGGCGTAGGCGATGGTCTGGTCGGGCTCGACCAGGATTACCCCCTCGCTCAGTCCGGCGATGATCTGCCGGAGTTCGTGCCTCTCGACGCCCGCGGTCACGGCTTGCATCATCCCTTTCACACGTCGCCGCCGAGCCGGCAGCCACGCATGAACAAATTGCGCACAAGCTGGTTCCAAAATTTATGTTAAGATCCCAGTACGCACGTACCATTGACGTGTGGATCTGCGACCAAAGATTGATGCTCACCGAGCCCGCCGGACCGTCGATTGTCCTCGGGCCATGTCTCAAGATGATGGTGAGCCTACCCTCGTGCCGCATGCCGCCGAACACTTGCGTTCGTCCGACACACACGGAGCCGTGATTTCGTTCTCGGGATCCGGTCTCGGGCGTGACCTTCGAAATTTCTACCCAGAAGTTGCATTCGTCGATGAGACGTCGCCGCTGGGCCTCGCCCTACGCCGTCTATCCGAGGTCCTGGACGCCGCCGAAACGCGCGCCGAGCGTTGCTTCACGTCAGACCTGGTCGGGGTGGTGCCGGACCTGCGCCGGTACGCGCTGTCGCTGTCCCGGGATGCGACCGAGAGCGAGGACCTCGTGCAGTACACCCTGCTCAAGGCTTGGGAGCATCGTACCAGCTACCGCCCCGGCACGGGCCTGAAGGCTTGGCTCTTCACGATCCTCCGCAACGGTCATCTCAACGGCCGGATGAAGTACCGCCGGGAGGTGCCCGATCCCGAGGGTTCGCACGCCGCGGGGCTTGCGAGCCTGGCCGACCAGGAACACCGGCTCGACGTGCAGGACATGCAGGAGGCGCTCGCTCGGCTGGAACCGGCCCAGCGCGAGGCGTTGCTCCTCGTCGCGGTCGAGGACCTGACCTACGAGGCCGCGGCTGCGCGGATCGGCTGCCCGCCCGGCACGGTGAAGAGCCGTGTCAGCCGGGCCCGGGACAGGCTCGCCGCCGAGCTCGGGGAAGCCTGAGTGATGTCCTCGATGGAGGTCCAGCCACAGGCAGAGCGGGGCGACGCCGATGAGGCCGACCTCGTCGCCTCGGCGGTGCGAGCGGGGATCGATGCGCTCCTGACGGATCGCGCCCCAGCGGAACGGGATGCCTTCTGGCACGCCGTGGCCCTTCTCTACGCCGGGGCTCGAAGCCGGTGGGACGGACTGACCCACAACAACCAGCGCCGCCTTCCGGCGCACTCGAACCATCCATTCCGACCCTGGAGACGACACGATGAGACTCCACGCTGTCCTCGCCGCGGTCCTTCTCGGAAGCTCGCCGGCCATGGCCCAGGCGCCCGAGGCGGTGCCGGGAACGCCGGCCACCCTGAACGACAACCTCAAGGCGAGGTTCGTCGCACAGGCCCCCGACGACGTCGTCGCGTCCAAGCTCGTCGGCCTGAGCATCCGCAATGGCGCCAACGAGACGGTCGGCTCGGTCGCCGACGTGGTGTTCGACGATAAGCACGGGATCAAGTCCTACGTCGTCAACGTCGGCGGCTTCCTGGGCCTGAACGCGAAGTACGTCGCCGTGGCGCCGGAGACGCTGCAACTGAACCGCAAGGACGGCGGCAAGCTCGATCCGGTGATCGATACCGACAAAGACCAGCTCCGGGCCGCTCCCGAATACGTCTACCTCGGCTCCGAGCCGACGAAGAAGTAGCGGACGCCCGCATGAACGGGCCAGTCGCCGCGCGTACGCCGGCAGGGGGCCGGACACCTGCCACGAAAGCTCTTGATGCCCTGAACCGCAGAGACTTTACCGAAGGAGAACGACGATGGACCATGACCTGAGACGCCGCACGCCGGCCGAGTTCTTCGGCACCTTCTGGCTCACCTTCGGCGGCTGCGGCGCCGCGGTGCTGTCGGCGGCCTTCCCCGAACTTGGGATCGGCTTCGTCGGCGTCGCCCTGGCCTTCGGCCTGACGGTGCTCAGCATGGCCTATGCGGTCGGTCACATCTCCGGGGGCCACTTCAACCCAGCCGTCACACTGGGTCTCTGGGCCTCCGGGCGCTGCGCCAACAAGCATGTCGTTCCCTACATCCTCGCCCAACTCGTCGGCGCCGTCGTCGCGGCGGGCGCGCTCTACCTGATCGCCTCCGGCAAGGTCGGCTGGGAGCCCAAGGGCTTCGCCTCCAACGGCTACGGCGCCCTCAGCCCCGGCAAGTACGGCCTCGTCGCCTGCCTCGCGACCGAGGTTCTGACAACCTTCTTCTTCCTGATGATTATCATCGGCTCGACCTCGAAGGGCGCGGCGAGCGGCTTCGCCGGCATCCCCATCGGCTTCGCCCTGGTGCTGATCCACCTCGTCTCGATCCCGGTGACCGACACGTCAGTGAACCCGGCGCGCTCGACCGGCGTCGCCCTGTTCGCGGGGGGTGAGTACGTAGCACAGCTCTGGCTGTTCTGGCTCGCCCCCATCGCCGGCGCCATGATCGCGGGTGCCTTCGCCAAGTGGCTCTACGACGATGGCCGGATCTACGACACGGTCGTCGTGGAGAAGCGCGCCGCATGAGGTCAGCGGCCTTGGCCTGGCCGCGATACCGGTAGATTTGTCTCTCTGGGCGGTTGCCAGCCCAACTTATATTGAAGTCGGCTATAGGCGCCCGGGGTTTTCCCCGGGCCTCGAACCCCATTCCGAGGTCGTGCCGGGCGCTCCATCCGACCAGCGTCCGGAATGGCGGCTAGGCCGGGCGCATGCGTCACTCCGGGCGCGCGTCCGGCCCATGTCCCTTAATCACCGGGCGCCACCCGGAACCATGCTCCGGGCGGTCCGGCTCCATGCTTCAGACGGATGCCGGTGACGGCGATGCATCCCGATATCCCTTCGACCGGCGAGCCGTCGAAGAGGCGAGAGTCGCCGGTCTCTACGGGCGCGAACTGGAAGCCGCCCTGTTCGGCCGTTCGCCGACAGACGTGGTCGTGCCCAACGCCGACGAGGAGCCGCAAGCCTACGCAGACCGCGCCGTCCGCGAGTTCCTCCGCCTGTACGTCAGGCGCTGGCACGGCGGCTCGAACGGGTGCGCAGGCCCCCATGGCCCCGTCGACCTCACCCGCTTATCGCCGAGGAACGATGTCCGATAATCCGGACGCCGCAACGCCCCGCTCCACGCAATTGAGGCAGGTCGCGGATGCGCTCGGCGTGCAGGTTGAGAACCTCATGGACGAGGCCACGTCGGCACCGTGGAGCGAAATGCCCGCCCTCTTGGAAGCCTTCACCCCCATTACGAATGCCCAGGGATGCCGACGTGTCCTGGCCCTCGCGCAGGCCGAGGCCGCCCGCAGCCAGGGGAAGGCCGAAGCGGCGCAGACCGTCAGCGACGGGACGATGTCCTGACGCGTCGGCAACCGCGTCAGCCATGAAGAAGGCCCCGACCGCCGGGAGGCGGTCGGGGCTCATGCCTAAGGCGACGTGCGCCGCGGGCTTACGGGCAGGGATGACGGAAGCCGTCGTAGCCGAGGTAAGTGCCCGAGGCCGGGTCATAGGAACCGTAACGCGCGGCGCAGTAGGCCGAGCCGCGAACGGCGACCGGGCGGGCGTAGACCACCGGAGCGGGGGTCTCGTACACCGCGACGGGCCGGGCCGCGCTGCTGGCAGCCGCCGAGCCGATCACGGTGCCGGCCGCGAAGCCAAGGAGGCCCGCACCGACCGCGGCGCCGACGCCGGGTCCGCGACGGTAGCCGTAGCCACCGTATCCGCCGCGCCAGCCGCCGAAGCCGCCGCGGTGCCAGCCACCGTAGCCGCCGTGCCAGCCGCCGCGGAACTGGGTGTAGGAAACCGGCAGCGTGCCAGCCCGGAGGGCGTCCATGGCCTTGCTGGCGTGAACGGTCTCGGACGCCTGGGCAGCCGGGGCGGCGAGGCTGGCCAGCACGGCCAGGGTGGCGACGCCGGTCTTCATCGTCATCGAATGGCTCTCCATCGGTTGCGTTAAGAGCGCCTTGAAGCACTCTCATGGACGCCAAGAACAATGGACTGGAATGTCCGTTCCGCAATCGAGCGAGAATTTTGATTTCAAGAACGTTTCTGAGAAGCTAAGCAGCAGCTCATGATTCGGGCTATGCCTATCTGTCTGGGCTGCTGCTACTCTTCATCATATTCAAGCTATCAAGCAACTTGTAGTTTGGGCCTGAGTCATTCACTGGTCATGATTCATACTGGTACGTGTGGACCATCCATTGGGCGTGCTTCGGACATCCCTGCCAAGCCCAAAACGCCAGCCCGCCGATAAGCGGAAACTTGAGCGGCACGGCAGGAGCGACGCCTTTCGAGCTACGCCGACGGAAATCGCGCAGCTCCTTGGGCCATCCAGTGATGGCGTAGGCCGTTACCCGCGCAGCGACGCGACGACGACCCGGTCGAGCGGCGTCAGCGGAGGATCACCGATCAAGGTCGACAGGCGCCGCCCGTCGAGGCGCGCAGGGTACGCCCAGAAGGGGCGAACCTCCATGACCTCACGCAGAAAGCCCGCCGAACGGGGCAGGCGCCCGCATCAGTGCCCTGGCGAAGCGGCGCTCGGGAAGGTCGGTGCTGGAGGCCGTGAGCCCAGTCCGTGGGCTGCATCCGCGCCTCTGACGGGTGTGATCGGGGCCGGAGATCTGTCCGGCCCCGGACCGCTGAGACGGCAAAATCGAACGGCGGCCGTCTATGACATGACGGGCGGCATGAACCAGAGAATGTCGTGGCCGCCGGACCGACCATTCCATCTGAACGGCAGCTGTCGGGCTTCAAGCGGCCATTTGAGTGGTTTCGCCCGGAGGTCCGGTGATGGAGCAAAGCTGCTGGCCGCTTCCATCAAATTGCGCGTCTGAACTTTCGATTTCGCCACCCGAAACCGGAATGGCGGGAAACCACCCATCTGAGACGTTCAGGCGAGCGGGTCGCGACGCTAGATATTGGCCGTGTGTGGACGGCTCTCCGTTGGCAAGGGGTTTCTTTGAGGCTGCTGCAATCTGCTGGTCGGTGCGGCCATGTGTTCGGCCTGTGGTGCGGCTCTCACATGCGCCGCT